>Ga0118677_10005452_pt1 | contig 22236 bp, 22 predicted proteins | sample AliMusrvi5mmetaG_FD_86154 | JGI IMG/M metagenome (GOLD analysis project Ga0118677, IMG submission 86154)
CGGCTCGTGTCTTCCTCGTCGAGACTTGGCGTTGGAGTTCCATTCGTTCGCTTTTGGTGAGTTTCATTGCAACCTCCATGGTCGCAATCATACTTCCGTTTTAAACGTTACAGTCCACTAGTTGGTCAAATTTGGTGAAAAAAAGTGGGTTGAATAGGGGTCGCCCATCCTGCAGCAAAAACCACGCCCGAGGCAGCGGGTTTTCCCTTGCCTGAGTGCCTATTTTTTCCGTCGTTTGCTGTGCCGGTGCCACAGCTGGCGGATCGCGCGAACCTCAGCGCGCTTCGATCTCAATGAATACCACCTCGTGCTGGGTCGGGTTGATCACGTTGTGCCGCACGCCAATGGCGCGGGCATACGCCTGCCCGGCGACCAGTGGAGCTGTGATCTTTCCTTCCGGTGTTTCCAGTAAAAGTTCACCATTGGTTTGCGGCACGACGACATAGTTGTGGCCATGCGTGTGCCAACCGGTCTCGGCGCCTGGCGCAAAACGCCATTCGGTGACGATGAAGTGTTCATTCGACAATTGCTGCGTTGGCACAGCCTGCGGGCGGGGGGTTGTCGTCATATCAGTTTGCCTGTGCCGCACTGAGAGCCGCATCGATGATGGCCAGCCCTTCATCGACCAGAGCGTCGCTGGCGGTCAGGGGCACCAGAATGCGTACCACGTTACCGTAGGTGCCGCAGGACAGCAGAATGAGCCCGCGTTTCGTTGCTTCAGCGCACAGGCGCTTGGTCATTTCGGCGTCAGGTTGCCTGACGTCGCCGCCCTTGCACAGTTCAATCGCCACCATCGCACCCAGTCCGCGCACATCGGCGATGCAGTTGTTCTTTGCCGCCATCGACTGCAGGCTGACCATCAGGCGAGCGCCCAGTGTGCGGCTGCGTTCGAGCAGGTTTTCTTTTTCGAAGACGTCGAGTACGGCCAGGCCAGCGGCGCACGACATCGGACTGCCAGCATAGGTGCCGCCCAGGCCGCCGGCTGCCGGTGCGTCCATCACCTCGGCTCGTCCGACGACAGCCGAGATCGGAAAGCCGCCGGCCATCGACTTGGCCATGGTGATCAGGTCGGGTGCGACACCGCTTTGCTCAATCGCAAACCAGGTGCCGGTGCGCCCGGCACCAGTCTGGATTTCGTCGGCGATCATGACGATGCCGTGCTGATCACAGAGGAAGCGCAGGCGCTGCAGGAATTCGGGTGGTGCGACGTTGAAGCCGCCTTCGCCCTGCACCGGCTCGACAATGATGGCCGCCACGCGGTTAGCTTCGACGTCGTTCTTGAACAGCGACTCAACTGAGGCGATCGAATCATCGACGCTGACACCATGCAAGGCATCGGGAAATCGTGCGTGGAAAATCTCGCCCGGGAACGGGCCAAAGCCGGTCTTGTAGGGTGCGACCTTGCCAGTCAAGCCCAGAGTGAGCAGGGTGCGTCCGTGATAGCCGCTGGTGAAGGCGATGACAGCGCTGCGCTTGGTGTAAGAGCGCGCAATCTTGACGGCGTTTTCCACCGCTTCGGCGCCAGTGCTCAGGAACATGGTCTTCTTGGCAAATTTGCCCGGTGCCAGGGCGTTGATGCGCTCGGCCAGCTCCACGTAGGGCTCGTAGGCCAGCACCTGGAAGCAGGTGTGGGTGTAGAGGTCGAGCTGGGCCTTGACAGCAGCAATGATGGCCGGATGGCGGTGGCCGGTATTGAGCACGGCAATGCCGCCGGCGAAGTCGATGTAGCGTTTGCCTTCAACATCCCAGACTTCGGCGTTTTCGCCGCGGGCGATGAAGACTTCGTGGCTTTGGCCTACGCCACGGGGGATGGCAGCCTGGCGGCGCGCCATCAGGGCAGCATTTTTGAGTTCGGGTTCGCGGTGCATATCACTCCAATGTGTTGTCGGGAAGGTTGCGCAATACGTTTGAATGTCGGGACAGGCCGGGTTCGTGCTTTAAAGCCGGTACAGCCGCTTTTGACGAATGCGGTCAAACACAACGGCCACAATCAAAAGCATGCCGAGCACAACAATCTGCAAGTACGAGCCGATTTGCGCAAGGTTCATTCCGTTTTGTACCAGGCCGATAAAGATAGCGCCCAGCACCACATTCTCCAGGCGCCCGATGCCGCCGCGCAGCGATACGCCGCCAATGACACAGGCAGCAATCGATTCAAGTGCCATCGACCCGCCCAGATTGGCATCCCCGGAAGCCGTTCTTGCCGTCAACAGCAAACCCGATATGCCGGCAATCAAGGCACATAAAACATAGGCGCTGATCAGGATGGGTTTGACCTCAATACCTGACAACAAAGCCGCTTTCGGGTTGCTGCCAACCGCATACAAATGCCGGCCCCAGGCAGAGTAATTCAACAAGACAAACATAACAGCCAATATCGAAAGCATCATCAAAATGGGGACGGGAACACCCAGCAGCACGCCAAAACCAAAGGTGTCACCCAGTGCATCGGGCAGGTTTGAAACCGGAACGCCCGCCGTCAGGAACAAGGCAATGCCAAAACCAACAGATTGCATGCCAAGCGTCATGATGAACGGCGAGACTCCGAATATGGCCACACCTGCGCCATTGATAACGCCCATCAACATGGCAGCTGCCAAGCCGGCCAGACAGCCCAGGGTGATAACCAGCCAGATGGCATCCGGAAAACTCGGGGCCAAGGCGCCCATAGTCAGTGCTGATACAACGGATGCGAGCGCCACAATCGTTCCTACCGACAGATCAAAGCCACCCGAAATCAGAGCCAGCATCTGACCCAATGACACCAGCACAAGATAGACAGACTGACGCAGCAGATTGATCAAATTCTCACTGGTCAGAAAGCGTGATGACATCAAACTGAAGGTGATGACAGCTATCACGAGTAAAAAGGGCATCACCCCCCAGTGCAGAAAGATCTTCAGTATCCAGTCGCGCGGGGATGAACGCGGAGCCGGAGTCGGATTGCTTGCAGGATCGATTGGACTCATTCTGAATTGCCTTGGTTGACGTGATCGACTAAAAGAAGTGCTTCAGCACGGCGGCTTCGGTGAGTTGGGCGCGGTCGATTTCAGCCGCAAGGCGACCCGATCGCATCACATACACGCGATGGGACATGTGCAGGATTTCGGGCAGATCGGACGAAATCAGGATTACGGCCGCGCCCTTTTCACACAACTCCTTGATCAGGTAGTAAATGGCGCTGCGCGTCCCGACATCGACGCCTACCGTTGGCTCGTCAAGAATGTACAGTTTGATGGGGCGCGTCAGTCCCCGGCCAAACAATACCTTCTGCTGATTTCCGCCTGACAACAGCGCAGTGGCGCGGGGAAGATTCGACGGATGGATATCGACGCGCTTTCCAATGTCCCGCGTTACCGTTCTTTCTGCTGACAGTGACAAAAACCCGGAGCGAAAATGAATAGGCTGTTGCGTCAGGGCGTTGAGTGTGATGTTGTCGGCGGTACTGGCCGACAGCATCAAACCCTCTTCGCGCCGATCGGAGGGCAAATAAAAAACACCGGCGTTAAGCATGCGACGCGGCGTCGGTCTGTCAACGATCTGACCATCCAGCCGCACCGTTCCGGACTTCATGGGCTCGATACCGAAAGCCATTCTGAGTAAGTCCGATTTGCCACAGCCAACCAGGCCAGCAACGCCAACCACTTCACCTTCGCGTGCGACGAAATGATCGACGACAACGCCTGAACCGCCGCGAATATCAGAAAGCTCCAGAATCGCACGCCCTGGATTGGCGCTTATGGAGGGGTAGATCTTTTCAACCGCGCGTCCGGCCATCATTTCAATAAGTTTGGCCTCAGAGGTGCTGGCGGCAGCCACCACGCCAATGTGTTTGCCATCACGCAGCACGGTCACGCGATCAGACAAGCGTTTGATCTCCTGAATGCGATGGGTGATGTAAATAACGCCTACGCCCTGCTGTTTGAGGCTGCGAACGGTCGAAAACAGTTGCTCGCTTTCTCTGTCGGTCAGCGATGCCGTGGGTTCGTCCAGGATCAGAACCGAAAGTTTCCCGCGCAACGCCTTGGCAATTTCGACCATTTGCTGCTCGGCGCGCGACAGCGTGGCAACAACACGATGCGGGTCAATCTTGAAATTCAGCCGCTCTAACAGCGCACTGGCATGCCGCGACATCTCCGACAAGCGCAGCAAACCAAAGCGCTGGTGAATATGTTCTTCGCCCAAACACAGATTTTCTTCAACAGTGAGGTGCGGCGCCAACGAGAACTCTTGAAACACGGCGCTGATGCCTTGCCGTCTGGCATCAGCGACCGATGAAAACCGGCGGATCTCACCGTGCATGCGGATCACCCCACCGCCCTGCGGTTGAGCTCCCGCGATGATGGAAATCAAGGTGGACTTGCCGGCACCATTCTCGCCAAATATGGCATGCACTTCGCCGGCAAGCAACTCAAAATCCACGCCATCCAACGCACGCACACCGGGAAACTCTTTTGACAGACCTTCGATGGACAACAGCACATCGCTCATCTTGAATCAACCTGCTGCCTGGACAAGGTCGCTCTTGATCTTGATGCAAAAACAATCTCTAAAGCTAGCTTGCCCAAACCGCAGGCTCTCATCATTTGACTTCAAATAGCGGCTTGAATGCTGCGGGTGGAAGTACGTCGTCGCGACGAATCTGCTTCAGGTTTGTCTTGTCGATCGTGACAATCTTCGGGCCCACGTGTTTGATCAGGTCTTTGCCTTCCAGTGCACGCACCGCCTGGTCGATGGACATGCGCCCTTGAATCACCATAGCGTCGGCGGGTGATGCCATGATCGTGCCCTTTTCAATACCGGCATAGACGTCCGGGGTCAGGTAAAACGACACCAGCTGCACCTTGTCCTTCAAATTGCGAGCGCGCACAATGCCCTGGCTCACTTCCGCCGTGACGGCGGTGCCGGCGATGTAGCGAATAGCCGGGTTGGACTGCAGCGCGTCCTCAACCAGTTTGGCCTGCGCCTCTTTGCCCGTGTCTCCGTACATCGGCGCCATTACTTCGAGCGAACTGCCTTTGACCGCTTCTGCAAAGCCTTTGTTGGCGGCCTCGACCCAGCCGGCACCCGCTGGTCCGGGGAACCATGCGACCACGGCCTTGGCACCACCTGCCGGATGCTTCTTGGCAAGGTAGGCACCCGCTTCCTGCCCCATCGTGTAGAAGGACACGAGCGACTTGGCGGTCAACTCTGCAGAGTTGATGCCGTTCACCAAATCAACAACCGGGATATTTTTCGCCCTGAGCGACTTGACCAGGTTGACCAGCCCGTCGGCAGAAATACCGCCGATGACCACGGCTTGGCCGCCGCCGGCGACGCAGTCTTCAATCTGTGAAATCTGCTTGTTCAAATTGGTGTAACCACCCGCTTCAAGCACCTGGGCTGAGACGCCAAGACGCTTGGCTTCTTCAACCACACCATAGTCAACACCCAGCCAGTAGGCGTCCTTCATGTGCGGGAATGAAACGCACAGCTTCCACTTCTTCGATGCTTTGGGTAGCGGACTGTAGTTAACCGGCTTTTTCGCTCCAGTATCGGAGAACGCGGGTTCTGTCTGCTCGGCTGCGTATGGGTACCAGTTGGCGGCCTGTGCTGCCAGAGAAGCAGACAACAAGACACCTGCGATCAGGGTGGGTACAAATTGTTTTTTCATTTAGTCTCCAAATTGAAAAGTCAAGGTCAAAAAACTTCGCGTCAGTGCGAAGGTGGGGGATACAAGCCAGTCTCTTGCTTGTACGAATGCGAAAAACACTCAGGTCTTCAGGGTCGCTCGCAAATCGATCAGGCGCTGTTTGGACTGGGCGCGCGCCGCCAAGGCCTGCGCCATGTCAACTGCGACAAATTGCGTGCGGAAATTCGGTTGCAACTGGGCAACCAGATCCATGTCGGCACTGATGACGGTGCCGATCATTGCGTAGCCGCCGCCGGAGATGGCGTCGCGATGCAGCATGATCGGCTCCAGCCCGCCGGGTACCTGAATCGAGCCGACCGGATAACCGGCATCAACAATGTTTGAGGGATCGGAGCCGGCACCAAAGGGGCGCTCGCGCGGTGCGAATTCCAGGGCGCGACCGCCTTTGAAGCGATAGCCGATACGGTCCGCTTCGGGGCCGACGCGCCAGGTATCGTCAAAGAAAGATTTGCCCGACGCTTCAGTAAGCCAGTGAAAGTACAGGCCTGGCAACACGCGGACATGCACGTCCTTGGGGAACACCGGCTTCAATTGCTCCGGCAACTTTCGGCCCAAGTGCGACGGCCCGGTGGCGACGCCGACAGGCAGCACGTCACCAGCTTGAAGTTTTCTGCCACAAAAGCCACCCATGGCACCCAGGATGTAAGTCGAACGACTGCCCAGCACCACGGGCACGTCAATGCCGCCGGCCACTGCAAGGTAGCCACGAACGCCATCCTTGAGGTAGCCAAAGCTCAGCACGCTACCGGCCTTGACGGCCACGACTTCGTAGTTGGCGATGTCTACACCATCGAGCTTGGCTGGCAGGTTGGCGCCGGTCAGCGCGATCAGTGCGTCCTGCGTGAATTCGAGTTTAGGGCCGAGCATCGTCATCTCGAGCGCCGCCGCATCTTCCGGGTTGCCGAGCAGCAGATTGGCGGCGCGGAATGAGTACTGATCAAGCGCCCCGGAAAGAGGGATGCCCAGGTGGTAGTAGCCCGTGCGACCGGCGTCCTGTACGGTGGTCGCAAGTCCGGCTTGTAGTACCTTAATTGCCATACAAAGTCTCCGTCAGTTGGTGGTTGTAGGTGGTCGGGTTCTTCAGGAAGTCCTGCAGCGCGAACTTGACCGGCCGGATGCGCAGGTCGAACGTACCGTCCTGCACTTGCGCCAGCGCCGCGTCGTATTCCACGCGGTTCATCGGCTTGAACTTGACGATGTCGCCGGGACGGAAGAACACCATGAAATCCTTGAGGTAGGGCAGGGCCTGCTGCGGATCAAAAATCGGGGCCGGCGTGATGCCAAACATCTGATAACCGCCGGCACCGCGCACCGAGTAGATGCAGCTGAAGCAGCCGCCGTGACCGATCGTCAGTTTCGGCGTGTCGGTGCGGGGGCGCAGGTACTTGGGAACCTGGATCTGCTTCTCGCGCTCGACCATCTGGAACATGAAGGGCAGGCCCGCGACAAAGCCCACCATCGAGACAAACCAGGGTGAGGCGGCATGGGCGGCGATGAAGGCGTCGACGCTAGCATAGCCGTTGATGCGCGCGCCGTACTCGAGATCGGTCGAGGTCGGCTCCTGATGGCGTTCGCGAAAACGCAGCAGCGTCTCGTTGGTCCAGGGGTCGTTGTAGAAAACCGGAATTTCGATGATGCGGGTGTTGAGATCCAGCGCGCTATCGCCGAGTTCGGACTCAATTGATTGCAGTGTCTCGAGCAGTTTGTCGGGCGCAATCAGGTCGGGATCAAAGCGTACCTGGTACGCTGCATTGGCCGGGCAGATTTCGGTGACGCCGACAATCTTTCGCTGTGCAATGGCGTTTGTGATCGACATGCCCTTGAAGAACGCTTCAAGTGACATCTCCGTGTTGAGTTCCACAAAGATGTGCTCGTCGCCGCCAAATGAATATCGTGCAGGGGGTAGTGACATAGGGTTTCCTTTGAAGAGGCTGGAACGTGATTAGTGTGCAGTCAGGTCCGGCAGCAGGGCCTGGGCTTTGGCCGCTGCGCGCTGCGCCATCCACTGCTCAAGGTAGCCGGTGTGAAAGTGGCCGCTCTTGACCGATGGATCGGCCAGTAACTCCTGATGCAGGGCAACGGTGCTGTGCACGCCTTCGATGCGAGTCTCGGCCAGGGCGCGCTGCATGCGACGGATCGCACTGGCGCGGTCTTCATCCCAGACGATCAACTTGGCCAGCAACGAGTCGTAAAACGGGGGAATGGTGTAGCCGGCATAAACATGGCTATCGACCCTCACGCCAGGCCCGCCCGGCCAGCGCAGCGCGCTCAGTTTCCCCGGCTGCGGCATAAAGTTTCGCTCCGGATCTTCGGCGTTCAGGCGGCATTCAATCGCCGCGCCCTTGAGAACAATCTGGTCCTGCGTGTAGCGAAGGGGCTCGCCCATGGCGATGCGGAGCATTTCACGCACCAGATCAACACCGGTCACCAGTTCGCTGACCGAGTGCTCAACCTGGATCCGTGTGTTCATCTCGATAAAGAAGAATTCGCTGCTTTCGTCGTCATATAGGAATTCCAGCGTTCCGGCGCTGCAATAGCCGACTGCAGTCGCCAGGCGAACAGCGGCTTCGCACAGCGCATCGCGCGTGCCCTGCGATAGTGTTGCCGATGGCGCTTCCTCGACAATTTTTTGCCGCCTTCTTTGCAAAGAACACTCTCGTTCATAGCAATGGATGACATTCTTGCCATCGCCCAGAATCTGAACTTCGATGTGCCGGGCGCGGGCGATGAAGCGCTCCAGATAGACCGCATCGTCGCCAAATGCCGCACGCGCCTCGCCCTGTGCCAGCGGCATTTGCTGGCGCAGTTCTGCTTCGCTGTTCGCAACCCGAATGCCGCGACCACCACCACCGGCCGACGCCTTGATCATGACTGGATAGCCAACCTCTGCCGCCACAACGACCGCCGTCTCCAGATCGTCTACCGTACCGGTGCTGCCGGGAACCGTGGGCACGCCGGCGCGCCGCGCGGTCTCGCGTGCCACAGACTTGTTGCCCATGCATTCGATGGTCTCGGCGCTGGGGCCGACAAAAATTAGCCCCTGCTGCGTCACCCGGCGCGCAAAAGCCGCGTTTTCAGACAGAAAGCCATAGCCGGGGTGCACCATGGTCGCGCCTGTTTCGCTTGCTGCGCGCAGGATGGCGTCGGCGTTGAGATAGCTCTTTCCAGGATGGGCCGCTCCGATGTTGACCACCTCATCGGCCATCTGCGCTACTAGACTGCCGGTATCGGCGTCGCTAACCACGGCCACTGTCTGCAGACCGAGTTCTTGCGCCGCCCGTGCGATGCGCACGGCTATTTCGCCACGATTGGCGATCAGTAATTTATGTATCTGGGTCATCGAACTTGGTCTTCAAAAGTGGGTGCGGTGCGTGGATATGCGGCTTGCTATTCGATGACCAGCAAGAGCTGCCCGGCTTCAACCGGGTCTTCGTTCTCGACTGTGTAGCGCACGACCTTTCCGCTGACTTCTGCTCGGACTTCGTTGAACATCTTCATCACTTCGACTAGACCGATCACGTCATCGATCGCCACACTGTCGCCGATCTGCTTGTAGTTTGGCGCATCCGGCGCGGGCCGCATGTAAAAGGTGCCGGGTAAAGGGGAAAGAATTTCTGCCATGGTGTGCGCTCCTGAGTTTTGCTATACGGTTCAAATGAATAGGGGTGTGAGACGTTTTGGTGCCGACCCGTTAGTGTGGCGCTGCTTCTGACACGGATGCAATTTGTATTCCGTTGCTGGTCAAGGCAGTCCGAGTGGCTTTAATCAGATCGAGCGCGCCAGGGGAGTCGCTGTGAATACAAATCGAATCAAACGCAATGGTGATGTCCTCGTCGTCCACCGTTCTGACCACACCTTCCTTGCACGCGCGCAGTATGCGCGCAGCGACGCTGTCGGGGTCGAGTTTTCCAACCTGGCGCGTGAACACGATGGAACCGGTCTTGTCATAGTTACGATCGCCATAGAACTCGCGCACCACCGGTTGCCCGAGCTCCTTAGCCACTTTGTAGGTTACCGATGCTTCCATGCAGTACAGGTACAAAGTAGGGTCGATCGCCCGCAGCGCCTTGACCAGTGCAATTGAAAACTCTTCATCGATTGCCGCGCGCATATAGAGGGCACCATGCAGCTTCACATGGTGCAGAGGCAGACCCTGCCAGCGCGCGAATTCACGCAAGGCGCCGGTCTGGTAAACGATGTCGTTGAGCAGTTCGCTGCTTGATGCCTTGATGTCGCGGCGACCAAATCCAACCAGATCACGAAAACCGGGGTGTGCGCCAATGCCGACTGAATGCTGGCTGGCCGATGCCACCATCCGGCGCATGATGTTGGGATCGCCGGCGTGGAAACCAGTCGCGATGTTGGCGGAACTGATCAGGCCCATGATGGCCTCGTCGGTACCTTCGCCCATGCTCCATGAGCCAAAGCCCTCTCCCATGTCGGAGTTCAAGTCTATTGCGTTCTTCATTGCTTCGCCACTTTGTGTTCGCTTGTCCAGTTTGCGCTGACGTTAGATTCAGATGCGCCAGTGTGTGGGCTCTGAAGGTAAGAGGTATCACCAAAAAAAGATAATTTTATTTTTTAAGGTGGTAGTATTGATTTTTTAAATATCATATTGCTCGCATTCCCAGCATTCCGGGTCTGTTCAACTGCCGAATCTAGGTTCAATCGAAATGCGTTTTTCACTGCGGCAAATAAGGTACTTCGCGGCGACTGCCGAGCTTGGACAAATCTCACGTGCTGCGGTTGAGCTGTCGGTGTCGCAGTCGGCAGTCACCATTTCAATCCGCGACCTGGAAGGGGGCTTGGGCTACAAACTGTTTTCCCGACAGTCACACGGCATGGAGTTGACCGACACGGGCCGACTATTCCTAACCCGGGCCTATGCAATCCTTGCTGCAGTTGAAGACGCGAGAAACTTGCCGCAACAAATTGCCCCAGTTAGTGGTGAACTCACACTTGCCGCCACCTACACGGTGATGGGCTACTTCCTGCCCGACCATTTGCAGCGCTTGTCATTGCTGTACCCTGCGATCCGAATTCGCATGCTTGAGCTCGATCGGGAAACGATTGAGGCCGGCTTGCTGGCGCAGCACTACGACATGGCGATGCTTCTGACGTCCAATGTTCGCAACCCGGCGATTCAGACCGAGACGCTTTTCAGTTCCCGGCGCCGCCTATGGGTTTCAACGCAGCACCGTTTTGCCAAAAACAGCGAAGTCTCCTTTGCCGAAATTTCCAAGGAGCCCTTCATCATGTTGACGGTCGATGAGGCCGCTGACTCGGCGCTGCGTTACTGGCACCAGCATGGCTTTGAGCCGTTCGTCAGCCTGAACACCAAATCGATCGAGGCCGTGCGCAGCCTGGTCGCCAATGATCTGGGCGTGGCGATTCTGTCCGATATGGTTTACCGACCTTGGTCGCTCGAAGGAAAGCGAATTGAGACGATCAAGACCGTCGAGAGTGTTCCGAGCATGAACGTGGGCCTAGCCTGGCGTGCCGATACCGTCTTGAGCCCCGCCATGCAGACGATCCGGCAATACTTCAAGCAGCGTTACCTCGAGCCGCAGAGTCCACACAGCTCAGCGCACCGTTGAGCAATCATCAGTCGGTTGTTGGTTACAAAGCGCTGCACTGGAGGTGACTGAGTCAAGGAAAACGAACAAGCAATTCGAGTGACTGCTTTCGCTTCCCCGGACGCCACCACGAACGGCTGGTTCACAAGAGTGTGGCTGTCGGCTTGGGGCACAGAGTTGTCCGCGGGCGGTCTTTGGCGGGTGACTGCTGTCTCAGTTTGTCTGGTCAGGGCCAGGAATTTCTTCAAATTTCATGCCGCTGGCTCCAGAAGACGCATTGCTGACATTCAGATTTCCAGACAGGAGACGCTCAACGTTCGAGCTAACCGGACTGCGGAGGAAGGCGCCGTAGCGGGTCCGGTTGAGCGAGGGGTCGTTAGGTGAAGCCTCAGCCACGGGCTTGGACACTCCGTGCCAGCAATAGCGCCAGATAGATTGCGTGGGCCATCTCGTAATTAATGGTGTGCTTGTCGTGTGGAACAGCGACCACAAACGCCGCGATCTCCATGGGCGAAAACGAGAAGTTCTTGGGAAGTTTGATTCTTCGCTTGGCAGCACCATCCGCTACGTTGCATTGGTCACAGATGGTTGTCTGAGGAAACCTGGGCTGGCCGTTAGAGAGGAGTTCAACCGAATGGTCATGGTGCTTGTGGAGTGGTGCCATCCAATCTTGAAACGCGTGTGGGGATCTGGGAAACCTAGTTGTCCATCGGAGGATTTGGAACTTGGTTCGATGACACGCCGGACACTCCCAATCAGGACCGACCTCCGCCCGCAGACGGTGCGTGTGCGCACCGTTGTATGCGAAAAAATCCTCCGGACTGGGAACGCGCTGGCTCATAGACGCCTATCGAGGTAAGCGCGCGACCGCGATGAGGTACAGGATGTAGGCCACGCCTACTGCGTGGGCAAGTTCGGCCTCCTCTAGCCTTGGCTGCCCGATGGTAGGATGCCCATGTCGGACCTGCGGCGTCGCGTTGGAATAGACGTACAGCTTCTCTAGGCCGTCCAGGAGATACGGTGAGAAGTGCGGGTCCTTATGTAGTAACTTGATAGCAGCGCCGAGTGTCGTCGCGTTTGGTTCAACAACCCTGGCAACGCTTTCAACGGCGCTTACGATCTCCTTGATGCTGTTTGCTTCATCAATCGGGTGACGATAGAGGTAGTCCGTTGCCTTCTGGTAATGCACCCTCGCAGGTGCAAACTTGTCCTTCAGAGCCTCACTCGCTGCCTCGGCCCTCTTGGCGACGGGGCGAGGCATTTGCCGAGTAAGTTCTGCCTTTTCGTTCAGTGCCCAACCAATGCCGTCTTCCTGAAGGAGTGCATTGACCTTTTGGGAATAGGATTCGAAATACTCGGTATCACCAAAGGGAACGTCTTCGTCCTTCTTCTTCAGGAGTTGCCCCATGAGTTCTACGAAGTCATAGAACTCGGGCCACTCGCACCCCTTCAAGTGCTCGTTCAGAGCGCCCAAAGAGCTTTCGTGGTCATAGTCCCAGGGATCAGACTCGTCCCGGATCAGTGCGATGAATTTTTCGTGTGTCTCCTGCGGGTCGAGTGGTTGTGCACGCTGGCCGTAGCCTCTACGAGCTATCCCGACGAAATCAGGCAAGACTGATTTGAGGTAACCAACACGGGTCTTTCGGGGCGCGTCCTCGAAGATGAGTGTGCGTGGCGCCTTGTTTGCAGCGAGTCGAGAAGAGAACCGCATTTCGGATGCCTAACGTAGTGTCCAGAGCAAAACCTGCTCGTGATACTGGGCGCTGCTCGATAAACTGGACATCGACTCCTCCTGAAGACGGCTTGCAGCCCTTGTTTCAGCGATTCTCTTGGGATTTTGTACAGGTACGAAATTCCGGCAAAACCCGCAGATCGTTTCGGTCGATTCTACGTTTCAATCAAGCTGACCCAAAGAAATTGGGAACTCATTTCGAATGTCGGCAAGCGCTGCGCTTCCAACGACCAATCGAAAAGATTGATTGCCGAAGTTGAATGACAGCTTCCCAGTTTCTGGGCTCGGTCGCGAACGGCTGGTTCCGGGGAAATCGCATGTCAGCTTTCGACTTTCCGCCGGGTTTCATGCGGTTCCGCCGAACGCCGGCAATGGTTAATGTCCCCGGTAGTGGTGTAAGTTTTTAACCGAGCTGCAAGGCGCGAAGGGCGTAGCCCGAAGCGGCTTGCAGCTCGGTCGGGCCATCTGTTTTGGGGTGGCCATCGTGAGTCCGGATAAGGTTGAGGTGCGACCCACCAACCTGACCTTTAAGGAAATCACAATGACCACCGCTACTATCGCACTTGCCGAGCTCGCTGAGAAGGGCTCCGATATCGATGTGTTGCGCCAGATGGTGCAATTCATGGCTCAGCGCCTCATGGAGATGGACGTCGAGGGGCGCTGCGGCGCCGGTTACGACGAGAAGAATACCGAGCGACTCAACAGCCGCAACGGCTACCGTGACCGCACCTGGGACACCCGAGCTGGAAGTGTTCCTCTGAAGATCCCCAAACTGCGCCAAGGCAGCTACTTCCCCGAATTCTTGGAACCCCGGCGTACGGCTGAAAAGGCACTGACCGCCGTCATCCAGGAAGCCTACATCCAAGGCATCTCCACGCGCTCGGTGGACGACCTGGTCAAGGCGCTGGGCATGAGCGGGGTCTCCAAGAGCCAGGTCAGCCGCCTGTGTGGTGAACTCGACGAACGTGTCGGGGCTTTCCTGAATCGCCCGATCGAAGGCGACTGGCCGTATCTGTGGATCGACGCCACCTATGTCAAAACCAGGGAGGCCGGGCGCATCGTGAGCGTGGCCGTAATAATCGCTGTGGGGGTCAACACCGAGGGACAGCGAGAGGTGCTGGGCCTCAAAGTCGGCGCCAGTGAGGCAGAACCGTTTTGGACAGAGTTTCTGCGAAGCCTGAACCGCAGGGGCCTGCGTGGCGTCAAGCTGGTCATCAGCGACAGCCACGAAGGCATCAAGGCCGCCGTTTCCAAAGTCCTGAAGGCCACCTAGCAGCGTTGCCGGGTGCACTTCATGCGAAACGCTCTGGCGCACGCGGGCAAGACCCAGCGGCGCATGGTCTCTGCCGCCATCGGAACCGTGTTTGTACAGGACACAGCAGAGGCTGCAAAAACGCAATGGAGATCTGTTGCTGATCAGCTTCGCGCCAAGTTCCCCAAGCTCAGTGCCTTGATGGACGATGCTGAAAACGATGTGCTGGCGTTCATGACGTTTCCCAAGGCGCATTGGACTCAGATCTACTCGACCAACCCGCTGGAGCGGCTCAATGCCGAAGTCAAACGCCGAACCAACGTGGTGGGTATCTTCCCCAACGACGCGTCGATCACCCGACTGGTGGGCGCCATGATGCTCGAGCAGAACGACGAGTGGAGCCTGAACCGCCGGTATATGCAACTGGAAGGTTTGCAAACGCTCTGCGATACTCCCCCGACTCGGCTGTCCGCAGTGGCACGCTGAGTAACGTGTATCTCAGCCTGTCCGGGCTGTGGACTTACACCACGTCACGGGGCACGACCCCGGCAATGTGTCTGAAGCCGAATTCCCATCGGACATCTCCACCCGGATTCAACACTGATGAAACCGTGAATCCGGATTCATTCACGGCGCCGTAGGAGTCCTGGATTCAAGACTGAGAATGAATCCCGCGTCTGCCGGCGCCAGAGCCTTTTCGATGGCGTAAAGTCAGACTCATGGGTCTACGCTTTCGCAAATCGATCTCTCTTGGAAAGTTCTTCCGGTTGAACCTGAGCAAATCGGGCGTCAGCGTCGGCGTTGGCCCAAGAGGTTTGAACGTCAACCTTGGCCCTCGAGGGGTCCGGCAGACGATAGGCCTTCCAGGCACCGGGGTGTACTACCAGGAGACTCATCAGTGGCCGAAGTCTCCCGAAGTCACTTCATCTGTGAATTCCGAAGTGGCAAGTGGCTCCGGTAGTGGCTGGAAGATTGGTGCCGTGGTCGCCGTGCTCATTGCGGTGGTCGTCCACTTTAGCGGTGGATCGCCGGCGTCGGATTCAAGGACCGTGGCCACGATCGCTAAACCGGTGATGCCTCAACCGGTCCCCCAGGTTATCCCACCGAAGCCGGACCGCCCACTCAATCGCGACGAAGTGCGAGAACTTCAGACGCTGTTACGCAAGCAGGGCTTCAACGCCGGCTCACCGGATGGCGTGCTGGGGCCAAAGACACGTACAGCCGCCCAGGCCTTTGCCCGAGCGCACAAGGTGAAAGACGCTCAGGGCGAGCCGAATCTGCAAGTCCTGAATGTGGCTCGAGGTCGCTGAACTGGCAATGGAACTGGGCCGCCCTATTGTTTGTGTATCAATCATCGTTTGTGAAGCGACGATTGATACACAAAAAGGCGGAGTTTCGATCGACCGAAAACGTACGGAACATCGTCGAGGGTACCGATGAGGTGGGTGAGCGGAGATCCGCAGTCCGCGTCAAGCCGGTGTTGGCTCAAGATTTAGACAATTGCCTAAGGAAATTCAGGAAGTGCTGATGTTCCTCGGAATTCAATTCGACCGCCTCAGAGAACCTGAAAAGGTTTTCCTGTGTGAAAAGCATTCGCCCATTGCGCACGGACCGCGCGGCTCTGTCCAAGATTTCGTCCAACTCACCAAGCCACCGTGACCATTTCCTTAGCTGCTCAAACGTCAAGACATCAATGTCGCACCCGTTGAGTTCCTTGATGCGCTCGGCGACCCCGTCAATCAGCAGAACCTTAAGATTATTTTCCGGGAAGAGTGCATCCAGGCCTAGCACCTCACCAAGCGGGACAGAGATGATATGGGGACGGGACACCCGGCGACCTTGTGCCTGCTCGAGTTGTGCCACCTCGGTCTCAGTTGCTTCGCGCTCTTGCGTCAGCCTCGAATCGCGTGACTTAACCATCGCGGCAAGGCGACGAACCACTTTAGCTGGTACCTCCCGAATATTTTGGAGAGCGGTTGTTTGCTTGTTGACCCAGTCCGCTCCACGCTCTTCCCTGCGAAGGGTGGATATCTGCGCCGATACCTCTTCGCTGCGAAAAAAGAAATTCCATAACCTTTCACGGTTTTCTTTTTCGGTCATGTCGCGATCAAATTTGTTGGAAAGTGTCTCGAAATCAACCCCGAAGTAGGTCTTTCCGCAGTCCTTACCGATATTTGTCTCCTGGCCATCATCTGTTACAACAATGTATCCCCTGCCGTGTGGCGTGTGGCAATTCGAAAGACCGCAGGGTACGTAATCCTTGAAGGCGTACCGACCAATGATGGCGTCAAGCTTGTGTGCGCATGGATCAAGGTTGCCAGTAAATCCCGGGCGCTCCGTTATATCAGTCCAAGTATCAACCCGGATGATCTCCTTCTCGCTGTTCAAAACAATCATACGACTACTCCCTTATTGACCAATGGTACGCGCTACTTGCGTCGAAAGTTAATCATTTCGCTTGCCTCTGGCTGCCATCGAGCGCCTTGTGCTCCTGGTAGCATCAATCAAGCACCACAACACCAGAGCTGCAGAGTTGCCACGGTCAACGCTCTCGAGGTGATCGCAAAGCTAAAGACCCTGCGCCACAACTTTGCAGCGGCACGAAAGCTGGCTGTTTGAATTGAATCAGGTCATTCAATACCCGTACGGTCTGGAAACGCTTTCATCAACGCCATTTGCTTGGCCTCGATTCTTTTCACGTCTTCTGGACCAAATTTTCCATTTGCCATGGCGTTCAAAACTTCAGAGTAGTAAGCCACGTAGGAAGTCACAGGGGGCACTTTTCCGCCGCCTCTGGCTTGCACAGTCTTAACTACCGATTTGTAGTCATCCAAGGCAAGCTCTGTAGCTGTCTTCAACGTAAGCGTCCGCCCAGCACCGTTATTGCCCCAGCCTGAAGGGGTGTGCAAGATCGGGTGAGTTGCACTCCATTGGTGGTGTGCACTCAGACCCCGTTAAGTGCACACCATGGAAGAGTCGAATTTATCCCCTGTCACCGCCACAAAGCGCCGTCACAGCGCTGCCTTCAAACGCAAGATTCTGGAACTGATTGAGCAACCCGGCGCATCGGTGGCCGGCGTCGCGCTGGAACACGGCGTCAATGCCAATCTGGTGTTCAAGTGGAAGCGCGCCAAACTCACCCGCAAGCGTCCTGCAGGGACTGCTGTCCGTCAATCGGTGCTCCTGCCGGTATCCGTTGATCCTCAAGAGTCGTTTCTACCGGTTGCGCCTGGTGCTCGCCCTGCGGTGGTCAAGGAGGGCGTCATCGAGATCCATCTTGCTGGTGCCCGCCTGGTGCTGCGTGGCAGCGTTAATCCGACCAATTTGCGCAGTGTCGTGCTGGCACTTCGGGAAACAGCATGATCGGATTGCCTTCGGGCACGCGGATATGGCTTGCCGCCGGACTGACCGACATGCGCCGCGGATTTGATGGTTTGGCCGCGCTTGCGCAAAGCGCGCTGGAGCAGGATCCGTTTAGTGGTCACGTCTTTGTGTTTCGAGGCAGACGTGGCGACATCATCAAGTTGTTATGGTGGGACGGACAGGGCTTGTGCCTGTTTGCCAAACGACTGGAGAGGGGTCGTTTTATCTGGCCGCAGGCGTTGAGCGGCGCAGTGGTTCTGACACCGGCGCAACTGTCGATGCTGCTCGAAGGAATTGACTGGAGAATGCCGGTTCGCACAGCGCAGCCCACGCGTGCGGTATAGGTTATTTACTCTGCAGCAAATGGCAATTCGGTTGACAGTGAAAGCCCTCTGTTTCATTGGTGAATTTGCTGGCAAAGTAATGCCCCATGAGTTCCGAAGCGCTGCTACAGACCATAGAGACCTTGACAGAAGATGTCACGCAGCGCGACGTCACGATCAAGGCCCTGCGCCTGACCATCGAGAAGCTCAAGATCGAGCTCACGCATCTCAGGCGCATGCGATACGGCCGCTCCAGCGAGAAGATGGATGCTGCCCAAGCCCAATTGGAACTGCTGAGCGCGGCACTCGCGCCGCTGGTGCCGGTCAATGCAGCAGCGCACGACACAACGGGTGCAGCAGACAGCAATGTTGCTGACCTGGAGGGCGAGCGCAAGAAACGCAGCAAGAAATCTGCACAGTCAGCGCAAACCGGATTGCCTGAGCACCTTCCCCGCGAGGACGTGGTTCACAGTGCCTGCGCGGCCGACTGCAAATGCGGCGCCTGCGGCACCGGTTTGCAGCAAATTGGGCAGGACGTATCCGAAGTGCTGGACTACGAGCCCGGCAGTTTCAAGGTCATCCGCCACATTCGTCCGAAGTTCGCGTGCACCCAATGCCACATGGTCAGCCAGGCAGCGGCGCCGAGTCGGCCGATTAACCGTTGCATGGCCGGTGCCGGCTTGCTGGCCCAGGTACTGGTGAGCAAATACTGCGATCACCTTCCTTTGTACCGGCAAAGCCAGATTTACGCCCGCGCCGGCATTGACATCGAGCGCTCCACCCAGTGCGACTGGGTGGCGGGCTGCGCGAGCCTGCTCGAACCGCTGGTGCACAGCCTGCAAAAGTATGTCCTGAGCGCATACAAGATCCATACTGACGACACGCCGGTACCGGTATTGAGTCCTGGACGTGGAAAAACCAAAACTGCTCGACTATGGGTATACGCCCGCGATGACCGAACGTGGGCAGACCCCTCGCCACCGGCGGTGTGGTACCAATACTCCGAGAACCGCAAGGGTGAGAATCCAAGACGTCATTTGAGCGGCTTTGCGGGGGTATTGCAGGCGGATGCCTATGCTGCTTATGACAGGATCTTTGCGGACGGTCGAATCATCGAAGCTGCATGCTGGGCGCATTGCCGCCGAAAATTCTACGAAGTCCATGAGCGGCAGGACCACGCGCCCGGTACGCTGGCCCACCAGGCGTTGCTGCGCATTGGCAAACTCTACGCCATCGAACACGAGGTCCGCGGCAGGCCCGCTGAGCAACGCCATGATTACCGACAGCTGCATGCCAGACCGCTGCTACAGCAACTGTATCGCTGGCTGACCGAGACCCTGTCGCAGCTCTCGGCCAAGTCGCCAATGGCGATGGCCATTGGCTACGCGCTGAGCAACTGGCGCGCCCTGAATGTTTACGTTGACGATGGCCGCATTGAGATTGACAACAACACGGCCGAGCGTGCCCTGCGCGGGGTTGTTCTGGGTCGCAAGAATTTTTTGCACTTCGGCTCCGACAACGGCGGCGCCCGTGCGGCGGTCATCTACAGTCTGGTCGGGAGCTGCAAACTCAACGGTATTGATCCCTATGCCTACCTGCGCCATGTGCTGGGTCGCATCGCAGACCACCCCATAAACCGGGTTGCAGAGTTGTTGCCGTGGGCGGTTGCCGAGCGCCTCAACGCTGCCCGCCAGAACTTGCGCCTGGCGGCCTGAGAATCTGCACCTTTGGCAAAATGGTGTCCATGAATGACACCAAGCTGATTGAGGCGCTGTCAAACGCCAGCAGCCTCGAACTCTTCGAGCTCAGCAACATCATTGACCGACTGTTGGCTGATCCCAGACGCATCGTTGCCATACGCAACAAGCTCAACTTGGGCAAGTCCGTACAGTTCATGGATTGGCGCACCGGTCAGATGCGTTCTGGCAAGGTCGTCGCCATGAAAGACTCGCAGGTAACCATCAACGAGGAGGCCAGCAGATTGCAGTGGAAGCTGTCGTATGCGGCCATCGATCCGGGTGAGAACAACGAGCCGGTCGAAAGTTCATCGCCTGTCAACGATCAGCCCCCGCCCAAGAAGCTGGGTCCCGACGACTTCCGCCGCGGGGACAAGGTCTCATTTACGGACAAGTATTTGCAGCCACAGATCGGCACGATTACGCGCATCAATCAGCGAACTGCTTCCGTCGAATGCGATGGCGGCTCTGGCTGGCGTGTCCCGTTCGCAATGCTGCGCCACGTGATGGACATCTGACGGCAAGTCGCGATCAAGTCAAGAACGGTACAGGGCGGACGCTTACTCTTCAACAGTTCGCGACGGGTTTGATGCCGTTGCTGCAGCCACATTCCGCCAACAGATCCAATAGCGCCAATACCAGCTCCGAGCAAGGCTGCAATTGCTGCGTCCATCTTTGTCACCCTAGTTAAAGGGACAGTATATGAAACGGCTTATGCAAATCGCCCAAGTGACGGCGATGCGCAGTCACCAGGGTCTCAGGAAAGTCCATCGCATATCACCGCGTCAGCACCCATGACGTCCCGAAATTCACTTTGGTGCGGCTGGTGGGTAGAGAGCAGGTGAATCTACTTGCTGTTTTGCGATTGCGCCAGCAAATAGTTCCACAGTGCCTGCGCGTTGCTCTTGCGTCGTGGTGCTGGGTCATCGGTGCGATCATTTGCGTTGCGATGCGTCTCCTTTGGCATCAGTTTCTCGCGGTACACCCGCACGTCCATGGTGATGTTCATGCCACGCATGTTGGGAGGCAACGCGCTGACCAAGCGGTGGGCTCGCAACTCCTTCTTAACCGCGCTGTATGGCAGGAAGGCAATGCCATGACCTTCGAGAGCCATAGCTTTAAGGCCTTCGGCCATGTCGGTCTCGTACGCCCGGTCAAGATGGATGGCGGTGCTTGATTGCTTCAAGATAAATTCCACCATTTGCCCTAAGTACGCGCCGGGGGCATACCCCAAGTACGGCAGCGGTTGGCTCGCGCTCCCAGGCAACTGAAACAACGGCGTGCCATCGCTTCCCGGTTTCACATACGGTGAGGATGTGACGGAGCTAGATTGCTGCGAGATCTGCCGATGAGGTTCGAATTTTCGGTTAGCTGCTGATGCTTTCGATGGCACCGACTCAGCACAAATCTAGCATCCCTGCTCCTTGAATCGCTGACGCGCGCGAAGCAAACGTGTCTGAATATCAGCCAAGGCTGCTCCTTTGACGTTGCGCTCTTCCTTTTCGATACTTTGGATATCAACGTCTAAAAGGCTGCACTCGCGCTGGGAATCCGCGGACAGCTTCATGCGGCGACCTTGAACATCGAGTTGCTTTGCATCCATTCCGGTGAGCGGTCGGAGAGCCCCTGCGATCGCTTCTCGAGTGTGTTCCCGGCGCACGTCATTGCCAATCAGTTCGCGGCCCGACGACTTGTTCAGGCCTTTTGTTGGCTCTACGTCGATCTTCTGAGCGCCAAGGCAGGGACTATCGGTGTAGACCGTCTTGCCTGCCACCACGCACTTGAACACATCCCTGGAAACTGGCGGCAGTGGTTGTGAACGTGCCGGTACTGAGACGACGGCAAAAGCTCCCGCTACCGTGACCAGGAAGGCGTGAGCAATATGCATGAGGCTCATTCTAGGGGGACCCGGACGACACCAGTCATTTCGTTGTGGCGGGTCGCATAACGATACCTGGACACTTGATTTCCGAGCCTCTCCCTGGAAACGGATATGTGCGTTCACAACACTAAAGTTGACCCCAGTTTTAGGGTCAACTTAGACCAAAATCAGGCTCTTTTGACCAATTTGGCGGTCCAATCAGACAGCGAATGTTGACCCCAAAGCCTATTTGCAGAGCCACAAAGTGAAAAGCCTCCACAAGGGAGGCTTTTACACTCTTTACACAGGGGCGCCCTTCGGGTAATGCCTTCCTGCGCTTCATTGTGAATCATACAGCGAATCCAACGGCAGATCAAAATTACGCCCAACTTCGAATTCCTTCGAGCAGCTAATCTCAAAACCCCGCCTGGACGGCTACCGCGGATACTTCCACGCGAGCCTGGTTGAGGCAATTGGTCTCTATATGTGAAATGGAAGTAGGGTCAACTTTAGTTGAAAAGTAGGGCCAACTTTACTTGTATCAACGGAGACGTTCACAACACTAAAGTTGACCCCAGTTCCCCCCGTGCCAGAATGACTTGCTACACCTACCCCTGTTAGTTTAGAGAGCAACGAGGTAGGTATGAAGATCAACAAACAACCCAAGGCACTGATGCATGCAGTTGGAGATTCAGTCGATA
>Ga0118677_10005457_pt1 | contig 22228 bp, 18 predicted proteins | sample AliMusrvi5mmetaG_FD_86154 | JGI IMG/M metagenome (GOLD analysis project Ga0118677, IMG submission 86154)
GGACAAGCGGACCCGCTTGTCCCTACCGATTTTCCATGGCGCGGCGGGGCCGCCACGCCCTACCCTTCGATGGTAGGGTCGGACGGCCCGGCCGACCCACTTGTCCGCCCGCATGGGCGGTTGCCATGGCGCGGCGCACCCTACCGGGCCGCTTGTCCCTACCTGCCACCAAATCCCATCAATTTCCCATGATAGGAAAATCCATGGGTCGGAAGCAATTTCCGCATGAAATGCCACCCTGTGAATGAGATGGACTTTCCCGAACCGCCCGCTCATTGTCGCTTCATTGTGTGGCGGTCATAGACCCGCCGCTCCGACCTCCGACCTCCGACTACTGATTACTGATTACTGATTACTGATTACTGATTACTGATTACTGATTACTGATTACTGATTACTGATTACTGATTACTGATTACTGATTACTGATTACTGACCACCGACCACCACACCCATGCCCGTCTGGAATACACAAACCACCCACCAGCATATCGAAGGTTTCAGCACCAATCCGGTGCTGCAGAAAGACCTGAAGCGCCGCCGAATCAAAATCGCCGCCCTCATTCTGTCAGCCGTGGCGATCATCGGTATTTCCGCTAAGCCCTGCTACCGGGCATTTCGCAGCTACATGATCAACCAGAATCTGCAAGCGGCGATGACTGCGGCACGCCTGCAGGACTGGGGGGTGGCCCGCGACAAGGCCCGCAGCGTCCTGCTAGTCAGGCAGGGGGATTTCGAGGCATTCCGGATCTGGACCCGGGCTTTGGGCAAGATGGGCGAACCCCGCGCCTACATGGCTGCCGCCCAACTTTTCACGGACCCCCGCGCCACCCGTGAGGATCAGATCGAGACGCTCCAAGTCATGGCCATCCAGGCACCCCAGGCCATCACGCTCAGCGCCTATGCCAGTCTGGCGAAAGAAAAACAGAACCAAGCATCCTTCCGCGCCGCCATCACCCCATTGCTAGTGAAACGCGGGGAAACCGACATCGCCGAAAAAGGGCTGCGTCAAGTCATGCAGCCAACCGATGATGCCAATGTCCAATTTGAACTGCTACGCATCCTGTGTTGCCGCCCGGAACCCGCCCGCGTGACGGAAGCACGCGGGATTTTCGCACAACTGATTGCCCGCAACGCCGACGATGAAGCTTTGAACGCCCTGTTGATCCTCGGCGAAACCCCTGGTGGTCTCATCCCGGGCGATCCCCTGCCCGATTTGCAGAAATGGCTCAAGGAGGAGCCGAAAGCGACAGCACTCCACCACCTGGTCGGGATGAACTCGCTGCTCGACGCCCAGCCCGAAGCCGCAGATCGCCTCTATGAATCGGCTGTCAACCGCTTTCTCACCACCGAACCGGGAGTGCTGGGCACCTGGTTGGTGCGCCACGGAAAGGCCGAAATGGCTGCCAAGATCCTCGAAGCGCCGGCGAGGACCCGCCAGGACGCCTACATCGCCCGCCTTCATGCCTTGATGCGCTTGCGCCACGAGGACGAAATCGGGACCGCGCTCGCCGCACCGCCAGGGTCAGTCGATCTGGTCGAAATGCAAATCGTGCGGGCAGCCTTGGCCACGCAGCGTGGCGACCGCACCCTTGCGGACGCCGCCTGGACTCAGGCCCTCAACGAGGCGTCGTTTGATTCCAACCGCAACCGTTTCATCGAAATTGCCAATGCCGCGGAGGGCTTTGGTGCGACCGGGGCGGCCACCGACGCTTGGGTGGCCGCCGTCCGTTCGGGTTGGGGGCAATTGCCGTTTTACAATGACCTGCAGAAGGTCTTCGGCTCACTCGCGTCCCTGGGCCGCTCGGACGACATCCTGGCAATGTGTCAGACCCTGGTGCGCTTCGAACCGCTCAATCCCGATCTGCGCAACAATGTCAGTTATCTGGCCCTGCTGCACGGCATCACACTCCCCGGTCACGTCTCCAAGGTCATGGCGGAACTGATCGCGGATCATCCGGACAACCCGGAATACTATTCCACCCTGATGTTGGCCGAAATGATGGACGGTCGCCCGGCCGATGCGCTGGCCCACCTTCCCAAACTCCGTGAAAGCCGCCGCGTGGCACCACTGATGATAACCGCACTCGAAGGGTCCGCCCGCGTTCTCAATGGCGAAACGGATGCTGGCAAAGCGTTGCTGCTCAATGTGAACTGGCGTTACTTCATGCGTCAGGAGCGCACCGTCTTCCGCGATTTGCTCGTCAAACTCAAAATCGCCGATCTCCCGCTGCCGGAGTTGGAAGTTCAGAAACAGGATGTCGATCCCAACCAGGTTCCAGCCTGGCGCAGGGCGATTGAGCGCTCCGAGAAACTACGCGCGACCGATGTCCTGCCCGCCCTGCCGGCACCCCATGTCCCGGGTAAGGATCTCCTTGAAAATCCGAAAAAACCCTGACGGCACATGAAATTCGCCGATTGCGACGCGCGACAGGGATTTCAAGATTTTATTTAACCAGTTTCATGTCAATGTCTTGCAACCTAAAACAGAAAGTATCGGGGTGACCATCGGATGGGGGGCGCGATTATACCAAGGTATCGAAAAAAAAGTATTGCCAAGCGCCAGAAATCCCTCCAATATCCGCCCAGTGCTTGTCCAAAGCACCGCCCTTCACAACCATTGCCTCTGCCAATCTCGTCCATCAACCGTCCAAAAAAACATTAAATTCTGAAAAATCATTGTTGACAACCTGGAAAATTCCAACCAATCTCACCGCGTCTTCCAAAAAACATCGCATCACACGATCCATCTCCCCTAAAAGCATGAAAGCAAAATATCGCTCAATCATAGTATGTTCCGCCCTGCTCGCCACTCCGCAGATCGCCTCAGCATCGCTGTTGTTGGCGGGCTGGTATGGCTTTAATTCGTCCGACCAGCCTTTAATTGACACTTCCCATCCCGCGGGAGTTACAGCGACGTTGTCCACGACTGCGTCTGGTAACCATGTGGTAGTCGGTCATACAGGCGGTACCACAGATACAACTTATGGAGGTCAAGACACTGGATTCCTTAACCCCGGTAGTCCCCCTGATATTCCAGCGGGTTCGCCGGCTTCGTTTTCCACTCCTACCGGCCCTTCCGGTGAAGCAAGACTTAGGCTTAACGATACATTAGTATTCACTGTAACTAATATGTCGGGTCATGCCTATACGTTGGAAAGCCTTATGTTTGATGCGGCATTCAGTGGAACAAAACCTATTGTTGGGTCAGTGCGATATAAGTTCGATTGGATGACAGACTACGCGGATTTGAACAATTATGAAATTGATGCGAACGGCGATTATAGTAAAACAGGTTCAAATTTCACTCCGGCAAAGATAACTACCGCGACTGTGCCTGTGGATTACACGGATTACGACTATCTTATGCAACTTTCCAATAAAGTACCGTTATTCCTTGGAAATACCGGTTCGGTTTCTTTCGAAGTGAAGTATATTAGTGGGGCAGGGTCACTTCTTCTTGGCAATATGGTACTAAGTGGCTACACTCCGATACCCGAGTCCGGCAGTTTGCTGGCGCTGGGATGTTTGGTTGGATCCGGGACGTTCCTGCGGAGTCGCCGCCGCAGGTAATGGCAGGTGATCTGAAGAATAGCTTTCATGGATTTCAGGGCGCGTCGCAAGACGCGCCCTTCTTCATGGAGATTCGGTAGGGCGGATCCGGCCCGGTCCGCCCACTCATCCGCCCGCATGGGCGGCTGCCAAGGCGCGGTTCATGATCAAGCCATAGCATCTCGCCCTCGGGGGGAAAGTGGGCGCGGCGAGGCCGCCACGCCCTACCATTTCGATGGTAGGGTCGGACGGCCTCGGCCGACCCACTTGTCCGCCCGCATGGGCGGCGCTGATGCGCGGCGCATGAACCGAACATGACATCTCGCCCTCGGGGGGGAAGTGGGACAAGCGGGGCCGCTTGTCCCTACCGATTTTCCATGGCGCGGCGGGGCCGCCACGCCCTACCATTTCGATGGTAGGGTCGGTCGGTCTCGGCCGACCCACTGGTCCGCCCGCATGGGCGGTGCTAATGCGAAGTTCATAAGCCGCGCCTGACACCTCGCCCTCGGGGGGGAAGTGGGACAAGCGAGGCCGCTTGTCCCTACCGATTTTCCATGGCGCGGCGAGGCTGCCACGCCCTACCCTTCGATGGTAGGGTCGGACGGCCTCGGCCGACCCACTTGTCCGCCCGCATGGGCGGCGCTAATGCGAAGTTCATAAGCCGCGCCTGACACCTCGCCCTCGGGGGGGAAGTGGGACAAGCGAGGCCGCTTGTCCCTACCGATTTTCCATGGCGCGACGAGGCCGCCACGCCCTAACGGTGGTAATGGTATCCCGAGCGAATTTTCTTTTAACATTCGGGCGGGTGTATTTTATCTCAGTGCATCACGCAGCAATGATCCTCGAATTCACATTAGCGATGTTGCTTTCGCTGGTTCTTTCCCTCGGATTGAACCGGCTGATGCTGGTCGTGGCTCCGCGCCTGGGCTTGATGGACCAACCCGGCGAACGGCGGATCCATGCGGAAGCCATCCCGCGAGCCGGCGGAATCGCCATTTGGCTGAGTTTCCTGCTGGTGATAGGCGGTGGCATCGCTGCGGGCTGCCTGCATCAAGACGGCCATGTTTCATGGTTGTGGTTGAGGGCATTTGCGGCGGGTTCCGCAGTGTTGATGGTGGCCGGATTTTTCGATGATCGCGCCGGATTGTCGCCGTGGCTGAAACTGGCCGCCCACATTCTGGCACCCACCGTCTATTTTGCGTTATTGCCATTCAGCATCGGTCTTTTTCCGGCGGGCTGGCCATGGGCGTGCGATTTTGTGGTGTTCGTCATCTGGACGGTGGTGCTGATCAATGCCTTCAACCTGATTGACGGACTTGACGGCCTGTGTGGTGGCTTGGCGACCGTTTCGACGGTCGCCTTGGCGGCGCTGGCCTTGGTCAATGGGCGCATGGATGCGGCAATGTTGCTGCTGGTCATGGGGGCGGCCATTCTCGGATTCCTGAAATTCAATTTCAATCCGGCGCGGATCTTTCTGGGTGATGCGGGATCGATGCTGATCGGGTTTTTCCTTGCGACGGCGGCCACGGAGGCGGTAGGACGCAAGGCGATGGTGGGGATGCTGCTGCTACCCATCGCGGTGGCGGGGGTGCCGTTGCTCGATGTGTTGCTCGCCATCTGGCGGCGCAGTGCCCGGCGTCTCATCCACCAAATGCGCGGCGAGAATGTCGAAGGTAGCATCTTCGCCGCCGACAAGGATCACCTCCACCATCGGCTGTTGGATGAAGGCGGATCACAGCGCAAGGTGGCGATGATCCTGCAAGGCATCTCCATCCTGTTGGCGACGCTGGCGTTCTTGCCCATGATATTCGGCGGGCGGATGTACACGCTGTCGCTGGTGGGTTTCCTGATCGTGATCTTCGTTGGAGTGAAAAATCTGGCACGGGTGGAAATCGAACAAACCGGCAGTGTCGTTCACATGGCCATCAAGCTCCCTGGCCACCGTCGGCGGGCGGCGGCGGCGATGTTCGTCTATGACTTGTTCGTGCTGGCGGGATCGGGTGCGGCCGCCTTGATCATCGAGACCAATCGCATGACCCGGGGAGATGATTTGCACCACATGGTGCGTTTCGCGATGGTTTTCCTCGTGTTGGGCAGCCTTACCCTGTTGGGACTGCGGGTACACCACCGGCTGTGGGTGCGGGCAACCATACGCGATATCATCTCGTTGCAATTCTGGCTGCTGGTAACCTCCATGGCAACCTTCACGTTTTTCACTTTGGTGTATGACGAATTGGAATGGAGCGCCCTGCGGCTGATGCTCATCAGCTATGTGTTCGCCTGCGGCGGCCTGTGTTTGCCACGGGCGGCACTCGACTTGTTCCGGGAATTCGGCATGGACGCAAGGCACCGGAATCCGAAACGCCTGGCCAAAGGCGCATACGGGCCCGTGGTGGTGGTGGGTGCGGGCGATTTGGGGTCGCTGTTGCTCAATCATCTGAAATCCATCGGCCACGATGAATATCCCGGCATGAGGTTGTTAGGATTCCTCGATGAATCACAGGTCCTGCACGGGCGGCAACTGCGATCCTTCCGGATTCTTGGCGGACTGTCCATCGTGCCCAGACTGGTCCGCGAACATGGCCTCAAAAGCATCATCCTGGCCATCAACTCCCCAAGCAAGGAATTGCTCGAACAACTCAACCAACTCGCCGATCAACATGATTTGAAAATCTACCGCTGGCGCATCGGACTGGTGGAAGAGTGAAACGGTAGGGTCGGACGGCCTCGACCGACCCACTTGTCCGCCCGCATGGGCGGCTGCTCAAGCGCGGCACATGAACCGCCCATGACATCTCACCCTCACGGGTACCAGTGGGACTAGCGAGGCCGCTTGTCCCTACCGGATTTCCAAGGCACGACGAGGCCGCCACGCCCTACCAGCCGCTGGTCTCTAACATTCTCATCACCCCATGAAACCCACCCTCCAAGCATCATGGTTGCCACTGGCAGGAATGGCGGCATTGTGGGTGCCGGCCATGATCGCGGCATCCCATGAATGGAGCTATGGACAGTACTATGATTATGGCTGGTTCGTGCCGCCGGCCGCCTTGTGGCTGATAGTCCGCCGCTGGCGCGATCTCACAGGACCGGTATCCTTGCCACGGCCACAGGTGCTACTGGCATGGGCGGGCGTGCTGTTGCCGTGGATCCTGGTCCTGCGCGTGCTGGGGTACGCCGATCCCTCATGGCGACTGCCGATGGGGCTGTTAGGGTTGACCGCCGCGCTTGGCAGCCACGCGTTGATCGCGGCGACCCGTGACAGACATGCCTCGGTACAATTCACATGGATCACCCTGTTATGGCTGTCGGCAATCCCATGGCCGACCGTTGTGGAATCCTCGATCGTTCATCACCTGACCCAAGGTGTGGTGATGGCCGTGGCGGAGGTGTTCCGGATTCTGGGCAAGCCGGTAGAAGTCTTGGGTGATCGTTTGCGCCTGCACGATTTGACGGTTGAAGTGACCGACGGATGCAGCGGGATCCGCTCATTCCAGAGTTTTGTGATGGCGACATGGTTTTTTGCCGAACTCCAGCGGCTGCGGGTGAATCGGACGTTCACCCTGCTGGGTTGCGCGTGCGGGATGGCGTTTCTGGTAAACATGGTGCGGACGTATGCCTTGGCACGCATCCGCTTCGATTTCGGGGAATCGGCGTTCGCCCGGGCACACGATTCACTGGGCTTGCTGGCATTCGTCCTTAGCGGATTGTTTTTTTCTCGCTCTCAGGTAAACTTTCCGCGCTGCCACGCACCACCGTGGTGAGAACCGTGGCAGGCAAATGAACCCGACACCCGCACTAGCATTCTCATGATCTCCAATTTCATTCACGCCGTCTGGGACCGCTGGGCAAACATCCATCCCGTTTTGCGGTTTCTGCTTCTGGTGGTGGCCGTGGCTGTTATCAGTATTTTCGCGCTGAATCCCGCCTACCAGGTGTTCAAGTCGTGGCGCATCCTTGTGAAGCACGACTTCATCCGACGGCCTTTCGCAGGTTCCTGAGAGCGGCTCACTGGCGGTGCGCCACAAGATACTCCCTCGAGACATAGAAACGCACCGGTTCGGGATTCGCCAGGCCGTACCATTTCTCTGAGACGATCTCGTAATTCTGCCGAACGTAATCATCGAGTTCGGGTACGTAGGAAAGTCGTTTTGTATCCCAACCGTCCCTCCACAGGAAACATCCTCCAGCCATCGCATCCACGATCACGTCCGGCTTTTCCCGGCGGATATCGGCAAGAAAGCCGGCCCGAAGATGCGACCGGGCCGGCCCCGGCTCAATCAGGAAGAGACAGATCGTGTGACGGGTGGCGGGCGGAATTCCCGACTCCACATAGAGAGACGGCATCCAACCCCAAACCACCATACTCTTCGCGCCCGGTGCCACCGACCGAATCTCTTGGACCATCCGGCGGGCATTGACTCCTTTGGAAGCAGGCGGCCGCAACAAGGTGACCGCTGCGTTACGAAGCGCAGGATATACGTTCGTGATTTGAAAACCCGCCATGCAAGACGCGAAGAGGACAACGCCTAATGTGCGACTCGGAGGGGATGAACGATCTCCAGCCCAAATCGCCAGCATGCAACCCGCCAACAGAACGCACGGTTCGATCAGAAAGATTTGGTAATGAGGAAAAGTGAAACACGGCTTCAGTACCCCCAGACCATTGGCGACGGCCAGACAAACCGTGACCCAAACAACCTTTCTTACTGGAACGCTGGCCGATTTCCATCCGGGACGGCCTTTCCAAAGCCACGCCAATCCAAAAATCGCCGTTCCCTGGATCATCCCGCTATTCGGTGCCTCAAAGCAAAGGAGGATAGCCCGCCTTGCGAATGGAGCGAAACCCGATTCCTTCCCGTATGCGAGGTTTGCCTTCAGATACGACATCCAGAAATCATCGAAGGCACCGGCACGGATCACGATGCCGAGGATGATGATCGTCGGCACTGCCGCTGCGAGAATGAATATCAACAACCGATGCAACCGCTTCAGACGGCTTCCATCGTCCGAGCATGGCTCGCTGAGAATTTGCCAACCGAGCCAGACGATCACGGCTCCGGCGCCAAGAATCGACTGCAACTTCGCCCACGGCATCATCCCGAGCAACAGGCCAGCGCAGAAGTCGGGTACAAGCCTTCTGCGCCCGGTCTGGAAACGCAAGGCAATGCATAAGAGGCTGCCAGCCATCAGCAGGCATGGCACGAGCTCACTGCTGTAGTGGATGAAGTCGTACTCTTCCCGAAGCACGATTATTGCAGCGCCGACCGCCGCTCCGCCAAACGCAAGTAGTCGGGACATGATCTGGCGAAAAGTTGCGTAGATCAGGACGCTAATAAGACCAAGAATGACCGCGGCATAGGCGTGAACATACGCGTATTCCATCGGCACGCCCAGTTGGTGAATCAACGCCAGCGCCCAAGTATTAACCGGGCCGCTGGTTGTTCCGTCCATGCCACGCCAAGGAACCGGATCGATCGCGAGTCGCATGACCTGCGCCATGAACACACTCTCGTCCACATTGGTCTCTTCATTACAGTGGATCGCGGGCACCCTCGAGATAAGAACCGCCGCAACGAGGAAAGGAACAACCACCCACGCGGACAGCCACCGCTTTGGCCAGAGGGAAGGCGGCTCAGCGCCGACATCGGCGTTTTCGGCACCCGCGACTGAGTATTTGGCGGCGTGTACTTCTGATTCAACTACAACCGTTTTCACTTTTGTTAGTTTTATGGTTTGCGTGCCTGTCTTATTTTTTCAGAAAATAAGGCTTGTAGGATCTTGATAGTGACGGGGGCGGACGTTCAAATCTCCCTAACCTGCTAGAAGCCCGAAGGACTGGCAACGGGATGAGAGATGGCAGTTGCGCCGCCTGTTGGGAAGGAAATTCTTCCCAACAGGAAATTCATCCCGTTGGGTTCGGTTGTCTTCTCCTCCCGCGTTCTCACGGCTCCAGCGGCGAGGTGCGGAGCGACGAGGCGCACGGAACCCGGCATACGGATATGGTTTGCAGGGCCTCTCTGAGGCGACAGAACCGGGCCTCTCCTGGTTCAACCAACACCGGAAACCACCACCCCCTGGCCCGGACTGGTTCGTCAAAATCGCGGCTTGTAAATCACCCGAGGCCCCACTGGGTGACTGCTGCCGCATTCTGGCTCTCGAATATACCTGACATCGAAGCCCCCCCCACGAAAAAGCACTGCCCTAAGAAAATCCCAACAAAATTCCTTGGCAAATCGGACCGGATATCTATTTTCGCCTTCGAGGTTATCTGCCATGATTCTGACGCAACCCCCAGTTTGCATGCACGATTCCGCCGGACCAACGCGTTCGGCGGCTCCGGCGCGGTGGTCTTTTCGCCGTTTCCGCCCCCCTTTCTCTTGCCGCCCCTCTTTTCCGCACTCCCGTCTGACCACCGGCTCTTCCAACGGCCTTCACCAAAACGGAAACTCCTAGCCGTAAGATGCACCAACGATACCTGATCATCGGCACAGGTTTTTCAGGAGCTGTGTTGGCACGTGAAATTGTCGAGACGATGGATTGCACAGTTGAAATCTGGGATGAACGATTGCACATCGGTGGCAACTGCCACACCGAGCGCGACCCAGCAACGGGTGTTATGGTTCACAAATACGGACCTCATATTTTCAACACCGACAACGAACGGGTTTGGAAATTCGTCAATGCACATGGCGACTTCCGTCCATTCGTGAACCGAGTCAAAGCCTGCACAGCCCGAGGCATGTTTTCCATGCCGATCAATCTCCTGACAATCAACCAGTTCTTCGGCAGAACGATGAATCCCGATGAAGCCCGCCAGTTCGTCGCTTCCTTGGGTGATTCTTCCATCCATGAGCCTCAAAACTTTGAGGAGCAGGCGCTGAAAATGCTCGGGCACGAACTTTACGAGTCGTTTTTCAAAGGATACACCATCAAGCAGTGGGGCTGCGATCCAAAGGATCTTCCGGCCTCCGTTCTGAAGCGTCTGCCTATCCGCTTCGACTATGATGACAACTACTACAGCAAGAAATACCAGGGCATCCCCGCCGAAGGTTATACGGAGGTGATTCGATCCATCCTCGACCACCCCAACATCATTGTCCACCTCAGCAGAAAGTTTGACAACTCCACCTTCCGGATCCAGCGTTCCACATTTTCTCATATCTTCTACACAGGCCCCTTGGACGCCTTCTTTCATTTTTCAGAGGGCCGTCTAGGCTATCGAACCGTCACCTTCGAGCGAATCCCAACCGATGCAGAGGACTATCAGGGCAACGCTGTTATCAATTATCCGGAATTATCGGTTCCATGGACCCGGATCCACGAGCACAAGCATTTCGCGCCGTGGGAGAAGCATAATAAGACGATTGCCATCCGCGAATTCAGCAAGGAAACCGGACCTGAGGACCTCCCTTATTACCCAAAACGTGTGACATCTGATAAAGCTGTCCTGAAGCGCTACCGCGAAATGGCATTCCGAATTCCTAATTCCGAATTCCGTATTTCGCATTCTTTCCTTGGACGACTGGCCACCTATCGTTATATGGACATGGAGGCCGTCATCTGCGAGGCGATGGATTTTGCGGTTGCCTTCAGGGATGCGCATTGTTCTGGCTCCACCCTGCCCATTTTCCCAAACAAGGAAGACTGACGGGGCCTGGAAAGCGTAATCGTTGAATTGACTGGCCTCACTTCTTACCTGAATTCAAACACACAATCAAACCCAAAAGGAAGAAACAAATTCGCCCTTCCGTATTCCCATTCCTCAAATGTTCTTATCCCTCCACCCCGTTCCCGTCACATCGGCACTACATTCACCACTGGTGGTAGTGATCCCGATATACAATGAAGCAGAGACTATCGAAGCCGTGGTCTCCGAGTGGGACTCCAGTTTCGACTCGCTGGGCATTGATCATCAATTTCTTCTTCTCAACGATGGATCGAAAGACAATACGCTTGATGTTCTCCGCCGCATGGAAGCGGCGAACCCGGAGAGATTTGTGATCATTGACAAGCCGAATGCGGGGCATGGGCGGACATGCCGACTTGGATACTCTGCTGCCGTCGCCGCCTCCACCGTCGAATGGATCCTTCAAATCGACTCCGACGGGCAATGCGATCCAGTATATTTCAAGGAGTTCTGGGAAAAACGATCCGAAGCGGACTGCGTGTTCGGACGCAGGGTGCAACGTGACGATGGCACCGCCCGCATGCTGACCTCGAAGATCTGCAAACTGGGATCAACCCTTTTGGGTGGGCGCAACATGGTGGACCCAAATGTTCCATTCCGGCTCATGCGGCGGGAAACTCTAGCTGCAGCCCTGGAGCGAATTCCAGCATCGTTCAACATTCACAATGTTGCTCTGACTTACATCATGAAGAAAACGAATGGGATCCGTTGGGAGTATGTGCCGATACGATTCCGAGAACGCCAAGGCGGGAGCAACAGTATCAATCTGATGAACGTTGCCCAATGGGGCATCGATATGCTTCTTGAACTCCGCCGCCTTAAATGAAAACCCGTTCTGTAAAACGTCCAGTTCAGGGCTGGGTTCAATAGTAGCTGCGTGTCTGCGTCCGTCGTGCGTCGAACCACCCCTCATCCCCCGCACTTTCCCAGCAGTAATCCTCGAGGCAAGCGCAATGCACTATTGTCGCCAACCAGACTCCCCGCAAGGATGACTCCATGACATTCTCAGGCTTGACTCCGCATCATCAAGGTCTTACGCTTTGCCTGCAACCCAGCCACCATGGCTTGGTTGTGAGATTCCTTGGCCAGATTTTCGCGGTCGTATCCAGGATCAAAGAGTCCGTTGTTCAGATCTCAAGAAGTTCGCAATCCACACGCAAGTCCCTTCCCACATGCCAAAATTACTTGTTACCGGATCATCCGGCCTGATCGGTTCGGAAGTCGTCATTCACTTTGCCCGGAACGGGTGGAACGTCCATGGCGTTGACAACAACCAGCGAGCCGTGTTTTTCGGCCCTCAGGGTGATACCCGCTGGAACCAACGGCGCTTAATCGAAACCCTGGGGCATGGTTTCGAACATCATGAATTGGATATCCGTGACAGGACCGGGCTGCTGGAGTTGTTGAAAGCACTCAGACCGGATGCGGTGGTCCACACGGCCGCCCAGCCATCCCATGATCGCGCGGCGAGCATTCCTTTCGATGATTTCGACGTGAATGCGGTGGGCACGCTGAATCTGCTGGAGGCAACCCGGCAAGCTTGTCCCGATAGTCCATTTGTCCATTTATCCACCAACAAGGTGTATGGCGACAGACCCAACTCCATTGCCTTGAAGGAACTGGAATCCCGCTGGGACTATGACGACCCTGCCTATGCCGACGGGATTGCCGAGGATTTCCCGATCGATCAGTCCAAGCACAGTCTGTTCGGGGCATCCAAGGTGGCGGGAGACGTGATGGTTCAGGAATACGGGCGCTACTTTGGCATGCCCACCTGTTGTCTGCGGGGCGGCTGTTTGACCGGACCCAACCATGCGGGTGTGGAACTGCACGGATTCCTCAGTTATCTGGTCCGGTGCAATCTGGAAGGTCGCGAATACAAGGTCTATGGGTACAAGGGGAAACAGGTTCGTGACAACATCCATTCCCACGATGTCGCCCGCTTTATTGAGCAATTCATCGCGGCACCGCGAATCGCGGAGGTTTACAACATTGGCGGCGGCCGCGCCAACTCGGTTTCGATCTTGGAGGCATTCTCGCTGGTTGAGAAGTTCACCGGTCGCAGGCAGAGCCACACCTATGTTGACGAAAACCGCATCGGGGATCACATTTGTTATATCAGCAACCTTGCCAAGATGCGTCAACATTACCCAAGCTGGGATATATCACTTCATCTTGACGAGACGATCCGCCAGATCGTGGAAAGCCAAAGGTCGCGCGCCTGAGCCATTTCTCCGCCGATGAAAATCCTTATTACAGGAATTTGTGGCTTCGCGGGTTCGACGCTGGCAAGGGAGTTGAGGGTCCATCGCGAAGGAGTCCAAATTGTCGGCATCGATAATCTGTCGCGCCGTGGCAGCGAGGAAAACTTCCGCTCCCTGCGTGCCGAAGGCTTCGATGTGAGGCGCGGAGATGTCCGCGAACTGCCGGATCTCAAGCAATTTGGCGCGCCTGATTGGCTGATCGACGCGGCGGCGAATCCGTCCGTGCTGGCGGGAGTTGACGGCAAGACGGCACCGGCTGAGCTGCTGGATCACAACCTGGTGGGAACGATTCCCATGCTGGAGACCTGCCGCGAATGGCGCATTCCATTCACCCTGCTCTCCACCAGCCGCGTTTACTCGATCCCGGGTTTGCGCTCGCTGCGCCTCGCCACCACCGCTGACGCATTCACGCTGGAAGCTCGCCAAACTCAGGCGGGGATTTCCGCTGGAGGCATTACGGAATCGTTCTCCACCGAGCCGCCGGTATCACTCTATGGCGCATCAAAACGGTGCGCGGAGCTGCTGGCGCTCGAGTATGGTGAGACCTTTGATTTCCCGATTTGGATCAATCGCTGCGGCGTGTTGGCAGGCGCGGGACAATTCGGCAAGGCCGACCAAGGTATTTTCTCATTCTGGATTCACTCCTGGCTGCAGCGCCAACCACTTCGATATCTTGGATTCGGCGGTCACGGCCGACAGGTTCGTGATTGTCTGCACCCATCTGATATTGCTCCGCTGTTATGGAGGCAGTTCGACGAAGGAATGGGTGCCGGCAAACCCAAGGTGATCAATGTCGCCGGCGGCATGACCCGCACGATGTCCCTGGCGCAATTGAGCACCTGGTGTGCGGCGGCTACCGGCCCCCATCAGGTCTCGCGCGATGGGGGTGACCGCGCATTTGACTTGCCATGGGTCGTGCTTGACAGCACGCTTGCCGAAATGACATGGAATTTCAGCCCTAAAATCCCGCTGGAAGCCATCCTCCGCGAAATACTGGATCATGCCCGCGCGCGACCGGACTGGCTGGATCTTAGCCGGTGAGCCTCCTTACACGAACCATTTTATGAGTGAGCAACCAACCGCCATTTCACTGGTGGATCAAGGACCGGCAGGACCTGGTGATCGCACGCCGTTAACAACCATTGATTGTGTTATGGCAAACGAGGCAACAATAGCTGAACCGCTGGAATCCGCTCCAAACTCACCTCCGCTCACTCTTCTGAGCGTGGTGATTCCGGCTCGCGACGAGGAGGGGTGCATCCGCAGCACAGTCGAGCACCTGCACCTTGAGTTGTCACTCAATCATGTGCCTCATGAGATCGTAGTGGTTGATGACGGCAGTTCGGACAGCACATGGGAGATCCTCGTGCAACTCAAGGATCGCATCCCCGAGCTGCATCCCGTGCAAAACACCCGACGCCATGGCATCGGTAGCGCCATCATCCACGGGTTTGCCAACATGCGGGGCGACGCTGCGGTGATCATGATGGCGGACGAGTCCGACGACTGCCGGGATGTGGTCCGATATTGGCAATTGCTCAACGATGGCTATGACGCGGTATTTGGCAGCAGGTTCCTCAAAGGCGGGGGAGTTATCGATTATCCCAAGCACAAATTGATCCTCAACCGTATATTCAACCGCATCGTCCGGTTATTGTTCCAGCACGGTCTGAATGACACGACCAACGCCTTCAAGGCCTATCGGAAGACAACCATAGAAGGCTGCCAGCCGTTGATCTCCCCACATTTCAACCTGCTGGTGGAGTTGCCGCTGAAGACCCACATCCGGCGTTATTCATGGACCACCATCCCGATCACCTGGCGCAACCGGCGCAGCGGTGTGGCCAAACTCAAAATCCGGGAAATGGGATCGCGCTACCTCTTCATTGTCCTGTATTGTTGGTTGGAGAGGTTCTTCAGCCGCGGGGATTACATCAAGCAATCATCAGATTGACGATCAAGGCGTTCCCGCACCAGCCCGTGAACCAACAATATCCCATGAAAAAAGAAATTCCCGAAAGTGTATCTCTTGGCCCGGTCTCCACAGGCGGGCAGCTGCCACAGTGGTTTGACGGGCGGCTTGTAATATTGGATAGGAAATTGGCCCCCCTGGGCGAGACCCGCTGGTGGCGGCTTAAGCTGGCGATATTTTGCACCCTGTGCTCGATCTTTTATGCCACGCCATTTTTCACACTCTTGTCACCGCCTGAAACACCGTTGCTCTGGAAAGTGATTCACCAACAGGCGGCGCATCCACTCACCCCCGTGTCAGGTCTGGAGCCGAGCTCTCATGAAGCAAAACATGTGTTCCGGCTCACGATGCCGTTGCTGGCTAAACTCTCGCCTGTGGCGAGCGAGCGCGTCCAGATGCCGTTTCTTTTTGCCGCGCAATACGCTGCGGGGGTCCTGTTCTTTGTGTTATGTTACACCCTATTCCAGCAACTGCTGCATAACCACGCCACCGCCACATTATTGACCTTAAGCACTGCGTTCATCTACCCGGGGCAGGCCTGTTTCTTTGATTTAAACGGCTATTTTGATGGTATGGCTATGCTTTTCCTTCTGCTGACCTTCGTCTGCCGCTCTCACTTGCTCGTTTTCGTGTGTCTGCTTGCTGCGTTCTGGGTGGATGAGCGAGCCATCGTTGCGGCAAGCTACACCTATCTGTGGCTCAAGCTGAAAAATGGCACAGACGTCGGCTGGCGGCAACTGTTGCTACCCGACTACCGAAGCATGGTAGTGCCACTGGCAATCGTCATCACTTTGGGACTGCGGTTCTGGCTGACCCGGCAGTACGGGTTTGCCTTGCCTGTCTCTGAGGAAGGTTACGTCGGCTTCGCGCGATTCTTCAGGATTGAACGCATGTTTCGCCTGCCCATCGGAATATTTTCACCCCTCAAGCTCCACTGGTTGCTAATTGCTTTGGCAGGCGTTTGCCTCTGGCTGAACCGTCGCTTCACTTTGCTGGTTTTGGGCTGCTTGGCAGTGCTCGCTTCCGTGGGCGTGGCATTGGCGGTAGTGGATCTCACTCGCAGTCTCAATTATGTGTTCCCTGCTGTGATTCTCTCGGTGGCTTTGGTCGCCAAAGCCAGCAATCAACGTTTTATGCTGGCGCTTTCGGCCATACTGCTGGTTCTTGCCGTGATCCTCCCCAGCTTCTTTGTGATGACGGACGCTGGATGGATATTTCCACTACCAGTGAAGATTCTATTCAGCCGTTTCTTGTAACTCGCTCTCAGGTACACTTTCCGCGCTGCCACGCACCACCGTGGTGAGAACCGTGGCAGGCAAATGAACCCAACACCCACACTTGCATTCTCATGATCTCCAATTTCATTCACGCCGTCTGGGACCGCTGGGCAAACATCCATCCCGTTTTGCGGTTTCTGCTGTTGGTGGTGGCGGTGGCTCTTACCGGTGTGGTCGCCTTGAATCCCGCCTACCAGGTGTTCAAGTCGTGGCGCACGTCGCGCAATCTCGTGGCCGCCCAACAAGCCGTGAAAGACGCACGCATGGACGATGCGCGCGACCTCTCGCTGACAGTGATTCAGTCCGGCAACTCTTGCGTCGAAGCCTTCCGAATCCTCGAAAAATCCATGGCTGCCCTGCGTGACCCCCGCCATGGTGATATCGCCCGGGCATTGTTGTCCCATCCTGCGGGTTCCAACGAGGATCGATTGAATGCCTTCCTCAACCTCGCGCCGGAAATCCCCCTGGGGTTGCTCGGACAAACATGGACCACTCTCACTCCCGAATGCCAGGTGGATCCAAAGTTCGCAACAGCTTTCGCCGACCGCCTGATCGCCGACCACCATTTCTCCGAAGCGGCGTCGGTCCTGCTGGCAGTGCCGGCCGCGAAACGCAACGACTCGGTCACCCGGCGGCTGATCAAGGTTCTGATAGGCAGCGGCAAGCGGGAGGGCTTCGACGAAGCCCAGCGCCTGATCGCCGCAGAGTTCCCTCATGATGGCAGCGATATCACCGACTGGCTTGACCTCCTGGAATCCATCCCGCCGATAAGCTTGCAGGCCAAAGCCCTGGCACCTATTCGCAATTCCTTGGAAAACCCGAAATCCGGCAATCCGGCACGCATGGCGTTGATGCTCGCCCGTTTGGACTACGCCGACGAGGTATCCCGGCGCGCGGATCTGCTCGACGAGGTCATCGCCCGCTGGCGCGAGCGGGAACCGTTGGCCTTGGCGCGTTTTCTAGCGGATCTCGGCCTCTATCAGCGCCTGCTCAAAACCATTCCAGCGGAACGCGTGACCGGACATCCGGACCTGTGTCCCGTACTGCTCGCGGCGTTGGAACGGACCGGCACCTGGGATCAGGTTGTTTTTTTGTTAGACCGTCATGGGCCCACACTGCCAAAGTGGGAGGAATTGGCACACCGTGCCGTGGCAGCGGTAAAGTTGGGTGATTCTCCGGGGCGAACCCAAGCCGCCTGGACCGCCGCCATGCACGAGGCGAAATCCGATCGGCAATCCACCACGTTTCTCAAACTCCATCAGATCGCCGAAGACGCCGGCATGACGGCGGAAAGCGAGCATGCGATGGTGGAAGCCATCCGCCTCGGCTGTGGTCCGCTGCCCCTCTATGCCGACCTGAAACCCCTGCTCAACTCGCTGGCTCGGCAAGGTCATGAAAACACCTTGCTGGAAATCTGCACGATCTATTTGTCCTTCGAGCCTGGAAACCCCGTCCTGCTCACCCAGTATGCCTATCTCGCTTGCCTCAACAAACAGGACGAACCCAAAACCATCATCAAGGCCATGGAAATCCTAGCGAAGGGATTTCCCAAGGAACTGCCTATCCAGTGCGTGCTGGCCACCGTCTATCTTTGTGACGGCCAACCCGCCAAAGCCGCTGAAACGCTGGACCGCATGAAATTGGATTCCGACAAACTCCCACCGGGATACCGCGCGGCCTATCTGACAACCCAAACGCTCAATGGCCGCATCGCCAAGGACGACCCGCTCATCACCAATTTCCCTTGGAAATCCCTGCTGCCCTCGGAACGCCGGAAATTCACCGAACTCATCCAAGCGGCCCAACCTTGAAGCTTGACTTCATCCTAATGATAGTTGGATAATGATAGTTGGAGACTCCTTTTATGAGGAACCTGTTTGCTTGCTTGCACATGAAATCCGATGATTTGTGGTTGCGGCTTGGCGGGGCGGGTTCTTGTGTTACGCTCCCCGCATGAGATCCGTTCCATCCCACCCTTTGTGCCAACAACTGGTTTTTCACCAAACGGGCAATCCGTCGGACGTCTTGGTGTTGAGCGATTTTTTCCCGCCACCCCCGGCGGCCGGGGAAGTGCTGGTCCGGTTGCTGGCCGCGCCGATCAACCCGGCTGACCTGAACACGGTTGAAGGCACCTACGGTGTGAAACCGCCATTGCCAGCCGTTCCCGGGGTCGAGGGTTGCGGGGTGGTGGAAACCAGCGGCGCGGAGGGGTTTCAGCCAGGGGATCGGGTGATTTTCCTGCGCCGCGCCTCGACTTGGGCCACCCACACGACCGTGCCGGCGGATGCGTTGTTCAAAGTGCCGGCGGACATCGATCCGCTGCAAGCCGCGATGCTCAAGGTCAACCCGGCCACCGCCTGGCGCTTGCTCCACGGCTTTGAAACCCTCGGCCAGGGTGATTGGATCGTCCAGAACCTCGGCAACTCGGCGGTCGCCCGGTGCGTCATCCAATTGGCCCGCGACCTCGGCCTCCGCACGGTTTCCTTCGTCCGCCGCGCCGCCGTGGCCGACGATCTCCGCCACCTCGGCGCGGATCAGGTGTTCTCCGATGACGACGAGGGACTCACTGCGGCCAAAGACGCGCTCGGCGGTGCCAAGGCCGCGCTCGCCTTCAATGCCGTGGGCGGCGACAGCGCCCTGCGCCTGATGAAACTGCTGCGCGAAAGCGGCACCCACATCACCTACGGCGCGATGGGCCGCAAGCCCGTTGCCATTCCTAACAGCCTGCTCATTTTCCGCGACCTCCGGGTGCGCGGACTGTGGGTCACCCGCTGGGTGGAGAACGCGCCGCCCGCCGAAGTCGCCGCTGTTTATCAGGATCTTGCCGGCCGGGTCGCCGCCGGGAAACTCGTGCAACCGGTCGATGTCACGTTCCCGCTGACTGCCTTCCGCGACGCGCTGGTCAGGCTGGAGTCCCCGGAGCGAGCGGGGAAAGTGCTGTTCGCGCCGTGAGTCCGGGGATCAATGTTCCGGGAAGACGATTTCATCGCCAGCGGCGGGTCCGTGACCGAACTTGTCGCCGATATCCTTGCTGGAAACGAAGAGCATCAGGGAAATGAGGGCGAGCGCACAGGCGGTTTGGAGGATTTCCAACGGTCTTGCCTTGACCGGCCGGCCGAAGATTTTTTCGAGGATGGCAAGGGTGATGTGGCCGCCGTCGAGGACGGGAAACGGCATCATGTTGAGCACGGCGAGGTTGACGTTGAACAGGACCATGAAGGCGAGCACCATGCGCCAGCCGTTTTCCATGAGGAGCAATTGATACATCAGCGAGCCGATGCCGATGGGCCCGCTGAGATGTCCCACCCCGATGCTGGAGTCCGGAGCGACCACCCGGTTGATGGTGGTCCACATCATGCGCAGGCTGTCACCCACTTGTTTGATTGGCAGCGGGTGGACGATGGTGGTATCCTGGCGGGGTGCCATACGAGGACCGACGCCCAACATGGGCCCCTTGCCTGCCGGTGACTTGGGAACGACGGGAGTAACGGTAAACTTCAGGGCTTTCCCATCGCGGAGAATCTCGACGTCGAGGGGTTTCGCGCCGTTGCCCTTGATGAATGCGATCACCGCGTCGGCCGTGGTGAATTTCTCACCATTCATTGAAACCAGCGTGTCGTCTTCCTTGAGGCCAGCCTTTTCCGCCGGGCTGCCCTTGAGGATGGAACCGAGTTCGAGGTGATCGAATTCCGGACCGATGCCCACCTGCCGCAGGCCGCCGCGCTGAAACCATTTCGTCTTCTTGGTCTCGAACTCGGAAACGCGCATGATGGGGGTGGGTTCGCCTTTGCGCTCGACGAGGAACTCGATCTTGGCACCTTTGCTGAGGATAATCGCCTCGCAGATGCTGTCCAAGGAACCGGCAAATCCGTTTACCCGTTGGCCGTTGATTTCGATGATCTTGTCGCCGGATTGGATTCCCGCTTTGAAAGCGGGGCTGTCTTTGACGACTTCGCCAACGACCTGGGTGGGGACGAACTCCGCGGGTTTTCCGACCTGCCAGACGATCACCGCCGCGACCAGGGCCAACAGCATGGAAAACAGGGGACCCGCAAACGCGACGATGATCTTGTCCAGCGGGGTGATCGGAGGCAGCGCCCCGCGATCCAGGGTTTCCCCTTCCAACGCTTCCATCGGCGCCATTTGCGGCAAGGCCACAAATCCTCCCGCCGGGATCCAGCCAAGGCCATATTGCACGCCGTTGATTTCCTTCTTCCACAGCGCCTTGCCGAACCAGATCTGGAAGCGGTCGATTTTCAGGCCGCGCCATTTGGCGGCCAGGAAATGGCCGAGTTCGTGGACGAAGATGATGATGTTGAAAACCATCAGCACGACGACGATCAGCAGGATCACATGGAAAATGGTGGAAATGAGGGACATGGCAGATTGCGGGGCGGCTTCAACTTAGCGAAGCCGGGCCATCCGGCAAGTGCATTAAATGCAAGCTCCGCAGCCAGGATCGAAAGTGGGCCAATGCCTGGATGGGAATGGAACAGGCCAAAAAAAGGCTGGTCAGGGGTGGGGGGATGGGCGGAAATTCGGCCCGTGATTCATCCGACCGCCATCATTTCTCCGTTAGCCAGGATTGGGAATTCGGTTCGCATAGGCCCCTACTGTGTGGTTGGGGCGAACGTCGAGCTTGGGGACGAGTGCGTGCTGCATTCGCATGTGGTGCTGGAGGGGCAATCGAAATTCGGCCGGGGCAACGAGTTTTTCCCGTTCGCGATGGTGGGCGGCAAGACACAGGATCTCAAATATGCCGGGGAACCGACCTCGCTGGAAGTGGGCGACCTGAATGTGTTCCGGGAGAACAGCACGGTTCACCGGGGGACCCGCGAGGACTCGCCGACGCGGATCGGTTCGCACAATCTGCTGCTTTGTTACTCGCATGTGGCCCATGACTGCCAGCTTGGCAACCACATCATTCTATCGAATTCGGTGGGGTTGGCGGGACACATTGTGGTCGAGGACTACGTGATCATGTCGGGTTTGGCCGCTGCCCACCAATTCTGCCGGATCGGCGCGCACTCGATCATCGGCGGGCTGTCGAAGGTGGTGCAGGATGTGCCGCCCTTCATGATCGTGGACGGGCATCCGGCGGTCACCCGCGGACTCAATCTGGTGGGATTGCAACGGCGGGGGTTTGACGAAGCGGACATCCGCGCGCTCAAAGCCGCCTACAAGAAGCTCTTTCTCAAAAAAGACGTCAATCTGGCCGCCGCCTTGAGTTCGCTCAAGGCAACCCATGAAGCGGACACGCCCCAGGTGGCGCGCCTGATCCGCTTCATCGAGACGTCGGAACGGGGCATCACCCGGTGAGGACTGCGGAGCGGGGATTGAACCAGGGCGTCTTAGGATTCGACTAGAACCTCGAGTCCTGAAAGGGCGCCTCAAGATCGGATGGGGTCACGGGGATTTCGCCCCGTGACCCTTCCACACCACCGGACGTGCGGTTTTCCGCATCCGGCGGTTG
>Ga0118677_10005458_pt1 | contig 22226 bp, 19 predicted proteins | sample AliMusrvi5mmetaG_FD_86154 | JGI IMG/M metagenome (GOLD analysis project Ga0118677, IMG submission 86154)
TCGAGGGTCCCTGAGTGAGTTAATTGCTGAATTAGAAAAAATTGAGCTCAAAGGCGAATTCGCCGTGGTCATCGCCAGCGCGGATTATGCCCTGGTAACCACTTCATTTACCAATGATTGAAAAACGCGTCTTGGTGTCGTAGTAATCGAAGCCGTGAACTTCGACTTCCCACAGGCCCTGATGCTCGCCGCGTTTGATCTGCCGGAGCACCACGTCCGGCTGGCCAATGAGCCAGAAACTCTCGTTGCTGGCGCGCTTCTTCTTCAGATCCTCGGTGAGCAAATCGGCATTCATCTGCGCCTTCAACGTTGTCACGCCCGGCCAGTTCAACTCGTCGATGTCCTTCGCGGCTTCCGGATCGAACTGAAAGGCGGCGAAGACGGCCTCAATAAGCTTGGAATTCTCGCACTGGATGTTGATGGACTGGGAGCAGTTATGGAGTCGGTTGAATCGGAGGAAGCGCATACTGAACTGGATAAATTGCTTAACAGTTTTTTCAACCTGAGACTCAGGGAGATTATTCAAAACGAGAACCTAACTTATATAAAACTTTGCAGCAAAAGGCAGCAGCTGCCAGTGCCAAGATTCTGCAACAAAATTTATTCCGTCACAGCGGGGGGGGATGACAGTTTCTTTGTGGGAAAATGGAATACTATACTCGATTTTGCCATTAAGATTAATGAGGAGTTCATACTGCAATTCCCCAAACTTACGCTGTCGGCAGGATTGATAATTGTTGATCCGAAATATCCTGTTGTACGATTTGCCGATCAGGTTGAAAATGCTTTACGAAAAGCAAAATACAAGTATAAAGGCAACAAAGGAAATATTTGTCTTTTCGGTGAGGTGATAAAATGGGATATCCTTACCGAGATAATATCCCTAAGGCAAACATTGAAAAAGCAGAACCTCACCAGTGGTATGTTGGCCAAAGCCAGACTGTCAGCTAATAATGTTGTTGATTACAGCGCCTACAGGTTGGAGGATTTTTGGAAAATGGGTTATTATTTAAGGGATGCTGCTGATAAGGATATTATTATCAAGCGTATAGAAGGATATGTTGCCAGGGCAATCAAAGCCGGGAACGATACCCTGACATCCCGTAACTATCGTAAAATTTTGCCCATTGCCGCACGGCTGGCTGAACTGGATCACCGTTAACCTAAATAAAAACACATATGGCAAATCATGAAACCCATAATGATCGGGAAACTGAAATCAAGCTTACAAATGAGCTTATTTTAGCGTATGATCCGGCGAAAGCCGAAGAAACTCTGAATCTGATTACCGCCACCAGGCAGTTTCTTGAAAGACATTTCAATGGTGATGCGGACAATAAAAGTCATGAAAAGGTTAAACCTCTTTCATACACTCAACTGCGCAACATCCTGCTTGAGGTTAAAAAACATGAGCAGAACCTGGGAAGGATTATTCCAAAATTAGCTTACATGGAGGCTAAGTTGGACGACAACAACCAAAAAAAACTAGTTAAGTTTATCCGGGAATTACTGGAAACAGCTATCAGGCAAAAAAAAGATAAAATATTCATTGAATACATGGATATGCTTGTTGCATTTCATAAGTATTACTCATCCTCAAAAAAACAATAGTTATGGAACTGAATTATAAAATACAGATTAAGGGAAAACTTACACTTGAAACAGGCATGCATATAGGTGGTTCTGAAGTTGAACTTGACATCGGTGGTATTGACAAAGCCGTCGTGAAAGATAAGAGTACAGTGAACCCCAAACCCTACATCCCGGGTAGTTCGTTAAAAGGAAAACTCCGGGATCTTATTGCGCGAAAAATGGGCTATCCTGACCGTGATCGAGATGTTGACGAGACCTTTATCTTATTTGGAGATGGCGCAAAGGATGGTCACCGGAACACGGGACACCTGATTGTCAGGGATGCTTTTTATTTGGGGGCGGATTTCAACCCGGAAACATGCCTTGAAGAAAAGGCTGAAAACACCATTGACAGAATAACAGGAGGGGCTAAGCCACGGAATATTGAACGTGTGGTAAGGGGGGCAGTTTTCGGGATCGACATGGTGCTGGATATTTATAACAAGTATGGGTTTAAGAAAAAGGAGAACAATTATGCTTACGTGGTAGAGGATGACACAGTTATAACAGATGAAAAACTATTAAAGACATTGAAAAAAGGTTTCAGACTCCTCGAGAACGACTACCTGGGCGGCAGCGGGACACGCGGTTACGGGAAGGTAAGCCTGGTATTTGATGCACCGCAAAAAATTGAATTTAATACCGACGGTACCATAACTACCACAGCCATTGACTTTGATTTTAATCTGGGAACCGATGAAAGCCATTAGGATACCTCTTAAACCCCACATGCATTTTCATTTTGGCGAATTTAAAATTGACAACAACGTGGCGCTTAGCAATACTTCGCTATTCGCCCATTCTGATACACTTTTTTCAGCGTTGGTCAATGTTTATGCTGATGTTTTTGGAAATGCCGACAGGTTCGCTGCTGATTTCAGGGATGGAGTCCTGAAAATATCCTCCTTGTTCTATTATTTAAAGAAGGGCGATTATTTTGTCTATTTACTTCCGAAACCGGTGTTTCTTGATATATTCAGCCCCCGCGACGGCAACCACAAGCTGCGAAACAAGATAAAGTTTTTATCAAAAGGCGTGTGGGAAAAAGGCTTCGTTGCCAGTGACTGGATCAATGGGACGGAATACAGGTTAATACAGAATCAGGATATTCTGTTTACCAGGGAGGAATATGAAAAGTTGGGACTTAATGAGGACGATTCGGTGTTTACCATTGTTGATATTCCGAAAAATCCCATCCGGGTTAAAACGCAGGGATCAAAAAATGAATCTGATGAAAGCATATACTATCAGTCGGATGTGGAAATAGCAGAAATTGAAGGTGTTGAACTTGGATTCTATTTCGTGTTTGAGGTTGTGCCGGAATTCAAAACAGAAGAGTTATTAAAAGTTTTGAATGTCCTTTCCTTATCAGGAATCGGGGGGGAGAAAACCAACACCGGTTTAGCCATGCGACCACCCGAAATCGTTGATTTTATATTGAACGTGACTGGCGAGTCATCCATGTTATCCGGTTTTACAAATATCTCATTATTGAACCCGGGAGACAGGCAGGATCTTGAAAACGTGGTCTATTCGCAAACCGTTTTAAGGGGAGGGGCAAGGTATACAGGTAACCTCCCGTTAAAAGTTGTGCGAATGATTCGGGAAGGGGCTCTTTTGAAAGTTGATAGTGTCTCCGGCAGATTGGTGGAAACAGGGATGGACTTTCAGGGTCACGCGGTTCTCCGCAACGGCAAGCCATTTGTTTTACCTATAAAGTATATCAGCAGTTATGAATAAGCAACCACTCGTATTAAACGTGTACTCCCCATTGCATATCGGCAATGGCATTAAACTGACCTCTGTTGGGGAGTATGTAAGTACCAATCAGACAGTGCGCGTTATTGACCAGGAGCAGTTGATGCCATTGCTTAATTCGATGGGGATTTATGATGAGTACATCGAGTATATCCTCAACTATGCAGAAAATTCCCATGTATGGGATTTTTTCACTTCCCGCGGCATTGAAAAGGAAATCAAATATACCCGTGAAATGTCGCTGAACGCCAAGCTGTTCAACCCGCAAAGCAACAATATTCTCGAACTTGCCATTGAAACTGGTAGGAAAAAATATATTCCGGGGAGCAGTCTGAAAGGTGCATTGCGGACAATGATTTTTGCGCACTGCATTGCAGGAACCCCCGAACTTAAAACACGCATCGAGAATTTAATTGCCGTTAAGGATCGGCTTTACGATATTAAAAACAATGTTGAAAAAATTGAAAATGATCTGTTGAAAGACTTGTTTCATTATTTCAGGGTGGAGGATTCGGAACCGGTGGGGGATGAGCATGTTGGTGTAGAAGTTGCAAAAAGGGTTCATTTTTTTGGCGTGAAAACAGAGGGTCTCGACAACCTGAGAGAGTGTATCTGTCGTGATTCGGTAATAAAAACGAATATCAGTATCGTGGAAGAAAAAATACCCGTTGAATTCAATTATTTGAAAAAACAGGGATTAATCGGATTGTTCCAGGTGATCAACAGGGTAACGGAAAACAATATTGATTTTGAAATTAATTTACTGAAGGCTTCTGCTGAACCCGTTGCCAGGGAGGTAACAATGGCTCTCTCCGGCATTAAATCGCAAATTGCCTCTGCTAAAGGTCAATGTGCCTTCATGCGACTGGGTAAGGGAAAGACCTACCTGTACCAGGTGATATTACCATTTCTTTCTGCAAATTCGCAAAAGAAAATAATAAGTTTTATGGTAAAGGATGAAGAAAGCCGTTTTAATTTTCCTCATACCCGCGTGCTGACTGATGATAACCAAATGTTTGGGTGGGTAAAACTTTCAATTCCCGCGGTTTCACTGGAGGAGATCAGGTTTTACAATAACCTGGTTGATAATCCTGAAAAAGGAGTGACCCGTCTGAAAGCCTATTTTCTCGAAGCAAAAAAAGCGTGTTTTATGATAAACGGTATAGTCTATAATGAAATTCAGCTGGTTAATCAATTCCAAAAAGTGTGTAAAATCGGCGAGGAAATTGAAGTTACTGTGCAACAGGTAACCAGGGAAGGAAAAATTAACCAGGTGAAAATTGACTAAAATTTCAAAAATGAAAACACTCACAATCCTCCTCCTGCTGGGTTTATCCTTTCATGTGTTTGGTCAGAACAAAACTAAAGGGAATAATGATGCTGCAGATCAGAAGAGTAAAATTGAAGGGTTGGAAAACAAAGTTAACCAGTTACAGAACACTCTTGACTCGATCCGATCAAAAATGAGGGATGGAAATGAAGCCATTGAACAGGCACATAAGGTGTACACTGCAGCGGATGAAGTATATCAACTAAGTAAAGATTCAATATCTTCAACTGACCGGATTTTATATGGGATGGGTGGTGTTATTGTCGGTATTATCGCGCTTTTCTTTTCCATTTCCGGGGTGTCAATTCAAACCCTGAAAAAACGAAACGAAAAACGCATTGAACATCTTACTCTGGATGCGCGTAAAGGAATTTCAACCATTTCCAAAAGTGCTGAAATGAAAATTGCCGACCTTACCAGGAAGAATGAAAACATCATCAGGAACATGGTTAATAAACATATCAAGGAAACTGAGCTATTAAAGGGCAATAAAATCCTGTTAATTAACCAAAAAGGTACAAGCATAGAGACAAGTTTTGAAATTGTTCTCAAAAAGTTCCAGGATTCACCTGAAACGGTTGATTCTGTTGATCTTGCAGATGTAGACCTCGATCAGTTGAAATCGTATGATGTCGTGATCCTCGATAATAACAGGATCAATTCCGACCCGGAAACAGCGATCTGGAATTTCTCACAACCGGATTTAAAGCAGAACTTATTGAAGATTGTAGAAGCAACTTGCAGTAATAACATCGCATTTCTCTATTTTGGAGATAGTGAGAATGACGGCAGATTTACCAAGGAGGTTCCCCAGTATAATCACCTGATCAATTTTTCCAATAAGCCGGCGACCCTCTTTGCAAACCTGATTGACCTGCTTGATTTCAGGAGAATGTTGCAGGAGAAGACTACAGAGTAACAACAATTACAGACAATATCATGCCTGCCATTCCCATCCTGACCCTTCACCTTTTAGACGTTCCAATCCCCGACAGCACCAGAATGATGACGGTTTTCTACAATGGTATGCGCGCCCTGGCAGGTGAACATCATGAACTTTTCGAACGCGAGGGAATACCGGTGGATATTTTCCACAACGACAAAATTGCCTATTCCGGCATCCAGTTCACCAGGTACAGGGGAGCAGCTTCATTTACGGCAGTCGGCGAAAAAGAGGTGAAGGCCATTGACATTTGGTATAAGCTGTTTCAGGAAAGCATTGGCCATGCACCACAAAATGAGCAGATCATCCGCGAAGTGTATTTCCCAGCGATTACCGAAAAGTACCATCGTTACCTGACTGACAATATGCTGGTTAAAAAGGAAATCGATGATGAAATAGTTTCGTTGAAAAGCAGTTTCGCCGTGCGCGACCGGCTTGAAAAATACCTGTATGGCAATATCAAGGCATTCCTGGTGAGGGTGGCAGGGATGGAACTTTCGGAAAATGATTTTATCTCTGTGAAGGTAAACAGGTACGAGAGAAATGAACCCAAAAACACCTATCACGGGGGCATGCTGCCGGCATACAAAATTGATTTTTCCGTGAATGTTTACCTACCCATGACCCTACGGCTCGGGCAGTCGGTGTCGCTGGGGTATGGCGACATCATTCATCTCTAAACCAGATTCAGGTTAACTAATCCTTCCATATCATGTCAAAAAGGTCACTTGATGAGATAAAGAAAGATGCAAAGTTGTTTGCAACCTGCACGGATATTACAGATTTGCAAAATAAGTTAAAAATCAGTGGCAATGACCTCCTGCTATTCAGCCTGCATCCCAGATACTATTGTTTCACCATCCGCAAACAAAGCGGCGGGCTGCGTGAGATTGAAACTCCTGCATTCCAGTTAAAGGAACTACAGCGAAAACTGAACTATTATCTCCAGGCATATTATTACATGAATCAGTCTTCCTCCTCTTACGGGTACATAATTAGCCCCGGGAACCGGAAAAATTATAAAAATATCGTTAAGAATGCCGAACAACACCTGGGCAACCGGTACATGATGAAGGTTGACTTTGACGATTTTTTTCATCAGATAAAAACAAGGGATGTAATGGGTATGTTCCTGGCGAACAACCTTAGTTTTACTCAAAAAGCTGCTCATACCCTCGCCAGTGTTTGTACCAATAACGATCGACTTCCGATGGGTGCGCCTACATCGCCGGTATTGTCAAATTTATTTGCCCTGGAATTGGACCATACCCTCGAAAAATGGGCAGGTGATCATGCCATCATTTATTCACGTTTCGTGGATGACCTTACTTTTTCGTCGGGTGAAAAAGAAATTACCAATCAGCATTTTGCCGAAGTCAGGGATATATGCCTTCAACATAATCTTATTCTTAACCCCGAAAAGACAAAATTATCGGGCCCGGGTGATGAGAAAATTGTTACCGGGCTGGTACTGAACAAAACCGTGGATATTCACCCCGAATTCTATAAACAACTCGATATGGACCTTCAGCGGTTGAAGAGCATTTACGAGGCCACGCTGCTTACCAACCAGTTTGAGGATAATCCGCTGCTGAAAAAGTTCAAACAGGAGGTTCAGGGGCAGGTTAACTTTATCGGGATGGTAGAAGGCTACAGGAGCCCCATTTTTAAGGACTACCTTAACAGGTATCATCAGGCGCTTGAAGCAGATGAAGAACTTTTCACTATGAGATGGACAAACTTATCATACCTGTAACAACATGCAACTTGTTATTGACACGGCGAATACCAGTTTAAGCGTGAAGAACAACAGTTTCTTTATCAGGAGTAAGGCGATGGAGCGTATCATCAGCCCGGCCCGGCTGACAAGCATTGCCATCACCACCAATTGCCAGATCAATGCTTCGGCGATAAAGCTTGCCGCTGAAAACCAGGTTCCAATCTACATATTTAACGTGTTAGGCCAGGTGCAGGCGCGCATGTGGAGTCCCTATTTCAGCAATACAGCCGACTTGAGGAAACTTCAACTTAAATTCTGTGATACCTCTGCCGCAACTCAATGGATCATTTCATTACTTAAGCGAAAATCGACCCTTCAGATACAAACTTTAAAACAATCAGGTAAAAACCGGACAGGCCTTTTGCCTCAAATTGAAAAAGATATTGTGGCAATGGCTGATTTTATCAGCAGTTTCGAAGCTCAGGGTAATTTTCTGCTTGAGGATTGCAGGAATACTATTCTTGGCATTGAAGGAAACCTTAGTAAAATGTATTTCAGGAACTTGTCGGCATTGATGCCGGTACCGTTTCAATTCGAAAAAAGGAGTCGTCAACCTGCCCTTGATTATTTTAATGCAGCCCTGAACTATTTATACGGGATGACCTACAGTGTTGTTGAAAGCGGTGTCTTTGCCAAAGGCTTTGATCCGTTTGCAGGTTACCTGCATACCGATGATTATTTGAAAACATCACTTGTTTTTGACCTGATAGAGCCAGTAAGACCATTTATTGACCGGTTACTGATTGAAATAATCAACGCGGGCTTGCTCACTGCTGCCCATTTTGAACAGAAACAACAGGGTTATTGGTTGAATAAAGAGGGCAAAAAAGTGCTGATCCCGGCGTTCAACGATTACTTGTACCGGAGGATAAAATCAGATGACAAATTTATGCGATTGAAAGATATGATCTTCAACGAGAGTTTTGCCTTAGGCAGGTATATCGATAAGCATTTTAAACCGGAACAATCATGATTTATATTTTGTTTTATGACATCTCTTCCGACAGGTATAGGAACAAGATAGCTAAATTGCTGGTGAAGACCGGTTTTGAGCGACTCCAGCTATCGGTTTTTACCGGTCTTGAAAATCCGGTAAAAAACCAGGCGCTGTGGCAATTGGTTACCAAAATCCTGAAAAATGAACAGGAGGCAAAGTTTTTTGTATTGCCGGTGAAAAATGATTATTTTTGTGCCATGCAGGGTATCGGTATCGAAAATCTCGACCTGGAATACCTTGCCGGGAACAGACGTTCTTTGATAGTCTGAATTGACCGAATTTGGGTACAATACATAATTTGGCCATATTGCCGGATGTAAAAAAAGGCCTCTTCGCTTCAAATTCAGGCACTTAGCCCGATACACGGGTTGAAGTGGCCTGTGGAACTGATACACCACTGAAACCCAACTCCTAATAACACCATAGGCTTTTTCAGTTGAAGTGGCCTGTGGAACTGATACACCACTGAAACTCCAGGAAGTGATTTTTTCCCACCCTTTGGTGGGTTGAAGTGGCCTGTGGAACTGATACACCACTGAAACGTTCATTAATATTTTCTGGAGTCAAACCCTCAGAGTTGAAGTGGCCTGTGGAACTGATACACCACTGAAACTTTATTTTTTTGTTGCAGCAGAGTATGTCTCTAGTTGAAGTGGCCTGTGGAACTGATACACCACTGAAACAAATGATGTCCCATTAAAGGGTTAGAGGGTTCTCAGTTGAAGTGGCCTGTGGAACTGATACACCACTGAAACTGTCATGAACTTCCACTCGAGTCCCTGCTCGAAGGTTGAAGTGGCCTGTGGAACTGATACACCACTGAAACGTTTTCCCGTTAGGGTAGAGATCAATGACCGGTTGAAGTGGCCTGTGGAACTGATACACCACTGAAACATCAGTCGGGTAATTGTGCCCTCTAAAGGCGTTGTTGAAGTGGCCTGTGGAACTGATACACCACTGAAACTTGGGCATACGTAAGCTTTAACACTTACGTCGTAGTTGAAGTGGCCTGTGGAACTGATACACCACTGAAACCAAAATGACTTTTGTTTGCAGATTATTTGCAGGTTGAAGTGGCCTGTGGAACTGATACACCACTGAAACTATTATCTTTACCATATAGCTTCTGTAGCTAATGGTTGAAGTGGCCTGTGGAACTGATACACCACTGAAACTTTTAATTTTCTCCTCATTTCTGAGGTAGTTTCTGTTGAAGTGGCCTGTGGAACTGATACACCACTGAAACCGTTTTAACAGGGATCGTGCTAACCTTAAAGTCTGTTGAAGTGGCCTGTGGAACTGATACACCACTGAAACGTTTGTCATAGTATACGTCCCCGGCGGGGATGGTTGAAGTGGCCTGTGGAACTGATACACCACTGAAACATCAAACGGAAGCTTCGTCATTGAATCCGAATTAGTTGAAGTGGCCTGTGGAACTGATACACCACTGAAACCGTAAATTTTGGTTTTTCGCTGAATATTGTAATGTTGAAGTGGCCTGTGGAACTGATACACCACTGAAACGCACAAAAGCATGAGTAATCTGGAAATTGTTTTCGTTGAAGTGGCCTGTGGAACTGATACACCACTGAAACCGGGCCAGATCTTGCTAGGATCCTTGATGCCAGTTGAAGTGGCCTGTGGAACTGATACACCACTGAAACTATATTTATACCTTACAAGGACAGAGTCCCCGTAAGTTGAAGTGGCCTGTGGAACTGATACACCACTGAAACGTTTATACTTTCTTACCGTTTTATTTTTAGGAGTTGAAGTGGCCTGTGGAACTGATACACCACTGAAACGCCATGTTCCGTTACTTTGTCCCAAGATCCCCTTGTTGAAGTGGCCTGTGGAACTGATACACCACTGAAACTTTTAGTTTTCAAGTGTAATTATTCCATGAAAGTTGAAGTGGCCTGTGGAACTGATACACCACTGAAACTTTCCTGCAGCTTCCAACTTACCGTTAATTGATGTTGAAGTGGCCTGTGGAACTGATACACCACTGAAACTTTTTTTCTCACCTCCGTTAAACTGGAGGTATTGTTGAAGTGGCCTGTGGAACTGATACACCACTGAAACAAAAAGGTTAAGCCATACTTTGAACGGAACGAGTTGAAGTGGCCTGTGGAACTGATACACCACTGAAACTGTCGGTGCCCTCTAGGGGCGGCGTTTGGCCGGGGTTGAAGTGGCCTGTGGAACTGATACACCACTGAAACATTACTTCAAGTAATTCGGTACTTCCAATATTGTTGAAGTGGCCTGTGGAACTGATACACCACTGAAACTTTAAGATTATCATCAAGAGAGTTTAAAGTTATGTTGAAGTGGCCTGTGGAACTGATACACCACTGAAACTTTTTTCCTTGCTTCACGAATGGTGGCTATACTGTTGAAGTGGCCTGTGGAACTGATACACCACTGAAACGATGCCAAATTCCTCAACAATTTTATCGAAGAGGGTTGAAGTGGCCTGTGGAACTGATACACCACTGAAACTTCAGTTACTTCGAGCGGCTGTTCAGTTACTTCGGTTGAAGTGGCCTGTGGAACTGATACACCACTGAAACTTTTTTCGCTGCTGCCTGAGCGGCCTGTGTTGGTTGAAGTGGCCTGTGGAACTGATACACCACTGAAACAGTTACGGGTTTAGGGTCCGGGGTTGTGTCACTTGTTGAAGTGGCCTGTGGAACTGATACACCACTGAAACTCTATCAATTTCTATTGTCCACAGAACATAAAAGTTGAAGTGGCCTGTGGAACTGATACACCACTGAAACTCTCGTGAATAATGGGCGCAACAACTGTTAATGGTTGAAGTGGCCTGTGGAACTGATACACCACTGAAACACTTATAGTTCCAGCTCCACCAGGGCCGCCACCAAGTTGAAGTGGCCTGTGGAACTGATACACCACTGAAACGAGTCTTGGGGTACCGGTGCATAAACCGGATCAAGTTGAAGTGGCCTGTGGAACTGATACACCACTGAAACTTATGATTTTTGATTTAACTACCTCTACTGAGAGTTGAAGTGGCCTGTGGAACTGATACACCACTGAAACATAAATGAACGAATTAGGAAGTATATTCTTGTTGTTGAAGTGGCCTGTGGAACTGATACACCACTGAAACCTTTATTCGAATGTGCACAACAATCAGTAAATGAGTTGAAGTGGCCTGTGGAACTGATACACCACTGAAACTTTTTTGATATGGTACGTTATCCCTTGATAAAGTTGAAGTGGCCTGTGGAACTGATACACCACTGAAACTACCAAATTAAAGTCCGACAGCATTACCTTTTAGTTGAAGTGGCCTGTGGAACTGATACACCACTGAAACAATTTTGCCCCAAAGTTGCGATCCCATATTTGTTGAAGTGGCCTGTGGAACTGATACACCACTGAAACTTAGTTATTGATTCGAAACCATCATATCGGATGGTTCCATACAGTTGAAGTGGCCTGTGGAACTGATACACCACTGAAACAATTAGTTTTATAGCTTGGGGTTTAGAGAATAAGTTGAAGTGGCCTGTGGAACTGATACACCACTGAAACCATTTCATAGGTGGCATCGTAGGGGTTATACAGTTGAAGTGGCCTGTGGAACTGATACACCACTGAAACTTAAGATGCGATTGGTTATTTGAAGTCACCAAAGTTGAAGTGGCCTGTGGAACTGATACACCACTGAAACGACATGAGTATCCTGTATGGCATACCATTCTTGTTGAAGTGGCCTGTGGAACTGATACACCACTGAAACTTTAGTAATATACCATTGATTTCCAATCTTTTGTTGAAGTGGCCTGTGGAACTGATACACCACTGAAACTTTTTGTCAACCGCACGAGGCGCATGGCCTCAGGTTGAAGTGGCCTGTGGAACTGATACACCACTGAAACTATAAAATACATCTTGAACTTCTTGAAATTCAGTTGAAGTGGCCTGTGGAACTGATACACCACTGAAACTGAAGTGATAAATTATCTGGACCGGTTTACCATGTTGAAGTGGCCTGTGGAACTGATACACCACTGAAACACTTTGTGTCCTTGTCAATTGACAGTCCTTTGAGTTGAAGTGGCCTGTGGAACTGATACACCACTGAAACTAATTTTATTTCTTTTTCAGTCTTTACTCTTGGGTTGAAGTGGCCTGTGGAACTGATACACCACTGAAACTTTCTTGCGCGCGATGAGCTGCTGCTCGGAGTGTTGAAGTGGCCTGTGGAACTGATACACCACTGAAACTCGTTGGATGTGATAATCTCTTCCAGCCAGAAGGTTGAAGTGGCCTGTGGAACTGATACACCACTGAAACATTGTTGCTGCATATTTCTCTGCACGTTCTTCTGGTTGAAGTGGCCTGTGGAACTGATACACCACTGAAACGTTCGCGGATCCCGGAGCCTTGCACAAAGTTTTGTTGAAGTGGCCTGTGGAACTGATACACCACTGAAACTACAATGAATCGAGTTTTGCAATACAAGCTGCAAGTTGAAGTGGCCTGTGGAACTGATACACCACTGAAACAAAGTTAGCGCATGTGAAAGTAGTCCCGATTGCGTTGAAGTGGTCTGTGGAACTGATACACCACTGAAACTGTATTCCCATCTCTTTACGAGACTTGGGAGAGTTGAAGTGGCCTGTGGAACTGATACACCACTGAAACCCTTTCTTCAACGGTAAAATTACACTTTGGAAAGTTGAAGTGGCCTGTGGAACTGATACACCACTGAAACGCTTTTACTTTGAGTAGTTCATACTTCACACAGAGTTGAAGTGGCCTGTGGAACTGATACACCACTGAAACTCTGAGATATCAGTTCAAGCCTCTCGGCTTTTGGTTGAAGTGGCCTGTGGAACTGATACACCACTGAAACTCTGGTGAATAGATTGGTGCTATTGCTGCTGTATGTTGAAGTGGCCTGTGGAACTGATACACCACTGAAACTTACATTTTACAGCAACTACCACTCCTTCTATTTTGAAGTGGCCTGTGGAACTGATACACCACTGAAACTTTTCGGAAGATGGGTCGGCTTTTATATTCATAGTTGAAGTGGCCTGTGGAACTGATACACCACTGAAACCTACTTTCTGGCTGGGCCAGAACTTCTTTGCCAGTTGAAGTGGCCTGTGGAACTGATACACCACTGAAACGTGGTCCGGTGATTTGTAGTATCGACTACCGGAGGTTGAAGTGGCCTGTGGAACTGATACACCACTGAAACGAATTGTTGGTATTTAAATGAGCATACTTCACGTGATGAAAGGTTGAAGTGGCCTGTGGAACTGATACACCACTGAAACTTTGCAGCATCTCCTTGTCTGGCAACCATTGCCAGTTGAAGTGGCCTGTGGAACTGATACACCACTGAACTTGCGGTGACTTCGGGAACCTAAGTCACCGTGTGGGCGAATTGACCTTGTACAGCTATAACGCCGGAACAGCCAGTGGTTGAGGTTCTAGAAACCACCGATACTGAACAGACCCTATGGAACAGGTACACAACTGAGCTTGCTGTGACTTTGGGAGCCTCAGTCACTACGTGGACAAATTGACCTTGTACAGCTAAGCCGTCGGAGCAACCGGTGGTCGAGGTTCTCGAAACCACCGATACTGAACATACCCTATGGAACAGGTTCACCACTGAACTTGCGGTGACCTCGGGAGCCTCAGTCAAAGCGTGGGCAAATTGACCTTATACAGCTAAGCCGCCGGAACAACCGGTGGTTGAGGCTCCCGAAACCACCGATACCTGGCATGAATTATTGAAATGTTTCACCATTCTCAAATGCTGTGACTGAGGTACCTGAAGTCACAGCATTTGAGAATGGGCTTATCAATTATTGGTTTAAAAAAAATCCAAGCCTTTTGAAAAAAAACCACTTTTATCGTATTACCTTTTCCCCTCAAACCCGATTAAGCAGTAAATCTTAATCATTTTGAGACATGGAAAAACAAAACATTAAACCTCGCGTAAACAATGGATCAATCGGACCAAACAGGATAAAAAACGGCTTCATTATCCCTGCTCTGTTTTTGATCCTGGCGATTTTATCCTTCTCGCCTAAGAAGGATAACAGTCACCCTGAACTACCGAAACCCATCCCGGGCAGTCGGGTAATAATCCACACAGGCTATGCCGTTTCCTATAACCCGTCTTTCCGCCTGGCCGATTGGGTAGCGTATGAACTTACAGCTAAAGAAACGGTGTCCAGCGTGAAGCGAAATGACGAATTTGTACGAGATCCCATATTAACTTCCTCCACCATAACCCCTGCCGATTATAAAAATTCCGGCTACGACATGGGACACCTGGCGCCGGCAGCCGATATATGCTACTCGTTGAAAACCATGGTCGAATCATTTTATCTTTCAAACGTGGCCCCGCAGATTCCTGAATTCAACCGGGGGATCTGGAAAAAACTGGAAGAACTGGTCCGGCAATGGGCCAACGACGATCATGCTGTTTACGTGGTTACCGGTCCTGTTTTATCAAAAGGATTACCCGTTATAAGCCGCGACAGCATCCCTGTTCCCGCCTTCTTCTACAAGGTAGTCGCTTACTGTACGGCTTCGGGAATGAAGGGTATAGGGTTTATCCTGCCTAACCGGGCATCGCGGGAACCGCTGCTGCGCTTTGCAGTTTCAATAGACAGCGTGGAGAAACTGACCGGGATCGATTTCTTTTACCAAATGCCGTCAGCTACGCAACAAATCATTGAAAGCAGGCTCAATATGGAGGCATGGAAATGGACGCTGACATCAAATGGCAGACGTTAAAGCAGGGGAGGTTGATATACTGGATATACAACAAAAACAAAATGGCAAAACGGGGCTCCCATTTTGCCATTTTGCATTTTAACGGTTGAACCGGCGTTCAGGCTTTCGCCAAACGCCGGTTCACGGTTTATTAAATCATACTACGCCCGGTTAAAGGGTTATGGAGCTCTCCACCCTGTTGCCAGGGGTATCCCTGACAGAGATCGTCACCACCATTCCGGCCGTGTTGGCCACCTGGACGGTTGTCGTGTACAGGTATCTGCCCGATGGCAGGTCGAGTGCGCAAGGACCCTCTTCAACAGGAGTGTTGTCGGCCGCCATGAGATGCGCCATGACTTCAGTCACTGCAATTTTATCACCGGCCAGAACACTTATCGTATCGCCCGGGTTGCCATGGTATTTCGTGACATCGATGTCGCGTAAGAAAGGCAGTTGCAGGAAGTCGTTTGAAGCAACCCTGAAGGGCGAAATACTCCGTGAAGATCGACTGGTATACAAATCGAACAATGCCGGGTCGAGCATCGCATTCCTCGCATACTGAGCAGCCATACTGAGCCTTTGGCGTACTGCAAGTTGCTTGTCGCTTGGCGCACTTTTCGACCTGGTCCTGGCCAGGGATACGACGTTTTTTCCTTTACCTCCCCGCTTTACGACCACCTGGTCGCCGAGGAGCCCGCTGTAGGCTTTCGCCAATTCATCTGTTTTTGACATGGTTTTAAGTGTTAAAAGGTGAATAAATGTGATCCTGGCCAGAATCGGTTCATTTGATCAAATATCTTCGACAGGGTTTGCCACCGTTGAGGCGGTTGCCTGATTGATTTTTCCTTTATCCGGTTATTTGTGGTCCCTCAGGTATACCTGAATTTCATCGACCCTGCGTAGAATCTCCTTTGTATTGTTGTTGGTTTCACTTCGCATGAGTTCCATCTCCCTGCGGTTGTCGGTTTTGAACATCACCTGGTCCTGTTTGAGGTTGATGAGCTCGACATTGATCTCGGCAATGCGTATCTCCAGGTGGATCCAAACAGTGACAACACCGGCAATGAAGGTGCCGAGCCCGATGGCCCGCGAAAGTTTTATTCCCGCGATTGTTGGCTGTGTTTTCATGGTTTTACGGTTTAAAATCCAGGTTTTCTTCGAGTATGGTTTCGAAATCGGAACCCCGAAAATAGACCCGTCCTCCCAGTTTGCTTGAGGGAACCTTTTTCAATTTTCGGAATTTGTCGACGGTACGTTTTGTGATCCCGAACCGCCGGCATACCTCTTCCGTGTCAAACCAGCCGGGAGCGAGTTGATGTTGTTCATCCATTCTTTTTTCCAGATTATCGATCCGCCGGGTTAACTCAGCCAGCGCCTTTTCGATTAAGGTGTATCCTTGTGTTTTCATGGCTTCAGCATATTTATACTGCTTAATCGGGAAAAATGAAAAAGGTAATACGTCGCGAATAAAACATTCTATAATTTTCCATGTTTTTTCCACTCTTTTCTGCTTTTTTCCATCATTTTTAATAATGGTAACCGGGCTGTTTTTATGACTTTTCAGCGATGACCGGAAATGGATCGGCTGGCTTTCATAGGGAAGCAGACCTGTAATGCGGGAAGGGATTAATTACCATTGTTTTAGCGAACGAAGTACTACAAGACCACCTCCAAACCACTACGGAACCACTTCCAGACAACTACCAAGCCACTAAGGAACCACTACCAGATTACAAAGAAACCACTACCAGACCACTACGAAACCACATAAAAGTGGATAGAATCTTCATGTTTTTACATCTTTTCAGCAAGAAACTACATAATTCTGCATGAAAACCTTGAAAAAACGAACATGCTGCCCCCCGCGTCAGATTTCAGGCAAGTTGAAAACATCCGGATGGTCATCGGAAAAAGGGCGAAATTGGTGCGACCCGCTCAGAACTGTTGGTGTTCTTGATAATGTCGCAGGTGGCAACTGGCTCCTCCTGCAAGGTAGCCAGGTTGTGTTCTAACCGTATAAGGAAAGAATTGTCAGAAAAAATTTCATTGTTTCATCACTCTTACCTAAATTTGACCTTATTTTTAAATATCATTGACCAACTGCCTCCCCCGTCAATTCACAACCAATGGCCAAACAACAAAAACCCGAAGCTGAAGAACCCCTCGAAAAAAAACTATGGAAAACCGCTGACAAACTCCGTAAAAATATGGATGCGGCCGAATACAAGCATGTGGTGATGGGCCTTATCTTCCTGAAATACATTTCCGATGCCTTTGAAGAGATGTTTCTGAAGCTAGTAGCTCAGAAAAGTGAAGGCGCCGACCCGGAAGATAAAAACGAATACACCGCTGAGAAGATATTTTATGTACCTCCCTCATCCCGGTGGAATTGGATCCAGGGCCGGGCGACCCTGCCTACCATCGGCAAGGATGTGGACGATGCCATGGATGCCATTGAAAAAGACAATCCCTCCCTGCGCGGGGTGCTGCCGAAGGTCTTTGCCCAGGAAAAACTCGACAAGGCCAGCCTGGGTGGGCTCATCAACCTGGTAAGTTCAGCCGCCCTGGGCACAAAGGAGGCTCAAAGCAAGGATGTGCTGGGCCGGGTGTATGAATATTTCCTGGGCGAATTCGCCATGGCCGAAGGGAAAAAGGGCGGGCAATTCTACACCCCCTCCTGCGTGGTAAAACTCCTTGTCGAAATGCTCGAACCCTACGAAGGCCGGGTATTCGACCCCTGCTGCGGCAGCGGCGGCATGTTCGTGCAAAGCGAAAAATTCATCCTTCACCACCAGGACCATTACCGCGCCCGGGGTGGATCCCGGTCTGCAAATACCATGAACCCTACTGACTTCATCTCCATCTACGGCCAGGAGAGCAACCAGACCACCTGGCGGCTCGCCAAGATGAACCTCGCTATCCGCGGCATCGACAGCAGCAACGTGAAGTGGAACAACGAAGGCAGTTTTCTCAACGATGCCCACAAGGACCTGAAGGCCGACTATGTGATTGCCAATCCCCCGTTCAACGACAGCGACTGGAGCGGCGACCTGCTCCGCGACGATGCCCGGTGGAGCATCCTGGGGAAAAAGTTGCCCCCTCCCCCCGGCAATGCAAATTATGCCTGGATCCAGCACTTCCTATACCACCTGGCTCCCACCGGGATGGCTGGGTTCGTATTAAGTAAAGGTTCGCTCACCACCAACACCACCGGCGAAGGCGATATCCGCAGGGCCCTGGTCGAAAACGACCTGGTCGACTGCATCGTGAACCTCCCCACCAAGCTTTTTCTCAATACCCAGATCCCGGCCTGCCTCTGGTTCCTGCGCCGGAACAAAACCCTGCGCAAAGGAGAAATCCTCTTTATCGACGCCCGGAACCACGGTTACCTGATCAACCGCAAGAACCGAAGCCTTTCTGATGATGACATTTCCATGATCGCAGGCGTTTATCATGCGTGGCGCACTGGTGAGGCTGAATACAACGATGTGGCCGGGTTCAGCAAGAGTGCTTCTCTTGACGAGGTAACTGCCTTGAATTTTGCATTGACCCCGGGCAGGTATATCGGGTTGGCTGATGATGAGGATGATTTTAATTTCCCGGAACGGTTTGCGGCATTGAAGGCTGAACTGGAGAAACAGATAGCCGAAGAAGATGCATTGAACCGGCGCATTGCGGAAAACCTGTCAAAAATAAACCTCAGTTGACATGTTCCAATTCTGCACCGAAGAAAGGATTTTTAAGATCACAGATTGTGACCATAAACCAGGACCAAAACAGAATGGACTCGGAAACAGTTAAATTATTGAATCAAATAAAGGTGAAAGAATGAGGGAGTGGAAAGAAGTTAAGTGGGGTGAAATTGCTGTCCTTGAATACGGCAAAGCCTTAAAAGACTATCAGAATAAAAATGGGAAGTACCCTGTTTTCGGGACAAACGGACAAATTGGGACAACAGATTCTTTTTTATGTTCTTCTTCTGGAATAATTATTGGAAGAAAAGGAGCGTACAGGGGCGTACATTATTCTGATATGCCTTTTTTTGTGATTGATACAGCATTTTATTTAAACCCTGCAATTAATGAGTTAAACATCAAGTTTGCATACTATCACCTGCTAAATGTCGATATTAATGCGATGGATAGTGGCTCTGCAATACCTTCGACAAGCCGGGAAGAGTTTTATGACTTAAATATTTTGCTTCCGGAACTTGACGAACAAATTGCCATATCTGAAGTTCTAAGCAGTTTAGATGACAAAATCGACCTCCTCCACCGCCAAAATAAAACTTTAGAGCAATTGGCCGGAACGCTTTTCAGGCAGTGGTTTGAGGATGAGGCACAAATAGATTGGAAAGAAATGAAGTTAAGTGATTTCATTTCCGTGAAACATGGCTATGCATTTAAAGGTGCTCACATCTCAAATGAGCCTACCAATCTTATCTTAGTAACCCCAGGGAATTTTAAAATTGGTGGTGGATTCAAGTTTGAGAAATTCAAATATTATACGGATAATAAATTTCCACAAGAAAGGGAGGATATCATGAACGGGTGTTGGTGTGCAGCGGCCTATATCGGTGCAGAGCGAATTTGTCTCCGGAATGCCATTGCAGAAAACAGAAGTCTTCTCAGTGAGCAGTTCGATAGGGATGTTGGTGAAAATGCAGCTACAAGTGATTTTATTGAGAACTTAGTTGAGATGTTCAGTCGTCAATTTAATCTTAATTTCTGCAGAGCTTGTCCGTTTCAAAATCAGTGCGGTGTCAAGTTGTGCCCCACTCAAATCCGTTGGAAATGAGCACCAGAACTGGGCTTATAACTCCAAAATGGTCTGGGGATTTGCGAAAACCCTGATATCAAAATCAGGGTTTCCCTGATAGCTGAAACGTGGAGTTCTAACTAATCTGCCCAAACCAACGATAGGGGTGGTGAGGTCAGAATTGATGCTACAGCCCCCTGTGGCGGATGTCTCTAGTTTATTCCTTGCAAACAATGACAGAGCATCCTTCCCACCTCTTCGTTGGTATATTAGAGAGAATATCACCGATGAAAGTAGTTTTAATTGATGATGATCCGCAGGTTTTGTCTGTGTTAGGAAAACTCCTTCGGCGAAGGGGGCATGAAGTCATTACTTTCGACAATCCGCTCGGATGTCCCATTTATACTTCAGGCCAAGATCATTGTTTCCTAGAAGGCCATTGCCCCGACATTATTATTTCGGACATTGATATGCCCAAAGTGAGCGGAATGAAGTTTATTGAGTCAGTCGTCCAAAAGGGATGCAAGTGCAAAAAGTTAGCCTTGATTTCCGGCAAGGGGTTGGATCATATGGAATCGAACCGGATGGCTGAAATCGGAATACGATTATTTACAAAGCCCCTCAACTTTCACGAGTTCGATGCCTGGTTGATGCCGGCAGCACCGATTCAGGAGCTAATTGAAGGACCGGGCAAATAGATCTTCGAAGGCCCGGATCGCCTCATCCGCATCATGACCATCGGCAAACACGGTAACCTCCGTTCCCTCAGAGGCATCCAATGACAACAGACCAAGAATACTGCGTGCTTTCACCTTTTTGTGTTTGGTTCCGATATGGATTGCCGCATCAAAGGTCTGCGCTAAATTGGCAATCTTCACTGCAGGACGTGCATGCAGGCCCAACTCATTTGAAACGAGCAGGTTCACCTTGCGTTGTGTATGTTTGACCGTCATCCCGATTTCCGCTCCACTTTCCGGGAAACAATCATGTCTCAACTTATTTCCCAGGCAATTGCGAGCGGGGGATGCTAGAGGGAATACCCGGCGATTAACATCAGGGAATACCCTAAAAGCCCATCAGGGAATCCCTGATGCCAAATGCAGGAAAGACAGTCCGAAAATTAGTGGCGGCCAGTCCCTTGGCCACCGCGGTGCTCGACGGCTCGTGCGCCCTACCCAATCGATCATGCTAAGGCAACATTCCGGAGAACCTGTTCAAGAATGTCAGCGGCGGTACTGGCTTCAGACTCGGTCAACACAAGCGGTGGTTGGAGCCGGATCACATTCCCAAAAACTCCACCGATTCCAACCAATAGCCCCTTTTCACGACAGTGCGCCCGAACCTGTCCGGCTTCTTTCACCGCAGGCGTTTTCTTCGCGTCAGAAATCAATTCAATCCCGATCATCAGTCCTTTGCCGCGAACATCTCCCACCAGGGCACACTGGTCTTTAAAGGCACTTAAACGTTGCATTAACTGTGCGCCCCGACGGGTGGCATTCCCGGGCAGATCCTCGTCAACCATCACTTCAATATTGGACAACGCCGCCGCACAACTGACCGGGTTGCCTCCGAAAGTGGAAAGATGATCGCCAGGGGTGAACGCCGCCGCAATATCCGCCCTCGCCGTAAAGGCACTCAGCGGAAAACCATCCGCAATCCCTTTGGCCATGCACATGATGTCGGGAACAACGCCGTAGTGTTCACAGGCAAACATCCGCCCCGTACGACCAAAGCCGCACTGAACCTCATCTGCGATATAAAGCGCACCATCGTCATTGGCAATCTTCGTGGCTATGGAAAAATACTCAGCAGGCGGTACAATAATCCCGCCCTCTCCCAGTACTGACTCCGCCAGAAATGCCGCGACATCACCCGAGGTCTGATAGCGAAACACCTGATCCACGAATTCCACGCAGGCCATTCCACATCCCGGATAGATCGATTTGAACGGGCAGCGGTAGCAATACGGCGCCGGAGCAAAAGCCACACCAGACAAATAAGGACCAGTTCCTTTTTTGACCCTGCGATTGCCACTGACGGAGAGCGTTCCAACGGTGCGCCCGTGAAACCCCATGGACAGGGCGACGATTTCCTTACGCTTGGTGAACTGCTTGGCCAACCGCAACGCTCCCTCAACGGCTTCAGCCCCACTGTTTCCCAGAAAGCTTTTCTGTAGAGACCCCGGCGTGATCTCCGCCAACCGCTTGGCCAATTCCCCGGCACGCGGGTTGTAATAGATATAGGT
>Ga0118677_10005459_pt1 | contig 22225 bp, 19 predicted proteins | sample AliMusrvi5mmetaG_FD_86154 | JGI IMG/M metagenome (GOLD analysis project Ga0118677, IMG submission 86154)
GATGCCGACGAGAATGTGCCGCTCAACATCGATCTGCCTGCAGCAAAAGAAGTGAGCGGCAAGTGGCTGGACGAGATAACATCCGGAGTAGCAAATCACCCGAGCGTATCTGCCTACGGACTTTGCAACGAACTCTGGTGGTCCGACAATGCAGACTATGACAGCTCTGACTTCCAGAGCTTTGTCAGAGGCCGCTATGATGGCGACATTTCGAAGCTTAATCGCCTCTGGGAGACCAACTTCAGTAGTTTTGATACGGTGACCTTTGTCCCCAAGACCCGGGCGGCGAGAGAAGACATGGGCAGATACTCAGCATTCCGAATCACCCGCTGGTGGAAGTGGAACTGCGCCCGACTCAACAAGGACGACCATAATCGCCCCGGTTACGTGAAAGTTCACGGAGCGTGGTGGAGCGTGTCGGGAGTCGACCCGGACGGTCTGAGCGACGCGATGAGCGCCAACAGTGCCGACTGCTATCCCAACTATGGCAAGACCCGGCTCGCATCAGCCGGAGCATACAACCAGGACCAGAGGTGCGCGGCTGATTTCTGGACACAGGCCATAATCCTGGATACCTATAGATCGCTGCAGCCAAACAAGCCGATCATCGACAGCGAATACCACGTAATCCCCTACGGCGGGCAATACGGCGTGGATAACGTTCCGGCGGAGTATGTTTCTTCGATGTTTTGGCAAGGGGCCTTGCACGGCCGAGACGCGGCCTTTATGTGGGTAGGTCAGCGCAGAGGCGTTCACCCGTGGGTGGACTATGAGTGTGACGATTTCTTCCTGCTCACTGAGCCTTGGGCGCTGGATGCCGCCGGAAGAACCGCTCTCGACACTGAGCGGCTGGCCAAATATATACTGGCTTTCCAGCATGGGAAATCTCATGTGGCGTTTTTGCGATCGGGGATGGATTTCCCCGAGTGGTATAAGCAGATGTACTTCCAGGATTGCCGGCTCGATCTTATCACTCCAACAAGCATTGAACAAGGCAAACTCAGGAAATATCGAGTCCTGGTAGCGCCGGAAAATGCGACCTTGAGCGCCAAGGCTGTCAAAATGGTAGCAAAGTTTGTTAGAGCCGGAGGCAGGTTGGTTGCAGGCCCGGGAGCGATGACCTTTGATGAGAAAGATCAACCAAATGATCTCTCTGCGCTTCACAATAAGATCACTCGAGTCGGCGGAGTTGGTTTGGACACCCAAATAGATCACGCGCTGGACAGGTCAGGCATCATTCGTCCGGTTCGCTCCCGTGCGAAACACGTGGAGATGCGTATTGCTCGAGTGGATGGTCGCCGGATAGTCTATGCGATTAACTTCGATCCTAAACCGCAGGCCGTCAGATTCGGCGGAAACGGGGTAGACCTTATCTCCGGCCGACGAGTTGGAGGCAAACTGGAGATGAAATCGATGGAAGTGGCTATGGTGAAGATGGACTAGCAAATACTTCGATCTGCAGAAGGACTCCCATTTGCCGGGTGCTAATACTACCGTGGACTAGTGGGCTCTCTGTTATAGCTAATCTCCCTGGAGGCAACCGATGATATCGGTAACAACTGAAGAACTGCGACAGGCTCAGCAATGGGCATCGGAAAACTTCACTTCGGCTGAAACAATGCCGTTCTCGTTCTTGTATGACGGTGAGCATTCATCCCACGTTCTTCCCGGCTGGGTTTTCAAGACCCAAGAGCGCTCGCTGGACGAAGTCCGCTCCGAGATCACCCTGACCTGGACCGACGCCGCCACCGGCCTTGAAGTCCGTTGCGTCGCGGTTACATATTCGGACTCTGCCGTGGTGGAATGGACCGTTTACATCAAGAACACCGGCCCGTCGGACAGCCCAATCCTCGAGGACATCCAAGCAATGGATAAGTGGTTCTCGCGCGATGATGGTGACGAGTTTGGCGATTTCGGAGGGTTGGAATTGGGGGAGACCTGGAAACTGCACCCAGCGCTTGGAGCCGTAGGTATCCACGCCGACGCCGGGAACGAAGCACAGGGCTAACAGCACACACACGACCGCCAGCATCCACAGCGAATGCTTGCGCAGCCACTCTGGAGAAACCCGCGCAGCGATGATGGCCAAGACCAGACCGGCACACGCCATGCGTGCCTGGTGGATGAGGAAAAAATACGGTTCTTCGAAGCCATGCACCCAGACGCTGGTACTTGCCAGGATCGTGAGGCCGATGGCAAGGAGAGCCGCGACGGCCGAACACAGCAAGATGGATGCTTGGCGGAGCATGGGGGTGGATCAGTGAGGAATGACCAGGGTCATGCCGGAATTGAGTTTGGCGGGATCGCTGAGGTTGTTGGCCCGCATCAAGGCGCTCTGGTCAATCTTGTAGCGTTTGGCGATGCGGTAGAGGTTGTCGCCCGACTTCACCGTATAACTCTGCTTGCTGGCCGCCGGTGTGGCTTTGGCCGCGTCCTTCGCGGCCTTGGCTGTGTCCTTGGTAGTCTTGGCCGTGTCCTTGGTAGCTTTGGGCGTGTCCTTCGCGGTCTTGGGCGTATCCTTCGTAATCTTGGCCGTGTTCTTCGTAGTTTTGGGCGTGTCCTTGGTGGTCTTGGCCGTGGCTGAGTCCTTAGCGGTCTTGGGTGCGGCGACTTCATGCACGACTCCGGGATGGACCAGCAATCGTCGTGGGGGGTCGTGGGTCTCCACCGCTGGCACTTCCGTCATGCCGCGCTCGGCGCTCAACGGGACCTGCTTGCGCAAGGCCACCACCATCGCGGAATCCTTGGCCACAATGCGTTTGGGCGGCAGCTTGAACGTCAGACCCGCGGCAATCGGTTTGTTCTGATTGACCGCGCGGAGGGCGGCCTCATCCACGCCCTCTCTGGCGGCGATGCGGGCGTAGTTGTCGCCGGCCACGACGATGCAGGTGGCGTCGGTGGGGGAAAGCATTGGTGGGCGGTCGATGCGCGGCGTGGACACGGTGGCGGTTTCGGAGCTGGCGGCCGGGGTGGTTTTGGCCACGGAATGATCGTTGAGGAAATTGAGGTGGATGAAGTATAGGGCGATGGCCACCACGTGGATGAGGAAAATGATGGTGAAGCCGCGGGAAATCCGCGCGCTGTGATCCTCATTTTCCAAGTCCTCGGCGGTGGCGGTGGTGGCCACCCGCTGGTTGCGGTGGCGGGTGACGGCATGGATGCGTTTGAAAAACCCGTTGCGGACGGGGCGACGTTTGACGGGGACAGTGCGTGGGTTCATGGCGGTTTAGCGGAGTTGGTTGACCAGGTCGCGAAAGGTGTTGCCGCGCTGCTCGTAGCCGGAGAACTGGTCGAATGACGAGGTGCCCGGCGACAGCAGAATGCTCGAGCCGCGCGGTGCCAGGTCGCGCGCGGCGCTTACCGCCTCGGCCAGGGTGGCCACCGCCTGGGTGGCGACGGCAGGGGCGAAGAGATCCTTGAGCGGCTGGGCGATCTGACCGAAGGTGACACAGGCGAGCGCCTTGGCGCGCAGCAGCGGCAGCAGCGGCGTGTAATCCAGCCCCTTGTCCTTGCCGCCGGCGAGCAACACCACCGGGCGGGTCTGCGAACGCAGGGCGCTTTCCAGCGCGTGCAAATTGGTGGCCTTCGAATCGTTGAGGTATTCCACCCCATCCAAGGTGCGGATCAACTCGCAGCGATGGGGCGGTGGGGCGTAGCCATGGAGCGCCGCGCGCATCAGGTCCAACGGGATTCCGAACGTCTGGCATGCCGCCAGCGCGGCCATGGCGTTTTCCGCATTGTGAAGCCCGCGCAGGCAGGTGTCGTGCTCCATGTCAAACATCACCGTGCCGCGCTGGCGGATGCTGTGACCGTCGGAGAACCAATCGGCGGAATCATCCAGGGTGGAAAAGGTGACAAGCCGTGCAGCGAGGGCTGGCAGGGGTTCGCCGGCGCGGACCACCGCAGTGTCGGCGGCGGTCTGGTTTTCAAAGATGCGCAGTTTGGCCGTGAAGTAGGCCTCCACGCTGGGATAACGGTCGAGGTGGTCAGGTGCGAAGTTGAGCCAAACGGCCACTTCCGGATGCAGCGTGCGGACGGTTTCAAGTTGAAACGAACTGAGTTCGAGCGCCACTGCGGCGGGCGGCTCGGGCTGCAGCACCACCTCGCTGAACGGAATGCCATAGTTGCCGCAGGCCGTGCCGCCCAGCCCGGCCCGGCCCAGAATCCGCGCCACCAACTCGGCGGTGGTCGTCTTGCCATTGGTGCCGGTGATGCCGATGATACGACCCGCATAGTAGCGCGCCGCCAGTTCCACCTCGCCGATGACCTCCACCGCGTGGCGGGCAAACGCCGTGACATACGGGCCATAGGTGTCGATGCCAGGGCTCACGACTAACAAATCGCAGGCCGCCTCGCCGGCTTGTGCCGCGGTGGCGTTGGGATGCAGCGCCACGCCCTGTGGCATCCCGTGGAGCGCTTCCGCCCCGGCGCCATCCCAGGCCGACACCACGGCGCCTTCGCGCAGGGCCAGCGCCGCGGCCGCGCGGCCGCTGTGGCCGGCGCCGAGAATGGCAACCTGTTTTCCTGCGAGGGTCATGGTTTGGGTTAGGCGATTTTCAACAGCGCGAGGCCGAACAGGGCGAGCATGATCGAGAGGATCCAGAAGCGGGTGATCACCTGGTTTTCGTGCCAGCCGGCCAATTCGAAGTGATGATGGATCGGCGACATGCGGAAGATGCGTTTGTGCCGCAACTTGAAGGAGCCGACCTGGAGGATGACGGACATGGCCTCCATCACGAACACGCCGCCGATGATGATGAGCATGAGTTCCTGCTTGGTGCAAATGGCCGCGCTGCCCAGTGCGCCGCCAATGGCCAGCGAGCCGGTGTCGCCCATGAACACCTTGGCCGGATGACAGTTGAACCATAGAAACCCGAAGCAGGCCCCGGCCAGCGCGAAGAGAAACACCGAAAGTTCGCCCAGATACGGGTTGTGGGGAATGACCAGATACTCCGTGGCAATGTAAAAGCGATGCGCCAAATAGGCCAGCACCGCATAGGCCAGCGCCGTGCTGATGGTGCAGCCGGTGGCCAGCCCGTCCAGCCCGTCGGTTAGATTCACCGCGTTCGAACAGCCGACAATGATGAAGGCAAAAAACGGGATCGTGAGCCAATGCAAATTGAGCAACGGGAATTTCCACAGCGGGAAACACAGCGCCCCGATGCTCAGCGGCGTGCTGCCCAGATAGTAGCCCGCGCCATCGGCGAGTTGTTGCCGGGTGGCACCGATGCCCGAGACCTCGGGTTTGTAGTAGATGAAGCACGCCGCGACCAGCGCGATGCCAATCTGCCACAGCAGCTTGCGCCGGCTGCTGATGCCGTCGGCTTTCTTCTCGCGGACTTTCTTGTAATCATCGCACAATCCTAACAACCCACAGGCGGCCATGGTGCAGGCGCAGAGAGCGACAAACGGATTGAGCGGGCGGGCCCACAACAAGGTGGAAACGAGCACCGCGCCGAGAATGAGCACACCGCCCATGGTGGGGGTGCCGACTTTGCCGCCGTGAAGTTCGGCCAGGCGGTGGACTTCCGCGGCGGTGCGGATGGGTTGGCCGACTTTGAGTGAAATGAGTTTGCGGATGACCCGCGGGCCGACCAGCAAGGTCAACAGAAAGGCGGTCAACCCGGCACTCGCGGCACGAAACGTCGGGTATTGAAACAAGTTGAGAAACGAATACGTGTGGGCCCAGCCGGAGCCGGCATGGGCGGCTTTTTCGGCTTCAAAGGCATGCAGCCAGAAATCGTAGATGGTCGGGAACATCAGGAGGGTGGAAAAGCGGTTAGCATCACGCGTTCGACCGTGGCCGTGCGGCTGCCCTTGAACAGCACCGCATCCCCCGGTTTGACTTCGCGCGTCAGCCAGGCGGCGGCCGCGGCATAGTCGGCAAAATACGGCGCAGCTCCGGCACCCGCCGCCAGCCCTTCGGCGCCTTCGCCCACCGCAATGAGCGTCAGGCCCTTGGCGGCCGCCAGGGCGCCGGTGCGCTCATGGGCAGCCGGCGCGGCCACCCCCAGTTCGCCCATGCGCCCGAGCACGATGATGCGCCGCGCGCCGGCGCTCACCGGTGTTTCGGCCAGCGTCTCGATGGCGGCGGCCATCGACTCCGGATTGGCATTGTAGGTGTCGTCGATGACGGTGACCCCGCGATGGGCGAAGGCGCGCAGCCGTCCGCTTGTTAGGACGGCGGTGCTCAGGCCGGCGGCGATGGCGGGGCTGGCGAGGCCAAGCTTCCAGCCGACGGCGGCGGCCAGCAGGGCGTTGGTGACCATGTGGCGGCCCGGCACGGCTAGATCGACGTCCACCGGGGCTTGGCCGTCGATGATGAGGGTGAAGCGGGTACCGGCGGCGGTGGGGCGGAGGTTTTCGGCGCGCACCTGGCCGCGGCCGTTGCCGACGCTCACCAAAGTGGCGCGGGTGCGCTGGCGCAGGTAGTCGAGGAATTCGCAGGCCGCCGGCACAAACAGGATGCCGTTGGTGGGCAGGGCGCGCGCCAGCATCGCCTTCTCCTCGGCAATGGCCTCACGCGTGCCCATGAACTCGAGGTGCGCGCTGCCAATATTGGTGATGACGCCGTAGGTCGGCTGGGCAATCTCACACAAGGGGGCGATTTCGCCGCTGTGATTCATGCCCATTTCCCACACCGCGGCGGTGTGCGCCGGGGTGGTGGCCAACACGCTGAGCGGCACGCCGATGTGATTGTTCAAATTGCCTTGGGTGGCGGCAACGCGGAACTGTTGCGACAACACCGCGGCGGTGAAGTCCTTGGTGCTGGTCTTGCCGTTGGACCCGGTGATGGCCACCACCGGCAGCTCGAGCTGGTGCCGCCACCAGCAGGCCAGCCGCTGCAGCGCCAGCAGCGTGTCCGGCACCACGATGACCGCGGTGCCGGGCGGCACCACGCCATTCCAAGCATGCACCACCACCGCGCTGGCGCCGCTGACCAGAGCCTGGACGGCAAAGCCATCGCCATCAAAGACCGGGCCGCGCAAGGCGAAAAACACCGCGCCGGGCGCCAGCTTGCGGGTGTCGGTGGCAACCCCGCCGGCAATGACCACGGCGGGACTACCCGCGGCGAGAGGTACGCCGAGGATGGCGGCGAGTTGTTGGGCGGTTAGAGGTCGCATCGTTGGTCGGAGATGGCTTGGGCGCGGTCGCGCAACGCCTTGCTGGCGTGCTTGCGGTCATCGAAATCGATCGTGCGCTCGGCGAATTGTTGGGTTGTCTCATGGCCCTTGCCGGCGATGAGGACGAAGTCGCCTGAGAGCGAGGCGTGGACGGCGGCGGCGATGGCTTCGGCGCGGTCCGGGATGCTCAGGCGGTTGGCGGCGTTGCAGCCGGCCTCGATTTCGCGGATGATGGCCAGCGGGTCTTCGGAGCGGGGGTTGTCGGACGTGATGATGCACGCGTCGCTGTGGCGGGCGGCGACGGCGCCCATCAACGGGCGTTTGCCGCGATCGCGGTCGCCGCCACAGCCGAAGACGGTGATGAGGCGGCGTGGATTGAGTTCGCGCAAGGTGCGGCAGGCGTTTTCCAAGGCATCGGGGGTGTGCGCGTAGTCGACGAACACGGTGGTACCGCCGGCATTGCCGACGTTTTCCATGCGGCCGGGCACTTGTGGGGCGGTGGCCAGGGCGGCCACCGCGGCGCGCGGGCGGATGCCGCAAGCGGCGGCGGCGGCGAGCGCGGCGAGCAGGTTGTAGACATTGAAGCGGCCGATGAGCGGCGCGCGCACCAGATAGGATTTGCCCTTGGCGGTGAGTTCAAACTCCATGCCGCGGGGGGTCTGGCGGAAGTTGTTGGCGCGGAACTCGCAATGCACGCCGAAGCCGTAGCGCAGCAACGCCAGCTTGTTGGACAACGCCTGCGCCAACGCCGCGCCGCAGGTGTCGTCCACATTGATCACGGCCACCGGCTTCTTGCCATGCGGCTCGGCCGCCAGCCCCTGGAACCAGTCCGCCTTGGCCTGAAAATAGGCCTCGATGGTGCCGTGGTAGTCGAGGTGGTCTTGGGTTAAATTGGTGAACACGCAGGCGTCGAAGCCGATGCCCGCGATGCGTTGCTGGGCGATGCCGTGGGAGGACACCTCCATCGCCACCCCGCGGCAGCCGTGGTCGCGCATGCGGCCGAGCAAGCCGGTCAGTTCGATCGAGCCGGGCGTGGTGTGGCGCGCCGGTTCGATGGTTTCCCCGTCATCGACGAGGATGGTGCCGAGCAAGCCGGCGCGGTGCCACACGCACTTCATCACATGATGCAACAAAAACGCGGTGGTCGTCTTGCCGTTGGTACCGGTCACGCCCGCCATTGCCAGGTCGCGCCAGGGATCGCCGGCCATGGCGGAGGCCAGCGCCGCGATGGCGCTGCGGCTGTCCGGCACGTGCAGCCAGGTGATGGAGGCGGGCAGGTCGGCGGGTGGCGCGGTTTCGGCGAGAATGGCTGCCACGCCCGCGGCGATGGCCTCGCCGATAAAGCGGTGGCCGTCGGTGGTGGTGCCGCGGATGGCGGCAAACAACTTGCCTGGCGCCAATTCACGCGACGAAGCGGTCAGGGCGCTGATGTCCACATCCAACGATCCGGCGATGGTGACGCGGGCCAGCCTGCTGGTTAGATCACGAAGGGTCATGGCGGGGTGATCTTGGCCAGGGGTGGCGAAATCGGTTCGGTGGGTTCCAGATTCATGTGTGCGGCGACGCGGGTGGCGATCTTGGCGAAGGCCGGCGCGGCGATGGTGCCGCCAAAGCGGGTGACCTTGGTGGTTTGGGGATCATCGATGACCACCACGCAGACAAAGGCCGGGTTATCGGCGGGCAACATGCCCACGAACGACACGGTGTAGCTGTTGGGCAGGTAGCCGTGACCATGCGGGTTGTGGCGCTTGGCGGTGCCGGTCTTGCCGGCGACGCGGAACCCGGGCACCGCAGCGAGGGTGGCGGTGCCACCTTTTTGGATCACCTTTTCCATCGCGGCGCGCATCTGGGTGGCCACTTTCGGCTTGATCACGTCGGCGACCGTCTCCGGCGGATAGTTCTGCACCACCGTGCCGTCGTTGGCGATGAGCGACTTGACAATTTGCGGCTTGAGCAGCTTGCCGCCATTGGCCAGCACCGAATAAGCGCAGGCCATCTGCAGCGGCGTGACGTTAAGGGCGTAGCCATAGGCGGCACGGGAAAAATCCACCGGGTTGCCGGTATTGCGGGCGATACCGGAGCTTTCACCGCTGAGCAGGATGCCGGTTTTCTTGCCGAAACCATAGCGTTTGACGTAGTCGTAAAACCGTTTCGGGCCGAGTTGCAGCGCAAACTTGTAGGCACCGATGTTGCTGGATTTGGCGAGCACCCCTTCCAGCGTCAACATGCCGTAAGGAAAATGGTCGGGCACTTCGATTTTGCCCGAAACGTATTTGCCGTTGCAACAGAACACCGAGGTCTGCGGGGTGGCGAGTCCTTCGTTGAGCACGCCCGAGGTGGCCACCAGCTTGTAGGTGGAACCCGGCTCGTAAATCGCCTGGATCGCGAAGTTGAAACTGCTCTTATCGAGGTTTTCCTTGCGGTTCAAGTCGAAATTCGGGCGGCTGACCAGCGCCAGGATCTCGCCGGTCTGCGGGTCCATCAGCACCACCGCCGCCCGTTCCGCTTTGAACTCCGCCAGCGCCGCGTCAATCTCCTCCTCCACGATCGCCTGCAAACCCAGGTCGATGGTCAATTGCACGTTGAGTCCGGGGCGGGGCGGTTGCAGGCTGCTGGAGTTGCCGGGCACCACCAGGCCGTGGGCGTCGCGCTGGTGTTGGCGCCAACCATCGCGGCCCGCCAGATATTCCTCCATCGCGCACTCGATACCGAACTTGCCGACCATCCGCGAGTGTTGCTGGTCGTTTTCATCGGCCTCCTCGACCTCCCCGGTGAAACCCGTCAGATGGGTCGCCAGCGTCGGCGCGGTATACCAGCGCTTGAACGAATTTTCAAAATCAAAGCCCTGCAGCCAATTCTGGTCCACCGTCTCGCGCAGACTGTCGGCCACATCCTCGGGAATGTCTTTGGCAATGGCCACCCATTTGCCGGCGCTCAATTCAATCTTGGCGCGCAGTTCGTCGCGGCGCATGCCCAGCGGGCGGGCCAACAGGCTCACCGCATGCGCCAGATGCTTTTGGACGATGACATCGGCCTTCTCGCTGTCGAGAATCTCGGCGCGCAGGCTGTTGATGCGACGCATCCGTTTGGTCGCATCCAGGCTGTCCCAACCGGGTTGGCTGCTGGCTTGCTCATAGGCCAGACCGTAGCTGGCCAGGTTCGGATCGTACAGATGGTTTTTGTCAACGAACACGGTGGCTACTGCAATGCTTTTGGCCAGCGTCTCCTCATTGCGGTCAACGACCATTCCGCGGTTTGCCGGCAGTTTCTCGATGCGCTGGAACGCCTTGTGCGAATTGGCCGCATAGCGCTGGCGGTTGACCAGCTGGATTTGGATCAAACGGCCCGACAGCAAGCTGAGCGCGGCCACCAGGACCGAGCACATCAGGATGCAGCGATATTGAAACTTGCGGTTCACGGCTTACGGGAGGGCGGAGGCCACGGCGGCTGGCGGCGCGGGATTGACCTCTTCGGAAAGTCCGGTCGGGATCGGCCGCAACGGGGAACCCGTGTCTTCGAGTTGCTTGCGAATGGCAAAACGATTCAGAATGGAATCACTGCGCATCTGGGTGGTGCGAATGTCCAGCTTGTATTGCTCGATGCGCCGCTCGGTGGCATCGATGTCGCGGTTGAGCTGGACCTGACGGTTCTTGTACACCGCGTGCAACACCCCACCACTGGTGGCGACGATGGCGGCGGCGATCAACACGGTAAAGATCCAGGATGGGGTGCGGGTGGCGGATTTGAGGCGGTTCATGGCGTTATTCCAATAACTGCGCAACCCGCAGTTTGGCACTGCGGGAGCGGGGGTTGCGGGTGGTTTCTTCCAGCGTCGGGCTGATCGCCTTGCGCGCTAACAACCTGAACTGGCAGTTAGGATTGGCGCGCGGCTCGGGCCAACCCGGATCGTCAATGAAGGGGGCCGAGTGTTGGCGCAGGAAATGTTTCACTATCCGGTCCTCCAGACTGTGAAAGGTGATGACCAGCAGGCGCCCGCCGGGTTTGAGCACCCCGGCGGCGGCACCCAGCGCTTTGGTCAGGCTGGCGAGTTCCTCGTTGACCGTCATGCGGATGGCTTGGAAACTGCGGGTGGCCGGGTGAATGCGACTGTGGCGGCCGACGGCCTTTTCAATAACCTCGGCCAGGTCGGTGGTGGTGGCAAACGGCCGCACGCTGCGGCGCCTGACGATGGCCGCGGCGATGCGGCGCGCCTTGGGCTCCTCGCCGACTTCGAACAACATGCGGGTTAGGTCCGCTTCCGGCCAACCGTTGACAATTTCCGCGGCACTCTGAGCACAGGAGGGTCCCATCCGCATGTCCAACGGACCTTCCCGCTGAAAGGAAAACCCGCGCGCGGCGCAATCCAGTTGGCGTGAGGAAACCCCCAGGTCCAACAGCAAGCCGTCGGCCCGCTCGCCGCGTTGCAACCGCGGCACCTCTAACATCCTGGCGAAATTGCCCTCCCAGGTGTCGAAGCGGGTGCCAAAGCGCGCCAGCCGCTCGCGGGCGTGGGCGAGGGCCTCCGGGTCGCGGTCGATGCCCAGCACGCGGGCGCCGCTGTTGAGCAACATCTCGCTGTGGCCGCCGCCGCCGAGCGTGGCATCGATGATGAACGAGTCGGGGCCGGCGGCCATCCACTCGGTCACCGCGGCGGGAAACACCGGCAGGTGATAGTCGCCTGCGCTCGCCGATGCTGCCTGCGTCGCGAAATTGGCCGGCCGCCGCACCACAAAACAGCTGAAAACGGTGCGCGCGGCCGGCTCTAGAAACGCGGTGGCAGCCACAGACATTGGTGCCACCTGCCGCCTAGCCAGAAAAGTGCCCGATGGCCGCGCCGACAACCAGCCAGCAGCGACGCGAACCATCGTTTTTATTGGCACCAGCAGCTCCGTCCCGGGAGACTGCCGTTGCCCAGCCAGAAAAGTGCCCGATGGCCGCGCCGACAACCAGCCAGCAGCGGCGCGAACCATCGTTTTTATTGGCACCAGCAGCTCCGTCCCGGGAGACTGCTGTTGCCCAGCCAGAAAAGTGCCCGCAGCCCGCACAGCGCCCAACCCGCCCGCCGTCGGGCGGGCCGTGTCTAGTAGCAGGGTGGAGGGGGAGTTCAGCATGTTAGCCGAGGGGGGGGATCGGTTGGATCGGACGGCGTTGGATTAGAGAATGCCCAGCTCGTCTTTCTGATTCATCTCGATTTCTTGGGAGCGCTCAAAATGCGGTTTGTGCCAGACCTCGAAATGCCCGTGGCGCCCCACCAGCATGATTTCGCTGTCTGGCTTGATTTCCGCCTTTTCACTCAAATCTTTGGGTATCAGCAGCTTGCCCTGCTCGTTGATGCTCACCTCGCGGCACAACATCGCCAGACTGCCGAGCAGTTGCCGTTTGGTCGCTTCGTCCTTGGCGCTGTTTCGCACAATCTCCACCCGCTCGTCGTACCCCGCTTGCGTCAGCACCTTGAGCATCGGCATCTCGTAGGTCCGCGAGTACAGCAGGTACAGCACTTCGCCGCTGGCCGGTCGCCACGCAGGCGGCACCGCGAACCGATATTTCGGATCGACGGCGTAGGGCTTGAATCCCAGATAAGGCTGAACGGCGGTGCTCACGGACAAAAATAAGGCAAAACCTCGTGCACTCAGAGTCGCAAAAATACACCAGGGTGCAACAAAAAAATTAAGGGATGGCTAATAAAATTTATGATTGTTGATAATGAACGAGTTAAGTTTCAAAATTCACAAAATTCAGGACTGCCTAACCGTCTGATCCGTGAGTTTTTTGGATTTCGGGGCCGCATGAAGACGATTTTTCGTGAAAAATCGCCTCGGAATTGGCGAAATTGCCGAGGTTTTTCGGCTCGGTGTATTTTCCACCAGGGTTGACCGCACGGTTCAGTGCCAGGACAGGGCTTCCTGCCCCGGGTCGTCAGGGGTCGCAGGCGAGTTCCAGATAGGCCTCGATTTCGCGGGACGGATCGTGGGCGCGCATCAGCGCTTCGCCTATGAGCACGGCGTTGGCACCGGCCGCCAGCACGCGGCGGGCGTCCGCGGGCGTCTTGATGCCGCTCTCCGACACCAGCAGCACCTCGTCGGGCACTTCCTCGGCGAGCCGCTCGGTGGTGGCCAGATCGACTTCAAACGTTTTCAGATTGCGGTTGTTGACGCCGATGAGGTCGGCGCCGAGGTCGAGGGCGCGGTCCATTTCCGCCAGGTCGTGGACTTCCACCAGCACGTCGAGTTGGAACGATTTGGCCTCGTCGTAAAGCCGGCGCAGCGTGGGGTCGTCGAGCGCGGCGACGATGAGCAGGATGGCGTCGGCCCCGGCGATGACCGCCTCGTGAATCTGGACCTCATGAATGGTGAAATCCTTGCGCAACAGTGGGACGGGGGAAAACTCGGCGATTTTCGTCAGGTAGCCGAGCGAGCCCTGGAAGAATTTTTCGTCGGTGAGGATCGAGAGGCAGGAGGCACCCCCTTCAAAATAGCGGGCGGCCTGGCGCAGCGGGTCGAAATTCGGGTCGATCAGCCCGACCGAGGGTGAGGCTTTCTTGACCTCGGCGATGACCCCGAGGCGGCCGGGGCCGCGGTCCAAGGCGCTGCGGAAGCCGCGGAAGTCGTTGCGCAGCAAGGCGGCGGCGCGCAGGAGTTCGGCCCGTGGGAGCAGGGCGGCGACCTCCAGGCGTTTGGTGGCGATGATTTCGGCGAGTTTGTCGGACATGGCGCGGCGGCAGCAAAACCCAGCGGGGCAGGCACGTCAAGGAATGGCGGGTTGTTGGTGGTATGGCCGGAGTCTTACCGCTAAGACCCTGAGTCCCACTGAAACCAATGAAATAAGATTGGGCTTTCCCCAGTGAACTCAGTGAATTTCAGTGGCCTCAGTGGTTTCTTAGCCACGAACCGCCGGAACCCTGTGGTTTTCTCGACGGCTCCCCCGTTTACCGTCGGGCGCGAAATCGTCCCGCAAAAAAAATCAAAATTTGGCTTGCGCGCCTGTGGCAGCGCGCTAGAACCTGCGCACGCGTTTCGCGACGCGGGCGTAGCTCAGTGGTAGAGCGCCACCTTGCCAAGGTGGATGTCGTGAGTTCGAATCTCATCGCCCGCTCCAGCGAGCCTTCTGGATTCGCCCTGATTTTGGTCCTAATGGGCCTCGTGAAATCACGCGCCTAACCTGATCGCAGGACGGTCGGCTGCCTCTCGGAGTTATTTGTATCGGGGTTTGCCTTGACGGGGCGTTAAATTTAGCGCAAATTCCTTTTGAAAAGTACGAGGGTTCATGAAAAAGGCGGAGAAACTACTCATCAAGCTTCAAAGCGAGCAATTCAAGAACTGGTCCTTTTCTGACTTCCAACTGCTTCTCTCTCATCTGGGGTTTCGCCTCGACCGGATTGGCGGCAGCCATCACATCTACATTGCTCCCGATCAAACCATTTTGCCCGTCCAACCTAAGAAAGGCGAAGCCATCGTGTATCAACTCCGCCAACTTCGCAACTGGCTTGACCGTCAAAGCGAGTGATCCCGCTCGCGCTTCCGGCTCAGCCTCAACCCACTCGCAAACCCAATGAAACGCAAGGAACCATCCCAAACCTACCCCCGCCTCATATTCTGGAATGACGAAGACGAAACCTTCGTCGCCACGATCCCCGGCCTGTCTCACGTCTCTGCCCATGGTGTAACCCCGGAAGAAGCAGCCCGCGAACTCGACATTGCCTTCAATCTGTGCCAGCAAGCCGCCACCGACAACGGTTTGCCATCGCCCATGCCGGCGGACTTGCCTGCGCTGTCCAAGGCCGCCGCGTTGCTGAACATGTCGGAGCTGGCCCGGCGCGTTGGCATCCGCCAATCAACCCTCGCCACAAAGTTGGCGCGGGGCACCCACTTCAAGGATGCTGAGTCCAAAGCCATTTATCTCGCACTGCGGGAAGCCGGACTGTTGTTGATGCCGATTGAGATGTGATCCATCCTACAACCACCCGCCCCTACCGCAACTCGTGACTCGCTCACCACCTGACATTCGCAACTTCATGGAAAACCCTCATGTTCGTCTGGTCTAAACTCTCCGGTGCGAAATGGATGGATGCCTGGGAGGAGCGCTTTGCCGGCAACCCGAATCTGGTCATCGAAATCATCAAGGGCGGCAAATCCATCCGCTTGCGGCTGTTTTGCGAGTCGGAAAAGCAGGCGAAAGCCATTGTCGAGCAATTCGGCGGCAGCATCAGCAAGCTCGCCCACGCCGAGTGGAGTAAACCCGTGGCCCCGCCGCGCCCCGTGAAAGTGCGCGATGTCCTGTTGCTCACCCCGGAAGTCCGCCCTGCGCAACTCGCCCTCGTTCAGCAGGACCACCCGAAGCGCCAAATCATCATGATCCCGCCCGAGATGGCCTTTGGCACCGGCGACCATGCGACCACCTCCACCTGTCTGCGCTTGCTCGTCGATGTGGCCAGGGCGCGGCGCGGGACAAATTGGTCGATGGCGGATCTGGGCACAGGCACCGGGGTGCTGGCCATCGCGGCGCGCAAACTCGGCTCGGGACCGGCCTACGCCTGCGACTTCGATCCGTTCGCCGTCGAGGTGGTCAAACGCAATATCGCGCGCAATGGCACCGGCGGCATCGAAGTGCGGGAGCAGGATGTTCTGAAGTGGAAACCGCGCAAGACGGGCTACGATGTGGTCGTGGCCAACCTGTTTTCCACGGTATTGAATCAGGCTTGGCCGGTGATTGCCAAGGCGGTCGCCGCGGGCGGCGATCTGATCGTGTCCGGCATTCTCGCGTCCCAGGCCTGGGACGTCTTCAAGGCCGCCGCCGGCGAAGGACTCGGCTTCACCCAGGTCATCCGCAAGGGCAAATGGGTCACCGCACGCGGCGGCCACCTAACGGACCTGATCGCCGCGCAGTAGTTGCGGCCGGAAACCTACCGCTGGCAGCGCGGGCACCAATACGTGGCGCGCTGGCCTAACACCGCATGGCGGATCGCGCTTCCGCAAACGTGGCAGGGTTCGCCCTGGCGGCCATAGACGTGGAGGCTTTGGCTGAAATATCCCGGCGCGCCATCGGAGTTGAGGAAATCGCGCAGGGTGGTGCCGCCCGCCGCGATCGCGTCTGTTAGAACCGCGCGGATGGCCGCCACGAGTTTTTCCAACCGCGGCAGGGACAGTCGCCGCGCCACGCTGAGCGGACGGATGCCGGCGCGGAACAAGGCCTCTGAGGCATAGATGTTGCCCACACCCACCACCACATGGCTATCCATGACGACGAGTTTGATCGCGGCGGAGCGATTCGCGCAGGCGCTCTTGAAATAGACCGCGGTGAAATCCTCCTCCAGCGGTTCCGGGCCAAGGTCTCTTAACAAGGGATGCGAGAACGGATCCGCTTCCGTGAGATGCAGAACCAGGCCGAAGCGCCGCGGATCGTGCAAGCGCAGTTGCAGCCGCGTGCCCAGCGTGATGCCCAGATGATCGTGCTTCTTCCACTCCTCGTTAGGCGCGACCAGCCGCAGGTTGCCGGACATGCCCAGATGAATTAGCACGCTGGAACCATCCGCAATGTCTAGCAACAGATACTTCGAGCGCCGCCGCACGCCGGTGATTTGCTGCCCCTCGATCCCACCGAGGCTCGCCGACACCGCCTGGCGCAAGTCCCCGCGCCGCACGATCACCTCGCGCACCACCGCCCCGCTCACGTGCGGGGCGATTCCCCGGCGGGTGGTTTCCACTTCTGGCAGTTCGGGCATGAGGGTAGATAGATGAGGGGTTCGGCCGGGGTGTGCCTGGCGACGTGCAACCGTTGGCGAGGAAGGAACCTTTGTCCAGTCACACACGCTGTTTGAATTTCAGGTTGAAAGCTTCGCATAAACTCGTCACACCAATCGCGTGACGCAGGCATTCATCCTAGGGGCCGGATTGGGGACGCGCTTGCAGCCGTTGACCCAGCGGCTGCCCAAGCCGTTGGTGCCGCTGTTTCATCGGCCGTTGGCGGAGTGGGCATTGGAAGCCTGCGCCGCGGCGGGCATCCAACGCTTCGCGCTCAACACGCATTATCTGCCAGAGGCGTGGCAGCATTTCGGAGTGGCCGCAGAGTTCCCGAATCACTCGCCGGCCGGTGCCAACGGTCTGCCGTCGGTCAGGCGAATTTGGCAGGGCCGGGAACTCACGCTGTTTCACGAGCCGATATTGTTAGAAACCGGCGGTGGCCTGAAAAACATCGCCCGCTGGATCGGTGACGAAGCGCTGCTGATACACAACGGCGACATTTTCTCCACCATGCCGCTGCAACGCCTGATCGCCGACCATGCGGCGTCCGGCCTGCCGGTCACGCTGGCCCTCCGCTCTAACGGCGAGGCCAGGCACATTGCGCTGAATGAATCCGGCACTCGCTGCACCGACATCCGCGGGCGCTTGGGGCGGGCCGAAGGGACTCATGTTTTCAGTGGCATCTATTGCGTGAGTCCGGCGTTTCTCGACATGCTGCCGGCCGACGAGAAAGTGTCGGTGATTCCCGCGTTTCTGGAATTGGCGCGAGCCGGGCGCCTCGGCACCCTCATTCTCGACGAGGGCATCTGGCTCGATCTCGGCGACCGCGCGGCTTATTTGCGAGCGCATCGCGAGTTGCAGCTCGGCCCGCAAGTGCATCCCGATGCCATCATTCATGCCGGTGCTCACATCGAACGCTCGGTCGTCGGCCCCGGCGCGGTAGTCCAAGCTGGCGCGGTGCTGCGCGACTCGATTGTCTGGCCGGGCTGCGAAGTGGCTGCCGATGCGGTGCTCGATGCATGTGTGGTGTTTTCCAACATGCCGGCGAGCGGCGCGCATCGCGCGATGGACCTTTGATCGAAGAATCACGACCTTACCCGTTGACAAAACCGGTAAGATGAGGCAGTTTGGCCGTGTGCTAGCGAAGATCACCAGCAAACGACAAGTCACCTTTCCCGCCGCGGTGTTGGCGGCGCTCGGGGTGGAACCAGGGGACCGCCTAGAGATTCTGACCTCGCCGGAGGGTTTCTTGTTACGTCCGCGCCGCGTGGATCACTCCAGATTGGCTCCGCTCCGGGGGGCACTGAAACCGGGCACGGGTTCGTTCGATCTCAAATCGTTCCGCACGCAAGCCCATGAACCCTCGCTACGGGGTTGACACTTCCATCTTGGTGCGGCTTCTCACCGGCGACCCGGTTAAGGACTTTCAGAAGACCGTGAAAGCCCTGGAGCGGGTTCTCGCCAACGAACCCAGCGCCGAAATCCTTGTGTCCAACCAAGTCGTTGGAGAGGCCTACATAGCGGTTCAGCACCACTATAACGTTTCAAAGTCCGACGCCCGCTCCGCCCTGCTCACCCTTTTCTCAAGCGGTTTGGTAGCGCCATTGAACGGCCGGTCAGTATTGCAAGCCCTCCGATCCAGCGGTGGCTGCGGGTTGCTGGACCGACTCATCGTCGATGACTATCATCACCACGGGCTGCTCACCTTGACTCATGACCAACGCATGGCGGCACTGCCAGAGGCGCGGAAGTTGTGAGCCAAATCCGGGGTCGCCTGTCAAGGTCAACGTCCTCGCCATATCAAGGGGGCTCACTTTCCGCCGTCTCCGTCCGAATACAAGTCGGCCTCGAACAACACGCTTGTGCCGTCGGGGTCGAAGCTCACCGATCTAACGGATCCAAGGTTCCTGCGATATTCCTCCACGCATTTGCCGGTGGCTGCGTCCCAAATTTTGATTTCGCCAACATTATCCGGTTTCTCGAGGTCGTTCTCACGATAGAAACCCGATCCGGTCGCGACATACCTGCTCCGTCACCTCCGGACGGGCTGCGATCAAAGCAAGGGTGATGATCTGCGGCCAGGTGACAGCGGTGTTCTCTGCTTGAGCGCCTTGCACCGGTTGTCCCGATCTTTGGTTGCACAACTTCTTCAATGCATCGACCCGCTCCCCGAACAGTCGTAGCAACTGGCCGGCATCGCCGCCAATGGCATCGCACAGCATGGGCTCGGCCTTCAGCATGTCGACAAACAACTCCCGCGAGACCGAGGTGTCCCCGGCAATTCTCTTGTATTCGTTCCATGCCGGGAAATCGTCCTGCCGGTTACCGTCCTTGTCGGCGAGGAACGCTTTGATGCGAGCCGGTTGGTCTTGCTGCGGAGCGACCTCGCTTGCCTTCGGTGCTGAAGAAGTCGCTTGGCCGGTGCCCAGCTCGGCCGCGAGACCCATAAATCCTGCAAGTTGCATAAGCACGGTTGTCAATAACAGGTGACGTCTTTTCATTGGCTATCCCGTGATTTCAATCGTCCATACCCTTCACCCAAATACGGTTGAAGTCAAGCTTGGCAATCCGTTTCCTTGGGTGTCTGCCGCTGAGCCAGGTGCTTCAAGCGGGCATGGATATCAGTGGGCAGGTTCTTGATGGTGAGGTTCATGTAGGGGATGACAGGAGCCCAATGGGCAGGCGCTAAGCTTGCAAGGGGATTTTTGACAGTGGATTTTTGACATCCAGAATCTCGATCTGCAAGCATCTGCATCGTCGGAACAAAGGACACGGGACTTGGCAAGTCCCGTTCCTTGCGAACCTACCGTTGCAAGTGCCGCCCCAGCGCCTTGCCGGTGGGCGAGGCAGCGAGTTTCTCTAACGACGCGGGCGGTCCCTCGGCCACGAGTTGGCCGCCGTGGATGCCGCCGCCGGGTCCCAGCTCGATGACCCAGTCGGCGGCGGCGATGACATCGAGGTGGTGCTCGATGACCAGCACGCTGTGGCCGGCATCGCGCAGGCGGAAAAACGCGGCGAGCAAGCGCTCGACGTCACCGAAATGCAGGCCGGTGGTCGGTTCATCAAACAGATAGAGTGTGTGCGGTGCCTGCGGCCGGGCGAGTTCGACCGCCAGCTTGAGCCGTTGCGCCTCGCCGCCGGATAGAGTGTTGGCAGCCTGGCCGAGCTGAAGATAGCCAAGCCCGAGGTCTTCCAAAATCTCCAGGATGCGATGCAACTTGGGAATCGGGCGGAAAAGCTGGCGCGCCTCGCTGACGGATAGTTCGAGGATGCCGGAGATGGATTTCCCCTTGTAGGTCACCTCGAGGGTTTCGCGGTTGAAGCGTTTGCCATTGCATGCCGGACACGCCACCCAGGCATCGGGCAAAAAGTGCATCTCAATCTTGAGCCGGCCGTTGCCCTGGCAGCGCTCGCAGCGACCGCCCGCCGCATTGAAACTGAAACGCCCCGGCCCATAGCCGCGTTGCTTGGATAGCGGCAGCTTGGCGAACAACTCGCGCACCAGATCAAACGCGCCGGTGAACGTCGCGGGATTGGAGCGCGGGCTTCTGCCGATCGGCGACTGGTCTGCCACCACGCATTTTCCTAACAACTCAAGCCCGTCGATCCGCTCGTGTGCGCCCGGGGTTTCGCCGCTGCCGTTGAAATGCCGGGCGAGAGCACGCCGCAATATCTCATCGGCGAGCGTGGACTTGCCGCTGCCACTCGGTCCGCACAAGCACACCAGCCGGCCTAACGGAATTGCGACGTCGAGGTTTTGCAAATTGTGTTCGCGGGCGCCGCGCACCACGAGCGAGCCCAAGGGCAGGCCACTCGGCGGTATTCTGGCAGGCGGCTTCACGTCACCGCGCAACCAGTGTCCGGTGGGTGAATCAATCGACGCCGGAGGTCCGCTGCCCATCACCCTGCCGCCGGCCGCGCCAGCGCCGGGGCCTAGATCAATCACATGATCGGCTGCGCGAATGATTTCCTCATCGTGTTCCACCACCACCACGGTGTTGCCGAGATTGCGCAAGCGGGTCAATGCACCAATCAAGCGCGCGGTGTCGGCCGCGTGCAAGCCGATGCTCGGTTCATCCAACACGTAAATCACGCCGGAGAGCCCGGCGCCGAGTTGCGTGGCCAGGCGAATCCGCTGCGCCTCTCCGCCGGCGAGCGTGCCGCTGCCGCGCTCTAGTGTTAGATAATCCAGGCCCACCTCTTCGAGAAATGCCAGGCGGCTGCGCACGTCCGCCGCCAGGCGTTTGCACACCGCGGCCTTGGCCGGATCCGGCTTGAAGCCATCCAGCCAGACAATCGCCTCGGCCACAGCCAGCGCGCAGAAATCCTGAATCCCCAACCAGCGCTGCGCCGCGCCCTCGATGCGCACCGCCAGCAACTCGGGTTTCAAGCGACTGCCGCCGCAGACGTGACATGGCCGGTGCGCCATCACGCGTGAGAGTTGCCGCCGCGTCAGATCGGACCTGGCTTCGAGGTATTTGCGCAATGCCTCGTGGCACAGTCCCTCGAACGGTTTGGTTTGCGGCTCCTTGTCGCGCCCGACCCGCCAGCCGGTGTCGAGCATGCCGCCTTCAAACAGCAAGGCCGTTGCCGCCGCCGGCAGGCTCGCCGAAGTCGCGTCTTCAGTTAGCCCGAACATCGCTAACAACATTTTGGCCTCCCGCACAAACTGCCCGCCGCGCGACGACTTCTCAGGCCACCATCCGCGCAAGCCGCCTTTCAACAAGGGCAGCGACGCATCCCCAACCAACAAATCCGCGTCGCAATACATCTCGGTTCCCAGTCCCTCACAGGCGGCGCAGGCTCCCAGATGGGAGTTGAAGGAAAAGTGTTTCGGTGACAGCTCGCCCATCACAAATCCGGTCTGCGGATTGCGGTACGACGTTTGGAAGGAAAGGTCGCGCCACGCGTCGGCACCCGGATCCTGGATCGCCGCGCGCGCTTCGCTGCCGCACAGGCGCAGGGCCGTTTCCACCGAGTCGGCCAGCCGCGATGCCACGCCGGCGCGAATCACAAAGCGGTCCACCACGATTTCCACCGCACCCGGTTGCTCAGGCCACGCCTTGGCGGCCTCGTCGATTTCTAACACCTCTCCGGCCACCCGCACCCGGATGTATCCTTGGCGCTGCAAGTCCGCGAGCAAGCGCGCGGGCTCCGCCAGTTCCTCCATCGGCAGCGGCGCGAGCAACACCACCTTGCTGCCTTCCGCCAACGCCGCAAGCACCGTCACAATGTCCGTCGCGCTCATGCGCTGCAAGCGCTGCCCGGTCTGCGGATCATGCGGAATGCCCGCGGCGGCCCACAACACCCGCAGGTAATCATAGATCTCGGTCGCCGTGGCCACCGTCGAGCGCGGGTTGAGTC
>Ga0118677_10005460_pt1 | contig 22217 bp, 23 predicted proteins | sample AliMusrvi5mmetaG_FD_86154 | JGI IMG/M metagenome (GOLD analysis project Ga0118677, IMG submission 86154)
ATCCGAGCCGGTGCGTGTGCGGGGTGGAGACCCTGATTCTTTATGGTGACGGGGATACCGTGACCGTGACCACGCGGGACAAACCGTTGCGTTTTCTGTTCATTTCGGGCAAGCCGATCGGCGAACCGGTCGCCTGGTACGGCCCGATCGTCATGAACACGCAGGATGAACTGCGCGTCGCCTTCGAGGAATACGAGGCGGGAACCTTCATCAAGACGTGATCAAAGCATGCGTTTCGTCGTCAAGGGCACCCCGCAAGCATTCCGCAGGCTGCGTCAATGTCCTGCCCGCCGCTGTACCGGCGAGCCACCGGCGCGGCAAGATGGCGGCGTAATGCGTCGCGGAAGGCATCCCGTTCCGATGGCGACGGAGGGTGGAGCCTGCCCGAGGGATCGTTGACGTCAATCAGATCCAGTTTGACCGGAAGTCCGCAGGTCAACGCCGCCAATTGCCGCGCATCAGCTTCGCCCGTGTTGACACCCGCGATCATGGTCCAGGCCAGCGTGATGCGCCGGCCGGTGGCGTGGTGGTGCTCGCGCAGGGCGTCGATCAAGTCGGGGGTGGGGTGGCTCGCTTCAACCGGCATCAATTCCCGGCGACGAACCGGATCGGCGGAGGTCAATGAAACCACCAGCCGATAGGGATGCCGCCCGGCGGTGAACCGACGGATGGCGGGCACGATACCCGCCGTGGAGAGCGTGATGGCCTTTCCGGAGATGGCCATGCCGCAGGGTTCGGAAAGGATGCGCGCCGCACGGATGACCGCATCGTAGTTGAGCAGCGGCTCACCCATTCCCATGAAGACCACGCCACGGACAGGATGAGATGAGTCCGCCTGGATCGTGATAACCTGATCCACTATTTCCCATGCGGCCAGATCGCGCCGGAATCCCATGCGGCCCGTGAGACAGAAGGCGCAGCCCAGGGCGCAACCGACCTGTGAGCTGACGCAGACGACGACCTTGGGATCCCCTGGGCGATGTAGCAACGGGATGCTGACGGCCTCGAACAAGTCGGGGCCTGCTCCCCGCAGGAGGTATTTCGTGAAGCCATCCATGGGTGAAACTTTTTTGTCAATCACGGTCAGATGGGGAATATCAACCGCCTGGCGAATGGCGCCCAATGTTTTTCCCGACAGGCCATGTTGCGCAACGGGAAGCCTTCCATCGCGAATGGCCGACTTCTGGAGCAGTCTGGCCTGACGCGGCGTCACCCCGAGAGGCGCAAGGGCCGCATGCAGTTCATCGCTGGTGAGGTTCTTGAGAAGAACGGACATACGGCCATGGTGTATCACGGGTGGGAATGAGTGTCGCGCTCATAAGTGAACCAGAATCGGCTTGAACCGGCGGGGGGCTGTTCATAGACTCTTTAAAAGCGGGATGACAGAAACCAAAGGACGAAGCGATGGGTATGTGGATTATCAGCGGAGCTCAGAAGGGTGTTGGGAAAACCCATCTTGCCAAGGCCATGTGCGAGAGCCTACCCCAGGCAGTCTACCTCAAGTTGGGGCATTGTCCTGCCAAACCCGCCGCATCCCCGCTGCCCAGCCGCCATGAGGAGGCATTGAATGCCCTCGCTAAACTGGGCCGTGGACACGAGCACACCGTCATGGAAGCCTGTTCACTGGCGCTGAGCATGCCCGAGGCCACGGTGGTTTTTGTTGAAGCCCGGTCCGGTATGGACAATATCCGGCCCGACGCGCCCGCCTTGAGGCGGCGCGCGGATATCTACGTGGGGCCCGGCGCCTCGGAGGCGGTGTGGCGTTCAGCATTACGGGATCTCGCTCCTGAAATCGTGGCCCGGTTATGCCGGGTCTTCGAGTCGCAGAAGTGCTACGTTGAGGGCGGGAGCGGGGTTTCATGATCTCCTTCGACGCAGCCATCGGCCTCATAGGATCAACACTACAAGCAGGGACGTCAGCCCCGGAGCGGATTTCGGTTCCAGACGCCGCCGGTCGGTATTTGAGTCATGACGCCGTCGCCCGGATGGATGTCCCGGCTTTTGACCGGTCCGCTGTGGATGGGTATGCGGTGCTTCCCGACGATCCCGGTCCGGTGTATCAGATTCTTACGACCATCAAACCCGGATCCCCCGGCACGATGCGGCTTGAAAAAGGAATGACGGTGAAAATTATGACCGGCGCCGTGGTTCCCGAGGGAGTCGGGCGGATTCAGATGGTCGAGCATACGGCGATCGGACCTGACGGGCGCGTGCAATTCCTGAAGTCGTCGTCGGCCTCCAATATCTGCCGCCGCGGTGAGGATCGAAAGTCCGGACAAACCGTCCTCCCCGCCGGGACCCGTCTGGATCCCGAGAGCCTGGCCGCATTGACGATGTGCGGGATCCGCGAGGTAGACGTCATCCGGAAGCCGAGGGTGGCCGTGTTGTCCACGGGCGATGAGATTATCGCCTCGATGGAGGATTGGGCTCCCGGGAAAGTCATGAACCTCAATGGTCCCATGCTCGCGGCGCTATGCGAACGCCATGGCGGCGCGGTGAGTGTGCAAGCGCTGGCCGGTGATACACGCCAGCGCCTGGCCACCCTGCTTCGCGACGCCCTGGGTCAGTCGGACCTGGTTCTGTTCTCGGGCGGGGTTTCCGCGGGTGACTTCGATTTCATCCCGGACACCGTGCGCGAAGCGGGTCTGAGCATTCATTTCACTAAGGTGGCGGTAAAGCCCGGGAAGCCGGTCCTGTTCGCCACCGGCGCGGGAGGGATAGTCGTCGGGCTCCCCGGTAATCCGGTGTCCGCTTATCTGGATTTCCACCTGTTTGTGTTGCCGGTGATGGCCCGCCTGATGGGACTTCCGGCGGTCCCGGTGCGTGAATTATCGGCGCCGCTGGCCCGGACTTTCCAACGCAGGGCCGCGGAGCGCCGTGAATATGTGCCCTGCCGCCTGACGCGCGCGGGACTTGCCGAACAACTGGACTATAACGGCTCCGGCCATTTCGCGGCACTGTGGCAGGCCGATGGCTTCTTTGTTGTGGAAGCGGGCCGGGCCATGATCGAGGCGGGCTCGCCGGTGCCGGTGCTCCTGACCCGATTGGTGAGGCCCTGACCCCATGCGCGACACACTCGGGCGGAGCATCACGTACCTGCGAATCTCGGTCACGGACCGGTGCAACCTTCGTTGCCGGTATTGCATGCCCGAAGCGGGTATTCCGGACAGGCCGCCGTCGGAACTTCTTTCATTTGCGGAAATCGCCGATGTGGTGCGCGCCGGGGCCGGATTGGGAATCAACAAGATCCGCCTGACCGGCGGCGAGCCCCTGTTGCGTGAAGGCATTGCCGAACTCATCGGGATGCTGTCGCGGATCCCGGGCATCACGGACCTTGCGTTGACCACGAACGGCCAGTTGCTGGCAGGCTACGCGGAAGACCTGAGACGGGCCGGCCTGCACCGTATCAACGTGAGTCTGGACACCGTGGATCACGGGGACTATTCGGACCTGACGGGCGGGGGCGACCTGCACCGCGTCCTGGAGGGTTTGCGTGCCGCAGACAAAGCCGGCCTGACGCCGATCAAGCTCAACTGCGTGGTGCTCCGCTCCTCTGAAGAACCCCGCGCCCGTGCCGTCGCGGACTATGCGCGGGGCCGGGGTTACGGCATCCGGTTCATCCGGAAGATGGATCTCCAGCGGGGTTTGTTCTGGAAGGTGGAAGGCGGGAAGGGCGGGGATTGTCCCGCGTGCGACAGGCTCCGGCTTTCCAGCGACGGAAACCTTTATCCTTGCCTGTTCAACACGGTGTGCTTTAACGTTCGTGAACTAGGATCGGAAGAATCCCTGCGCCGGGCGGTCGGAGCGAAGCCCGCCGCCGGGACGATCAGCCGGTTCCAAACTTTGGTTGCGATTGGAGGATAAGGCGATGACGGACTTGAGCGGAAAAAAGGCGGCCGCCCCCATGGCCATGGTGGATGTCGGCGGGAAACCTGTCCAGCGGCGTTTCGCCGAAGCGAGTGGACGAATCGGGTTATCCAAGGCGACGCTTGCCCGGATCCGTTCCGGCACGATTCCCAAGGGCGATGTCCTGACGACAGCCCGCCTGGCGGGCATCATGGCGGCCAAGGCTACGCCGGATATCATTCCTTTATGCCATCCCCTGCCGCTGAACTTTGTTGACGTGACCGCCCGCCTCGATACGAAGGGGATTGTCGTCACGGCGGCGGTCAAGGCAACGGCGCAAACGGGAGTCGAGATGGAAGCCCTGACGGCGGTGTCCGTGGCCTTGCTGACCGTCTATGACATGTGCAAGGCCGTTGACAAGGCCATGGTGTTCGGGGATATCCGGCTGTTGAGGAAAACGAAACAATGAGTTCTCCGGTCCCCCTGATAATCCTGTCGCTGAATGTCTCAAAGCGGAAAGGAACTCCAAAGACGCCGGTGGCGCGGATTAGGGTGGATCCCAAGGGGGTTCGGGGCGATGCCCATTATAATCAGGGATTCCGGGAAGTCAGTATTCTGGGCGGCGACAGCCTCCGGAAATTTACCCGAAAGACCGGCCATACGGTTAAGCCTGGTGACTTCGCCGAAAACATCACGGTGAGCGGACTGGAAGTATCCCGACTGCGTTTGGGCGACAGGCTGGTGTGTGGTCGCGTGATTTTGGAAGTGAACCAGATTGGCAAGGCATGCCATGGAAATGACTGCGCCATATTCCAGCGAACCGGAACCTGTGCGATGCCCCGCGAGGGACTCTTCTGCAGACCGTTGCGGGGCGGTGTGCTTTCCCGCGGCGACTCACTGACCCACGAGCCCCGCAGGGTGAAGGCCTGTGTTGTGACGCTCAGCGACCGGGCCAGTCGAGGTGTGTACAGCGACCGGAGCGGCCCGGTTGTGGAGGCGGCACTGAAGAACTATTTCCAGGGAAAGGCCTGGGAGTTATCGGTTGAACGGGAACTTATTCCCGATGCGCCCGCCCGTCTGAGGCGCTTGCTGGGCAGATTGTACCGTTCACAGTTTGATCTGGTTGTCCTGACCGGTGGCACCGGAATCGGACCCCGCGATACAACGCCGGATATCGTCTCCGCGTTTTGCGAGCGGCTCATTCCCGGGGTGATGGACGAGATCCGCCTCAGGAGTGCCCGGTCAAATCCTCATGCGTTGCTGAGCCGGAGCGTGTGCGGGGTCAAAGGCCGCATGATGTTGTATTCCCTGCCCGGCAGTGTGCGTGCGGCGGAAGAGTACATGCGGGGGATTTCGCGAACGATGGAACATGCGCTGTTGATGGTTCGCGGCCTGGATGCGCATGGCTGAGCTACGGGTAACGGTGAAAATCAACGGAGACCGGTGACTTGACCTCAAGGACCGACTCCTGAATGAACCGGCGGGCGAAAGCGGTGGCGATCGCGTCCAGCTTTTTTCCGGTGTCTTCGGTATCCAAGGCGATAACGATTAGGATCTTTGACGCTTCCCCATAGGTTTTCGAGCCGTTTCGCCAGAAGCCATCACCGGAGCAGACGGTGAACCCATCGGGAAAGCGGGGGGCGATTTCAGCATCCCGGAACGCGAGCCACTGTTCATTCGATATCCGGGTGTGTCCCGAGTCGGCGCTCAAGCCGAAGCACAGCTCATAACGCGCCCAGGTCGGTTTAGAAGCGCAACCCGAGACCAGTAGCAGGACTGAAACCAGAATCATTCCCGTGAACATGTTTTTCATAATGTGACGGTAGCATGGCGGCGGTATCCGGGCAATACGAGAACTGCGGCGAAACTTCTGCTTGAGGTCGCGGGGTGGCATGGCATAATTGCCGCTCATTTTTGAAAGGATCCCTTTGATGGATATTACGACGAAGGACGTATGGGCGGCGCTGACCCCGGCTGAAAAAGAAGATGCGTGTCTTGCGTTCTGGGAGGGCGCGGGAAGTTTCAGCCGCGATGCCCAACCCCGGGTTCTCAAGGATCTGGCGGCCGCGTTGCGATTCCGCGAGGCCTTCCTCAAGCGGGTACCGCCCCTTGAAAAAGCCCGGCATTTGCGCCGTCTCGCGGATACTCCTGCCCTGCGCCACCTGTGCGACGACGTCCTCCGGTCCTGGCTGGTGGCCCGGAAATCGCAGATGCTGGTGTGTTTCGTCGAAGCCCAGGGGATGGCCCATACGGGCGGGATTCTGGCCGATGATGCCGCCAGTCCGGATATTGAAACGCTCCGCAAAGGGGTAAGGGCCATCAGGGATGGATTTCCCCCCCGCGACGTGGCGCTGTATCTCGGCGTGATGCTCACCACTCCTGGTGATTTCTGGACGGGTTTGCCGGGCATCGTCGAGGCGGAAATTCCCGACTTCAAGAAAAGCCTTCTTGTGTAGACAAACCGTTTAAAGAGGAGATAAGCGTATGCATATGATGAGAATGAATTTTTGCCTGGTCACGTTGAGCATGGCTTTGGGCGCCGGTATAGCCGCAGGCGCGAACACCGAAAATCTCGAAAAAGGGTTTGTTCAGCCGCCTGACTCGGCACGTCCACACACGTGGTGGCACTGGATGAATGGCAACATCACCAAGGACGGCATCACGGCGGACTTGGAGGCCATGGCTCGCGTCGGCATCGGTGGCGCACAGATCTTCAACGCCAGCGAGGGTATTCCGCACGGAGCGGTGCAATTCGACAGCCCGGAGTGGATCGGCATGGTGAAGCACGCCGCCAAGGAGGCCCGGCGCCTGGGCCTTGAGCTGTGCATCCACAACTGTGCGGGCTGGTCGAGCAGCGGCGGTCCGTGGAATACGCCCGAGCACGGCATGAAAGTGGTCGTCACCAGCGAAAAGCAGGTGAAGGGCCCGATGCGGTTCGACGGCAAGGTCGCGCAGCCTCAGGCCAAGCTTGATTTTTATCGCGACATTGCCGTGCTGGCCTTCCGGACGCCGGTGGGTGAGCGGGCCAGGATGCGCGACGCCGCGCCCAAGATGACGACCAGTGCGGACAATCAGGACTCGGCCAAGGCGGCGGACGGCAACAAAGGAACCTCGGTGATACTGGGCCTGCCGAAGCCGAAAGCGCCGCAGTTCATTCAGCTCGAGTTCGCCCAGCCGTACACAGCGCGGATGCTGTCGATCCAGCCCGGCGCAGACATGCAGGGATGTTCCGGCAAGATTGAAGTCTCCGACGACGGCCAGGCCTTTCGCGTGGTGGACACCTTCTCCATGCAGCGCAGCAACGAGCTGCGGACCTACTCGTTCGCGCCGGTCTCTGCCAAAGTCTTCCGAGTTCTCTTCACAAGCGCCAACGCTAAGATGACACAACTCGCGATTGCCGAAGTGGACTTCTCCTCGAAAGTCGCCATCGAGAACCTGGCGGGTAAAACCTTTCTCGGACGCAGCGACGTGAAAGCAGAAACGTCGGGCGCAGTGAACCCCGAGGACGTGGTGCAAGGCGACAAGATCGTGGATCTCACAGCCAAACTGGCGTCAGATGGGCAGTTGACCTGGGATGTGCCGGAGGGCGACTGGACGATTCTGCGCCTTGGCTACACGCCCAACGGACGCAATAACCATCCGGCTCCGCCCGAAGGGACGGGCCTCGAATGCGACAAACTCAGCAAAGAGGCCGCGCAGGCCCACTGGGACGGTTGCATGGGCAAGATTTTGGCCGAGCTGGGGCCTCTGGCCGGCAACGTGAAGTCTGGCCTCAACAACGTGCTGATCGATAGTTACGAGGTCGGCACGCAGAACTGGACGCAGAATTTCAAAGAGGAGTTCCAGAAGCGCCGCGGGTACGACATCACGCGCTATTTGCCTGTCTTCACCGGACGGGTCGTGGATAGTCCCGAAGTCACCGAGCGTTTCCTGTGGGACCTGCGCCGCACCGTCGCAGACATGTTCGCAGAATATTACTCGGGGTCGTTCAAAGAGATGGCCCACCGCGCCGGACTGCTCTATTCCGTGGAGCCCTACGGCAACTGCCCCTCCGATGATCTGCAGTACGGCAGTTTCTGCGACATTCCAATGGGCGAGTTCTGGCCGGGCAGCGGCGAGAACGTGAATACGGGCAACGCGAAGTTGCCCGCTTCTGTCGCACACGTGTACGGCAAGAAATATGTCGGCGCGGAATCGTTCACTGCGTCACCCGAAGCCGGCAAGTGGCTCAAGGATCCCTATTCGATCAAGGCGCAGGGCGACGCGGTCTATTGCGGCGGCGTCAACCGCATCATCTATCACCGCTATGCGCACCAGCCGTGGACAAACCCCGTGCGCTTTCCCGGCATGACGATGGGACAGTGGGGCACGCATTTTGAACGCACGGTGACCTGGTGGGAGCAGGGCAAAGACTGGCTGAAGTACCAGGCCCGCTGCCAGTACCTTCTGCAGGAGGGGCAGTTCGTCGCGGACGTCTGCTTCTACTGCGGCGAAAACGCTCCGAACAGCCTGCGCGGCGGCGGTCTGCCGCAGGGCTACGACTTCGATGGTTGCGACACGGGTGCGCTGAGCCTGATGTCCGTGAAGGATGGCCGCATCGTGCTGCCGTCGGGCATGTCCTACCGCATGCTGGTGTTGCCGGGCGAGAAGACCATGTCGCCAGCCGTACTGAAGATAATCGGGAAGTTGGTCGAGGCCGGCGCGACGGTGGTCGGGCCGAAGCCGGAGAGAGCCCCCGGCTTGAGCGGCTATCCGGCCAGCGATGCAGAGGTAAAACAGCTTGCGGATACGCTTTGGGCCAAGGGTGTCGTAGATAAATCTCCGACAGAGGTGTTGGCTTCGCTGAAGATGACCCCCGACTTCGCCTGTACAAATAAGGCGGCCAGGCTCAACTACATCCACCGCACGGAGAACGGGGCTGATGTCTATTTTGTTGCAAGCGCGAAAACGGTTGGGAGCGAAGAGTCCTGCACATTCCGCGTGAGCGGCAAAGTGCCGGAACTTTGGCATCCCGACACCGGCGTGATTGAGATGGCGCCGGTCTACACGGAACAGAATGGGATCGTCACGGTGCCGCTGCGCTTCGAGCCGGCTGGCTCGGTGTTCGTCGTGTTCCGGGAGGCGTCAGTCGGCGACCACGCCGTGGCGGTCCGCTGCAGTGTCGCTCAAGGAACCAAGGCGCCTGCCGAGAAACTGACCATCTTGAAGGCCGTGTACGGTGTCATCAACGACGCGACCGGACCGGAGCTGCAGGTCGTCGATGTGACTGAAAAAATCGCCGGCCTCGTCAAGGACGGCGAACTGAACGTTCAGGTCGACAACATGTTGGTGGATCACGATCCGGCCTTCATGACCGTGAAGGAACTGCGCGTCGAATTCATGTACAAGGGCCAGAAGAAAGTGGCGCAGGCCCGCGAGAATACGATGCTGACGCTGCCGGAGACGGGGGACCAGACGACGCCTCTTCCGGCCTACGAACTCTTCGCGAAGAAGGACGGCACGCTCGAAATTCAGGCATGGAAGCCCGGCGTGTTCGAGATCGCGACGGCCGCAGGCGCCACGCTCAAGGCCGCAGTCCCGAATATTCCGAAACCGGTTGAAATTACCGGGCCTTGGGAATTGTCTTTCCCGCCGAACTGGGGCGCTCCCGCCAAGATCACGTTGGACAAACTTATCTCGTGGACTGAACACGCGGACAGCGGCGTGAAGTACTTCTCGGGCACGGCCACCTATCTGAAGACGTTTGCGTGGGATGCGAAGAAAAAGAAGGGCGAGCGCATCATCCTCGACCTCGGCGAGTTGAAGAACTTCGCCGCCGTGGAACTGAACGGCCACGCGCTGAGCCTGCTCTGGAAGCCGCCGTACCGGTTGGATGTGACGGATGCGCTCAAGTCCGGCAAGAACACGCTGAAAGTGAAGATCACGAACCTGTGGCCGAACCGGCTGATTGGCGACGAGCAGTTACCCGAGGACCGAGAGTGGGACGGCAAGCACTTGAAGGCGTGGCCGCAATGGGTTCTGGACGGCAAGCCGAGCCCGACGGGTCGATTCACCTTCACGACCTGGCACCACTGGTACAAGGATGACCAGCCGCTGCCGTCAGGCCTGTTCGGGCCGGTGATGATCCGGACCGTCGCGACGGTCGTGGCGCACTAAGCGCGAGGCGCGGGCCCAAACCCGAACTGATCTCAACCCCTTAGGGCAAGTTCAGGGCTGGGCCAGGGCGGAGAACATCACATGCCAGCCGCGGCCATAGACGGTCGTCTTGTTTGCCACGTCCCCGGTGTCGGCGGGGCCGAACTCGCCGGCGCAATAGCAGCCGAATAGGGTAGTTGTCTTACCGACCGCCGACTGGATGGCGGCCAGCTCGTCGGCGATGTTTTTCAGCTTGCCCTTGCGCCCGGCGCAGTCGAAGGCCAACAGGGTGTCTGGCGCCGTTCCCAACTTCCTGATCGCCTCGGTCGCCCCTTCCTTCGCCGTGGAGATGACCAAGTCATTCTCCTTCGCCTTCCGCCCGGTCTGCGCCACCTTTGATTTACTCCGGACCAGCATGGCAACCGCCGCATCCGTGTAAAGTTTGCCGTTGAAACCGAGCCAGTTCTGTCCGGAATTCTTGTTGAGGGAGCCGCCGGTGATGGGGAGTTTCTTGCCAACCACAGCCTGCACGCCATCGAGCAGCAACTGGTTCTTCGGCGAATGCGCGTCGCCCAGAAGGATCAGCAGGCTGGCGTCGCCGGTGTTTCCTAGCTTCTTCGCCAGCCGGTTTCCGGCCGTGCCGAGCGCCTGCGTCAGCTTGTCCTTGTCCTTTTCGATGGTCAACCCCGCCGCGCCCAACGTCTCTTCAAGAGCCATCGTGACCGACACGCCCTCGCCGCCGATTCCTAGCAGCGCCACCGCGTCCTCCGTCAGCACGCCCCCCTGGGTGTAGCTGCCGTACACGGCGCCGCCGGCCACCTTGCCGGCGCCCAGGACGGACTCGATTCCCTTGAGCACCGCCTCCTTGTTCGCCTTATCCTCGAAGCATTCCGCATAGAAGACGCCCTTGATCTCGGCGGCGCCCATTGCCGTCTTCAGCGCCTGCGCCGCCGTCTTGCCTGCTGCGAAAGGGTTCTCGTTGGCCGCCTGCGCCGTGCGCATGACAACGGCCCCGGCGGATGCCTGTGCATAGGCGGCCCCGTAGAGGGCCAGGGGCAGAATCGTCAAACCAATCGTGCGTTGAATCCAGTTTTGCATGTATCAGGTCTCCTTGTTGTGTTCTTTTGTGAAATCAGTGAATCGACGAACAGAAGCCGAACTCGATGCTGCCATCGGCGGGCGGTTTCGAGCCCCAATTGATCTGCGGCCAGTTGCCCCAGACATGCGGGCGGCGGTGCTCCGGCCAGAGGTTCATCACGTCGCCCAGGTCCCGCAGGCCTGTACCGTCGGCATCCTGGACCAGCAGGCCGAAGCGGTATTCGCGGCCGGCATCCGGCCGGAGTTCCGGCATCAGGCTTAGCGGAATTGACAGTTCATAAAACGTAATCCTGCCCACGCGCTTCACGGCAATCTTGGCTTCCGTGCAGTTCTCGGCCTGGATGGAAGCGGCGGTATCCGCTTGCGGGACCGATTTGCGCATCAGGCATATTCCGCCAGTGGCCGAGGCTGTGGAACTGACGGCCAAAAACTCATACCGGGCCGGTTTCCCGTCCGGCGAAGAGGCCTCGGCGGGGCCGACGGCAACAAGCACAGCGTCCATGCCGCTTCCGCCCGCCGCCGCTTCGAGGCAGGTCAAGGCCTCTTCCTCGACCTCGACGGCGAGGCAAAACAGTTTTTTGCTCCAATAGGTGCGCACCACAGTTTGCCTGCCGCCGGTGGTGAAGGCGATGGGGATGGCGTCATTCCAGTCGGCCAGGTCCCCGTCAATCACGGGCTTGAAATAGGGGGTGCTCGCGCAGACCACAGTCTGACTGATCTCCGTTTTGCCCCCGTTGCCTTCGACCGTGACCGTCACCGGATAGCGGTTGGCCGAGTTGTCCGTCCCGCTTTCCACCGTGAAGGCCAGTCGTTTCATTTCGCCGGGCTGGAGCTCGAACTCGTGCTGGGCGGGCGTCACCTTCCAGCCGTTGGGGAACTGCGCCCGGAGCGTGCCCTTGAACGCCGTGGTTTGAGAATTCCGCACGGCAATGTGGGTAACCGGTCCAGTGGAGGGCGATACCAGGAAGTTTTCCGCGCGGACATGGATGAGCTGGTCAGCGCCACTGTCCGCAGCGCGGATCATGAGCGCGGTGGCGAACAAATACAGAACGGTGAACAGACGCATGTCTAAGATTCCTCTATATTGCGGGGAGGATGAGGAAATCCGGCGGGAAGGTCAAGATCGGGCTTACCTGTCTTCCAAGATCATGTCTCGATTAATTCAGGAACGTTAGTAAAGTTCGGACCAGTGTGAAAGAAGGGTGGAGATTATGACGCGCAATACAATATTGAAGATGGTGAATCCAATTCTATTCATTCTGATGGCGAACCAGATGGTAACAGCCATTTTTCATGATGCCCTGCCGCATGAAGTCTTCGAGATCATGCATCAAGGAGGCGGACTGGTCTTTGCTGTTACGGCCGTCCTGCACTTGATTCTGAATTGGAACTGGGTGAAAGCGACATTCTTCAAGAATTGCCCGGCGGAAAAGTCGTAGACATTGGGATATTGCTGTGTGAGTTATTCGTCTTTACTGAAATTCAGCAAAACTGTATTCTTTAACTATGAATGCGATACTGGAGCTTAATTCACGGGGCACTTTGACGTTGCCCAAGGCCATGAGACACCTGCTGGGCATTGATCATGGAGGGCGGATTATTGCCGAAACATCGGAACAAGGGATATTGTTGCGACCCGGCGTGGCCTTTCCCATAGAGCTCTACTCTGATGCCCGGGTGGCCGAATTTGACGTGGCTGAGGCGGATCTTCGGAAACATCTGAAACGCCGGAAGACATGAGAGTTTTCGCCGACGCCAATATCCTATTTTCCGCCGCCGATCCCTCGAGTGCCACGCGGATTTTGCTGGATGTGCTTTTCCATCACGCCACGGTTGTGATTAATGAGCATGTCTGGGAAGAGGCTCGGCGCAACCTTGCCATGAAACGCCCCGGTTTGGCGGGGAACCTGGAGAAATTGAAGTCCCGCTTCCAGTTCAGTTCACAAATGGAAGTCGTCGCGAATTGTCCGCTCCCTGACGACGATCAGCCTGTTTTGGGAGGAGCCGTGGCCGCCCGGTGCTCGCATCTTTGGACGGGTGACAAACGGCATTTCGGCCATTTGTATGGGAAAACCATAAATGGCACCCTGGTTGTTTCCGCCACAGCGCTCGCCGATGAACTGATTCGCAAGAGTTGGATCACATAAAGCCGGTTATCTTTGAATTCTGGGTCGGTACTTAAGTTCGTGTGTTAAACAAGCAACCTGGTCCCCGTCCGCGAGTCCAATCAGTATTTACCCTGATAGACAGGGCGAGACAAGCAGAGTAGATTTCTCATTCTAATCGGAAGGGAAAGGGTGACGTTTTCAGGGAACAAGTTGTGGATAACGCGCCTGCCGTTGGGCTCGGGGTGGTGGCGGAAGTTGATCGTAGTGTGTCTGGAGGAGTAGCAAGGGCAATGGGGCGTTAATTACTATTCTAAGGGCTGACCCGCAGGGGCCCCGGAACAGGAGTGGGAGAAAGCCGAAGTCATCAGGCAAGACTTCTGGCCGTCAGGCCGGGTTCCGGTTGAAGTCGAGGAAATCCTATGGAAAGTCGGGTTGCGCTTGGAGCCGCTTCAATCCCTCAAGGAATCAGGGGACGTTGACGCCCTGCTGCGCGGCGACCTGACGACCATCATGGTGGATGCCGGCGAATACATGGATGATCGGAGCCAGAATCGGATTAGGTTTTCCATTGCCCACGAACTCGGGCATTTTGTCCTGCACCGCGATATTTATCAAGGGATCGGATATGGATCGGTGGAGGAATGGATTGAGTTCGTCCAGAAAATCCCGGAGGTCCAATACGGATACGTCGAGCAACAGGCCTATGAATTCGCGGGGCGGCTGTTGGTCCCGGTGGATCGTCTGCGGTTGGAACTGAAAGCGGTTGCCGACACGGCGGAAAGGGCCGGATTTATGAAATGGGACGCATCCGGGGATGCCGCGCTCGAATACATCGCTGGCCCCCTGTCCAGAGTCTTCGGCGTGTCCAGTCAGGTCATAGAGAAACGAATCATCCGGGAAAGGCTTTGGCCGCCAAGGTGACAGAAAGGACAAGAGAACAATGACGAAAGCGATTTGGTTCCATGTTGATGCTAACTCGGCCAAACGTCTTCAGGCCATGAACAAGAAGAGCATCAAGTTTCATGCACTTCTCCCGAACGGCATATGTTTGGACGACATAGGAGAGATATGGGCAAGTGTCAACCAACAAAAGCATGAGGGTTCTGTCACAATAGTGTCTCCATCATATCTTCTTCCAAACGGCAACCCCGGTGACTACCGAATCCACCTGACACCTGACCAAGTTGAAAGAATCTCTCCCTCCTCTGGAAATTCAGACTTCGAGTATGAAGGGGAGTTGAAGCCGTGCGGAATGGCAGAACATGGAGAATAATTGGAACCATCGGTATCCGCCCTACCTGTTCCTGCTCCGCGTTGAGATCGGCCGGGCCGGGGTAAATTACCATCATGGCTGTTATGCATCAGCATGGCGACTGGAAAAACAGATAAACTGCGAACACACAATTGCGGCTATCGTCGCTCCGCCCCTCAGCCAGATTGTGAACGTTCTCATATACACATCTTGAATAAAGCAGTTCAGTGGCACCTCTTTCGGGAACGATTCCATGCTTTCCGGCCAATATAAACCTCTTGCTCCTGTACCATTACAAAGTTATAACTCCACTTGCAGTGAGTGAGCACTTTGCGATGGAAAAAGGAGGACTTTACAATGCCTGAACGCCCTGGTGGTTCTTTAGCCAAACGCCCGTTACAGTTCATCTGGATTGTTGATTGCTCCGGATCAATGCAAGGGCGAAAAATCGAATCTCTGAACCTCGCCATTCGAGAGTCCATTAAGCCAATGCAGGATGTCGCTGATGAGAATCCGAACGCTGAGGTTCTTGTGCGTGTCGTCAAGTTTTCCGACGGCGCCCAGTGGCATATTTCCCAGCCCACCGAAGTCCATGGTTTCAAATGGTCTGATCTGGACGCCGGCGGCGTGACCGATATGGGTAAGGCGCTGACGATGGTGGCAGAAGCCATGAAGGTCGATATGATGCCCCAGCGGGGGTTGCCACCAGTGTTGGTGTTAATATCGGATGGACAACCGACCGATGACTTCAAGAACGGTTTGAAGGCACTTATGGGCCAGCCTTGGGGTATGAAGGCGGTTCGCATCAGTATCGCCATTGGCGAGGACGCTGATCTGGATGTTTTGCAGGAATTTATTGGTAACCCCGAGGTTAAGCCCCTGGTCGCTTCCAATGTCCAGGATCTGACCAAGAAGATCAAATGGGCTTCAACGGTGCCACTAAAGGCCGCCTCCAATCCGGCCAGTCGCCCACAAGGCGCGGCGAACGGAGGTTCCAATGTACAGATTCCCTCGCCCCCGGCAGATGTCCAGCCATCATCCCCGGCGGATGTATTTTAACCGTCGCTTCAGGGTTGCAGATGAATGCAGGCCCCCAAATGGTGCGTTGGTCGGTCATTGGTCAGAGTGTTCGTGGTGCCTCCCATAAACGCAGTGGCGCTCCCAACCAGGACGCCATCCGCCGCCGTTATGATCGTCTGGGGATCCCTCCCATTGTATTGGCGGTTTCTGATGGCCATGGCAGTCCGAAATGCTTTCGCAGTGATCGGGGGGCGAGGTTTGCGGCCGACATCGCCTGTCAACTCACATCCCAATTCCTTAGGAAAATGGGGGACTCAGCCCCGGCGATAGTCAAACGTGAAACCGAAGCCCGTTTGCCTGTCGGCATTGTCAATGCCTGGCGAAAGAAGGTGGACGAGGATATCCGCAAGAATCCCTTCACGGAAGAGGAGCTCGAGCGGGTAAAACTTTATGTCGGGGCGTCTGCCCGCACGGCCCTCGAACAAGGTGATCCCCAACAAAAGGCGCTGGCCTACGGGGCCACCCTGCTTCTGACCGCCGCGGGGCAGGATTATGCTTTTTATCTCCAATTGGGGGACGGCAATATCCTGACCGTATGGGATCATACCCCACAACCACAGGTAGACGCCCCGCTTCCAGAAGATGCTACGCTGCTGGCAAATGACACAACCTCGCTCTGCATGCCAAACGCCCATCGGCTTTTCCGGTTCCGCTTTCAGTACTTTCAGGGTGCCCCGCCCGCTGTCATCATTTTATCAACCGATGGGTATGCAAATTCCTTTTCCTCTATGGACGATTTTTTCAAAGTGGGCAGCGATCTGCTTCAAATCCTGCGGGCCGAGAAACAGAGTAAAGGCAAAGAAAACAAATTGAAACAACGCATGGCCCTTGAAAAGAATCTGAATGATTGGCTTGAAGATGCGTCCATTAATGGCAGTGGCGATGACGTCACGGTCGGCATTATTTATCGGCAGGATGTCATTGGCTCAGAAAACCAACACTCTGCGCCGTCCACACATTCCGCTGGAGCCGCGATATGAATGAGTTGCTGAAACCAAATCAGATGATTAAGTCGGGCGTCGGTCAGCCCTGTAAGGTTATTAAATTTCTGGGCAGTGGTGGCCAGGGCGAAGTTTACCAAGTCGAATGGGGCGGGCGTGAATTTGCGCTTAAATGGTACTACCAGCAGAATGCCACACCAGATCAACGTGAACTTTTGCTCAGACTGGTTTCTGAAGGCAAACCGAGCGATAAGTTCCTGTGGCCCGAGGATTTGGCCTTTGCGGATCGTGTACCTGGGTATGGCTATATCATGCGACTCCGCCCGCCAGAATACAAAAGTCTGAATGATTTGGTCGCCGGCAAAATTCAACCGACCTATATCGCACTGATCACGGCCGCTCTTGAATTGGTCAAGGCGTTCCGTAGTCTTCATATTAAGGGGCTCGCCTATCGCGACATCTCCTTTGGGAACGCATTTTTCAACCCAGCCACCGGTGATGTGCTGATCTGCGATAATGACAATGTCGCCACGAACCGCATGGCCAATCCCTGTGGCGTGTTGGGAACGCCCGACTTTATGGCGCCGGAGATTGTTCGCGGCGAGGCTCAGCCCACCAATAAGACCGACTTGCACTCATTGTCCGTCCTGCTTTTTTACATCTTTTGCATGGGGCATCCGTTGATGGGTAAGAAAGTCTCCAATATCCGATGCTGGGACGCGCCAGCCCGCACAAAGATTTTTGGCGAGGAACCGGTTTTCATCTTTGATCCCAATGATCGTTCGAACGAGGCGCTGGATAAATCTCATGATCCAACCGGCGAGACAGGCGGCTGGGCACTTGTCTATTGGCAGATGTATCCCAAGTTGTTGCGGGATACTTTTCTGAAATCGTTCACTGTTGGCTTGCGTGACCCGGATTGCCGGGTTACAGAACTCGAATGGTCGAATGCGCTTGCCGCGCTTCGTGACGCCGTATTCAAATGTGTGTGCAGTACGCCGAATTTTTATGACTCGGAAACCGCAAAGTATCCCGGAGGCTCCCAAGCATTATGCTGGCACTGCAAGCAACCATTGAAATACCCGTTTCGAATTCGAATCGGCAAGTCCGTCGTCATGTTGAACGCGGACTCCAAACTCTATTTGCATCACATGGCTGATGGACATGACTATGATTTCGCCACGCCGGTTGCGGAAGTCACGCGGCATCCATCCGATCCAAATATTTGGGGCCTGAAAAACATCAGCGGCACGAAATGGGTTGTTACGCTTCCCAACGGCACGTTGAAGGATGTCGAACCCGGCCGCAGTGCGCCTTTGGCGTCAAACACCAAGATCGCCTTTGGAAAGGTGGACGGGGAAATTCGCTACTGATGAATCCAGTTGCACAACAGAAACTAGTTGAACTGATAAAACGCTTCGGGCCGGACGTCGCCGCTGACTCACGTCGTTGTGAGGCCCTCTTGCGTGATTTCTGCGGAGATCAACACTTGCGCGAGGTTCATGTTCTGGTTTGTGCGGTACGGGATGGAGTAGCCTCGGAACTTTTAAGTTACAGTGGTGGCACGCCGAAAACTGTACTTCTAACCCGTTTGGCCACAAGACTGCACGATAACTATGGGATCGCAGAACCTTTGTCCCACTGGGCTGTTGAAAGTTGGGCGTTGGCGCTGGGTCTTGTTTCGTTGCATGAACTTTCCGTGCAGCCTGCAAGTGTCGATGGTGGACAGGATCAATTTGCGCTTTCGCCTATAAAAGGTTCTGATCCGTGTGAGGTTTACCTTGTTATTGACCTTTCCGCTGGCCCTAAGGCATCAAATTATAGGATGAGTTATTTGCCATCTGTTCCCGCCGGTGGCTGGACAGATGAATACAAGACCATAAAATTAGTGCTTCGTTATATCCCGGCAGGTACATTCATTATGGGTTCACCCAGTGACGAAATAGGGCGTCACTCCGATGAGGCTCGGCACCGTGTTACCTTGACGCAACCATTCTATATTGGCGTATTCGAGGTCACTCAGAAGCAGTGGGAGAGAGTGATGGACACAAGGCCGAGTCACTTTCAAAATGCCAAGTATGGTGATACGCTTCCAGTCGAAGATGTGAGTTTTAATGAAATTCGCGGTTCGAGCATAGGGGCAGGGTGGCCCGCGAACACTAATGTTGACGCAGACTCGTTCATGGGGAGACTGCGGGCACGCACTGGAATGGTATTTGATTTGCCAACGGAATCACAATGGGAATATGCGGGCCGAGCGGGGACAACCACAGCCCTGAATTCGGGCAAGAACCTGACTGCTAAAGGTAGTTGCCCGCACATGGCCGAGGTGGGGCGTTACTCATTCAGTTTCGGGCCTAGTTCTTTTCAGACAGGAAACACGTCTTCCGGAACCGCCACAGTCGGCAGTTATCTTCCGAATCAGTGGGGACTGTACGACATCCATGGCAATGTCTGGGAATGGTGCCTTGATTGGTATGGAAATTACCCTGGTACAGTGTCTGATCCGAAGGGGGCGGATTCAGGATCGCACCGCGTGTTACGAGGAGGTAGTTGGCGTGACGAGACATGCAGAGTTGCCCTCCGTCATTACTTTCTCTCGGTCAATGCATGTAACTCCGCCGTTGGCTTCAGGGTGCTCCTGCCGCTTGGCTCGTGATGTGCGATGGAGAAAAGACCATTTTGGGGTGAAACCGTTTGGCTAATATGATGAAAATGATTGTCCAACAGAAACTGGTTGAACTGATAAAGCGCTTCGGCGTGGATGTCGCAGGGGACGCTCGGCGCTGTGAGGCGTTATTGCGGGATTTCTGCGGCGATCAACACCAGCGCGAGGTTCATGTTTTGGTCTGTGCGGTCCGGGATGGAATAGCCTCGAAGCTTGTTAGTGCTGGAAACGGAATCCCGACCAGTGTTCTTTGGTCTCGTCTAGTTTCACGGCTTCATAATAACTATGGCATTGCAATGCCTTTGGCTCAATGGGGCGTTCAAAGTTGGGCGCTGGCGCTGGGCTCTGTGACACTGCGTGAAATTAATGCGTTGGCCGATGAAAACTGTTGGCGGGCACTTGCTGAAGAAAAAGCCCGGTCCGGTGAATTATTACGTGTTGCTGCTGACGGGAGTTGTCGGTTCAAAACAATCACGGAGGCCATAAAGGCCGCAATAGCCGATGATCTAATCATGGTTGCTCCTGGACTCTACAAAGAAAGTCTGCGTTTAGATAGTCCCATCACCATTATTGGTGACGGTCAGCGCGATTTGATTGTGATCGAATCACAAGATGCGTCTTGTGTTGAAATGAGGACCACGGAAGCGTGTGTAAGTAACTTAACGATTCGATGCCTTGAAGGTGACAAAGCCATCGCCGCCGTATTTATCCCCGACGGTAGGTTGTCTATTATCGGTTGCGATCTTTCATCTGAGGTATTTGCCTGCGTCGCGATACGTGGTGCAAAAACGAACTCATTAATCAAAAGTTGCGAGATCCGCGATTGTCGTGGTTTTGGGGTGTTGGTGTCCGACCTTGGTCAGAATACAATTGAGGACTGCAACATCTACGGAAATGCCAAGTCAGGTGTAATAATCACAGAAAACAGTAATCCAATGATTAGAAGGTGTGCGATCACCAATAACGACCTGGGTGTCGTTGTGATGAAATCTGGGCAGGGGATGATTGAGGATTGCGAGATTTCCGACAACAAGAACACCGGCATCATCATTTCTGATAAAGGAAATCCAGTTATTCGCAGGTGTCAAATTAACGATGATCTTGTTGTGTGTCAGGATGGGCAGGGTGTCATTGAAAATTGCGTGCTTTCTTCACAGAAGGATGAATGCATTGTGATTTCGAATAATGGCAATCCTGTGATTCGCAAGTGCATTATTCGCGATTGCCACTCTATTGGTGTATGTGTGAGGGATTCCGGTCAAGGTCTTATTGAGGACTGCGACATTTTCGGCAATGTGATTAATATTGGGATCTTCAGATCGGGTAATCCTCGGATAAAGAGTTGCAGGCTGCACGACGATCATCAGTCTGGTGTTTTTGTGTCACAATCTGGCGGTGGGGTGATTGAAAACTGCGATATTTATGGCAGTGCTGTGGCGGGTATCGCAACAAAGCAGAGTGGGAATCCATCTGTTCGGAGGTGCAAAATTCATGATGGTAAGGGAGGTGGTCTCTTTGTCACAGAATCTGGTCAAGGAACGTTTGAGGATTGCGACATATTTGGCAATGATTGTGGTGGTGTTATGATCACCGACAATGGGAATCCCATAATAAGAAAATGCAAAATTCACAATGGGAAGGCAAACGGTATTATCGTTCAAAACAACGGTCATGGAACGCTTGAGGATTGTGAAATCTTTGGTAATAAAGATAAAGCTATTGAGAGCACAGGGAACTGTCCAATTGATGTTCACAATTGCACAATTGATGGTGTGTTGTTCGCAGTTTTTCCAGCTGAAACAGGGAATCCAATAACAACAATGTAATTTCACAGAGACGATGGGCTGCCATGACTCAAGTTGCACAGATATTTCAGCAGGGCGATGAACTCTCTTTGCCCCTTGAGACCATTATTTGGCGTTACGTGCCACTGCACACCTTATTTTTCTACTTGAATGGGTCGGTGTTTATTCCATCCGTTGCTAAACTTCGAGAGAAGGAACCTTTTGAGGGGGATACCTATGGGGATAGTGCTTGGCTAAATAGTGCCTTTACCCGGTGGTATGGCGAAGATGTGCAGAATATTGAAGAATGGATATTTACCAATCTCTGTTCGGATCGCGATCGCCACCATATCGAAAGTAACAAAACCTACCCGGACGCAGCCTCGATCATTTTTCAAAAACACTACTATGAATTCTTGCGCAGAACGCGGTTTGCATGGTGTTGGTTCTCTTCAGGTTATGAGTCGGCGGCCATGTGGAGTCTCTACGCACATCAAGGGGTCGCAATTCGAACCACCATCGAAAAGTTGATAGGCGTCATAGAGAAGACAGACCGTGCATTTATCTACGGAAAAATGACCTACGTTGACTCGCGTAATCCCTTTGATCCTAGATTCAATCCCGAACGCAATTCCGATCTCTTGGTGCGTCCGTTTTTCTTGAAAAGAATGGAGTACCAACACGAAAATGAGATTCGCTTTGTTACTGCGAGTACGAGAGACGACTCAGAAGGTGTTGTATTACGAGGAATTGATCCCAAAGAGTGGATCTCAGCAATTCGGCTCTGGCCAACCGCCACGGATGAAGAGGAAGAATCCATTCGCAAAACAGTAGGATATTACCTTCAGGAATGTGACTGTTCCCGTTCTGCTCTTTGCTCGAACAGTCAAAGTTCATTATGTAAAACAATCGCGAGCCGAGCGGCTCAACGAATTGGAATTTCATACAATGATGGAATCCCTGGTTCACTCAAAAGATTGTAGAAGCGTGTGCCTTGTTAAGTTCACGGGCGAAGTATGGCTCAATGCTTAACGAGTTTTGAATTTCGAGATGGGACATTGTTTCTGTCCGGCCCTGGGCTGGGTGAATTGCGCCTGAAATGGCACCCCGTCCCGTCGGCGGAAAGGCGGTTGGGCAGTGGCAAATGGTTGCCTTATCAACCGGAATTTCGGGTTTTGGCGCCTTTTGCGTATTCCGGCGGCGGCCGGACACCCATTCCGATTTGAGCCGGACACCCATTCCGATTTTGGCCGGACACTGATTCCGGAGTCGCCGGACACCTGTTCCGGTGCTTACGGACACCAC
>Ga0118677_10005462_pt1 | contig 22209 bp, 17 predicted proteins | sample AliMusrvi5mmetaG_FD_86154 | JGI IMG/M metagenome (GOLD analysis project Ga0118677, IMG submission 86154)
TATTAATAAAGATTTCAAAATTAAATATAATTAAGTATTAATTGGTTTTTATTTCACATAACTTATCGTGTTTTTAACAATTTAAAGAGGTATTTATTATGAAGAAATTCATAGCCTTCATGTCGTTGCTGATGCTTTTCTGCATCATGTCGCTGGATTCCTGGGCGGTTTCTACCCCATCAACTCAGGCAAGTAGTATTGCTTTTTCAAATACTACTTCTACAGGTGTTAGAATTGGTATGACCAGGGGAGATGGTCAGAAGAGAATCGTTGTCATCAAGCAAGGTTCAATCCCGCATGACCCGACTAACAATAATTTTTATAACAGCCCAAGTACTAATTTTAGTAGCCCCGGTTCGGTTACTGAAGCTGGTTCGAATGTTGTTATGACTGGTACAGGCAGAAGCGTTGACGTTACCGGATTAACTTGCGGTACAACATATTACGTCGCAGTGTATGAATATAATTATTCAGGTTCTACAGCAAATTATCTAACTACCGGTACTGCTACCGGCAATCCCCGTTCGTTTACAACAAGCTCGGATGCACCAAATACTCTTGCTGCTACGAATATAGCCGATCAAAGTTTTCAAGCTAACTGGACTAATCCTTCATGTACCTATGATTATCTCGAACTTCAAGTATTTGACTATCCTCAATACAGTTGGAACAATCCCACTGAATATTCGATCACTGATAATTCAACATCAATTTATGTAGATGGATTAAATCAAAGTACTGACTATGGATATAGAATTAGAGCAGTACATGGGTCAAATTATAGTGGATGGTCATCACCTTCAAGTGCTAACCCATTTAATTTAGATTTTCTGGAAACTCAGCAGTCTCCTTCCGGAAGTGACCAAACATTTTGTTATGGTGAAGTTGCAACTCTCACTTGTGGAACAACCGGAACCGGAACCGGAACCCAAACAGGAACTTGCTATTGGCAGGACGAAGACCATGGACAAAATGGAACTTGTACAACTTTGCCGGCAAGTTCAACAACATTTGGAACAAGCCAGACATTATATATAAGAGAATTATATACATGTTCATCATGCACACCAACCTGGAGTGTATGGAGCGATGCAGAAGATGCAGCTCAGACAGTTAATATAACTATAATTAATAAACCAACGGTTTCCATATCAATTGATAACAGCACACAGTGCTTAAACGGTGCTATAGGAATATCTTCCACTATAACAAATGACAACACCATTTTAGGTTATCAATGGTATAAAGATGGTTCTCCTATAGCCGGTGTAACTGATTCCTATACAATACCAGCTATTGCAACAGGCGATGCAGGTAGCTATCAATTAGCAGTGCAAAATGATTGTGGTACTACTACATCAAATGCCGTATCATTAAGTATTAAATCACCTCCGTATATAACTATTTTCACAGCAACAACGGTCAGTGGTACAACAGAAATAACAGGTGATAGAGACTATTATCAACCAGGACATTCCGGAGAGTGTGATCAACAACCCGTCATTACAGTGGAATCCTCACTCCAACAAGGTTTACAGCAATGGGTCGGAAGTCTCCAACACCCCGGAACCTGACACCCGTTATGCCTGTTTCCTCACAAACTTCAAGGTGATGAGTTCCATGGATCCCTTCACCCCGATGAACCCCACCTTTATCCAGCGGTCATTTGACGGCGGCATGGAGCTTCGCCAGGAACAGGTGGAGAAGTTATTTGTTGATTTATGTTCTTCACCCGAGGTGAAACAGGTTGGTGATCTGATCAGCAAACGTTTGGGCAGACCGCTGCTCCCGTTCGATATCTGGTATGATGGTTTCAAGGCGCGCAGCAGCATGGATATGGAGTTGCTGGATAAGACCACACGTGCCAAATATCCCGATACCAAAGCATTTGAGGCCGACATCCCGAATATCCTGATCAAACTGGGCTTCAAACCGGACAAGGCAAAGGAAATTGCATCCCACATCACGGTGGACCCGGCCCGCGGGAGCGGACATGCATGGGGAGCTCAGATGAAAGGCGACAAGAATCACCTGCGGACACGCATCGGCGCGGATGGCATGGACTACAAAGGATATAACATTGCGGTTCACGAACTCGGACATAATGTGGAACAGACGATTTCACTGAATTTTGTCGACAACTACATGATGCAGGGCGTTCCAAACACTGCATTCACAGAGGCTTTCGCCTTTACTTTCCAGAAACACGACCTGGAGTTGCTCGGCATTAAAAACAACGACCCCGACAAGGAAGCGCTGGCTGCCATCGACAATTTCTGGATGAGTTATGAAATAATGGGCGTCTCCCTGCTTGACATGAAAGTCTGGAAATGGCTCTATGCCAATCCGAATGCAACAAAACAACAATTGAAGGAAACGGTGGTAAAAACGGCCATTGATATCTGGAACCAATACTATGCCCCGGTTTTAGGCGAAAAAGATTCGCCCATCCTGGCGATCTATTCCCATATGATTGACAACCCGTTATACTTGCCTAACTACCCGGTTGGCCATCTTATCGACTTCCAGCTTGACCAGTTCTTCCAGGGTAAGAATTTCGCCGACGAAGCCATCCGGATTTATTCTGCAGGAAGGCTTATTCCCCAGCTCTGGATGAAAAATGCAGTCGGTCACGAAATTTCAATAAAACCCCTGCTCGACGCAACTGACGCGGGTTTGAAAAAAATTTCGGGGACTGCTGGTGCAATAAAAAAATAATTTCTTTCAGCCTGAAAATCAGGCAACCTTTGTCATACGATCATTGTCTGCCTCATTGATGTTCTTTGCATCAGAATCATGAGGTTTTAATTGCTTTTTTATCTACTTTTGTAAAAAAATCCACTCAACATGAAAAAGATCATATTTACACTGCTATTCTTCGCTCCGATCCTGCTCCATGCACAGGATTACACGAACATCTGTTCAGCCGGACCTGCTTTTTACCAGAAATTGAACACCACCTCGGTAAAGGTATTCAAAACCACGAGCTACACACTGCCTGGCAGCAGTGACACCATTTTTGCGACGTTTGCGACCATCAGGGACACTGCAGCCGTGTGTCTCGACACAACCAAAGGATCCATCTTTGGCAGGAAAATATACCGGGTGAACGCAACAAAATCTTTCTGGTTTTTCAATAAAAAGAAGGATACCATCCGCGTAGAGGCCAAGGCGGTGGTTGGTTACACCTGGAAATTCGTCAACCTTTCGGCAGGCACCTACCTCGAAGCCAATGTGCTTTCGATGGGACCCGATACCGTGATGGGACTGGTCGACAATGTGATGAAAGTCGAACTGCAGGCAAAAAGGTACGACGGAACCCCCGTCTCCAACCCATGGAACGGCAAATATTTTAAACTCAGCCAGCATTACGGACTGGCGAGGACCTTCGACATGGTGAATGTGCCTTTTGATACAACGAATTACACCCTTGTCGGAAAATTAAACCCCGTTACCGGCATCCAGGATTTTACCTGGAAAGACGTTTATAATTTCAACATAGGAGATGTCCTGCATTTCAGCGGCTACGACAACGGACTTGCCCCCGGCCAGACTTCCACCTGGAAGGAGATCAAAACGGTATACGCCAAAACAACATGGGGTACTGCCATCGATTCAGTCCAGTATAAATTTGACCGTTGCAGGAGTACTGTGACCAATCCGGGGAACCACCATGTGTACATTCACGATACCATTGTTGTTAAATACAACTTTAAGACCATGGCCAGTGACTCCTCGATCATGCGCTATCCCGACCAGTTCCACCGCGAAAATATCTATGCAACCCAGTTCGACCGGTTCATGAAATTATTCAACAACCGCCAGACAAAAAAAATGATCCAGGATAAATACCGCTACATCAATAACTGCTGGAGTGTCCCAACAGGCAGCGTTACCTTGTACCAGAACTATTCCGAAGGTTTGGGAATGTCGACCTATTTCCGCGATGATCAGACAGTTCAGAATTATTATTCGCTGGTTTATTTCAAAAAAGGAACGGAAACCTGGGGTTCACCCGTCGGTACGCAGTGCTCACCGCTTCTTGATGTCCAGGAACAACCCTCCGCCACTACCCAGCAGGTTCGCATTGTGCCGAATCCGATGAAAAACCAGGCTGAAATCCTGTTTGACGGAATTAACCTCAACGAAGGCCTGCAGTTCGTAATTTACAACATCGTCGGGAAGGAAGTTTATCACCAGACGGTTACATCAAACCACCTGACGTTCGACAAAAACAACCTCTCAACCGGGCTTTATATCTACCTGTTAAAAGGAAAAGAAACCATCGCCAAAGGAAAACTCGTTATAGAGTAACAGCGTAACCGTCCTTTCAAGGCCGGTCTGTTAAAGGCTGCTTCATTTCGGTGAGGCAGCCTTTGTTTTTTTACTACGGCCGATTGATTACCTCTCCATTGAGGATCACCGTTGCAACTTTATTGCTGCCATAGGCATAAGGCATAAATGAATAACCAGGCATGGGCATGGTGATAAAGAGATTCGCTGTCTTGCCACGGGCAATGCTTCCGAAATCGTGGCTTATGCCCATGGCATAGGCACTGTTGATGGTGACGGCATGAATGGCCTCTTCGGGAAGCAATTTGTACCTGATACAAGCCAGGGAAAGAATGAACTGCATGTTCCCTGAAGGGGATGACCCCGGGTTAAAATCGCTGGCCATGGCCAAAGGCAACCCGGCGTTGATTATATTGCGCACAGGCGAGCATACCATTTCAAGGAAAAAAGCCGCACCGGGCAGCACGGTTGGCATGGTCTCCGATCCCAACAACACCTCGATTTCCCGATCCCCCGTAAATTCCAGGTGATCAACCGAAAGTGCATTGTTGGCCACGCCGACCTCGATGCCTCCTGAATAATCAAGTTCATTGGCATGGATTTTCCCACGCATCCCGTATTTCATCCCCGCTTTCAGTATCCTGTCGGTTTCGTCGACCGTAAAGAACCCGCGATCGCAGAAAACATCAATATAATCGGCCAGCCCTTCAGCAGCAACCCTGGGGATCATTTCATCAACGACACTGTCAACGAATTCCCCCTGGCGTCCGCGGTAGGCTGCCGGCACTGCATGGGCTCCCAGGAATGTGGAGACGATGGTAAGCGGCGATAGTGCCTTCAGTTTCCGGATGACCCTGAGCATTTTCAGTTCATCTTCAAGATTTAGTCCGTATCCGCTCTTGATCTCTACGGCGCCGGTCCCAAGCATCATGATCTCGTTGAGCCTGCCAAGTGCTTGTTCTACCAGTTCATCTTCACCGGTATCGTGCAGCCGTTTGGCCGAATTGAGAATCCCCCCTCCCCGTTTCGCGATCTCCTCATAACTGAGCCCCTTGATCTTGTCAATATACTCGATCTCCCGGCTGCCGGCGTAAACCAGGTGCGTATGACTGTCGCAAAAACTGGGAAAAACAAGCCGGTCATGTGCATCAATTATCGTATTTCCTGCCTGGGAACCGATATTGACAGAATCCGGAACAGGCATTGTTCCAAAATCGGTGATCGTCGTGTCTTCGATCAGAAGCCACGCATCTTTCAGGGTATTCAGCACCGACATGGCTTTGCCGGCAACCATGCGCATGGGTATTTCTTCGGTCTGCACGAGTTCTTTGATGTTTTTTATCAGGATGGCCATGGAATTATTTTTGGATGTACGAAATTAAAAATAAATGTCGAGCCGATTACAGATCACGGAATATCTGACTGAATTCAAAAAAACAGTACTTTTAACACAAAATCGCGTTTGACGGTGTTCATGAAATCATACAGGAAAAAATGTTAAAAGGTATATCTGTTGGTCTTTTTCTTGCCATGGCAGGAGTGACCGGTTTCGGCAAAGAGGTCACCATGGATGTTGCCCGTAATGCAGGAACCAATTTTTATTATGAACGGATCAACCGGTTTGAGCCGACCGCTTATCCGGAAATCAAACCTGTTGAATCATTTTCCCATGCTGTGGCCGGAAAAACAGTTTATTACGTTTTCAACATGGCTCCTGCCGGGTATATCGTGGTGTCAGCCGATGATGCTGTAACGCCTGTACTGGCCTATTCGTTTGCCGGCACTTATTCCCGCGAGAAGGCTCCGGCCCAATTTGTGGCCTGGATGAAGCAATACGAGGACCAGATCAGCGATGCACAGAAAAATAATCTCAGGGGATCTCCGGCAACTGCAAAGGTATGGCAAAAGTACAGCAGGCAACCAGACCTGGAAGATCCAGGGGAAACACCATCTACCGGCCAAAAATTTCCTTTGCAAAATGCCGTTGCCCCGCTGATCATCTCAAACTGGGATCAGGGCGTTCCCTACAACGAGCAATGCCCTGCAGATGCGGCTGGTCCTGGAGGACATACCCTTGTCGGGTGTGTGCCCGTATGCATGGGCCAGCTCATGTATTATTACCGCTGGCCCCAAACGGGCACAGGTACTTATTCTTACAGCGATCCCACCTATGGCACCATCTCTGCCGATTTCGGCTCGGCAACCTACGACTGGAACAACATGACCAACACCAGCACCATCAGCAACCCGGGTATAGCAAAGTTGCTGTTTCATCTCGGCGTTTCCTGCGACCTGGTCTACGGGCCGGCGTCATCGGGCATGTACAACCACAAGGCGGCTTACGCCCTGCGCACTTTTTTCAAATATTCACCCCAAACGCAATATATTTTCCGCGACAGTACCAGTATGAACTGGGACAGCATCCTCATTGCCCATCTCAACCGCCGGATGCCGCTGTATTATGCAGGCTGGTCGGTACCCAATGTTAACGGGCATGCGTTCGTGTGCGACGGGTACCAGGATACGGCCTATTTCCATTTCAATTTCGGGTGGAGCGGGCAAAACAACGGCTACTTCTACACGAATAACCTCACACCGGGCGGCAACAATTTCAAACTTGCCCAGGAGGTCATCATCAACGCCTACCCGGATACGTTACATTACAACTATCCTGCCTATTGCACAGGTTCCACGCACATTACCACAATATCGGGCAGCCTGGCCGACGGGAGCGGACCGATGAAAAATTACCAGCCATCAGGCGACTGCTCCTGGCTCATCGATCCGCAACCTGTTAACGACTCTGTATCATCCATCACGCTGACCTTTAACAACATCAACACACAACCTGGCGATCACGTCGTTGTTTATGATGGCGGAACGGCGGATGCACCGGTTATAGGCAACTATTCAGGGGATACGGTCCCGATGCCGCTTACCGGAACCAAAAACAAGATGCTGGTGAAATTTTCCAGTTCAACCGGGTTGACTGCGCCCGGCTGGTTTGCAACCTACAAAGTTAAAATACCGGTCTGGTGCACAGGCACCACCACCATCACTGCCGACACTGCAGTGGTCGGCGACGGCAGTTCCGGTTTCAACTATCACAACAATTCCGTATGTCGCTGGATATTGCAATCGAAGTCAAACAAAGCCCTGACCATTTATTTCAGACGGTTTGACAGTGAAACCGGCAAAGACATCCTGAGCTTCTATGACCTTGGAAATAACACGAAACTTAAAGAAGTGTCGGGCCATTACGATACCGGCAGCCTGCCCGACTCGATAACCTCCCCAAGCGGGAAGATGATGCTGATCTTCATGACCAACAGCAGCATCACCGGTTCAGGATGGGAGATCTTCTACCCCCAATCGCATGTCGGGATCGGCAGCGAAGTACCCTTCGGCAGCCTTGAAATCTTCCCGAACCCGGCCGATAAACTGGTGCATGTAAGATATTCGCTGGCGGAAGCAGGCAAGGTGACATTCGGATTATCGGACATGACCGGGACCTTACTGTTAAACCAGGTCGCTTCAGGAAAAGCAGGCAAACATGAGGAGGTAGTCGACATCTCCGCAATCCACCCGGGAATTTACCTTTTGCAAATCAGGGATGACCATGCCGTAGTGACCCGGAAACTCGTGGTCAGGTAGAATCGACTGGTCAGATAAGGGTTGGGTCGCTGAGAATATCAACCTCGCCCCTGCTTTTCAGGCAGGTCACAAGCCTGCTTTTCAACTTCCAGCAGGTCATTTGCCGAAGTTCGATCTGCCTTGAAAGTTCATACGTGGAAACGGAGGGGTTGCAGCACACCATGTAGGCGATCCTGAATGCCTCGGCAAGCGGGATATGGCAGCGGTGAAAGATCGTATGGGCCGTGGCTGACTCCTCATGCTTGCAACGTGTGCAACGTCGTGCATACAAGGTTTTTCCCTTGCAGAAATTGGTATTCGCACATTTTTTACAGACAAAGCCAGCCTCCCACTTTTTATCTGCAAGAAAATGCAAACAATCTTCGTTTGTCGAAAATTTATCTGCAAATTCCTCATCATCAATATTTTTAAAAAGATCTCCCATGTACCGAATTAAACACGCCACAAAAATAAAACAAATAGTGGGATTTATGCGATTTATGAAAAAATAATTATCTTTGCAGCCTGAAATTAAATTCTGACCAGATGAAAAAACTTGCTTTTGTTTTCCTTTTCCTTGGATCACTTTCGTTGAATGCATGCAGCAGTGTTCCGGGCAGGGACGGCGGCACCGGCAGCAGTAATGAGGGTGAGGTGACGGTGCTTACCACAGAGACATTCCAGAAACTTGTCTGGGATTATAAGGCTAATTCCCAAACCTGGGCTTTTAAGGGCGACCAGCCATGCATCATCGACTTTTATGCCGACTGGTGCAGACCATGCAAAATGGTAGCTCCGATTTTGGCTGAAATTGCAAAGGAATACAAAGGAAAAGTCAGGATATATAAAGTAAATACTGACCAGAACCGCGAACTGGCCGGGTTATTCAACATCAGTTCAATCCCGGCCGTAATGTATGTCCCTTTAAACGGGAAACCACAGATGTCGGTCGGAGCAATGCAGAAAGCCGCCTATGTGGAGATGATCCACAGCATTTTAATGATTAAAGACGAGGCAGCGAAATAATTGAAGGCCTTTGCCGCGTGTTAAAGGCTACCCCTGCTGAACCATGTCCATCCTCATAGAAACAGCTTATCTTCCCCCTATTGGCTACATGGCTGAAGTCGCAGCTGCTGGCATGGCGGTTATTGAATTGTTTGAAACCTACACCAAACAAACCTGCCGCAACCATGCTGTAATTTATGGGCCAAATGGCAAACAAACCCTGAGCATCCCGGTGATCAAGATAAACGGGAACAAAACAATCACAAAGGATATCAGGCTTTCCGATCATCAGCCCTGGCAGAAAATTCACTGGCGTTCGATTGAAACGGCCTATAACAACTCCCCGTTTTTTCTGTACTATCAGGATGATCTCGCCCCTTTTTATGAAAAAAAATTCGTTTTCCTAGCCGACTGGAATCACGAACTTCTGGCAAAACTGTTGCATATCCTTAAAGCAGGGTGCACATTGCAGTTCAGCGACCATTTTGATAAAGTGCCGGCGGGTATTGATGACAAGAGAAACGGCCCGGTTTTAAAACATGTGACCTCCCTTTCCCGGTTTCCCCGCTATACACAGGTCTTTGAACCCCGGCACGGTTTTCTTCCGGGCTTAAGCATCATCGACCTGCTCTTTAACCTTGGTCCTGAAACAGCGTCCTACCTGGAAGCATTGAAGACTGATTTGCCAAAAAACAATCTTCCGGAATAAAATTACGATGATTTTTCTTACCTTTGCTTTAATTTAATCTAAATTAATTGGCAAACCTACTCGAGCTACAGCAAGGCGAATCAGGCATGATCACCAAAGTGAAAGGGCGTGGTGCTTTTCGCAAACGCATCACCGAGATGGGCTTTGTCAAAGGGAAGGAGGTCACTGTAATTAAGGCCGCTCCCCTGCAGGATCCCATCGAATATAAAATTCTGGGCTACCATGTGTCGTTGCGCCAGAGCGAAGCACGGCTGATCGGGATTGAAACGGATGCCGACCGGCTGATCTCAGGGGCATCATCACAGGAGGTCAACGCCTATAACGGAACCATTGAAGAGGAATCGCAGCGTACCGGGATCGCCGACAAGGGCAGAATCATCGATGTGGCACTGGTCGGCAATCCGAATTGCGGGAAAACGACCCTATTCAACTTCGCCTCCGGTTCGCATGAGCGGGTGGGGAATTTCAGCGGCGTTACGGTTGATTCGAAGGAAGCCAAATTCAAACAGGGCGGGTATGTTTTCAACATCACCGATCTCCCCGGCACGTACTCGCTCACAGCCTACTCCCCCGAGGAACTTTTTGTACGCCAGCACATTATTGAGAAAGTACCCGATATCATTGTTAACGTGGTTGACGCCTCTAATCTTGAACGCAACCTCTACCTCACCACCCAGCTCATCGATATGGATGTACGGGTTGTTATGGCCCTGAACATGTTTGATGAGTTCGGGAAACATGGAGATAAACTCGATTATAAATCACTCGGACAACTGCTTGGTATCCCGGTGATTCCAACCGTAAGCTCGAAAGGGACCGGCATTCCCGAACTTTTCGACCGTTTGATCGAGGTTTACGAGGATCGAGATCCCATCGTGAGACATGTACATATCAATTACGGCAATGAAATTGAGCGTTCCATCAGGAAGATCCAGGATGTCATCTGGCGGGACAAATCGCTTACCGACCGGATCTCGTCGCGCTATGTAAGCATCAAATTACTGGAAAAAGACAGCGGCATGTCGGCTTCTCTGGAACAGTCAACTCAATACGAAACCATCATGGATGTGACCGGAAAGGAGATCCTGAAACTTGAAACCACGTTCAAGGAAGATTCAGCCACCCTGGTCACCGACGCAAAGTACGGTTTTGTTGCAGGAGCCCTGAAAGAGACGCTGATGCCAAGCCAGGTGGAAGTTCCTGCAAAAACCATCAGCGAAATGATCGACACAGTACTGACGCACAAATGGTTCGGATTTCCGCTTTTTATCTTTTTTCTTTGGGTGATGTTCCAGTCAACATTTTCTCTTGGAGAATATCCCAAACACTGGATCGACCTGCTGGTTTCCCTCATCGGCGCGCAGGTCAGCATGTGGCTCCCAACAGGGCCGTTGAAAGACCTTGTGGTAGATGGCATTATCAATGGGGTGGGAAGCATCATTGTGTTTCTTCCCAACATCCTGATCCTGTTTTTCTTTATCTCGCTGATGGAGGATACAGGGTATATGGCACGCGCGGCCTTTATCATGGATAAGATCATGCATAAAATGGGATTGCATGGGCAGTCGTTCATCCCGCTGATCATGGGTTTCGGATGCAATGTGCCGGCCATCATGGTCACCCGCACCCTCAAAGATCGCAACGACCGTTTGCTGACCATGCTGATCAATCCGTTTATGTCGTGCAGCGCCCGGTTGCCCGTTTATATCCTGATCGCCGGCGCAATATTTCCTGATCACGCGGTTGCAGTAATTTTCGGGCTTTACATGACCGGGATCATTCTCGCCGTATTGATTTCACTGGTTTTTAAACGAACCTTGTTTAAAAGCAAAGAAGCGCCCTTTGTCATGGAACTCCCCCCCTACCGGATGCCGACTTTACGTGTCATCATGCGGCACATGTGGGAAAAAGGACAGCAATACCTTCAGAAAATGGGCGGAGTTATCCTCATTGCCGTGATCCTGATCTGGGCACTCGAGTACTTCCCGGCAGGCAGCAAAGCCAGTCCTGAAGAACGGTTGCAAAGTTCCTACATCGGGAAGATCGGAAAAACGATCGAGCCCGTGATAGCCCCGCTCGGTTTCGACTGGCGAATGGGGGTGAGCCTGATCACCGGTGCCGCCGCCAAGGAGGTGGTGGTGAGCACCATGGGCGTTCTTTTCGGATCATCACATTACCATGAAAAAGAGGCTCCCCATACCTTGGGTGAACGGCTGCAGAAAGCCACGTACCAGGATGGGCCAAAGATCGGCACGAAACTGTTTACACCGCTGGCAGGAATTTCATACCTGCTCTTTATTCTGATCTATATGCCCTGCGTGGCAGTTGTAGCCACGGTAAACCGCGAATCGGGGAGCTGGAAATGGGCGTTATTCCTCATCTCCTACACGACCGTCCTGGCCTGGCTTTTATCGTTTGCTGTATTTCAACTGGGTAGTTTAATCTTCGCATAATATGATGTGGCAAACGGTTATCGTCGGGATCATCATCGCAGCTGCTGCTTCGTTCACCCTGGCCAGGCTGGTGAAGTTCTTCGCCAACCCATCACACAAATGCGACGGTTGCAGCGGCTGTTCGCTGGCTGATCTCAAAAATGAGATTGAGGCAAAGAAGAATCATTAGCCGGAATTGCTGCCCCGGTTCATCGTATTTCATACTTCACACTTTTCTTTACCTTTGCATAAAACCAATCACACAGACTATGGAATTTGGTATTTGTCTTCAAAGTATAATCCCGGTGAGGTTCGAACCATCGCACCGATCGGAAATGGTGACACAGGTGCTGTTTGGCGAGCTTTACAGGGTTGTTGAAAAGACCAGCCTATGGACGAAAATCCAACTTGTTTTTGACAATTACGAGGGATGGATCCACCTTCTTCAAACCCGGTTCATCGATGAGCCAGAATTTATCAGACTCACTGGTTCTGTTACCGCGGTAACCATGGACCTGGTTCAGCTCCTTGTTAATGAAACAACCAGTATGGTGTTACCGGTCGTCCTTGGGAGTTCGCTTCCCGGGTATTCGGCACAACATGTGCTGATCGGGGGCAACCAATTTCTATATGAAGGTTCCGTAGCCGGGTTTGCTGAAACCGGCATTCCAGAACCGTTGAGGACCATGCAAATCCGGCAGAACATTGTTGAAAATGCCATGCTGTACCTTCACGCACCTTACCTTTGGGGAGGCCGAACCCCGTTTGGCATCGATTGCTCGGGTTTTGTGCAGATACTTTATAAAATGGCTGACATCAAACTTCTTCGGGATGCAAAGCAACAGGCTACACAGGGAGAGGTAATTAGTTTACTTGAAGAGGCGGAAGCGGCCGACCTGCTGTTTTTCGATGACGAGGAGGGAAATATTAACCACGTTGGTATTCTTACCGACCGCCGCAAGATCATTCATTGTTCTGGTAGGGTGCGCATCGATTCACTTGATCACGAGGGGATTTACAATGGTGAACTTCAGAAGTATACGCACAAGCTGAGGCTGATCAAACGAGTGATCTGAAAAATGGTTTAATACCATATTCGGCTAATCATTATTGGGTTTTGGAGGTTGTCTGGTGATTTTTTCCTGGTTAAAAACCCAGGTAACCCGGACTGTGATCACGTTGTTGTACTGGTTACGGGTAAATGGCTTGCGGGGATAATAGAAAGGGTTGTCGATCACAACCTCCCTGTTGCTTTTCATGGTATACTGGTAACGGACATTCGCCCAGAGCTTGCTCCAGATGCGGATCTGCAGGTCGGCAATCACTGAAAAATCATTATACGAAAGAGGTGTTTTGTAGGTATACAGTGTATCAAAGAAATTGTTTTTTGTCTCCTTATAGTTAATCAGGCGTCCATAAGAGAATCCGACCCCGGCCGAAATAAGTTTTTTATCTGTGTAATGCACCAGGACCGGGATTTCTGCATAGTCCTGGACAAGGCTATAGGTATAGGATGTGGTCGAATCGGTGGCCCCTTTGTGGTAGCTTCCCTTCTGACTGTAGAGCAACTCCATGCTGACCGACCAGTTTTTGCTTTTTGAGAAAGGAATGATGATCATCGGGCCCACATTCAGCCCGAACTTTTTAAACCCGTAAAAAGCATCCCCGTCAACCTGGGTGAGATTCATCCCTACGCTAACGGCACCCAGCATACGTTGGGCCTTAACCTGCTCAGTAATTATGGTTCCGGCAAACAGTAGTGTAAGAAAGAGGAGGGAACGCTTAAGCATTTACGATTTACGATTTACGATTTACGATTTACGATTTACGATTTACGGTTGGCGAATACGGATAAAATAACGTCTAACTTTCAGCCTTAGTATGCTGTCCCTTCATGGTAAGCTGGATTCGTTTGCGCTCAATGTCAACTTCCAGGATTTCAACGATCACTTTTTGATTCAGCTTGACCACCTCGTTGGGATCCCTGACAAAACGGTCGGCCAGCTGGCTTACGTGAACAAGCCCGTCCTGGTGAACGCCGAGGTCGACGAAAACGCCAAAGTTTGTTATATTGGTCACGATTCCCGGGATTCTCATCCCTTTGTGCAGGTCGTGAATGGTATGGATATTTTTATCAAATTCAAACATCTCGAACTGCTGGCGGGGATCCCTTCCCGGCTTGGCAAGTTCTGCGATGATATCCTGCAGGGTGGGCATGCCGACTTTATCAGTGATAAAATCGTCGAGTTTGATCTTCGACCTGAGTTCCGCCTTTGAGATCAGGTCATCCACGGTGCAATCCAGGGTACCTGCCATGCGGTCTACCACGGGATAGCTCTCGGGGTGGACAGAACTCCGGTCAAGGGGATTTTTGGCATCCCTGATGCGCAGGAACCCTGCAGCCTGCTCAAAGGCCTTGTCGCCGAACCGGGCTACCTTCCTGAATTCTGTCCGTGATTTGAAAGGCCCGTTTTCGTTGCGCCATGTAATGATGTTCTTTGCCAGGGTGGGGCCAAGGCCCGAAACATAGGTCAACAGCTCTTCACTGGCCGTATTGACTTCTACGCCAACCTTGTTTACACAACTTACCACAGTATCTCCAAGGCACTTCACCAGGGCTGTCTGATCCACATCATGCTGGTATTGCCCTACCCCGATCGATTTCGGGTCAATTTTGACAAGTTCGGCCAGCGGGTCCATCAGGCGCCGGCCTATCGAAACTGACCCCCTGACGGTGATGTCATAATCGGGAAATTCCTTGCGCGCCACGGCAGAAGCAGAATAGACGGATGCCCCGCTTTCATTCACGGCCAGGGCAATTACGTCGCGGTCAAAACCGATGGCCCGGATCAATCGTTCGGTCTCGCGTCCTGCAGTACCGTTCCCAATGGCAATTGCCTCAATTTTATAGGCATTCACCAGGCTTTTAATCTTATGGATGGCTTCCTTCACCTCATTCTGGGGAGGATGAGGGTAAATTGTTTCATTGTGCAGCAGTTTGCCCTGACGATCGAGACACACGATCTTGCAACCTGTGCGGAACCCGGGGTCGATGGCCAGTACATTTTTCTGGCCAAGCGGGGGTGCAAGCAGCAATTGCCGCATATTCTCGGCAAAAACACGAATTGCTTCCGTGTCGGCTTTTTCTTTTGCCCATTGGCGCATCTCCGTTTCAATGGATGGAAACAGCAGTCGTTTACAGCTGTCGGCTATGGCCGATTTCACCAGCATGGCCGATGCATTGTTTCCCCTGACGAAAATCCGGTGCAGCAATTCGTGGGCCTGTTCTTCCTGCACGGCAACAGAGATCCGGAGGAAACCCTCATTTTCGCCTCGGAACATGGCCAGCAGCCTGTGCGATGGGGCCTTGTTCAGCAGCTCATGGTAATCGAAATACATCTCGAAGTTGATCCCGTCCTGCTCCTTGCCTTTCATTACCCGGGACGAAAGCTGCGACTCCTTCTGAAAAAGATTGCGGATCCGCTTGCGGGCGAAACTGTCCTCATTCACCGTTTCAGCAATAATGTCGCTGGCCCCCTGGATCGCCTCGGCAACTGAGTTGACGCCTTTTTCAGAATCGACAAATTGCTGCGCCCTTACCTCCACATCATCATACCGTTGAGAGAAGATCAGGGTGGCCAGTGGTTCCAGGCCCTTTTCGCGGGCGATGCTCGCCCGTGTTTTCCGTTTTTGCTTGTAGGGCAGGTAGATATCCTCCAGTTCTGCCATGGTAGCAGCATTTGCAACAGCCTTTTCAAGTTCGGGCGTGAGTTTCTCCTGCTCAGTGAGGGATTTGATAATCGCAGCCCGGCGTGCGTCGAGGTCTTTCAATTGAGCAAGCCTGTCGCGCACCTGGGCGATCACGACCTCATCCATCGAACCAGTCATCTCCTTCCTGTAGCGTGCGATAAACGGAATGGTGGCGCCGCCTTCAAGCAAATTGATGGTGTTCTGAATAAAGCTCGCTGCCACATTGAGTTCGGCAGCAATGATGCCTGTGTATTTTTCCTGTATCATCTGACAATAGTAACAGTTCCGTTAAACTTAACATCACCCTGGGTGATGATATCCTGGCCCAGAAACCCAATCCGGACCATCCACACATAACTGCCGGAAGGACATTTTTGCCCTCCCGAAGCGCCATCCCATCCCCTGTCAATGTTATCGGATTCAAAAACAGCCGTTCCCCACCGGTCGTAAACGTACATATGGAACGTAATATTTTTGTATAATCCTCTCACTTTAAACACATCATTCAACCCGTCGCCATTCGGCGAGAACGCGTTAGGGATAAAGTATTCGAACACCTTGACAAACGTCGTATCGGAGTTGACGCAACAGTGGATATCCTGGACATGGACCTTGTATGAACCTTGTTTGTCGACCGCAATGATGGAATCCTGAGATCCGGTCGACCACAGGTAATCGGTGTATCCGCCGACTGCATGCAGGTTTATGGAGGATCCGGAATAGAGCAGGATCGTATCTGCCAGCCCGATGGGGGGCAGCGGGTAGCTGGTCACCAACATGGAATCAATAAAGGATACACCGTTGAAACTCTGCACATCTTTCACCCAGTAGGTGCCAGGGCTGGCAAAGGCATGAACAGGATCGGTCGAGCGGGAGGCTCCGCCATCGCCAAAATTCCAGGATATCGAATCAATGTTGGCTTTGTTGGTCAGGTGAAATTGGGTAAAATCGCCATGGCACACACTGTCCCAGTTAAAGGGCGGGACATTGACAAAACTTTGTACAACATTGGGCAGGCTGTAAATACTTTTCCGGCCAAGTAATGGGAAACTGCTGCCAGGCACGTTGTTCAGCAGGCTGAAATTACATGCCGTTCCGGGGCGGTTGGGGTTGTATATGACTTCCAGAGAATCCCGCATTGAAAGAATGTTGTTTGTCCGCGACAGGTAGATCCTGCCATCGGTGGCAAGCTGGATGCCGGCTATGCGGAGCCTGGCGACGGAATCGACGATCACCGGGTTACTCAGTCCATTCCTCATGTTGAACTGGTACACGTACGAAGGGGCAGATGCCTGTGCGACGCCGCCAGTTTCAAATACCGTGACGTACAGCATTTTGCTGTCGGACGAAAACTCCAGGCCGTAGGGGTTCACCCCGGGCTTTGTCGTCGTGTAGGTCTTTGGGTTGGTGATTTCCCCTGTCGCATTGTTGAAATCGAACACTTCAATAACCCTGTTCTGGGAAATCACCAGGGCGATTTTTTTGCCGTCGGGTGATGCTTTCATGTACCCGACCGAGTTATTAACATCATTCGAGGTTCCCCCGTTTATAGTGCCGACTGAACTTACGACAGGCGGGCTGATTCCTGCTTCCGTTAGCAGGTAAGCATAGAATTTAGCTGAATTCCATTCATGGGCGATCACCCAGTAGTGTTTTTCATTCTGGTGCTTTACCGCCGTGATCTTCTGGCAAACCGGGCTCAGCATCGGCTTGTTCAGTACTGTAGGCGTGGCATCGCCGAGTCCGTTGTGCAACTTCATATCGATCACGGTACATGAAAGCCCCTTGGTGGTCATTACTGAATTGGGGAATGAGATGATGTCAACCGTAAAAATGTAAAATAATGTAGGATCGCCTGGCCAGGGAACAATGATACATGGCTGGGATGCACCACGTGAACCCGACAGCACTGTGGCATTCGGCATCAAGGTGAAATTCCTGTCCCAAGCCTTGGTTCCATCAGAAAAAAAGAGCAGGTTGCCAAGGCTGTCGCTGATTACCGCACTGGCTTTGAACGCGGTCATCACATTCTCATCTGTTTGTGCGACGGCAGTTCCCGTGCGAAAATCGATACCGGCTTTTTCTCCAAAATACCATAGTTCAGCCTGTTTCTGTGAACGCGGACAATTGCTTTTAAACCATGGAGTCTGGGCCTGGCTCCACGTGAATATAAAAAACAGCAGGCAGATCAACAGGAGTTGAGCCGGGAATATAGCCTGGATGCTATTTTTCGTTGTCCGCACTATTCAAGAACCAGCTTGCAGACATGAACAAATGAGTTGTTGCCCAACCTGACAAGATACACACCTTTGGGAAGATCAGACATGTCAAGGTCCATCGACGTGATTCCGTTCAGGGTTGCAGGCACTAGGAAGTGCCGGACCGGCTGCCCGAGGGGCGTTACAACCGAACCGTTGATCCGGCCTGCAATTCCGTCGATGTCGATCCTAATTCTCCCGGGCGAAGGGTTCGGGTAAATCCTGATATGGTCGGAAAAACCCCTTTCGTCGATCCCGACGCACACATCAAACGAGAAAATTACGTTGATCGTTGCAGATTCTTCGCATCCATGCAGGTTGACCACCTTGACCGAGTAAGTCTGGATATCGGACCCTATGCCTGTTGATCCAAAGCGAATCTCCCTTTGGGTGGAACCATTTGACCACAGGTAGGTTGATCCCGGGTTACCGGCGCTGAGCATGATGGTATCATAAATACAAACCGTAGTGTCGGAAGGACCAAGCCGGATAACAGGTTGAGGATAAATGGATACGGTCGTGCTGCCCTGCATGGTGTTGAACTGGTCGGTTACGGACAGATGATAGGTTGTGTTGATCACCGGATTAACCAAAGGATCCGGTTCGGTGGAGGTAAACCCGGGCGGGACGGAGCTCCATGCATACTGGTAATTCCCGACATTGCCTCCCCCTGCAGAAGCATGCAGGCGTGCCGTATCACCCCGGCAAATGGATGAAGGCAGGGCGACTGGATTCACATTCAGCGGTCCCCCGGTAACTTCAACAGGAACCGTTGCACCATCTTCACTCACACAGTTGGTTTGTATATCTGTGACCATGAGTGTGTAAACGGTTGTTGATGTCAGGTTGGCAGTTTGCGGATTCTGAACCCCCGGGTTGACGAGCATGGATGCCGGGGACCAACTGTAATAATAGTTTCCGCTTCCGTTCATCACCGACCCGCTGAGGAAGGTGTAGGTGCCATAAGGTATGGACTTCGGGCTGCCTGCATAAGGTTCGGGAAGCGGGATCACCGTAACAGTTACCGACCCTGTAACCGTGTTGTAGCCATCAAATGCAGCAACCTGGTATACCGAGGTCGTGGTTGGCGCTACAGTGGGCGTTGCCAGGGTGGATGTGAACCCGTTGGGGCCGGTCCATAAATAGGTGTAGTTTCCTGCACCACCTGAACCTAAAGCTTCCAGGATGGTAGTATTTCCCCGGCAGATCGAGGAAGGGTTTGCGACTGCGTTCACTGCAAGCGCTCCTCCCAATATGTTTACAGTTACCATGTCGTTGGCCTGACAGCTGGCAGAATCATCAGTGGCGGTGAGGGTGAACACCGTTGTGGTGAAGAGGTTGGTAGTTTGGGGATTCTGTACACTGTCGTTGACCAGTTTCGAGGAGGGCGCCCACTTGTAATGGTAAAAACCGCTGCCTCCCGCGCAATTCCCATGCAGGGTAGTGGTCACGCCGTTCAGCACCGTGGTGTCGTTACCAGCATTGGCCACCGGGAGATAAACAGAAGCCATGGTGGTCGACGTATCTGCACTTGACTGTCCGCTAACCTCAACCCGCAGGAAATACTCACCGCTGTTGGCGATGGTTGCGTTTGGAATGGTGGGGTTCTGCTGGGTAGATATAAATCCTGCCGGGCCCCACCAGTGATAGGTTGCTCCGGAAATGGCCTGGGCTGAGAATTGAAGGGTTTGACCCGTGCAAACCGGGCTGTTGTTGAAACAGGGAGGAGGCAGGATAGAACAGTCGGTAGTGCCGGTGCCCCCGGTTTGTTGAAAAATAATATTGCAGGGCTGGTTCGAAAAATTCGTGATCACCAGCATGTAGTACTGGCCGGTCAGCCCGGCAGGAATGTTGCAGGTTTCCGCAGCAGCCGGCGAGTAACTGCACGAAACAACCTTTGGCTGGGTAAGTTCACTGCAGCAGTCCTGCGAAGTAAAGGGTCCCCAGCAGCAGAAATCAATGTCTTTTGAAGGTTCACTGTGCATCTGGATGATGATATTCCCCGGTGTGGCAACTTTCATGTAGTACCAGGCTGGATTTGGCCGGCTAAGAAGGCAGCCGTAGTAAGGGCCGGTTTGCCCGGACCCGGCATTCACCCCTGCAGGAAATGAATATAAGGTGCCTGTACAGAACGGGGCTGCCGTTTGACATGTGTTGTTCTGCCCGCCTACCTGTGCGTAAAGTCCCGATCCTGCAAGCAGGAATAATACAAAAAGATACCAGGATTGCTTCATGTTCGATTGGTATTATTTGTATTTATCATTTACTTTCAACCATTTAGTCTTTTCCTCCCCTGCCCATGCTGCAGCAGTATTTACTGCTTTGTCCTTCAGGTCTCCGAAAAGTTTTAACAGCTCATCTGTTTCATATGTTTGGTTGGCCATGAAAAAAACCTTATCCATTGTCACAACCGGATCAATATTAATGATCTTGTAGTACCCAAAACACAAGTTCATGAAGTAAACCCGTTCAAAACGGGAAGGGAGTTTTGAAAAATCAAGCAAAAAATAGTTGTTCGTGGCATCCTTCGCGATTTTTGCCGCAAAATGCCCCTGGAAATTAAAATCCGAATATTTCTCCCTGAAACCAGGTTCCCCGGGATTGATGGCATCAGCCTGCGCCCTTAGCGCCATTGAAGAAAAGAACAACAGGGCGATGAAGAGAATGCGTGTCATGGTCATATTTTTAAATGTTTGACATAACAGGTTCCATAATTTTCGACAATACACATACAGTTGCCAAATAAATAGCCGGCAAAAGTACACTATTTTTAATACTAACCTGTCAATAGTCAAACGATGGAAGGAGCAGATTACCAGCCTGAAGCGAGAACGTCGATGATGTGTATCGTTTTTATCGGAAGGTTATGTTTATCAATATATGCCTGTTGATTCATCAGGCAGGAAGAATCAGTTGATACGATATATTCAGCGCCGGTTTCGAGGGCATGTTTCACCTTTTGTTCAGCCATGGCGGATGATACCGGTTCGAATTTCGCGGAGAAGGTGCCACCAAAGCCACAGCAGACCTCATTCTCGTTCATTTCACGCAACTCCAGCCCTTTCACATTGGCGAGCAACCGGCGCGGTTCATCCTTCAGGTTATATTCCCGTAACGCAGCGCACGAATCGTGGTAAGTAACCGAATGCGGAAAAACAGCACCCACATCCTCCACTTTCAAGTCATTAACGAGGAAATCGGTGAATTCGACAATATTCTTTTTAAGCAACTTGTATTCAAGATGATACGCTGTGTTATGAAACAGTGTGCCATAGTAGTTGCGGACAAAACCAATGCAGGATGCCGATGGGCCAACCACAGGCCTGTCGTTTGGAAAGTCCCTGAGAAACTTCTCCCCCATGCTTTTTGCCTCATCCCAGAATCCGCTGTTAAAAGCCATCTGGCCGCAACAGGTCTGGTTGCCATTGTAATTAACGGCGACATTAAGCTTTTCCAGGATTTTCACCATGTTCATCCCGGTATCGGGGTAAACCTGATCGACAAAACAAGGGATAAAGATATCGACTAGCAAATGGGATGGTTAAGTAGTTAAATTATTAAAGTCTAATTGGTAACAAGGTAACAAGGTAACAGGGTAACAGGGTAAAAAGGTAACCTGACAACCTAAAATATTGTTACTTGTTGTCAAAAATACGGAAATATGATATAGGAAGGGTTGATTTTTGAAAAAAGTTATCATTTCCGCAAAGCTCAGCCTTGCTGATACCTTACTGCCATCATGGTAACGAAGCGTTCGGGAACAGGCTATTCAATCCAGACACTGGCTGACACAACCCAGTCACATTTGATGATCACTCCCCATTTGCCGTGATCGATGGGCACAGTCAATTGGTCTTCCAGATTGACAATATAGGGCCCTTTTACAACATGCCCGCTTTTTTTGACAACCCAAACCTTGGCGAAAATAGGCGTTGATGAATGGTTTGCCGTGGAAATTACAACATCCATATCCCGTTTTTCCTTTGAATTGTTCAGCTGGGTGTTAATTTCACCAAAAAGAGCTTGATTATCAGTAATCTGGTAATTATAGGAAGGAATCGGATTGATATTGTAGTTCTGGGCAGCAAGGTTGAAATGCGAGGCAAAATATAAGAGGATGGTAAATAAA
>Ga0118677_10005463_pt1 | contig 22208 bp, 23 predicted proteins | sample AliMusrvi5mmetaG_FD_86154 | JGI IMG/M metagenome (GOLD analysis project Ga0118677, IMG submission 86154)
CAAGCCCCTTGTCGCCAATCTTGCCCCCCCGGGGGCCAACGCCCCGCTCTTGGGCCACCAACAAATCGGGGCCGAAAAAACCGCCAAAGCCGCCGCCCAAGCCGCCGCCATATTGAAACAGCAGCAAGAAGCCGAACAGAAACGGCAGAAGGCGTATGAGGAATTTACAGCGAAGGTGAATGCTGAGAAACGCAGGAATTCAAAGATGCCCGCGAACCAGGGCAAGACTTGGAGAACCTACCTTCCGTAGTCACGAGCAAGAACCGCCATGCTGAAGGCCATTGAGACGAAACAACGCGAAGACGGCTCGAGAGCCGGGCAAAAACGCCTTGGCAAAAGTTTCACAAGCCGGCTAATCACCGTCGGCTTTCTCGTCCTTCCCAGTCTAGTGTTCGGTGAATGCCCCGGGTCGACAGGGGTCCCTGTCGCGGGATGGATTGACCTGTTTTCAAACGATCTGACAGCCTGCATCGATAGGGCATTCACACCGATCTTCGTTTGCCTGATCGTAGTGCTTTGCATCGTCGTCAAATTCGATACCGACAGTGAAGGTATTCAACCGGGGTCGCAACGGACCCCAGAATCCCGAACACGGCACGCCGTCAGGCCATAACCATTCGCATCGCAAAGGGATTGTATGAAACGACTGTTCATCGCCGGCTCTCTGTTCCTTCCCGGTATGGTTTTCGCCGCAGCCCCACCGCCCGGATCTTCCGGGAATGCGGGTGTGGACTGGCTGTACGAGTTTTCAAACAATCTGACCAACCTCACTACTCAAAACGGCGACGCGCTGACACACGTAGGGCTCGTCGAACTCAGCTTCATTTCGCTGATCGTCCTGGTCAGTATGGTCGTCCGGTGGAGCACTGCCACCATGTCTTTCAGTTTCAATACCGAGCCTGTTCGAGTAGGCGATTTGACGCAGTTTTTGTTGCGTTTGATCTTCTGCTGCCTCCTCGAGAACTACTGGGTGAACCCACTCCCAGGCGCCAGCTTTGGCCTCAATCACCTGTTCTCTTATTTCGCCCAGGTGATCGTTGCCGCCATGGATCAGAATTCCATCCAGACGCTCAACACGCTCTTCGCGACAGCGGGTGACAATACGCTCCAACCAGAGGTCTTTGCCGTCGCTGAGTGGATCTGCTACATCCTCGTTATCGTTTTTCTCGCCATTGCCTCTGGCATTCTGTTTCTGATCAACGTCAGCTCGTTTATCTTCTATGCGGTCGCCGCGCTGTTTGGTCCCATTTTCATCCCCCTTTATATGGCTGAGCCGACCCGCCATAAGTTCTTTCACTTTGTGGACGTCATGCTCAGTTTCGCGATGATCCGGGCGGTCGCCGCCGCGTTCATCTTTGTCTGGGCGGGATTTCTGGAAGGCTTTTTTCTGCAAACGTTCAAGCACGACTATTCAATCCAACAATGGATGACGCATCTGATCCCGTGTCTCGCCGTTTTCATCGCCTTCATTCTCAACATGGTGTTCGTGCCAAGCATTGCGCAATTGCTCTTCGGCGGGGGCGCTGCAATGGCGGGGCGGTTAGGCCAGGCCGTTGAGGCCGTTGTCATTGCGAGGTATCGCTAGTCATGGAAAACATGATCGTCATCGTTTGCGGCCCACGCCGACCACTTCCACCTGGGGTGCGCCGCTTCCTTAAGTGGCTTTTTTGCGCCTATGTTCTGGTCGTGTGCATTTACGTAGCGTTCTTCTTGGATGGAATTCTAAAAAGGCCGGTTACACCCCAACATGCCCCTCGTCATGCCACACCTCACGCCCACTGAAGCCAAACCTTCAGAACTCCCGTGGACGCCCGAGCAAGCCGTCCTGATCGATCACGTCGGCAACGAGGTCTACGCCTCGCATTACGCCGAGCGCAAGATGAGTCGGTTCGTGATCGGCGTCGAGAGCTTCTTGCTCGTGTGCGCAATGCTGATCATTGCCTTACTCGCGAATCGAAAGGTGGTCTATCGGTACGTCCGGATCGATGAGATGGGCAGGGCCACCGCCATTGCCTACAACGACCTCAACTACAGCCCACGGGAGGGGGAAATCAGAACGTATCTGACCGATTGGGCGAACTACCGGTACACCATCAATCGCGAGACGGTCGCGAAAAAGTATCCCCTGAATTACTACTTTCTGTCCCAGCAACTCTCTTCCCAGTTGATGGGCGAGGACAACACCAGCCACTTCGTTTCTCAGGTTTTGGGAGGACAGATCGAGCAGGGTGAAGTGGAGGTCAAGGGAGTCACCATCACATCGATGTCCGAGGAGAATGTTGCCGGATCCAATTTGCCCCGGGGAACTGCCCTGGTGAGCATCGACAGGCTGTACTCCCCGCGCTATTCGCGCGAGCCAAGAACGGAGCATTGGGTGCTCAGCATCACCTACTATCTGAACCCCAAACAGGTCAGTGACCAGGCGAAAGTGTTCCCGCAATTCGAGACGATCAATCCGCTGGGGATGACCATCACCGAGTTCCACGAGAACCGGGTTTCGGTGGGGCCATTCGGTCCAGGCGCGAGCCCCGCGCCGGCGAGCGGGGCGGATGCTGCAACGGGAGTCACCCATTGAGTTTCGAGTTGATACTCCCGTATTTTCCCGAGGAACTCCGGGCCTTGTTGCTCGATCCTTCGATCTCGGATTTGATGATCAATGGCACGACCGGAGTGTACGCGGACCGGGACGGAGTGGTACAAGCCATCCCGCTATCGTGCCCCTACACTAATGAGCGGTTGCAGGCGGCGATCGAGCGCGTGGCGCGTATCCTGGGCCAGGATCTCACCACTCAAAACCCCATTCTGAACACCCGGCTGCCCGACGGATCCCGCGTTGCGGTTGTCGGTCCGCCATCCTCCATCAATGGCCCGACGCTCACGATTCGGAAGTTCAACCGCTGGTATTCTTCCGATCAATTGATTGCGTCGGGCACCCTCCCGGCGCCTGTTCGCGACCGGGTTGTGGGCTTCCTCGCCGAGAAGAAGAACGGCATGATCAGCGGCGGCACAGGCTCGGGCAAAACCACGCTCCTGAAAGCGTTTCTCGATCACATCCCGCTCAACGAACGCCTGCTGGTTATCGAGCAGCCGGCCGAGCTGCAGCTGCTCCATCCGCACGCCGTCCGGTGGGAAGCGGTGGAGGCGATCCCCGGCCAAGTTGCGATCACGCCAAGCGAGCTGCTCGCCGCCGCGCTCCGTCACCGTCCGGACCGGATCATTATGGGCGAAGTTCGCAACGAATGCGGGTACGATCTGCTCCAGGCCATGAACACCGGACACGGCGGCACGCTGTCCACCATCCACGCAAAATCGGCAGTGGATGCCCTGAACCGGCTGTCCAATCTGGCCCTCAGCGCCCGACCCAATTTGAATCACGCTTTCGTTCGCGCGGAGACTGCCGAGGCCATCGATTTCGTGCTCCATTGCGAACGCGATAGTGCCGGACACCGGCGTGTCCGCGAGCTGCTGATCGTCACGGGCTACTCGCATGCCGAGCAGTCTTTTGAGACCGAAGCGCTGTACCGCGCACCGGCCGCCGCTGGCCCCCGCCTCGTAGTGGCGAGCCCAGCTTAACCGCATTCCATCCAGAGGAGACTCATTCCATGCCACGCCTAAACCTGCTCTCGATCGCCCCGGAAGACAAGCGGAGTGTCACCGTGACGCTCAAGCTCACCCCCCAGGAAAACGAGTTGCTCACCAAGTACGCCGAGTCGCTCGACAGCGATAAATCCTATGTCGCCGGGAAGATTTTCGTAGCCTTTATCGGCCAGGCACTGCAGCCCTCGGCGGAGTCCCATGCCGGGAAGAATGGGGCAGGGAAGAGGCACAGCGCGGGTTCAGCCAGCGCGTAGAGTCCGGTTGGTCGGAGTGCGGCGTGTGTGCAGAGTTCGACGTTTGTGGAGGGTGAGAGGAGTTAGAGATATGAGCGGGGTTACACACGTCGCTACGCGACGATTTATTGAAACTATCGACACGATCACCACTGGTACAGCGTGCCGTACCAGCTTACGCAGCATGAGGTCGAAGTCCGCGCCACCGCCACGACGGTCGAGATCTTTCATAAGGGGCTGCGCGTCGCCTCGCACGCGCGCAATCCGACGCCGTACCGCGCGAGCACGGTCGACGAGCATCGTCCGAAGGCGCACCAGCGGCACTTGGCCTGGACGCCCTCGCGGCTCGTCGATTGGGCCGCCACCATCGGTCCGGCGACGGCTCAGCTGTTTGACCGCATCATGCGGGCCAAGCGTCACCCCGAGCAGGGCTACCGCTCCTGTCTTGGTATATTGCGGCTCGGCGACCAATACCCCAAAGCGCGCGTCGAGTCCGCGGCGCGCCGCGCCGTCACACTCAACGCCTGCTCCTATCAAAGCCTGAAATCGATTCTCCAGCACAACCTGGACGGCACGGAGCCCGAGTCCGCGCCAGCCCCCAAGCCGCCGCTCGATCACCCGAATCTGCGCGGCCCGAACTACTTCGATACCAATGAACCGCCCGCATTGCAGTGAAAGAAACGAGGACCTCATGCTGACACAACCGATCGTCGAGAAACTTTGCACGCTCCGGCTCAAAGGGATGGCCGACGCCTTCCGTGAGCAGACCGAGAGCGCCGACCTGCAACAACTCAGCTTCGAAGAGCGGCTTGGGCTGCTCATCGACCGCCAATGGAACTGGCGCCAGAACCGCGCTCTGGACCGCCGCGTGCGCAACAGCCGGCTGCAAGGTCCGGCCTGCGTGGAGGACATCGACTTCCGCACACCACGCGGTTTGGACCGCCAGGTGGTGCGCTCGCTCACCACTGAATCGGCCTGGGTCGGCGCGCACCAGAACCTGTTCCTGATTGGTCCAACCGGGATCGGCAAAACGTGGTTGGCGCGCGCTTTCGCGCAGAAGGCGTGCCGCGACAACTACACGGCGCTGTTTTTGAAAGCGGTTGAGCTATTCCGCGAACTCGCAACAGCACGCGCCGATGGCAGCCACACCAAGGTGCTGTACCGGCTCGGCCACGTCGACCTGCTCATCGTCGATGACTGGGCGATGGCTCCGCTGACGGAAAACGAGCGCCGGGACTTTCTGGAAATCTGCGACCAGCGCTACCAGGCACGCTCCACGCTGCTGACCAGCCAACTGCCGGTCGCAAGCTGGCACGCGCAGATCGGCGATCCGACCATCGCCGATTCCATCCTCGACCGCCTGGTCCACAACGCTCACCGCCTCGAATTGCAGGGCGAGAGCCTGCGCAAGAAGCGCATCTCAAAAAGCGGAAAGGAGAACGCATGAAGCGGCGCAAACGACGGGGCTTCTACAGGATTGAGTGGGGCAAGGGGGCTCACACGCCGCCCCCTCGCCCCACACCCCACTCCCGGGCTCGGAAGCAATTGGATTGACGGATGACGATCACTTGAGGATGATGAGAACTGCCCAGCGTCGCTTCGCTCCGACGGCGATCGGCTTCATCCCGGAACTGTGATCGCCATCAGATCGGAATCACTGATCGGCTTCGCCGGAATACGCAATTCCTCCCACTGCCCCAAGGCGTAGCTCAGCGCCTCGGCCATGGGGTGCTTGGGCAGCAACTGCCGTTTCCAACTCAGGAACTTCTCGCGCATCTCGTTCAGCACCGGCGCTGAGCCGGTCTGGCGCAGTTGCAGCCGCATGTCGGCGGGCAGGTTCTTGGCACGTTGTTCGACGACGTAGAGCGCGCGCACCAGGTCGACCGCTTCGCGCGCGATCTCAGGAGCGGCTTTCTCGGCGTCAATGATCTTGCGACGGGCATGCGCCCAACAGCCGGCGCGCGTGATCGCGTTGCCGGCCACGACGCCGTTGTATCCGCCATAGGCGTCGGCCAGCAAAACCTGGCGGTAGTCTTCGAGAAAATACTTCGGGCCGTCGCGGCCTCGGTGGAGCGTGAAGTCGAAGACGTTGTAAGGACCCGCGTCGTCGCCGACGTAGACCCACATCCGCGCGTTGGTGCACTTCTCTTTGCTCTGCATCGGCATGACCGTGTCGTCAGTGGCAACCACGTGCGAGCCGCGCACGCGCTCCGCCATCAGGCCGTACAACGGCTCGGCCAAGTCTGCCACGTCGCCGCACCAGACCGACTGCGTGGCGCGCGAGATTTCAAAGCCTTGCCGCGCGAAGATATCTTCCAGCCGATAGAGCGGCAAATAATCTGAAAACTTGCTCGTCACTATATAAGCCAGCAGGCCCGGCCCAGCTAGCCCCTTATCGATCGCCGTCTCCGGCTTGGCGGCCGCTTCAATGCTCGGGCCGGCGCCATTGTTTTCGCAGGCAGGGCAGGCGTACTTTTTGCGCACATGCTGGATGCGCTCGAAGCGGCCGGGAATGTATTCGATCTGCCAGCTCTCGTCCGCGCCGATCTCCTTCCGCTCGGTCCCGCAACACGGGCACGCGCGCTGTTCGGGGTTCAGTTCGTAAACGTGCGTGGTGGCCGGGAGATTCTCGAGGTTGGCTAGGTTGCGCCGCCCCGGACGCCGCCGCACGCGGCGCAATTCTTCGATGGGCTCGGCCTGTGGTGCAACATCGTCCGGCTGAACCGGCTTGCGGTCCAGTTCCGCGGCGAAGTCGAGCAGCATCTGCGCGAGGTCGCCGCTCGATTGCAGGCGGTCGGCGCGCGGGCCATAATACCACTTCTTGTAGCGCTCCAGTTCGAGTTGCAGACGCAGCATCTCGACGCGCAGCTCTTCGGCCCGCCGCTCCTGGCGCTCGCGCTCGATGAGCAGCGATCGCACCATCGCTTTCAGCGCTTCGCTGTCATCCGGCAACTGTGCGAATTCTTTGTCCGCTCCGCTCACATACTATAAGATGCGAATGGCTGTAAATAGGATGCGAACTATTCACAATATATATTGCCGCAGCTGCGCTTTTCTGTGCTTTGCAACTCGCCATTATGCCGAGGTTATGCCTTCGTACTTGCTTCCGGCGCGCGATCGTAGCGCGCCACCCGCTTCAGCCGCGCCATGTCGATGCCATCCAGAATCATCGCCAACTCGCTGGCCCGCAATTCGACCGAGCGCGCGCCAGGCTCCACCTTGGGCAGCTTGAAAACCCCAGTCTCGAGCCGCTTGTACCACAGCACGAAACCGTCGCGGTCCCATACCAGAATTTTCAGCCGGTCGCCGCGCCGCGACTTGAAAACGAAAAGATGCCCGCTCAAAGGCTCCTGCCCAATCACGGCCTTGACCCGTTCGGCGAGCCGGTCGAAGCCGCAGCGCATATCGGCCGCCTCGCCCGCGAGCCAGATCCGCCCACTCTGCGCCCGGTCCAGCGCGCGCAGACTTGGCAGCCCCGTCAAGCCCGTGTCTCCAGCACTGCCAATACAGCCCGCAAATGCGCCGCCTCGAAGCCCGGCTCAACAAACACGCGCCGCCCGCTCTCCAGCAGGATCTCGATTGCGCGATTGCCCGCCGTCTCCCGCCGCGCTCCAGATCCTACGACCTGTACTTCGACGAACGATTCCACCGCAGCCGGGCGCAAGCGCCTCTTCCACGCAAACAACTGCGAGGCCGGAACTCCCCGCTCTCGGCAGAACGCCGCCACGCTCAAACCACTGCCCGCCTGCTCCGCCACCAGCGCTTCCCACTTCGCGCATGTCTCCAGCCTGCGCCCACGCATAGAACCACAGTGCACCCGACGGAACGGAGTCTCAAGATGGGGTTCGCGTAGCGCTCACACTACGAGGCTTGTATAACCACGGATCGTGCAGTAGTATTAGACTTTCAGATCCTTACATACGAGCACTTGGAATAGCATGCGGGCATCGCGCTTCAACATCTCGGTCCCCGTGGGCGACGGCAAACGACTATTGTTGTTCAACACCCTTCGAGGGACCCTCGCTACATGCGACTTAGCAGACCTTCCGATGGTGCTGCGGTTTCTCTCCGAGGGCGCGTTCACTCCTGCCACCGAAGAAGACGCCCTCTTTCTCTCCCGAATGTTGGAGTTGGGCTTCGCCGTCGATGACCAATGCGACGAGATCGAGGTTGTCCGGAATCGCAAGATGGTCGGAATGCATGATCCGAATAGGCTTGACGTCATTGTCCTGCCGAACATGAACTGCAATTTCGCATGTCCATATTGCTACGAATCTCACAACCCTTCTTCTGCGATGAGCGACGAGGTCGAGCGGCGAATCATCGCGTTCCTCGAGGAACAGATCCCGCGGTTCAGCGTGCTGCTATTGAGTTGGTTCGGCGGCGAGCCTCTGCTCAACTATGATCGTGTGGTGGCGATCTCTGCAGCCGCACAGAGAATTTGTCAGAGCCAGAATGTTGCGCTCATCGGTAACGTCACGACTAACGGTTATCTATTCGATGAGCGGAAGGCGCGAGGGTTGGTAGAGTGCGGCATCTACAATTATCAGATTACTGTCGACGGTCCGCCGGAAATCCACAATCGAACACGACCGCTACGCGGCGGCGGAGGGACCTTTGACCGTGTATTTGAGAGCATAGCGATCTTGGTGAAGACCGACCAACGCGTGCACGTTTCCCTTCGCGTCAATTTCAATCATCAGAACATAGACAGCATCCCCGACCTTCTCGCACTTTTCGAATCGTCGATTCGCTCATCGCTGCGCGTCGTCTTCGAACCGATCTTCGGTGACCGGTGCCTCAGCGCGACCGCGAACATGGAGGCCCCCGAGATTTCAGATAGGCTTTTCCAGTACTACGCCATGGCTCGCGATATGGGCTATGACGTGACACTCGGCGGATTGCCGATTGGTCAGTTGGTTTATTGTTACGCCGAGCGCGAAAACCAATTCATAATCAGCCATGTCGGAGACCTGTACAAGTGCAGCGTGAGCCGCTTTTCTCCGGATGACCGAGTTGCCTACCTCGACAAACAAGGAGCAGTCGTAAGGGATGAAGCGCGCTGGCGAGCCTGGTTCGGTATGGATCTTTTTGACGAAAAGTGCTACTCGTGCAAATACTTGCCACTGTGCATGGGCGGCTGCCGCCGCGCACGGGCCGAAGGAGGGGACACCGGCAGCTACTGCAAACTCGTACCAACCAACGCCTCCTTTGCACTGAAAACTATCGCTTTGGGCGGCTTTGAGGAATTGCTGTGCCGCGCAAGCGGCGTTAAAGATCGAATGGTTCGTGATGTAGATTGAGATCAGGAGATGTCAAAATGACAATCGTGAGTGAACCCAAACTTGAATGCGAAGTGCTTGCTGCGGCTAAGGAGGGCGCAGACAAAGAGCAGATATTGAGCGAGATGGTGGCGCGAGCCGAGTGCTGTGTAGATCATCTTTGCGGCTGCAAGTAGCGCCGCTAACAACTCTCAATTCAGCCTGAACCGTGCGGCTTCCGCTCACCCGTGTGCGTTGACGGCCCTGCAAAGATGCTTGGTGGTCCCGCGCAAATATACCGTGTTCAACGTAAGCGTCAGAGCATCCCACCTGTTCGCGAATCGTAGTTGGTGATGCATTGGGAGGATGGACGAACGAGTGGTTGGCGCGGTGCGGCGCCGTCGGAGCCGTGCGGAGGCTGCGGCGATGGTGACGGAGTATGAGGCGAGCGGGCTGAGCCGGGGGGAGTTCTGCGCTCTGCATGGACTCGCTCTGGGGACGTTGGATCGGTACCGGAAGCAGCGGGAGTCGCTGCGGGGAGAGGCTGCCGAGGCCAACCGATGGGTAGCGGTGGAGGTATCGGCCTCCAGTCCTGCAGGCGTAGTCGAACTCAGTCAGGCTGGCGCAGTCGGACGCGCAAGCGGGTTGTCTGTGGTGGTCGGGGCGGGGCGGCGCATCGAGTTGGAGTGCGGGTTTGACGCCGCGACGCTGGAGCGCTTGGTGCCGCTGCTGGAACGGGCCTGAGGATGTTTGCCTGGGGCCCGGCGACACGGATCTATCTGGCAGCGGGCGTCACGGACATGCGTAAAGGCTTCGAGGGCCTGTACGGACTAGTCCGCGACAACTTGCAGTGCGAGCCGCTGAGTGGGCATATCTTCGTGTTTTCCAACCGGCAACGCAATCGGCTGAAACTCCTATTCTGGGATAACAGCGGGCTCTGGGTTTGCGCCAAGCGTTTGGAGAAGGGCCGCTTTGGTTGGCCGGCAGCAGCGAGCGGGCAGGCCAAGGTCGTGCTCAGCCATGAGGAACTGGCCCTGCTGCTGGGCGGCATCGATCTGGCCGGAACCAAACGCAGGCGCTGGTACAGGGATAACACTGCTGCCGGACAATAGTCTATATTATATCTGAGACAAGTCCATAAAGTGCTTGCTGGCAGAGGCAACTTATATTATATTGATACTTACAGCACGTGAGTATCCCGCCCTCCAATCCCCTTATTTCCGAGTCCGAACAGATTGTCAAACTGCGGCAGCAACTGCAGTGGGCGGAGCTGAAGATTCAGGTTCTGGAAGAGCAGCTGCGGCTTGAGCGAATCAAGAAGTACGGTCCGGCGAGCGAGAAGCTCAACGCGGCTCAACTGCAACTGCTGGAACTGGAGCCTGGGGTGAGCAATGTCGAAGTTCAGGCTGAGAGCGAACGCGAACCGATCGCCGCGGCCGTCCGGCCGAGCCGCCCTCATCCCGGACGGCAGGAGTTGCCCGCCGGACTGCCTCGCGTGGAACGCCTGATTAGCTGCGCTCCGGAGCAGTGCACCTGCAAAGCTTGCGGGCAGCCGACCGCGGTCATCGGCTACGACGTCAGCGAGCAGTTGGACGTCGAGCCGGCCAAGTACTTCGTGGTGGTGACCAGGCGTGAAAAGCGCGCCTGCCAGCACTGCGAGCAAGCCGGCGTGGTCACCGCCCCGGTGCCGGCGCGGATCATCGACAAAGCTCTGGTGAGTGACCGCGTGGTGGTCGACACGGTGGTCTCCAAATACGCCGACCACCTCCCGTTGTACCGGCAGAGCGTGATACTGGCGCGCGAGGCGGGGCTGGAACTTAGCCGGGCGACGCTGGATGGATGGGTCATGCGGGTGGGCGAGCTGCTGCTGCCCATCACGGCCGTGATGCGGCGCGAGCTCATCTGCGGCAGCTACATTCAGGCCGATGAAACTACGGTGGACGTGCAAATGCACGATCGGCGCGGACAGAATCATCAGGCCTATCTTTGGCAATATGGCAGACCGGGAGGCAGCGTAGTCTTCGACTTCCGGATGGGGCGAGGGCGCGAGGGTCCGCGACAGTTTCTGGGACAGTTTGAAGCTATACTGCAGACCGACGGCTATGCCGCTTATGAAGGCGTAGGCGGGCCGAAGATAGTGCACGCCTGCTGTTGGTCGCACTCGCGACGTAAATTCATTGAAGCCATCAAGCTCAATCCGCACGATGCGGCGGCGGCGCGCATCGTGGCGCGGATCGATGAACTGTTTGCGGTCGATGGCCTGGCGCGCGAACAGAGTCTCGATCATGCCGCGCGTCATGCACTGCGCCTGGAACGAGCCCGGCCGTTGCTGGAAACCATCCGCACCGAGGTCGAGACTGCCCGTGACGCCGCGTTGCCGGCCAGTGCCATGGGCCGGGCGGCGCAGTACACCCTCGCGCTCTGGCCGAAGCTCACGCGCTTCCTGGAGTATCCGGAGCTTGAGCTGAGCAACAACCTCGCGGAAAACTCGATGCGTCCGATCGCGGTTGGACGGAAGAACTGGATCCACGTAGGGAGCCAGCAGGCAGGACCCAAGGTCGCGGCCATCCTATCCCTGGTCGAGAGCTGCCGCAGGATGAAGCTTCCAGTCCGCGACTACCTGGCGACGGTTCTGCCTGGCCTCGCTAATCGCTCCATCCGCAGCATCGCCGAACTCACACCCGCAGCCTGGGCGAAAAGCCGATAGCTCCAACTGCTGCCTCCGTCAACCGTGTAGTTGCTCTGACGGATACTGTTCAACGTGAGTTCCTCGTCGGACTTGTCATTCGAGGACGCAACGGGCGCGTAGACACTTCGCATTGGACATTCCGGCAGTTGCTGCCGTTCAACGTGTGCTTTCGGAATCCGCACCCAGAGGCATAGAGAAGAGTCCCACACAATCGCAGGCTTATACCGCAGCGGCCACGCGCTCAGGGATGGAATCCGGTCGAACCACCTTCAATGGGGGCGACGGAATGGGGGCGACGGTGAGTTCCGAGGCATCATGTGCGTCGGGCAGTTGGCCGATTCGCCACCCATCCCCTGTCATCTCGCAGTAGTAGTAGCGAATGCCGGCGTGCTCTTTGAATGTACCTTTCAGACCGGGAGCACCGGCCACGCCCAGCGCGGCGTGCCCAGGCACATACATGAGGGCGGCCTGATAGCCCATGCAGTGCAGGATCGAAGCGGCCAGGATCGAGTAGTCCTCACAGTCGCCCTTCTCGTCGACGAGTGTTTCCACCGGATAGCGCGGATATTCTCCCACCTCGCGTGTGTAGGTCACGATCTGTTGCACGAAGGCCAACGCGAGACTCACCTCGTCGTAGCTGCCAAATGGCTTGCCAAGGCGACTGAGACGCTTTGCTAAATCTCGAACCTCGCCGGTAATCCCATCGGAAACATAGGTCTTCGGCCAAACTGCGGGATCAAGGATCCGCTCTTCGGATCTTAGGTCATCGTAGATCTTTCGACGGATCGCTAGACGCAGTTGGTATGGAATTTCCTCAAAAGTCCAACTGAAATCACGGACGATCAACGCACCAGGTTTTTCTGGAGGCGGCTCCACCGGCTGAGGTGTCGGCTCTGGCATCAAACCCGGGCGCAGTCTCGTCGGCCAGAAGTCCAATCCAAGTCCGTTTAGCAGCAGCGCGAAGCACATGGGAAACGCCAGGAATCTCGCCCCCTCTGCGGGCTCTCCGGCAATCAGCAGCCATCCGATTACAACAGCGGAGACGAAGCACACAGCACGCGTGCCCTGCAGCCTCGCCAATGCTGAGAAGCGGTGCTTCAACTCGGGCTGGTATGTGTCGATGCCCCAAGCGATGAACAACAATCCGACCGCGCTGGACACACCAGCGATGACCGCAGCCGTCTTAAGACCGGCCGACACGGAAATGATCGGTAGGATCCAAGCGCAAGGCCACAGAAGCAGCGCATAGAGAAGGAAGAATAGGAACATCATGACGGCTTCCGCCCCAGACCATCTACGTCGTTAAAAGCCATGCGAGTTGAGATTGAAGTCAAGGCAATCAGATAAGGCGATGAGCGAGGGACGGTTGTGAGGCGAGTGAAGTGCGGGCGCAGGTCCGCCTCCAGTTCCCGAAGCACTCCCTCGCAGTCAGTACCATCTGCCTCCAGAACCGCGGAAGTTTCGGGTTCTCCAGTGCCGGGACGCGCAGTCAGGAACGGTTCGGCCGCCAGCCTGCCGTGATCCCGAACCTGCCTAAGTCGTGCTGGATCTTCGCGCAATCGCAGAAGTATTCGTGTGTCGAGAACCCGCCGGCACCGACTGAGGGTCAGGATTGCCGCCAATTCCAATAAGTGCCATTCATATGCGTTCGGCAATGCCTCGCCCGGTTCAGCGAGTCTTCGCCACAGAAATCTGCCCGACGTAAGCGGCAAATAGCTGGAGGGTGGAAGTCCAGGCATTTCGACGATGGGGTCAGCGGCCTGGATCAACTCTTCTCTTTCCTGCAGCAGGGGCCAGTGGATCGTCGATGATCGAGGCAGTGGTGCTGCGTGTTTCGTCGCAAACCACTCAACAGCCTCTTCAGAACGCACAATGCAACGTTGAACTTCCTGATTAACTTGGTTTGCGGAATCACTGACGTCGAGTAGGAGTCGAGTTGCGACGCGTCTCACCGCGGAACCCAGGAGATACTCCCATTTGCCAGAGAGTGCGCCGCGTAGTTCCGCGAAACATCGCTCAGCTTTTGTGCATGCGGCATGTCGCCATAGGCCCGCGAACGTTAGAATCCCAACGGATGCACCGGCCGCGAGCGCGAGATTGCCGCTCGTGGAGAGCGGCCCAGCCAGAGCTGCGTATCCTCCGGTGCCAGCACCGGCGATCGCATGAACGGCTAGTGATGCGGTTGATGGAAGCCCTTTCACCGCTGCCGTCGTTTGGGCGAACGCCTTCGATGGATCAGGAGGGGCCTCGTATGACGGAGCGTTATCAGCGAGGCCTCGAATGGCTGATACCGTGTCCTCAAGGAATGCCGCTGCGAGACGTAATCCGCCGTTTTCGCCCGTCACGATGGAGTCTAGATAGTCTTCCAGGAGGTGCTTCCACTCAGCCAAGCGATCTTCCACTTTGGATTGCAGCGCGGCCTCGTGCTCCGCAGCGAGCGACTCGAGTTTGCAATCGACGCTCTCCAAGGCCGCAAGCAAAGTAAGATCTTTATCTGGATCGCTCGTGGAGGTCGTAAGATCGTGAAATGGATCCATGGATCCTCGGGCCAGATCCGACTCCAGATCACTCAGGCTAGCGAGGCCTGCGTCAAGCTTGAATTTGGCGACATAGAACGCGTGACGATCTTCATTGTTCGCATGAAGCAGAGAATCGGAAAGCAACCAGGCTCCCGCCTGAACACAAGCTGTTTCTAGAAGGGCGTCAACAGGGTAATAGATGGTGCTTCCACCCAAGGAAGAGCAGTACCCATCGCTTGGACTCGAACTCTGGATCCATTCCACGAACTCCTCGTCGGAGCCGCAGGAGTCAGGGAAGCGCTCCAAGTAACGTAAGGCGTGTAGAAGCTGATAAGGCCGATCCTCAGCCGTGAGTTCCAGACCCGACGAATTGCGCGTGTCCAGAAGAAAGATCTTGGCATAGAGGCTTGAGCACAGAGATTGGAGATTCAACGCCCTAGCCTGGGGTGATGCCGAGTCGAAGAGGAAAACACCAGTCCAAAAGAAGGAATGTCCTGCCAACTGCGATTGAGCCGAGGCGTTTTCAAGGACTATGGAAACATTGGCGAGCGCAGCTTCGAAATCCGGATCACTCGTATCGCCCAAGACAACGATCAGATTGGTACGACGTAGTGAGATGCCGGCACGAGCGAATTGCGCTGCGACGTCAATTCCTAGAGCTTTTCGAATGTCCCTTTCGACTTGTTCGGCGAATCCTTCCTTCGCTGCGCTCAACCACGGCCGTATCGTGTTGAATGCCGGTGGCTGAGTGGGGAAAAGCTCCTCCTGCAAAGCCCTCAGCGAATAGAGTCCATCGGTCAGCGTAACAGTGACGATGCGAGTCGCCGTCAGAGGCGTCGTTGCTCTTCGCGGCAGTGTTTCCAGCCTTATTCGATCCCGCAGATGGTCGAGCATTTCCTGGCGCCTATACGCGGGCCGTCGTCAATTCCCGGAGAATATAGGATTTTAGCGATTTTTGGAGATGGCGCAGCAGGGCCGTACGAGCACTATCTCGATTGCTCTCGCTGGTGTCGAGCTCTTCTTGCAAGAGTGGAAGATACTCCTTTTCCAATCGCTCACGAATGGCACTCATGCCCGCGTCGCTCACCTTTGCTTCGATTCTCTCTCTGAGGGAACCATACCAATCCGGGCGGGTTGTCAGCTTTTCGATAGCCTCCCCAAGCCCGTTGCCCAGGGAGACGGGCTTGTCGGGTTCGTTTACAGCTAAGTAATAGTTCGCACCAGTGGCGTAAAGGAATGTACCTTTCCGCTTTCCTCTTCCCATCGGCGCGTCAGCCGGAAAAAGAACGCTGAATGCCCGGCCAAGTGCGAACCAGCGAAGCGACTCCTCCTCTTCTTTGTGCGGCAATGGTTCGTCCCACTCCTCCGCTTCCAGCCATGCGTGAATAGGGCGGACATTCCTCTTCTTCGCTCTTCCCTCACGGTACTTTTTCTCGAGTCGATTGTAGGGAGAAGAGTAAAGAGTCACCGACCGGTGCGAATGAAGCGTGTAGCCCATTTTTAACTGGTACAGGACTACCTCGTGTGAAGACTCAAAGAACGCGTAGACGAGGCCATCGCCGGGTAAGAATTGGTTGCAATTATCATCGAACTCCGCCTTCTGGCCAGGATTGATTGCAAGAATCCAGTAATTTGTGTAGTTTGCCTCGAGTTTGTTTTCGTCAAGCCAAAACATAGGAGAAGATAGTGTTTGCAAGTCTCTGAACAGGAGACTACGGCCACGAGGATCACTGTAAAAGCGCTGAAGAGCATAGTTGAATGTCAGCCCAGAAATAATCTGTGCGAGGTCATGATCAAGGATCTCTTTGCTGGTTTCCTCAAGCCACGCTTCCGGCTTTGACTTCGTGTCCTCTAACCGCCCGTCGGCGAGCCAAGAGTTCCTCACCCGTCGTATGGTCCCAGCTTCGCCGGGCTGCACTAATTCTTTGTAGAGATCTTGCGCTTTCGCGTTGTCGATGAGGCTAAACCGATTCCCCGATTCACGCTTCTTAATATCGGCCATTTGGTCCAGACGCAAGGCGGTAGCCAGCAGGACTTGCTCCACCATCTGCCTGGTGCCGACTAGCGCTTCAGTGCAGGGCTTCCAACGCTTGAGCAGGCGGTCGATTTCGCGCAGCAGGCTCGCGTAAATCTTCAAACAGCGTTCCTTCGTCCAAAGATCGATGGATGCCTCGAGCAGCGCTTCTAATCGAAGGCCTAGATCGCTGAGCGTGCTCTTCACGCGCTCTTTCCTTCCGAAAAAGCCGCTTTGGGCAGCTTCCTGAACGGCCTGCAGACTAAGCTTCACCTCTCCATCGAAGTTGTCTTTCAGGTCGGCCTTCTTCTGTGCCGCCTCTTCACTCAAAGCCGTTTGGTGAACCTTCAGGGTAGCCGACAGCGATTCAGCAAATGCGACAGCGTGGCCTAGTGTCGCGTCAGTGACAAGTTGCGATACGGCTGAGCCGACCGCATTGATCAAGGTGGATTCAACCTCAGCGGCTCGTTTGTCCAGCACAGGCTTCTTCGCCGCATCCACGTCGGTGCGAATATCCCCGGCGAATGTGGTTGCGCGCACGGCCAGGTCGTCTAGATTTGCCCCCTTTCGGGTCAGGGCCGAAACTGCGTCTACAGTTATCTTCAGCTCATCCGCGAGTGGTTCTCTAAAGTAGTCCTGGAATTGGTCCGTACCCGCCTCCGCCGACTTGTTCGCAACAACCCACTGGGTCGCCTCATCAGGTGTGGAGGCTGGGGTTGCGAGTTCCGACGTAAGTGTCGCAAAAGCGACTTTGAGTGAAAAATAGTGGCCTAGAACGTCCGCCGGCACGCCAGTTTGAACGACGCCGAATGAGGAGAAGCAACGCGGCATATCATCGAGCCCAAGGTTCCCCAGAAATACGTTCTCCAGATCCTGGACCTTTGGTTGGCCTTCCGCAATTGCCATTGGCGTTTGAATCTCGGACAGTAAGTAGCCGACAGCGATCTCGGCGAGCTCTGGCATTGTCGTGACGATGGCCGATCCGGCTTCATTCTTGTCGCCGATGAGGTGTATCAACTGCGGGAAGTTTTTAAGCCCAACTTCCACCGCTGAATACGATTCATCGTCATAGTTCTCGACTTGGTTTGATCCGCCAATTATAAAATGATGGAGCTCCTTCAGTGCTGCGTAACTGTTTGAGTACAGTTCCTGCAGTTCTCCAGCGTTTACCTCTCCGAGCAAGACATCCGGCGTGGCGAGGATCGCTTGGTAAGGAAAATCAGCGGCTTCGAAATTCCTGAACAATTCGCCCGTTGCCGCCAAAACGTCAAACAGGCAGCCTGACCCAGTGCCACCGGCGATCGTACTGATCACGTAAACCTTGGTTGGCGCGCCAGTCATGAAATTCTGGCGAGGTTCACGCAATCGGTTCGCGGACTGTTGAAGTTTTGCGATGAATTCGCTGAAGACGGGCGGATTGCGGAACGCCAGGCGCCCAACGACGCGGACACGGTCCGCTCCCCCCGTGATGCTGCGCGGTTTAAAGGCGCCGCACAACTCGGTGAACCATCCCAACTGCTCCGGGAATTGCGGCGCAACCGCCTGCGGTGAGACTCGCAGAGAAAGCGGTACGTACTCGTTCCTAGTCAATGTGTCGTTAGGCGGCAATTGATGCGTGTCAAGCCCCAAGAATGCGAATCCGTCTAAGTGCTCAGGAAAAGCCGTCCGAATACGCTCCTTGAGGTGGCGGAGCACCGTGCATCCGAACCCGCCAAGGCCAATATAGAAGGTTGGCCGGAATGCCGCCACGTCCTCCAATCGTTGCCCATCACGGAGATTCAACGTCTTCAAATAGTCGGAAAGGCTGGTGGACATTATTTATTCCTCAAGATGCATCATATCGGTAAGAGCATGGGCCGATTGCAAGTACGGCTCTGTTTGCGAGGCGAAGGCTTCTGCCCGGCTTGATCTTGAAACTCGCTCCGCCGGCTTCCTTCACTTCGAATGTGGCCATGGAGCTGATGTTGCTTATGAACACAGCCCCCCATGATTGAAACACGAACTCGATGTCTAGATCGGCAGGCCGATCAGGCAACCCCATGGCCGATAGTCTTATTCTATTGCGGCGCCAATTCAACCAGCGTGTGAAGAAATCGCGCCGAATCTGTGCGAGCCGGATTGGGCCTCGAACCGATCCAGGGCAATTGCCTACTGGCACCAGGGTGCCCGCAGGCGCTCGCAGCCACCCTAAGACCCAAACGAGGTAGCCGATCACAATCAGCAGCAGAACAAGAAGGCCGAGAAACCACCATTGAACCTTCTCCCAAACGCTCGGCACATGAAGTGAGAACTGTACGGCGACAACTGGACGCCCAGGCGAGCTGAACGAGACTTCGCCCTCGTAGTCGCCCCAATCGACATCTCTGGAAATCAGTGGCTGGATCGAGAACGGTACCACAGAACCTGGAGGGACAATCAAAGTGCGCGACAAGATTTGCGGCATGCGCGATAGTTCGTTGCGCCTGAAGGCGCCGCTGCTAGAACTCTTGATCCGCGATGATGCCGTCAATTCGACGGCTTCGGGTAGGCCAGAATGCACGCGAACCACTTGGCTGGAAGGTGTGCCCCTTTCAATTGTTCCGAAGCTGACGGATGTCGGCTCTACAAAGAGGCGCGGAAGCACCTCGAATTGATATACGAGACCACGCCTTGGCAGCACTTGCCGGCCGGCAGATGACTCAAGTTGAGCGGTAACCGTCAGAGTGTAAGTGCCTGATAGCGGTGGTTGCCAAGTCAAGCTATACTCGTCCGACGCTGAACGAAACGCTACGGTCTGTGATGCTGTGCCAGAAACCGGGCGGATTTCCGCGCGAATGGATGCCTTCGGCAACCGCGTCGAGCTTTGTTCGGTATTGGCGCGCAACCGAGCGGTTGCCTGAATCGGCTCGCCGAAGCGATAGAGGCTTTGCATCCCACGCACCTCTAGTTGAATCCCGCTGGTCCCGACAACCAGCGAACGAAACTGCCCTGTGGCGGTTCGGAATCCGAAATCCCAAGACGATGGAGTTTCCGTTCTCGTCATCGGAAAAATGTGAAGGCTCTGATGCGTGCCAGCTTCGACTACCTCCGCGCCGGATGATGATCGGACGAAAGGCTCGGCGGCAGAATCTGTGAGAACAACAAGCCTTGCGCGTTGCACATATTCATCAAGGTAGATACTTCGTCGCGTGGCAGGTCCGGCCACGCCACCGTCCTGCTGCAATATCTCAAGATCTGTCCAATACAGTAGGAGTTGCGAGAACACAGCAATTAAGTCGGTGGCTTGTTCTGCATGGAATGCATGCAGCTCTTCGGGCTTCTTTGAAGTCCGCTGCGAGAGCCCCTCGAGGAACGCGCTGTCGGCATTCCCGCTCAGCCCGACTGAGAAAACCTCAATACGCTCCCGAAGAAGAAGAGGAATCGCCTGCGAATCGATCAAGCGCCGGGCTATTGGCGAGAGCCTCTCCCGATACTCGTCGAGAACACGCTTTCGGCCTGATTTCCCCGCACGGATCAAATCCAACTTATAGGAAATATGGTGGGGTGCATACGTTTCGTCTTCCGGATTGGGGTCGAGAATACCATCAGTCAACAATAAAACGATCTTGCGGCGTTTTGAATCGACCCCAGCGAACACTCGGGTCGAAGCTTCGAGCGCGGCGCGGAAATCGGTAAACTCACTACTATTTCCTAAGCTCTGGAGAGTCCGATAAATCGTTGATCTATCTTTGACGGAAGCCCAAGTAGGACGGCCTCCAATCGCCCGCGCCTCAGCCACGGAACCAAACTCAACGATCGCAACCTCATCGTCGTCCGACATCAGCGCAACTAGAGACTCCGCAGCTGCAATCCTGACGTCCTGCCGGTCGTTTTGCTTCATTGACCCGGAACTGTCCATGAGTAGCAGCACGGAGAGGGGGGGACGCTTCTCAGCGCCGGTTGCGGGCAGGAGCAATCCGGCGAGCATAAGAATCAGCGTCTTCAGCGACCGGTTGCAATTTGTCGAGAAACGGGGTGGCGACGTCACCATTGTCACTACTTTGCCAGGTCTTGTAATAGCTCTTTGGCCTTTTCCACTCCGCACATGGCGATGAATTCGATCTGGGTCGGTGCCCCAGCAAATACCTCGGGGTCTTTCTGGTCTCGTTGGCCCTGAGAGCAGGCTGTGACAAGAAACGCTTGCCTCGACTTCTCGTTCGGATCGGGGCTGAGTAGAAAGACTGAACCACCTGGCAGAGCGTCTTTGTGTGCCCTGTAGATGGTCACGGGAACATGCGCCACCCCATTAACGAGCCGAGGTTCGCCTGTGCTGCCAATGCGGATCCCCGCCATGTAAACCGCTTCACCGCCGCGCAACCCGCCCGCGTCGCGGATCTGAACCACGATTTTCCTACCTCCTAGAGTTTGGCATCCGGAAACCCCAAACGCGAAAGCAAGTAGAAGAAGAACTGCAACATCGCGACTTGGTTTGCCGCCCATTTTTTGCTCTTTCCGAGAACGCTAATGATATGCCCGATGATAGCGCCGCCGCAAGTTGGAGAGCGCCAAGAAGTCGGGGGGGCGGCCAAGAATCTTCCTTTCGAATCAATGGTAGTTTGGATCCGCCCTAGCGGGCGAGAGTACAGAACTCCCAATACTCGCGTGGCTAAATTCAGGTTTGAATCGGGCTATATCCTTGTAAATCAGCGGCTTGCGTGACACACTCCCAACGTCTTGACGCTCTCCGTTAAGGCCTCATAGCGGAGGTGATTCGGGCCCGGTTGCGGCCTTTACCCCTCTCCATAAGCGCCACACGACCGCGATCTCGTCACGAAACCCCAAGTTGTCTGGATAGCGGTGAGAATCGCGAATGAGGCGCATAACCGTCAACATGTCGTCAGCGATCGCCGCATCGACGTTCCAGAGATCTATCGGGTCCCATCCGCCGTTTTCTTCGGCGTTGTGCCAAGCCAGCAGGAAATTGGCGACGCGCAGGGCCTGCCCGGTGTCCTGCTGGGCGACCCGGAGCAACCGTTCGAGGGCGTGCCACCCGGCCTGCTGGTCTGTCGTCGTGAGGTCCAATTTCGCGATCTCCTTCTGTGCATAATAATGCCTTTTCTGGAAGCCCGGGAAGTTGGAGCATTGCGGCCCCAACCCATTAGGCGCGTTTTCCGGGAAGGTGTAATGGTTTAGGATTCTCCTCTTTGGGTGGTTCCTCTACTCCGCATAGCCAACCGCCGCGAGGTTGATCGCTACCGGATGCCACGCGCCTCTGACTTCAATTCTCAGGCCTCGCGGGCAAGTACTGCGAGCTGGAATCATCGGACCGGACGTGCACATACCGGCTGGTGGTGGTGAAGACGACGATGGCCCGCAAGAGTGAAATCCGCCAATTTTACCTTTTCGGGGCGTTGGGCAAAAATGGCCTTACTGAAAGTGTTCGTGTCGTACTCGGAATTTTTCAGCACTCGGAATTTCAACCGAAAACCTCCGTTAGGATTCAATCCATTAGTTATCCTTTGGACTCTCCCTGATCAAGGCGCCACTAGGATGTCCCGCTTCTCGATGGATAGGTAAACGCTGCACGACTACACAGGGTGGATTGTTTTCACGGTCGAGTTGTTGCACACCGTTTACATCGTTCAAGAGGCAGCGGATCGCTTGCCAAGCAGCGCTTAATTGCGGCGCCCCGAGTCTGCAATGCTGGAATCAATGGGTCTCTTTTTCGGGTGGCGTTCCCGTGAGGCCGCGGAAGATAATAGGGAGGGGTGGTTCACTGCGTAGTGGTTCGGCGAGCGCAGCACGGCGCGCCGCGATTTTAAGATTCGTTTGTCTGCGCTGCAAAGGGCAGTCCTTCCCGGTAGAATCCGCGCTTTGTGGTCCCATTTGGAGGTGACATGTCCGTTGTCGCAGATAAAAAGTGAAGCAGATCATCGT
>Ga0118677_10005464_pt1 | contig 22203 bp, 14 predicted proteins | sample AliMusrvi5mmetaG_FD_86154 | JGI IMG/M metagenome (GOLD analysis project Ga0118677, IMG submission 86154)
GCTTTGCGGTTACCCCGCTTGGTGTGGCCCTGCGTGGTGTAGGTTCCCCGATGGAGTTCGAGGTAAAGCTCTCCCACCCAGACAGGCAAGTCCTTCGCGTCCTCCTTCGCCTTTTGTGCGAAATCGATGACCTTCTCCAGCTTCACTTTGGGAAGCCCTTCAAGATCGTGAATCCGCTTGGCCGTTTCCAGCATCGGGATGCTGGGGCCTCCGCCACCATCGCCAAACCCATAGACATACAGCGAGCGCGTTGCCCGACCGTGTTCCTTGAAGTTGCTGACGTTATAGACGAGCGTCTTGGCATCCATCGTGGCGTTGTAAGTATCCGCCGGAGGGAAGTGTGTGAAGATGCGCGTCCCGTCGATCCCTTCCCACAGGAAGGTGTGATGCGGGAACTTGTTGAACTGGCTCCACGAAATCTTCTGCGTGATGAAGAAGTCGATGCCGCAGCCCGCGAAGATCTGCGGTAGCGCCGCGCTGTAACCGAAGACGTCGGGAATCCAGACATCCTTGGTCTCATAGCCAAGCTCTTCCTTGAAGAATTTCTTACCGTGGAGGATTTGACGAATCAGCGATTCGCCGGAGGCGAGGTTGCAATCGACCTCGACCCACATGGAGCCAATGGGCTCCCACTGGCCGCGTTGGATGCGTTCCTTAATGCGTGCGAAAACCTCTGGGTAATATGCTTTCATCCAAGCATATTGCTGTGCCTGCGAGCACCCGAAGACATATTCCGGGTAGTGGTCCATGTAGTCCGTCGCCGTGGAGAAAGTGCGGGCGCATTTGCGAATCGTCTCCCGTAGCGGCCAAAGCCAGGCTGTGTCGATGTGCGCATGGCCGATGCCAGAAAGCTGATGCACGGTGTCGCCGTTTTTCTTGGCAAGAACCCCGGCCAGTGCTTCCCGCGCCGCGCCGATGGTGGCAGAGTCGTTAAAATCGAGCCGGTTGAGCGAGTCGTTCAACGCATAGCGGAGTTCGGCGCGCCGCTGGTTTTCCTCGGGCAGTTCGGCCATGAGTTCAGCGGCTACTTTGAAGTCGTAGTAATAATCGAACGCCTCGCGGTTAATGCAGACCAGTTCCGCCTGGTGCAGCTTGAAGAGCGGGGTCTTCTTCGTGGGCACCTTGGAAAAATCTTCGGCTATGTTCGCCGCTGCTTCGATGTGAAACTCGAAGGTTTCGCCCCCACGCGCCTTCGCCGCCACCGGAATATCGCTCCGGTTGATGTTGAGCGCCTTGAGGATCTTGCCTTGGGAATAGATCAACCCTTCCGCGGTAAAACCTTCCCATCCCTTATCGATAAGGCGCATCAGGACGACGACTTCGCGCCCCGCCCAAGCCTCGGGCACCTGCCCCCGCACGCGGAACCAGGTGGTATCCCAAATGGGGCCCCAAGCGCCCCCGACCGGGAACGGTTCGTAGGAGGCTTTGAGGGCTGTCTCCAGCGGGACCGGTTCGCCACCGACATGCCACGCCTCCACCTCCACGGGTGTACGTAGCGGGTGAATCAGGGTTTCAATGGCAGGGAGCGCCTTTTGAATGCGGGTTTCAGTGAGCTTGGGATGCTTGAGCATAAAGAGAGGAACAGGATAAGGTGTCAGTGGGCAATATTTAGCGCGCCAGCCAAAGAATGGAAGTCACGCCGCGCGGGTAGTATTTGCTTCCTTTCGCTTCGCCGGAGACGATTTGGTCGCTCCACGCCCAGTAGGTATTGCGCGGATCGAGCAGCCAAGCGGCATGGGCTTTGTCAGCGGGCTCGAAACCTCCAGCTTTCGGCGCGAGACCGAGGATTTTCTCAGCGATAAATTGACACAGATAGACTTTGCTCAACCACGAATTGTCGCTCGTGGAGCTGATCTTCCAAGCGCCGTCGGGGAAGAGGCAGATGCCCGGCTGGAGCACCGCTTGCAGGTGTTTCTTGAGTGCGACGATCAGTGCACCGTAAGTTCCTTTCTCGCTGAGAGCTTCCTTTAATCCGAGGCAATATGGAACGATCAAGCCTTCGACGGCGGGGATAATCCGGCTCTGGACGTTCTCGTGCAACACTGCGGGCAGTAGACCGTCCTTGTCCGCCGAAGCGCAAACGGTTTCCGCGCTACGCTTGGCTTGAGCGAGGCAAATGCCCGTACGCTTTGCATCCCCCAATCGTTCGAAGAGCGATGCCAGTCCGACATAAACACCCCAGTTTTTTACTGCGAGGTAAAGGTTATTGCGCGCCTGACCCAGGGAGACGTCGAGGCTGTCGTAAGTGGTGATTTCTGCTCCACCCGAACAGCGCGAACTGTCGAGCCCCATCACACCATCACGTTTCTTGGGATCGGGGTGATCCCGCTTGAGCAAGCTCTCCAGGCATTGCTCAAAAATGGTGCGCGATTTCTTGAACCACGCGCGGTCACCCGTCTGCTTCTCATAGGTCAACCCACAAACAAGCCAGTTCACCAACTCTTCGTGTGTCATGTGGGAGAAGCAGCCATCGAGGCCGGTTTTCTCATACGTGGAATAGCAGGGGCGCGAGAAATGGTTGGCCACTCCCATATCGTGCGTGAAGCTCAAGCCGCCGGGATACTCGCGTTTGTCCCCTTGGAAGAGGACTTTGTCCCGATAGGAATAGCGCTTGGCGAACCAGTCGAGTTCGTTGGCGACCGTCCACGGGTTCTGATCCATCTCGAAGAAGAGCTGATCCACGGTGAGATCGAACGTGTTCATCATGCGGTATTCGCCCTCGTTGACGATCCACATCGGCTCGCCCTCCACATCCAGCAATTCCGTGCTGCCATAGTAGCTGTGGATCGCCTGGGCCAGCATGAACTTGCGCGAGGGATTAAGCCGCGAACGCTGAAAGCGTTTTTCGAAGGCGTCGCCGCGGCTCTTGAGCGCACGAAATTCCGCAAGGGCGTAAGCCGCCACGGCCTCCATGTCGCTGAAGAACCGGGTGTAATAATAGCTGGCCTTCATTCCGGTGGTGACGATGCCGCCGTTGTAAAAGAGCACCGCGAAATTCAGTGTGATGCGCTTCCCGGCGGGAACCTCGCTGATCAACAACCCCATGCCGCCAATGCCAAACGCGAGATTGAACGGATGTTGTTCATCGAGAACCTGATCCGCCGTAAAGCCGAGCGAGGAATAAACGCCGGGGGAATCGCTCGCAATGCCAGTGGAACCGCTGGCAATTCCGACGAACTTCCCGCGCGCGTTGTCATCCAAACGCCGCATTTGCCGGAACGGATTGTTCCCCTGAAAACCAAAGACCACGCGGCGTGCCGACTTGCCCTTGCGGTTGTCCACCTCGATCTCCACTGCCAGCGCGGGCGCATACGCCAGCTTCTGTTCCGCCTTGCTGCTCTTGACGGGGTCCGGCGCGGGACATACCGGCGTGTGAATGCGAAATTCCAAATCCCCTGCCCGCCAGATGTCGCGGCACGGCGAGAACTCCCGCGAAATCTCGCTATCCTTGAACGGCCTCAATACCGCTGCCTTGGTTTTGGTGGTCGCTAAAACATCGAACCGTTTGCTGTCATCCTCCGTGATCTCAAAGAACGGCAGGAGCGAGAAGCCGTTCCCATTGGCGTTTTCCAAGCCGACAAAAACGTTCTGATCCGCCGGTTTGCCCAATTCCACGGCCAAACCGCCTTTAGCTCCTTTTTCACCGAGCGTAAAGCTGGCGAACGAACCGATGGGGGAATGCTGGGTATTAAAGAAGATGGGATTCATAAGATTGAGGGGTGTCTGGAAAGATTGAGAGATTCAAAGAAGAAATCGCTACACGATCCAGAGACCATCGCCAACGCTTTTTGATGGGTATTTTACGGTTGTGAGTAAAAATCTTGTGCGGCGGGAAGGGTCGGATAAATATCGAGCCATGAGTAAGCCCACCATTCTGCTGTGCTGCACAATGCTTTTTGCCTGTTCCACGCTATTCGCCTCGGAACTGGATCAGTTGCAATCAAAAGCCAATCAAGGAGATGCCATGGCTCGGTATAAACTCGGGGATATGTATGCCAACGGCGCAGGTGTTCCAAAGGACGATGCCAAAGCCGTTGAGTTGTTTCAAAAAGCCGCTTCTCAAGGTTGCGTTTCGGCCCAGTTCAGCCTTGGAACCATGTATGCCAACGGCTCGGGCGTGCCAAAGGATGATGCAAAAGCTGCCGAGTGGTATCGAAAGGCCGCTACGCAAGGATTAAGCACAGCGCAGTTCAACCTTGGGCTCATGTATGTCAACGGCACTGGCGTCCCAAAAGACGAAGCCAAAGCCGATGCGTGCTTTCAAAAGGCAGCCGCACAAGGAAATGTTTGGGTCCAGAACCAACTCGGGGACATGTATTCCACCGGCACAGGTATTCCAAAAGATGAAGCCAAAGCCGTGCTGTGGTATCGGAAAGCCGTTCTTCTAGGAGACACCGGGGCCCAGCGCAATCTCGGCCTCATGCTTGCCGATGGCCGAGGCGCTCCAAAAGACGAAGCCAAGGCTTTTGAGTTGTTTCAAAAGGCTGCACTTAAAGGAGACGCCAAGGCTCAGTGTAACCTCGGGCTCCTGTATGCCAACGGCAGGGGTGTTCCAAAAGACGAAATCCGGGCTTATGCATGGGCGAATCTGGCTGCCTCAAGTGGTGATCCGGACACGATTAAGGCCAGGGACGAATTGGAACCAAAGATGACGCCAGAACAAAAAACCGAAGCGCAAAAGCTCGCAGCAAAACTCTTGAAGCAAATTCAAAAGAAGTAACGATCTAAAATCCTAACCCCATTCCCACCATGTCCATCGTCCAAAGATTCTCCAGCAATCCGCTCATCAGCCCCGCCGACGTCAAACCGTCCTCGCCGGAATTTGAAGTCCTCTGCTCCTTCAATCCCGGGGCCACGATGTTCAATGGCAAACCGCTTCTGCTTGTAAGGATCGCGGAACGTCCCATTCCGGAAAAAGGATATGTTTCCACCGGCATTCTGGATGAGGAAAGCGGCGAAGTGAAGGTGTTCCGCGTCCGCTTGGACGATCCCGATCTCAAAGCCAGCGATCCCCGCTTGTTCGAATATCGCGGCGAAACCTTCGTGACTAGCATCAGCCACATCCGCAAAGCCACCTCGGAGGACGGGATCCGTTTTACCATCAGCGACACGCCCACGCTTGCGCCGCAAGGGCCCTATGAAACCTACGGTATCGAAGACCCACGGATCACCAAGTTGGGCGAGGATTACTACGTCAGCTACTCTGCCATTTCCGCCAAGGGCGTCGCTACTTCCCTTTCGCGAACCAAGGATTTCGTGAATTTTGAACGCTTCGGCGTCATGTTCGCCCCGGACAACAAGGACATCGCCATTTTCCCGGAGCAAATCGACGGCCGTTATTACGCCTTCCATCGCCCCTCGCTGAAGCACCTCGGCATGCCTTCGCTCTGGCTGGCTTCGTCGGAAAATCTGCTGGATTGGGGTCGCCATCAATTCCTCATCGGGCCGCGTCCCGGCATGTGGGATTGCGAACGCGTGGGCTGCGGCGCAGCGCCCATCAAGACCTCCGAAGGCTGGCTGGAGCTCTACCACGCCTCCGACAAAAATACGCGTTACTGCACAGGGGCGATCCTGCTCGATCTCCATGAACCGTGGAAGGTCATTGCCCGCTCGGAGGCGCCATTCCTCTTCCCCGAGGCCCCTTATGAACTCCACGGGTTCATGCCGAACATCATCTTCCATAGCGGCCTCATCGACAAAGGCGACGGCACGCTGGACCTCTTCTACGGAGGCGCAGACGAATTCACCTGCGCGGCCAACGTCTCCATCAAAGAGATTCTTGCGACGTTGAAATAGGCTCTCTATTTTAGACGGCCTTATGTCGCCGAGCCCCACCAACCCACGCACCCGAATCCTTGACCGCCTGAAGTTTGTCTACGGGGAGGAAAAGGCTCCGGCGATCTTCGCTCAAATCGAAGCCCTCGTCGCGCGCTATGCCTCGGCGATCCCGCCCATGGCGGAAGGCTGTTCGCAGCGTGATGCTTTCCTGATTTCCTACGGCGACTCCATCCTGGGCGAGAAGCCGCCGCTGGAGACCTTGCACGCGTTTCTTCGCTCGGACGTTGGGGAGCTGATCTCGTTTGTCCACCTGCTGCCGTTCTACCCGTTCACGAGCGACGACGGCTTTTCCGTGGTCGATTTCCGGGCCGTGCGCGAGGACTTGGGCACATGGGAACACATTGAGCGGTTCGCGCAGGATTACCGGCTGGTTTTCGACGGCGTCATCAACCATGTCTCCGCCTCCAGCCATTACATGAAGGGCTATGCAGCGGGCGATCCCGCGTACAAGGACTTCTTTGTGGCGCTCGATCCCGCGACGGATACCAGCAAGGTGCTCCGCACCCGCAACCTGCCGCTGCTCCACGACTACCCGACCAGCGAAGGCGTGAAATGGCTCTGGACGACGTTTTCGCGCGATCAGCTCGACCTCAATTACGCTAATCCGAAGGTGCTCGTGGAAATCCTGGATGTGATGCTCTTTTACGCGCAGAAAGGGGCGGCAATGGTGCGGCTCGACGCCATCCCCTACATGTGGAAGGAACTCGGCACCTCCTGCGCCCATCTTCCGCAGACGCACGAACTGATCAAGCTGATCCGCGATGTGTATGACCTGGCTTCCCCGCACACGGCGCTGCTCACGGAGACCAACGTGCCGCACCGCGAAAACATTGCCTATTTCGGCGACCATGGCGACGAAGCGCAGATGATTTACAACTTCTCGCTGGCTCCCCTCACGCTCTGGAGCCTTTATAAGGGCGACGCCAGCGTGCTCACGGAGTGGGCGGGCGGCATTGAGTTCATCAGTGACCATGCCACGTATCTGAACATCACCGCCACGCATGACGGCATCGGGATGCGGCCCACCGAGGGCATCCTCAGCGAGGCACAGCGCATGGAACTGGTGCAGCTCGCGCGCGACCACGGCGGCGACATGACGGGCAAACGCAACAGCGACGGCTCGGTTTCCCCGTATGAACTGAATCTGAATTATTTCGATGCCGTGAACGATCCGCGCGCCGACGAACCCGCAGAGCTGCAGGTGCGCCGGTTCATGGTTTCGCAAGCGATCCCCATGGCGCTCATGGGCATCCCCGGCATTTACATTCACAGCCTGCTCGGCTCGCGCAACGACACCGAAGGCGTGAAACAGACGGGGCGCGCCCGCAGCATCAACCGCGAACAGCTCGCGCTTGATGCTTTGCGCAGGGAATTAGCTAATCCGGGTTCCGTCCGCGCCCAGGTTTTCTCCGCCTACCGCAAGCTGCTACATCTGCGCGGACAGCAAAGCGCGTTTGATCCCAATGCGGCACAACAGATTTTGGATTTCGGCCCGTCGGTCTTTGCCGTCCGCCGGGAGAATGCCAAAACAGGAGAAACGCTCGTGGCGCTGCACAATGTCACCAACCAACCGGTGAACGTGTTATTGGAAATCGGCTCGCGCGTGGACCTCATTGCCCAGGAATCATTGGCAGGGAACACCGTGACACTCGCGCCATACCAAGTGCGCTGGCTCAAGTAACTCACGTACTCCGGAGCATAGAGAATCGCTGATTACGAGTAAGCCCTAAAGCGCCTCGACAACAACCGATTTGATCCAGAGGGTTCCTGTACCCGCAGCCGTTACCAAGTTGAGAACCTTGCTGGGACTGCCGCCCAGAGAGTCAAAGGTGCCGCTAAGCGTTTGCCAACCCCCTCCTACATTGAGATTGCGCGGTAAATAGTAGTGTGTGTCGGCATCTACGCGGATACAAAAATCGACTTCTGGATGCACCAACGACGACCAGATATACCAACCACCGGCATTCCAATTCAAATTCGGGGTAAATCCGGGCGCTTTCCCATTGCGGGCAAAATCATCGGAAGTCTTGAGAACAACGGTGAATTTGACCCTTCCCTTGTGGCTGGCGGGAAAGTTTAAACGTGTTTTGGATTCCTGAACTACCATCCGATTGAGCGTGATTTGGAGTTCAGGCGTGCCAGGTTCTTTCTTCTCGGCAGGCTCTTGCGGGTTGTGGACCGGTGGTAACAGGCTGCCAGTTTTTTCTTCAACGAGTTTTTGATTGGAATCAAAGAGCTGTACCTTACCTGCCCCTTCCCAATAGGTGTGTCCAGCACTGAAGTCGCCGTTCTTGATCACTTGTGCGTTTGCTGCGGTTAACAGGAGAAAGGTTGCCGCAAATGTCAGGAGAGATGTTTTAGTCATAGACGCGCTTTCCAAGCTAAGAGGTTGAACCGAAGACAACCGTTTTGTCAATCGCACTTCTGCCGCCGGGTAATGGGGCGGAATAATACCGATTTACGAGAATAAATCGGCATCAAAAACCCTCGCTAAAATTCGATTGGGAATGAATGAGAGGATAATGAACCAGAGAGCCAAGCAAAGGCTGTGCTTTCAGCGCATATCGTAATTCGACAACATTAAATCATCATGTTTTAAAGTAATCGACCTCAAGCCATCCATGCCCCTCGAAGCATAATCCGCTTCGGCTCGGCGGGCAGCCCGAACTCCCGCCGCAGAACAAGATGGTGCAGCAGGCGCGCGCCTTCGATGCCGATGGTCGCGGGATCAAGCTTCAAGCGGGGCACCCCGGGATCGCATCCGAGGTTGTTGAGAAATGCGACCGGGATGGCCAATGACTTGGCCGTGTCGCAAACCTCCTGGTTCACCGTCAAGACTCCGTCCACGCGCTCTCCCTTGATCCAACGGCGCAGCGGCACAGAACGCCACTTGCCACCCGCCCAAAGCACCGGCTTGGCGGCTTGCTTGGCGGCGGCGCAGTAACCGCCCAGCCAGCGCGAACCGGTCCGTGCATCCAGACGCGGGTCGATGGCCAGCGCAATCCGCCCACAACCCCGTGCACGGAGAAACGCAAAGCCGCTCATGGCTCCTTCAAAATAATCCATCGAGACGGAGTGCATGGCCGGTTCGTGACTCAGCGCGCCAAGGGATACGGCTGCAAACTCCGGCCAATCCCAGCCGTCGAATTTCCACGGCGCATCGGACGGCCCGAAGAGCAACCCTCGCACGCCCCGGTGAAACAGACGGCGCGACCAGCTTTGTTGGGGAGATGGATCGCGGGCGAGTTCGACGCGTTCGATGGAATAGCCATGCAATTCGGCTTCCCGCCTCGCTCCGTCGAGGACTACGCGACTGTAATCGGTGGCGTCGCAATCCAGAAAAGCCAGCACGCTCGACTGCGCGCGAGCGCTTGAGCCGCAGCTTCGGTAGGCAGCCAGAGCGGAAAGCGCCGGGTCGGGCCGGTAACCGAGTCGCGCCATCGCCGCTTGCACCCGTTGGGCCGTCTTCTCGGCGACCAACTGGGAGCCGTTCACGACGCGCGAAACCGTCATGTGGCTGACGTGGGCGGCGGCAGCGACGTCGCGCAGCGTCGGACGGCGGTTTTCCGGTGTGGGCATGGGCAGATGTTTCCAAAAATTCCGCCTGGATAAAAGCGGAATGTTACTGTGAACATTTCCAGGCTATTGGAAAGGCGCCCGCGGCGTGCGATTCATGGCGTCGCTATGAGCAATCCCTCTCCTCTCTCTGTCTCCGGCGTCTATCCCTCCCTCGCACAAATCGGCGACTTCGGTCCCGAACGCTCCGAATGCGGTGTCGGCTGTCTGATGCCTTGGTGCGGAAAACTCTACGTTCTCAACTACAGTTCCCATCGCAGCGGTTCCGGCACAGGCACGGGATTGCGCGTGATCGACGAAAATTTTCAGATGACCCGGCACCCGGCGGGCGTGGACGGCACCTACGCAAACCGGTATTCACATTACAAGTCGAGCCAGCTCATCATCGGGCCGCATGTCATCGATGCGCAGCACAACGTCCGCACCGTGACGGAATTGATCGACGTGCGGCTGTGCGGGACGGCAAAACACCTCACCGATCCCGACAACATGGTCTATATACTGGGGATGGAAGGAGAACTCTTCGAGTTGAACGTCCATACCCTGGCAGTCACGAAACTCTTTGATTTAACGCAATCGCTGGGCACTCCGGGTGAGCACAAATGCCATTTCAAGGATTGCTACACCGCGTTCGGCCGCCTGGTCATCGTGAACAACGATTACAGCGAGGCAGACTTCCTCGGCAAGCAGCACGAGGGTACGCTCGCGGAGTATGACGGCAAGGAATGGCGCGTGTTGGAGCGCAAACCGTTTGTCTGCGTGCGCGGGCGCGGGACGTTCACGGATACGATTTTTGCGACGGGGTGGGACCGTTCCTCAGCGATTCTAAAGGTCTTCACGAATAACGATAAAACGTGGCGCACTTACCGCCTGCCCAAGGCGAGCCATACGCACGATCACAAGTGGCAGACGGAATGGCCGCGCATCCGCGAAGTGGAGCACGAGCGGTTCCTGATGGATCTGCACGGGATGTTCTACGAGCTCTCGCCGTGGGCTTATGGCGGGCACATTTGGGGCGTGAAGCCGATCAGCCAGCATTTGTGGGTATTGGGCGATTTCTGCACCTGGCGCGGAATGCTGGTGATGGGGGCCGACAACGGCTCCCCCGCTCACGGCGCCAACGAACTCGTTGCAGAGCCGCAATCCGGTCTCTGGTTCGGCAAGACCGACGATCTCTGGAACTTCGGCAAACCGCAGGGATGGGGCGGCCCGTGGTGGGAGGATGACGTGAAGGCAAACACCCCCTCCGATCCTTACCTGATGACCGGGTTCGACAAAAAAGTGCTCCACCTCTCCCATGCGTCGGCGGAAGCAGTTACCTTCACCGTGGAGGTCGATTTCCAAGGCAACGGCGCGTGGAAAACTTACGTGACGGTGGAGGTTCCGGCCAACGGCTACACGCCGCATGTCTTCCCGGAAGGGTTCAGCGCCCACTGGGTGCGGGTGACGGCTTCCAAGGACTGCTGTGCCACCGCGCAATTGCACTATACGTAAGCGTAGGAGAAAGCCGCAGCCACCGCATACGCTCCCAGATGGAGCAGGACCCTGCTGAGCCTTCGAAAGTTCGCCAACCGTTGGAGGATCCAATTGAGGTTGACCCACCCATTTATTGTATACAGTATACAAATAATGAACACCCCAACCTTTTTGTTCGAACGACTTAACAATGACCATTTCACCAGGATCGTTGCCTTCGGTTCATCCAATACCGAGCGACGCATCGCCGGAATGCACTGGTTTGACTGTTTTGAGTTAGCGTGCCGAACGACCTTCGGGCCTCATACCACGTGCATTAATAGCGGGCGGGGCGGCGACACTACCGCCGATCTTCTCAGCCGAATCGAGCGCGACTGCCTGGCTTATCACCCGCACCTCGCCTTTCTTACAGTCGGAGGGAATGATTCCAACCCTGATCGCGGAATCAGCCCGGCTGTGTATCGGGATAATCTGAGCCAAATCATCGAGCAAATTCAGGCATGCGGCTGCCGCCCCGTGTTGCAAACTTATTACGCTGTCGATACAGCGAATCTGAGCCCGGAGCATGCCCTGGCGTTTGACCAGATGATGGCAATCATCCGCGAGCTTGGCAACGAGAAGGGCTGCATGGTAATCGACCATCTGACGCGATGGGAGCGGCTGCGCAAAAGTTCTTACACCATATTCCGCCGACTCCTGATTGATCCGTTGCATATCAATGGCACAGGCAACCTGGTGCTCGGTCTCGACATTGCCCGCGCGTTCTCGCTGCAAGTTCCCGATGACCCCTATTTCCGTGAAGCCTGGACAATACAAGCCCTGCTGGATGAACTGCCTGTGACAGAGGCTACATTGGAGGTCGGCTCATGCGGATAAACACCGTCCCGTTAGGAGCCCAGACTTATGAACTCTTGCTGAGCGAAATTCTGGTGGGGAAACGCCTGGCAGGCCAGAAGATCAGCGAGGAATCCATCTCAGCCGAATTCGGAATTAGCCGCACACCGGCAAGAGAAGCATTGATGCACCTGGCTGCCGACGGCCTTGTCGAGCGCACAGCACGCAAGGGGTGCCGGGTCAACCACATCGACCACGAACAACAGCGGGATTTGTTTCAATGCCGAGCGATGCTGGAAGCGATGGCGCTGAAGTTGGGCTTCGAACAGATTCCGGTGGAAAGGTTGCGCGACGTGATGACCGCCTTGCAGCAGGCCCAGCGAAAAGGCGATGCCAAAGCCTCGCTTCACGCCGATGGCATGATGCATGAACTAATCCTCGCGTCATGCCCCAACCGCTCGCTGGTCGAAATTGTCCACCGGTTGCTGAAACAGTGCAAAGCATTCCGGGCGTTGAGGGCGATTTCGACCGATGTGGCATCCATTACCAACGAGCGACTGGCAATCGTCCAGGCGATTATGGATGGCGACAAGAAAACCGCTGGACGTCTGCTGTCCGCCCACATCCTGCAAGGAGTCCCCGAGTGATCAAGCGTCTGTTACTTCCCCTCGGCCTCGTCGTGGCCCTGATTGCCGCCCTATTCGCCCCCGGCACGGGTATCTGGCTGGCGAGCCCGCGTACTGCTTTTGCGATGATTGCCACGATGTTTCTGATTAACGGCTACCAGACGGATTTCAAAATGTTCAGGATCAACGGGCGGCTGCCTGGCGCTTTTCTGATAGCTGCGCTGGTTTCATTCCTCGGCGGCAGTCTGCTCAGCAAATCCTTGGTCAGCCTGCTCGCGTTCGACCCGCAAATCGCCACGGGCATTCTCGTCATGAGCACGATGGCCCCCACGCTTTCATCCGTCATCGTCATCACAAAAGAGAGCGGCGGCAATACGCATTGGGCGATCCTTATGACGGTCGGACTGAATCTGCTGGCCATCTTCGCCACTCCCGTGCAACTCAAATTCTTGCTCTCGGGAACAACGGTCTCGATACCGGTGGCACCGTTGCTCCTGGACTTGACCTTGAGCGTTCTGGTGCCGTTTGTCATCGGCACGATCCTACGCAGAATCATCAAACTTCCGCCATCGGGCCTGATCAATCTGCTTCCGACGCTCCTGGTTGTCCTGCTCTCTTATATGTCGTTCTGCTCTGGGCGACACACATTGGTGGAGAGCACTTTAAGCACTCTCGTGCTAATCCTCGCCACCCTGCTAGCACTTCATTTGGCTCTGTTTTTTATCGCCATCGGACTGACTCGACTCTTCGGATACCACAGCCCCGAACGCAAGGCTGTAGCCTTTCTCAGTTCGCAGAAAACGCTGCCCACCGCCATCGGCATTCTGGCCTCCATGGGATACGCTGGCAGTGCCGCGGCGCTGCCCTGCGTGATGTTTCATTTCACTCAAATCCTCTCCGACTCGATCATCGCTACGATATGGCGATCCCGAAAGGCATTGCCTAAGCCATGCCCAGCCGACGAACCCGTCGAGGCTTCCGTCTAAGGGTAGGCATTGGGGCTTGGCAGGGATTCTGCGGTTCAGGCGGCCCCAAGGAGCGAGTGGGCTATTTGGCAAGAGCCTCTACACTCCACGCCTTCTCGCCGGTCACCCAGTGCGGTTTCACTCCGGGGAGTTCCACCCTTGCCCGGATGCCTTTTGGCAGCGACAGCTTGACCTCGATCTTGCCGTCTTTGCGTTGCCAGCGGCTGCGGATGGCCCCCTTCGGTGACGGCACGACGCACTCCCCTTCCCCGCCATGAAACACCGGTGCGAACCGGATTTCTTTCCAGGCGGCTGCCGTTTGGTTGATGCCGCCAACGGTCTGCATGAGGTGGTAGAGTGGATGGGCCGACCAAGCGTGGGAATGGCTGCTGCAAGCGTCGCCCGCGTTCGGATCAAAACTTTCCAAAGTGGTGCCGTGTGCCACCATCGGCGTCCAATATTTCTTGATGTAGGCTAGGACTTCCGCGCCGTGGCCTCGCTCCGCAAGGACGTTGAAAACGTAGGTGATCCAATAGACCGATGGGGTAACTTTCGGTTGGATCTCTTCGCGGATGAACGGAACCAGGATGCGATCCAGCATGATCTGCTCATGCCGAGGCGAGAGCCCCGTGAGAAGCGCCAGCGTTTGCGCGTGGATGGAGGTACTGGGGACGATCTTGCCTTTCCATGTGCGCCCGTCGCACAGCAGGCCGTCTTTGTTGATCAACGCGAGCAGGGATTTCCGAAGTTGTGCGGCCCATTTTTCCAATGGCTGCGCCTTTTTCGGGTGGCCGGAGAGCCGGTGCATCTCGGCGGTTTTTTCCAGCGCCATGAGGAGCCAGAGGTTGATGACGCTCCCGTAGCCGTCGCGGAAAAGATCGGTCCAGTCGAGGAACATCCAGTAGCGCGAGTCGTAACCAGCCAGGCCGGTTTTCGGGTCGGTCTGTTGCGCGAAGTAATCGAGCGCCCGCGCGATGCCTTCTTCATGCGCCTGGAACGGTTCGAGGGAACCGGTTTGCCAATAGTAATCCCAAGCCGTGATGATCCAGATGAGGGTGAAATCGGGCAGGATGCAACCATGGGCCATGGTGGGCGCGTGCCCGTAGGTGAGGCCGTTGGCGGTTGTCTGCGCGCCGATGCTGCCAATGCCCCGGCGCAACAGGCGGGCGTCGCCGCTGAGGAAAAAGGTGTTCATCGCCTGAACCCGCGCGTCGCCCCACCACTGGGCCTGCTCGCGCCAGGGGGTATCGACATAGGCGTCGAGAGCGCAACATTGCTGCGTCCACGCGCAGGTTTCCCAGATGCCGTTCAAATCGGCGTCGGAACTGTGGAAGCTGCCTTTGCGTTCCAGCGGATAGCCGGTCCAGTGGAGCTTGAGCGCGATCTCCAACGGCTGCGCGGAGTCGCGCACGGTCAGCACGAGATAGCGGAATCCGAAGGGATGGAAGAAGGTGTGCCGGGTCCGGCCTTCACGGCAAATCAGCCGACTGCCAAAGGCCATGCGGCAATGCGAGGGGACGACCAAATGCGCTTCCAGATTGTCCGCATGAATGGCCTCCACATGCAGGGTATCGACGATCTCCCCGCCGCTGCCGCCTTCGACTTCGAGGGAGAGATTGCCTACGACGGTTCGCCCGAAGTCGATGAGGTAACTGCGGAAGCGGTTGCGCCCTGTGGCCGGGACGTTCAGGGGGGAGAACCCGTTCGCTCCCCCTTCGGGCAACGGCGCATGAGTGAGCCCTTCGGCATGGCGAATCAACGTCACATCGCGCGTGGTGCGGTAGCCCTTGGCACACTTGCCTGCATTGGAGCCGAGAAGCGCGTGCGGAAGCATTTCTTTTTCGGAAAGCAACGGGATGCCGCGCTCTTCCAGGTTGCTCCACGGCATCGAATTCCAGTCCTGGCCGCTCGGGTCCGCAAATCCCGGAGCCGCTGGCTTCTCCCAGCGGGTTTCGTCGAAGTCCGGCTCCATCCAGTCGTCGGGCTCCAACCGCGCATCCCGGTGTTCCTGGGAAAAGAGTTGCACGCTCGTGGGTACGGTGTCTTTGGAGACGCCCGTCTCCCGGCGCTGCAACCAGGTGGCGTCGGTGACGATTTTGACCTTCCCCCATTGCGCCCCCACCAGCAGCCCAGCGTAGCCCTGGGTCAAATATTGGAAGTTGCTGAACCCCGGATTGTGGGCGCGCACGGCAAGGACGTTCCTGCCCTTGCGCAAATACGGGCGCACATCCACTTCATCATACGGCCAATGGGATTGGTAGCCGCGCGCGGGGCCACGGCAGATGAACTGGCCATTGACGTAGAGGTGATAGGATTGGTCCGCCGTGATGTAAAGCGGGGCGCGGCGGGGCAGCGTTTGCAGGTCGAACGATTTCCGGAACTGGGCGTAGCAGTTGTGCATATCCCAGTGGGCGCTCTCGGGCCAGATCCAGCGGGCTTGTTTGAGGATATTCGGAATTTGCGGGGACATTGCGCGACCTTAATCCCTTTTGAAGGGAGATGTTACCCAAAATGGCGCTTGAGACTTCGCAATTATTGACATTTTTTGGAGGTGTTTTTACCCCCCCCGCAACTTTTGCCTCCAACTCGGGTTGAAGGAGAGACGTCCAAAAAAAACCTCCTCTTTTTCATGACCGCTTCCCCCTCCTCACCCTCTGATTCGGTCATCGAACCGGCTTCCTCCCCGAAAATCTGGACCGCCGGAACCTTGCGTTACACAAAGGGGGGCATCGCCATCCTCTTCTTCTGGCTGATCTGGAACGATTTCTTCCTGATGCTCATGGAGGCCGTAAAACCGGCGCTCACGGGCATCCTCATGAAGGATCACGGGGCCACCAACGCTCAAATTGCTCTTTATACGGGGACGTTGAGCGGCATCCTGAGCATGTGGATTAACCCCGTGGTCAGCACGATATCCGACCGCACCCGCACACGGTTCGGCCGCCGCCGCCCGTTCCTGATGGTTGCCACGCCTTTTGCCGCCTTCTTCCTGGCAGCCATCCCGTGGGCTCCGGAAATCTGGAATTGGCTGTCTCATTTCGCCTTCATCGCAGCACTGGGCATCAATAAAACGCAGGCGATCATTGTGGGTATCGGCATTCTCGCGTTTTGCTTTACGGTGTTTAATGCCGTGCTCACGGCGATTTTCACCTACTTCTTCTGGGATGTGGTGCCGAGGGAATTGCTGGGGCGCTTTAATGCCATGGGACGGATCATCGGGATGATCAAGGCATTCGTCTGGAATTACTGGATCTTCGGGCTGGCCGAGAAACACATGCACTTGATCTATGGCGGCATGGCGCTGGCGTTTTTCGCAATTTACATGATGAGCCTCCTCATGGTCAAAGAGGGGGAGTATCCGCCACCGGAACCGCGCAAAAAAGGGAACGTTTTGATTCCGATCATGGGCTACTTTAAAGAGTGCTTTGGGGAGTCGCGCTATGTTTGGATTTATGCGGCGGTATCGGTGAACTATCTAGCCGCTGCACCCGGCCTTTATAAGCTTTTTTACACCCGCGACGTCCTGGGGCTGAGCCTGGACACGATCGGGAAAATGGCTGCGTGGCCCACGATCATCATGATCGTGTTGGCGTATCCTCTCGGGGCGTTGATTGACAGGACAGGCAAACCGGTGCGGCTGCTGATCCCAACCATGTTCATCAATGCGTCGCTGAGTCTGCTTTGCTATTTCTTCCTGCGCGACAAATGGACACTGCTGATGGCGAATATTTTGAGCAGCGTCCTCGGGTTTTTCTGGGGAAACTGTTTCAGCGTCTTGAATGTCCGGGCGTTCCCCAGAGAGAAACTGGGCCAGTTTTCTTCGGCAAACGCAATGACTTATAATCTCGTCAACACACTGATGGCCTGGCCGGTGGGCATGCTGTTCGATTACCTCAATAACTACCTCTACGCCTATCTTTGGTCGTTCGTCTGCCAGGCGCTCGCCGGATTTATGTTCATTAAAGTGTATTTAAACTTTAAACGGCACCACGAGCATGAGCATGATCACGACAAAGCTCCCGTCGTTCATGCCAAATAACCCTCTCCCTTCCCCTGCCCTGCAACTTGTTTTCCCCGGAGTCTGGAAACTCCGGCTCGGGCAAAATCCCGAAGCCTTCACGCCGGTAAATTATCGCGTAATCCCCGCGCAAGAAGAGGGACTTTGCGAACTGCCCGCGCTCGAAACTCCCCCGCTGGACATCGCGCAAGTGCGGGCCGAAAAACAGACGCGAGGGCTTCTCGTAAAACTACCGCTGGGTGATGAGGAGGTCTACGGGTTCGGGCTGCAACTCAAGAGTTTCCGGCAATCGGGAAAAAAGAAAACGATCCGGGTGAACAGCGATCCCGTGTCGGACACCGGGGATTCGCACGCTCCCGTGCCGTTTTATGTGACGAGCGGAGGTTACGGTGTACTGGTGGATACCACGCGCTACGCCTCTTTCTATATCGGAGCACACCAGGCGCCCGGAGCACCGCGAGACGCCGACGAAACAGCCGCCGCCTTTTCTGCCACGGGCACGGAGGCGCTTTACTCGGGCGTGGATAAGGCGTCGAGCCAGGTTGTCATCGACATCCCCCATGTCGAGGGCGTCGATATTTACCTCTTTGGCGGGCCAACGATGCTCGATGCCGTGCGGCGCTACATTCTGTTTTCCGGCGGCGGTTGCCTGCCGCCCCTGTGGGGGCTTGGCATTTGGTACCGCACGTTCGGGCAATTCAACCAACAGGAGGTGCTGAAACTTGCCCATCAGATGCGCGATTCCAAGGTTCCCTGCGACGTGCTCGGGCTGGAGCCGGGCTGGCATTCCCATGCCTACTCGTGCAGTTACCTCTGGAACCCGAAAACCTTCACCGCGCCCGATGCCCTGATTGCGGAACTGCGCGGCCTCGATTTCGAGATCAATCTCTGGGAACACGCATTTGTGCATCCCACCTCGCCCATCTACCGCGAGTTGATGCCTTATTCCGGCGACACGGCTGTCTGGCAAGGGTTGGTGCCGGATTTCTCCCTCCCCAAAGCGCGGGAGATTTTCGCCGAATATCATGAACGCGAACTCATCCAAAAAGGGATCGGCGGGTTCAAGCTGGATGAATGCGACAATTCGGATTTCATCGTCTCGCCGTGGTCCTTCCCGGAACATGCGCAATTCCCCAGCGGGATGGATGGGGAGCAGATGCACTCGCTCTTCGGCACTTTGTATGCGCAGACGCTCTGGGAGGCCTTCCGCAAGAACGACCAGCGCACGTTGAGCCAGGTCCGCTCGGGACACGCGCTTTCCGCGCCGCTGCCTTTTGTGCTTTATAGCGATCTTTATGAGCAGGCGGACTTCCTACGCGGGGTGGTGAATGCGGGGTTCTGCGGGCAGTTGTGGTCGCCTGAAGTGCGGCAGTGCGCCTCGGTGGAGGATCTTTTCCGGCGGCTGCAAATGGTGGTGTTCTCGCCCCAGGCGCTCATCAATGCATGGATGGTGCCGCTTCCGCCATGGCGGCAGTTTGACGAGGTGAAAAACCGCGCGGGCGAGTGGCATGCGGACTGGGAGGCGATTGAGGCCAAGGTGCGCGAGTTGTTTGAGTTCCGCACGCGGCTCGTCCCCTTCCTTTACAGCGCGTTTGCGGATTCGCACTTCCGCGGGATTCCGGTTTGCCGCGCGCTGGCTTTGGATTATCCGCAGGACCTGGAAACGCGCGCCATCGACGACCAGTATTTGCTGGGCCAAAACCTGCTCGTCGCACCGATGTTGACGGGGCAGACCCGGCGGCGGATTTACCTACCCGAAGGGGAATGGGTGGACTACGCCAGCGGGCAGCGTTTTAGCGGCAAGCAATGGATCGAGAGGGAAGCGGATCTTTATACTATCCCGCTCTTCGTCAAATTCGGCACGCTGTTGCCGCTGGCCGAGCCGAGGACATCCATCGGGCACGATCCCCGGTTTGTGCTGACGGTCAAAGTCTTCGGTGAGAGCGAAGCCGCGCCGTTCCGCTTGTATGCGGACGACGGTGTCACCTTCGGTTATGAAAAAGGCCAGGGAGGATGGATCGAACTGGCATGGGACGCCCAACGCGGCGGTAGTGTTCAAGCCGAAGAGCGGGCACACGCCGGACGCTACACGGTGCGGAGTTGGGAGGTTGTCCCGACCCGGCACAGTCTGCGCTGACGGCTTGATGTTTTCCTGAGCGCCAAAGGCACAGCCTCCGATTCACGCCAAGTGCGGCCTATTTTAAAATTGTGTGGGATGAACGAGCATGGAGAACCACGGTTCCCCAAACCCCTGCTCTAGGGGGAACAATTGCCAGCCTGCGGCAGGGAAGGAAGTTTTTATTCCGGCTTAACGATACATGCTCAGGTGCATCGAATTGTTATGCCCATGCATTGGTTCACTCCTTAGTAAATGATCGTTGTTTTAGTGCTTTAACCATTCCGTGGCCGTCTTTGGTGAACGCGATAACCAGATCATAAAGATAGGTGATCCGTGATCCATTCTCGCGCTGCTGCTGAATTAATCCTGATTCCTCTAATGATAGCTCCGTTTCGGAAATCCATTTGATTGGCTTCAGCCAATCTTGAACATGTCTTCCGTCATTTTTCGGATCTTTGTCGTGAGGCAATGTAATCTTTGGGATTTCGCATTCATGAACCGTTGTTCCCGAAACAGCTAAGACCAAAGGCACCCCAACTCTATGGCTGTGAGTATATACTGCCACAAAGCCGCTTTTGGGCGACCAAACTACTGAATCATCTTCATAGCCGCCAAGATCGAAAGTGGAGCCCTGTTCGGGGCCGAATGAGAACAGGAGTTTTTTGGTTTGTTGGTCAACCAATTCAGCATGGTTGAAGCGGCAATTACCGATTGCTTGCCCCTCGTGGAGCCGAATGGAATAGCGGCCGTTCGGAGAAATGAATTCAACCCATTTCGATTCGATTTCCTGAGCATGTAGAAGTCCGGAAAGCATGCAAACGATGGGGATCAGCAACAGAGTTTTAATGGGCATAACAGTATTATTGAATGAACTTCAACTCCGGTTATCGCTGCTTTCGCTTTTTGGCATTGGTCGGTATTTTCAGCAAAGGCGACGCTCCCCGTCAATGGGATAAAAGCCCTGATTGCGCACAAGTTCGGAGGCGTTGCGGAGGGGTGATTTCGTGCAAAATTGGGAGGTTGTTCCGATTTTGCCGAGCCTGCGTTGACGGATTGATGTTTCCCAGTGCCCTTGGAGGGCACAACGCTCTCTTATTGTAAAACCCAGGGCGACGCTTCGCTCTGCCCTGGGCTGGTTTCCTCTGCGCTTTCAGCGCGGGGGCGATGGATTGGATCGCGTTCTCGTTGAATGGATGGCTTTGGGTTGCCTGCGAGTTCCCTCACTACGTTCGGGATGACAAGCATGGTGGCTGATCTTGTATTGGTCTGGATTTTCGCGCCTCGTTCGCACCTCGTTCCCAAGCTCCAGCTTGGGAACGCACTTGGAAGCGAAGCTCCAGCTTCGCAAGCGTGGAAGCCAATAGAAGCCCCGATTGAATGGCGACATTTCGAAGCTGGAGCTTCACAGACACTGGCATTCCCAAGCTGGAGCTCGGGAACGAGAACGAAATACGACAACGGCTGGAAGGGCATCCACTGCGGTCGTAAACGCTCTTGCGCTATGCCTCCCACGTCGTCACGGAAGCGTTGCCGAAGGGGATGCCTTGGGCCGGGACGCTCCTCGCGGCGATGCCGTTCACGGTGACTTTTTTCACGTCGCTAGTGGAGGTAAAGGTGAACGCTCCTTTGCCTGCGCCTTCGCTCACGGTTTTCACTTTGATGGCAAGTGCATCGCCGGTGCGTTGGGCGTGGATTTCCACTTCGGAACGGACGCCGCGCTGGTATGCGAAGGTCGCTCCGTCGTCGAAGACGTAGCGCGTGGAGCTCTCGCCGTCGCCGGAGAGGTAGATGTGGAAATCAGCGCGAGCTGCGTGGAATGCGTGGTCTTGCGGTTCCAAGCGGGCGAGCGGCAGAATGGCACCGTCGCGGATGTAGAGGGGCGTGGTCTCCCGGTTGACGGCGACGTCGATTTCCCGCCCGCCTTCGATCCACCGATCTTCCATCGGAGCGAACCAGCGGCCTTTGCCGGGGAGGACGACACGGCGGGATTCCTGCCGCTCCCTCACGAAGGGAGCTTGCAAGATCCAGGGACCGACCATGAACTGGTCGTCCACGTGCCCGAGCGGCAGCGCCTGGGTGTCTTCAAAGTCGTAGAAGAGCGGGCGGAGGATCGCTTCGCCGGTGCGCTCTTGCTCCGCGAAGAGTTGGTAGAGGTAGGGACGCAGGCGATAGCGGAGCTGGATGAAGCGGCGCATAATCAGCAGCGCTTGTTTGCCCAGCACCCACGGTTCTTGCGGCCGGGTATCGAGACCCGAGTGATTGCGGAAGAAGGGGAAGAGGAATCCTGCCTTGAACCAATCCATCACGAGTTCCGGCGTGGTATCGCAACCGAAGCCGCCCGCGTCGGGGCCGTTGAACGGGATGCCGGAGAGGGCGAGGTTGAGCGTGATCGGGATGGAGTTTTTGAGGTGATGGTAGTTGCTGGCGTTGTCACCGGTCCAGATGGCGGTGTAACGGCTGGAACCGGTAAAGCCGGAACGGGAGAGGAGGAAGGGGCGCTCCTGGGGATGGGCGTTGAGGAAGCCCTGGCGCGTGGCTTGGGCCATGCCGAGCGCAAACTGGTTATGGAAGGCGTTGTGCGGCTTGGTGCCGTGATCGAAGAGCATGTCGAGGTTGTCCACCGCACCGGTGGCGGGGTCATTCATGTCGAGCCATGCGCCGTAGATGCCGAGACTGGCGAAATCCGCGACTTCCTTGCTCCACCATGCGCGGGCGGTTTCGAGCGAGAAATCAGGGAAGACGGTTTCACCC
>Ga0118677_10005353_pt2 | contig 22200 bp, 20 predicted proteins | sample AliMusrvi5mmetaG_FD_86154 | JGI IMG/M metagenome (GOLD analysis project Ga0118677, IMG submission 86154)
TAGCAGAGTCGTGCCAAGGCCTTCGTCGCCAGTGTCGGAAGCGCTCCTCCGGTCAACGGATTCGGCTTGCCGCTTTTGAAACAGGTATCGGATTCCCAGAACGTGGCCAACGCATCCCCCATTCCAGCGACCAGAAATCGAGCCGGAGATTGCGCCACCAGTGCCGTATCAACCAGGATACAATCGGGATTCTTTCGCAAGAACAGGTAGCGTTCGAATACGCCGTCCTCAGTGTACACTACCGACAGCGCGGAACAGGGGGCGTCAGTTGAAACAACGGTGGGCACAACAATAACCGGTATATTCATTTCATGGGATACCGCCTTGCCTGCATCGATTGATGCTCCGCCGCCCAGGGCAATAATGACATCAACCCTTTTTTCCGACGCTATACCGGCAAGCCGTCTGATTTCTTTCTGCGAGGAAACACCCTGGAAGCATTCCTGATAGCAGCGGATCTCCTTCTCAGCAAGGCTGGCCGCAATATCCTGTCCACACAGTGTCAAGGCGGTCTTCCCGCCGATAACCAGAGCACAGGTTCCGATACGAGACGTATGCAGACCGATTTCGTTGATAGCACCGACCCCTTGAACATATCGGCCTGGTGAAAGCAGCATCCGGCTCATGGCATTCCTCCGTAGACCTGTTCAGTAGCCGCCGCAGATACCATCCCCCGGCACCTGTTTGATATCAATGGTGGGTTCATTCTTGTCATCGGTGGATGTCCCTTCATGGGGTTTGCCAATTTCATCAATACTAACCGATCCGTGCCCCCCTTCCACATTGGGCGCCCAGTCGCCCAAGTGGGCAGCGCAGAGGTTTTTTGAACTGTTTGCCTTGGCGCCGCATTGCCGACATTCAACGGTCGGTTTATCGGAAAGTTCCTTGATGCAGTCGTCCAGTTCCTGTCTTTTGAGAGCACACATGTGCATCTGGTGATTTTTGTCGTCGCAGCTCATTGTATCTCCTTTTCAGCCATAATAGGTGTTGCCTCCTGTCACCAGTGGCTGCGTGCGCCAGGGTCAAAAGCGGGCGAACTTCCACCTGTGGTGCCACGGGTATAATAATCTTTGGGATCGTACTCCTCAGCCGCCTTGGCTTCCTGCAGGCGTTTTCGATCAATGGGGTGGGCATGGTCGGCATAGATGTCGCGGAGCAGGTCCTCGACAACCAGACTCAGATCATCAACCGTCTTCACCACTTCGACTTTGTCGCAATAGGCGCCGTATGTCTCAATCAGGCAATCGCCCCGGCCCCAGGTATCGCGTTCCTCCGGGGTCAGCCAGAGCATATAGCGGGCCTTCTCGCGGATTTCGTCCAGCACCCAGTCATTGGCCTCGCCGTAGTTGTTGCGGCCATCGCCCAGAATGATAAAGGCCGGCCTTCCCCGCAGGTTTTCCAGGTACTTTTTCTTGAAGCTCAAAAACACCTGTCCAAAACTGCTGTTCACATCCAGATCGACAAGGTCTCCGGTGTCGATGGTCTTCATCAGGTCGTTAACCGGCATGTTGGCGAGCATGTCAGTTATTTCTTCAATCTCCCGGTTAAAGATAAAGCTGCGTACATCCAGCATCTGGTTGTGCAGCGTGTGGAGGAGCAGCAGCATGAAACGGGACGCATGGCTCACGGAAAAACTGACGTCGCAGAGGACTACCAGCCGCGGTTTTTCCCGGCGCTTGCGGCGCAGAGCTACCTGAAACGGCACCATGTCGTGGCGGTAATTTTTCTGGATGGTCTTGATGACATGGAGTTTGCCGCGATTCTGGTTGTTCTTCATCCGCTTCATATCCTTGCGGAGGCGCATCATCATTCGTGACACCACATCCTGCATGGCCACCTGTTCTTCCGGAGTAAACGTAATGCCCATCTGGGCTGTGTTACTCTTGTTAAGCTCAATCGTAAGCGGATTCTGCGTATATCGCCGGGTCGGGCGGGGGGCTTTCGCCTTGCCGCGGTACCCTTTCATCTGCACCACTATTTCATTGCCGTCCGAATCATCCGGGTCAATCTCGGTCAGGCTTTTCAAATCCTGCAAATCCTCCGGATTAATGTCGCTGTTCAGTTTGATTAATGGCCCGGGCTCATCATGGTCATCATCCTGCTTCTTGTTCAGGTAGGTGAACTCGCCCTCCATTTCAAGAATGGCTGCGTCCACGAGACCGGAGAGATCAAGGTCCGGATCGATCATTTTAAAGCGGCTGAAAAAGCGGTTAAAAACGTAATCAAACAGCGGAAAGTCATTGGCATTCTTCACCAGTGTCAGCTTCAAAAGCTGCCGTGATGATTTGCGCCCCTCCATGCCGGCAAACGCCAATGCCTGGACCGCATCGAGGCTTTCTCCGGGCGAAACACGGATGCCGCTCTTTCGAAGCTCCGCAACGAATTGGGCGATTATCCGCTCCATGACTAACTCAGTTCCTGTACAGCAAGATCCGCGACTTTCTGCAGATCCGACTGGTGCTTGGCAATTACGCCGACAGTATTAGCCACCACTTCCGGCGTCAGCTGCGTTGCCTTCAGGATCGATAATACCTGAGCCCAATCAAGGGTTTCAGAGACACTGGGCGGTTTTCTCAGGTTCAGCTCCCGCGCCTTACGCAGGAAACCCACCATCTGGCGCGCCAGCGAATCGCACAGGTCAGGGAACTTGACCCGCACAATGGCGACTTCCCGCTCCAGTTCCGGGTAGCCGATATACAGGTACAGGCAGCGCCGGCGGAGGGCGTCGGAGATCATGCGTGTTCCGTTGCTGGTCAGGATCGTCAGTGGTTTCCTCTTGGCTTCGATCACTCCAAGTTCGGGGATTGAAACCTGGAATTCACTTAAGCTCTCCAGCAGCAGCGCTTCAAACTCATCATCAGCGCGATCTATTTCATCAATCAGCAGCAGCGAGCGCTTTTCCGACAGGAAACTGCGCAATATCGGCCGCTGCACCAGGAAATTTCTGGAAAAAAACAGGCTTTCTTCGGCAGAAAGACGCTCGACGGCTTCACGCAGGTCGGCTGATACGGAGAGATAATTATCGAGCTGGGTGCGCAGTAATTGGGTATAGAGCAGCTGCTTACCGTATTCCCAGTCATACAGGGCTTTCCCTTCGTCAATCCCCTCGTAGCACTGAAGTCTCACGAGAGGAAAATCAAGAGCGCTGGAGAGCGCTTTGGCCAGACCGGTCTTTCCGACACCGGGGGGGCCTTCGATCAAAATCGGCTTCTCCATGCGAAGGGCCAAAAAAACGGCGGTGGCAATGGCTTCGTCGGCGATGTAGCCGCCAGCAGTGAGAAAATCCTTAACCCCTTGTTCAGTAATCATAGTGACCTCGTCGTGGTGAATTTACCGTAACTGCTCTGCAAACAGCGCGCCGTTCCGTGAACATTGTTTCTTGTATTTTTACTGGTAAGGCATACTCAACAAAATGCCGCTGGTGTCCGGTCAGGTGTGTACCTATTCGGGACCAGCGGCATTTCACTACAGCAGTACGCAATGAATCAGATGTAAATTACATGCACTGTTTGAAGATGCCGATCATGTCCTGCAGGCCGGTATCTGTCGGGTTGCCTTCTGTGCAAATGTCGTTGACCGAGAAGCGTGACAGCCCTTCGATGTCTTTTTCGAGCAGGCCGAGATCCCTGAAGGTCTTGGTGATGCCAAGGTCAGCCTTCAGTTCAAGGCAGGCATTGATAAATGCTTCGCCGGCTTTCATGTCGGACATGCCGTTTGTGTCGATACCGGCAGCCTGAGCCATCATCTTGAAGCGTTCCGGACAGGCCGGCAGGTTGAATCTCATGACCGGACCGAGGCCGATGGCGTTGCAGAGGCCGTGAGGAGCATCGTACATGCCGCCCAGAGCATGGGCCATACTGTGGATAAGGCCGAGACCGGCACTGTTGAAGCTGTATGCCGCAGCCATTTCGGCCCATACCATCGCTTCTACCGCTTTATCGTTATTTCTGTTCATTGCGGATTGACGCAGGTTGCCAAAGATCAGCGAGATTGCATTCAGGCCGGGGCCGTAGGCAGACAGAACGCCGAGACGGGAGGTGATTGCTTCAACGCCGTGAGCAAGCGCATCCATACCGGTGTAGCCGGCCAGGTCGCCCGGCATGCACTGGTGGATCAGCGGGTCATTGACGGATTTGCTTGGAGTGCAGTTCGGATCGAACAGCGCCATTTTGTATTTTTTGTCGGTATGGTTGATGATCGAGAAGCAGGATATTTCCGAACCTGTTCCGGATGTGGTGTTGATGGCGAGCTGGGGAATCGTATTTGCTTTGGTTGCCTTGAACGCACCTTCAAAGCTGCGAACGTCCTGGCCGTCGTGGCTGTGAACAAGTTTGATAGCCTTGCAGGCGTCGTGGGAGCTGCCGCCGCCGAGGCTGATGATGCCGTCAAACTTGCCGGCAGCCAATACTTTGGCACCAGCCATTACTTCATGGTCTTTCGGGTTCGGAGTTACTTTGTCAAACACTTCGGAAGCGACGCCTGCAGACTTCAGTACACCCTGGATCGTTTCAACAATACCGGTGCCGCGAAGGCCCGTGGTCACGATAAGGGCGTTGGTCATACCCAATGCTCTGGCATCATTGCCAACCATTGTATGGGCGCCCCAGCCGACATTAACAGACGGATAAGCGTGCATCATCTTGATCGGGTATTCCAGTCTTTCATTCTTGAGGGTTCTTTTTACGTCTTTGTTGTGTGACATGGGTACTACCTCCTTTGTGGTGTGTGGTTTTTGTGATTAACTGCTCTTGGGTGCGTGAATCTGATACGGCCCTGCAATGTCATTACTTCCGAAATATTTTGCTCCCACCTCCCCATAACCAAGTTTTACGATCATTCATGTATATTGAAAATGAGCTGTTTTACTCTTCTGCAACGCTCATCATGATCGAGATGACATTGTCTTTAGCAAGTTGGATGCCAACTTTAAAATACTATTAAAAACAGTAAGTTACTAAATATTGTTGGTGGTGGTTCGTGGAGGTGAAATGAGAGGCGGGGCGATAAGAAACAGTTTTTTAAAATTATGTCCACATGATGAGTAATTTTCACTATGGAGTTTGTCTACAGTGGGTATTTTATACCCACAGAGTGATGGAGGATCAAAAAATGATTGGCAGGAATGCAGCAACTTCGTGGAAAATATCTGTCTTTCGGGAATGAGGATACTCCAGGCCGATGGATTGTCTGCCTTGCTGAACAGCGGTCATCGGCGGCAAGTAACTGCGGTTAGGTCAGGCGGATTTTCTGCGGGAATAGCGCTCCTGCTTGCTCCATATTATTTGTGTCGTATGATCCAGCACATATTGAAGCTCACGAAGCTGAGCACTCGCGTGGCGAGCAGCTATCCTGTGCAGAACCTTGCACGTTTTTTCGGGATTCATATACCATGGCATGTTATTGCCTCCTCAGTCTTGCAGACTTGCCTTCGGATGAGTCGCGAGACTTTTGTTGTCAAAGCTGCTGCTACCGATAATGGGCTGCATAACGCATACCAAATACCCGACCGTTTGTGTCTGGTACAGATCCGGTCTCTTCAGGCGCCGGTCTCGCGAACGCCGAACGATAATTGTGAGGACTTCTGCCACAGTGTGGATATTATCCACACATCAGCGATTGTCAGGAAAACGGGCTCTGCGAGAACTTAAAACCCTGTTGTAAAAGGAAAGAGTGGGGTTGGGCCGAACAGGAAAACCCGTGAAACATTTCCACGGGTTCCGAGAGTGTGGAAAAAAGCAACAGCAGCTGCAGATGGGGTGCCGGGAAGCGCGCTACATCGCATGATAGCGGACATTATAGAGCAAGAGAAACTATATCCGTGCCGGGAGCCACAACGCCACCCTTGATCACTCTGGCAAAGATTCCTTCTTTTGGCATGACACAGTCTCCTGCCTGATAGTAGATTGCACAGCGGGTATGGCATTCCTTGCCGATCTGGGTGACCTCCAGAAGCGCCGAGCCGAGTGACAACCTGGTGCCTATGGGAAGCGAGACCAGATCTATGCCGGTAGTCGTAATGTTCTCGGCAAAATCACCGGCACTGACATCCAGTCCCATGGCGCGCATCTTGTCAATGCTTTCCTGGGCGAGAAGGCTGACCTGGCGGTGCCAGTCTCCGGCATGGGCATCACCGGCAATACCATGTTCCACAACAAGCTCTACCGACGGAACAGGCTTTTTGCGCTCGCCTTTATTTTCACTTATGCAGACTGCCAGAACGGAACCGGCCATGACTGAACTCCTTTTTAAATACGTATGTTCAGCCGCCGATTGAGGCCATGCTGAACGCCTGATGATGACATTCATCCGGATTCATCTGGTGACAAACCGGCTTGGAATTGACAATTGATCTCAGTGCAGCGGCGAGTTCCAGGTCAGAGCCTGATCTCACGAGCCTTTTGAGATCCGTCTGTGATTCATCGAAGAGACACCCCTTGGCCGATCCGGAGGCGGTTACCCTGATTCTGTTGCATTCAGAACAGAAATGGTGAGAAACCGGAGTGATTACTCCCAACGAGCCCGGGACACCGGGTATGCGGAAATTCCGTGCCGGTCCGGCCATTGCAGCCTGTTCAAGAGGAATCAGCGTGAAGTGCTGGGCCAGGCGGGACAGGATTTCCTCGCCCGAAACCACATGCCGCTGCCAATTATGCTCCCGGATTGCCGGCATGTACTCGATAAAGCGGACAGTGGCGCCTGTACTGGCGGCCAACGCTGCAAAATCCAGAATTTCATGGTCATTGACGCCACGCATGACCACCATGTTGAGCTTGATCGGAAAGCCGTGTTTCTGTGCCGCTTCAATGCCCGCAAACACCCGCGACAGGTCGCCGCAGCGGGAAATACGCCGAAAGATCTCCGGGTTGAGTGAATCAAGGCTTATATTGAGTCGCTGAATTCCCGCAGATCGCAGATCGCCGGCCATGCTTTCCAGGAGCACGCCATTTGTCGTCAATACCAGTTGCTCAAGACCCGGAAGCTCTGCCAGCTGATGCAAAAAACCGACAATTCCCCGGCGCACCAACGGTTCGCCGCCGGTGATCCGAATCTTGTCGATGCCGATGTCAACTGCTATCCGGGCGATCCGGTACAGCTCTTCGTAGCTGAGAATATTGTCGTGGGCAATTTTGCTGATGCCGTCTTCAGGCATGCAGTAGGAACAACGCAGATTACAACGATCTGTGACGGATAAGCGCAGGTAGTTGATGGTTCTGCCGATGGAGTCATGAAGCGGCATAGTCAATCCTTAGAGTTCCAGGCCGTAGCGTTCCAGCTTGCTGTACAGGGTCTTGCGGTCTATCTCCAGCAGCTTGGCGGCCTGACTCTTGTTTTGCTCAACAAGTTCAAGAACCTTCTGAATATGATCACGTTCGACGGCCCAGAGCGGAGCAGCAGTAAAGCCTGTTTCCTCTGTGCGCGGCGCTGGTGCAGCCGGTGAATACGTTGTTTTCTGGGGTGCAAAGGGAAACAGGTCCGGGGTAATAACCGGTTCATTGGCAAGGATGCAGGCTCTGCGTATGGTATTGCGCAGCTCCCTGACGTTTCCCGGCCATTGGTATGCACAGAGCGAAGCTATCGCTTCATCGGTAATTTCCCATTTCTGCGAATCATTTTCATTGCACTGCTGAATAAAGAACCAGGCGAGCGGGACGATGTCGTCGGGACGCTGCCGCAGCGGCGGCAGAGTAATCGGCAGCAGGTTTATCCGGTGGTACAGGTCTTCCCGGAATTCGCCGCGGTTGACGCAGTCATCGAGTATTTTGTTCGAGGCGAAAACAAAACGGACGTTGACGCGAATATCATGGTTGCCGCCCATTCGGCGAAAGGTACTGGTCTCCAGGATTCGCAGCAATTTGACCTGAACATCAAGAGGCATTTCCGAAATTTCATCCATGAACAGCGTGCCGGTGTCGGCCAGCTCAAACAGGCCTGCCCGCATCTTGTTTGCACCGGTGAAAGCACCCTGCATATGGCCGAAAAGCTCACTTTCCGCGGTATTGGCATCAAATCTGCCGCAGTTTACGGTGACAAACGGCTTGCTTGCCCGTCGGCTGGCATCATGGACGGCTCTGGCAATCAGCTCTTTGCCGGTGCCGCTTTCGCCGGTGATCAATACGTGCTCGTCCGTAACGCCCCACCGTTGTACGGTATCCATAACTTTCTGTATTATCTGGCTTTTACCGACAATACGGTGGTTTTCAAAGCGCTTGATCTCTTTTTTCAGATTGATGTTTTCCAGTCGCAAGCGGTTCTTTTCGCACGCCTTGTCGATCAGGATTTCCAGTTCGTCAAGCTTGATTGGCTTGGTCAGGTAGTCATACGCTCCGAGCTTAATGCACTCGACAGCAGTTTCGATCGTGCCATGGCCGGTAAACATGATAATTTCCGGGACATTCGACTCCGCCCGCATCAGCTTGAGGGTTTCAACACCATCCATTCCAGGCATGCGGATATCCTGAAGAACAACATTGAAGATCTCCTCGCGATAGGCCTGAAGCCCTTCTTCTCCACAGGTTGTGGCGGTAACCTTGTAGCCGGTACGGGACAGCTCCATTTCCAGCAGTTCACGCAGTGATTTATCATCTTCGACAACGAGGACTTTCGTATCATTTCGCATTATTTCTGACATGCCGGCATCCTCACGCTGAATTTTGATCCCTTGCCAACCTGGCTTTCCACACTGATATCACCGCCAAGGCGCTTAATTATGTTGTAGGTTACCGCCAACCCAAGTCCAAGGCCCTTTCCCACGTCTTTTGTGGTATAAAACGGATTCCATATCTGATCGATGGCATCCTTGGCGATACCGCAGCCGGTATCACTGATTTCGAACAGTACCATTGAATCTCCCGACATGGAGGTTGTGATAGTTACGGTTCCTGTCGCGTTTATCGCCTGATGCGCATTTAACAAAAGATTCATGCACACCTGGCGAAGGCCGCTCGGGTCGCCGATAACGTCGGGAAGGGTGTCTTGAAGTTCCGTCTTGATATCTACCTTTTCGTAACGGGATTTGAATCGCACAAGTTCCAGAACATCGCTCAGCACTTCATGTATGTTTACGTTACAGACAGATCCGTCGGACTTGCGGCTGAACGAAAGCAGGCTGTCGATAACTCCTTTGCAGCGGTACGATTCCCGGACAATTACATTCAGATATTTCGGAAAGTCACCCAGCCGTGGATCTTCAGCCAGTTCCTGCCCCTCACTGAAACGCCGTAGCAGGGCTTCCGCATACCCCGCCACCGATGAAAGGGGATTGTTGATCTCATGGGCGACTCCGGCAGCCAATATCCCGATACTGGAAAGCTTTTCGGTCTGTATCAGCTGCAGCTCCTGCAAACGTTTTTCCGTTACATCGCGCAGGAACACAAGAGCACGATTCTGTTCTCCTTTGCTCTCTTCGATTGGAGTCGCGGTTATGTCAAAATTGAGATATTTGCCACCGGTCGTTTGGGAAGCAAATGAAATTTCAACTCTTTCACCGTTTAAAGCGCGCTCGACAGGGCAGTTAAGCGGATCCGTTTCCAGATCAGGATGAAACAGCTCACGACACGAACAGCCGGGAAGAGTTTCCTGTGGAAAATAGTGCGGGCAGACGTGGTTACGATGCTGCACCATGCCGTTGGGGTCATACACAATGACGCCGTCACTAATGGAGTCAAACATGGCCTGGAACTCGCTGCTCTTCCTGCGCAGCCCTGAATTGGCCGCCTCCAGCTCGTGTATTTTCTGCTTAACTTCGGCATAATAGCCGATCTTCGAACTGTCCAGTCCAAGCAGCCGCTCAAGCGATGACTCATCCATTTTTGTCCGAACGGCGACCTTGTCCATCAGTACGCCCTCTCCAGAATGCGCAGAAGATCCTCTTCATCCGCTTCGCGCGGGGAAGTGACAATACAGACATCTTTAAGCGCCTGATGAGCCAGCTCCGGGAGGTCCTTGCGCAGAACTCCGATGCTGCGCAGACTGCGTGGGGCTCCACTCGCCTCCAGAAGCGAATCGAGGGTTTCCTGGATTCTTTCGCTGGCGCAACTGAAGTCGCCGCCGTCATGATGGCCAAGTCCAACAGCAAGCTCAGGAAGTTTTTCTGTTACGACCGGAATGTCGTAGCGAATGACTTCCGGCAGCAGGATCGCATTGATGCTGCCGTGGTTTGCATCATAGAGGCCGCCGATCGGGTGGGCAAGAGCATGGACAATGCCGAGCATGGAATTGGAAAAGGCCATACCGGCATGCAGGCTGGCCCGCGCCAGGTTTTCCAGATCTCCCGGTTTCCGCTCGTGAACAGCGTCTGCCAGGCTGGCAGATAAAAGCCGCAACGCTTTAATGGCGTGGACATCGGTAAGGGTTGTAGAGGCAATGGAAAAGAACGCCTCCATCGCATGGCTGAGGGCGTCAGTAGCGGTTGTGCCGATAAACTCATCGGGCAGGGAAGAGAGTGTGTCCGGATCGGTCAGGCTGATATCCGGCGCCACGCAACGGCTCATAATGCATATTTTACGCATGTGTGAGGTGTCGCTGATGATGGCAAACTGCGAAACATCGGAACCGGTGCCACAGGTTGTCGGGCAGAGTACCAGCGGAGGCAGCGGACGATTGATCCGGTCCGGTCCTTCATAATCAACAATTTTTCCACCGTTTGAGACAAGGATGGCAATCGCCTTGGCCGCATCCATGGAGCTGCCGCCGCCAAGACCGACGATTACATCGGCGCCATGGCGCTGATATGCTTTTACCCCTTCCTCCACCTCATGGTCCTTGGGATTCGGGGTTATGCCATCAAAATAAATAAATTCAAGACCGGCTTCAAGAAGACTGCGCATGGCGATGTCCACCCAGCCGGCATGGAAAAGACCCTTGTCGCTGACAAGAAAAACTTTCTTGCCGCCGAGTCTGCGGGCGCATTGCCCTACCTGACTCAGCATGCCTCTGCCGAAAATAATTTCAGGTACCTCGAATTTGTAATTATGCAATGTATTATTTCTCTGTTTTTCCATTACACACCTTCCAAGGAGATACTTTTTCCGGACTCGTTACATAAATATCAGCAAAATCGAGACATACTCCCCTAGCAATGCTCGTGCCCAATTCAAAACCTGGTTTTATATTTTTCATCTTTTTTTTGGCTTCCTTGGCCGAATTTCAATTATTTGTCCGGCAACGGTCTCTTTATCCTCCAAGTAAAACATCATGGGGCTATTTGCTACGGTGTAGAACTCTTACTCATAATGATATCACATAACAATTACGGCAGGTTAGGAAATTTGTCCTAATTCTCTACAAAAGAAATGTCTGATGTCTGTGCGGGTAGTCAAGCTGTAACATGCTGTTATTGTACAATAAAACCAATGTTTTATTTTTGGCACTCCTGTTGCAAAGTCCCGTGAGCATTACCTGCTTCATCAGCAGTGCAGCTCAATAAACTAACTAAAGAACGTTGTTTTTGTGCGCGGAGTGGCACGGATGACAACTTCCATCTGACAAAGAAAGGAGAGAACAAACTCAACACCTGTACAGAAAAGTCAATAAATCAGATTGATGTCGCCTTTCCGTATATCTGAAAACAGCGGTGCCAGAGCATTACACTAACAAAAAAAGGAGGAACGTTATGAAGAAAAGTACGTTAGTAGCATTAGGAGTTATTGCAGTGGCCTCACTTGCCGCAAACAAACCTGTTTATGCCGCTTTTGAAATTGGTGAAGCAAAAGGTTGGAAATTGAGTACTGACGGTATTGTAGATTTTTTTGCGACCTACAATGTGACCACCAAAGGTCCTGGTGCAGGCCACTCGTTGAGCCTTCTGAGCGTCGGCGGCAATGAATCCTCAAAGGATGAACGGTTTGGCACCGGTATCGGTCTGCTGCCATCGGTTGTAGCTTTCAATGTTACGGCTCCTACCGTCAACGGCGTTGACTCGAACGTCCGGGTCGGTATTTATCCGGCACTGCAGAACAAGGCAAACGCAAATGGTACGTCCAATCGTTTTGATACATCTCCGAATATTGACTTCCGTGAATTCTTTTACACCGCCAAGGGAGCCTATGGTGAGCTTCTGATTGGCCGCGCCCTCAACCTCTATCAAGGCAAAAACATCCTGAACGACATGACGCTCCTTACGGCCGGCGTTGTTCCCGGATCCGCGTTCAGAGGTAATACCACCCTTGGTCATATCGGTTACGGCTATCTCTATACCAATTTTGGACCGCAAGCCCGGTATACCACTCCTGACTTTAACGGAACAAAAGTTGCTTTTTCCATTGGAGAACCCTACGCAATCAGCGCCGACACGACCAAAACGAATGCCCCCCGTTTAGAAACAGAAATCTCCTACAACAAGACCTTTGGCGGCACAGCAGTTCAGGCATGGCTTTCCGGTCTTTACCAATCGGCCAAGCGGAGTGATACCGCAACGGCACGTCCGGGTAAGACCAATGAATCCATCGGTGGAGCATATGGACTCGGCGCCGGGTTCAGCGGCATCAACCTCCTGGTATCAGGTTATGGAGGAAAGGGACTTGGTATGGTGAGCGTACAGGACGGTGACTTCCTCGGTTCATCATCAGTTGATGCTTCCGGAAAAGAGAGAATGCATTGGGGCTTCCTGGCCCAGGGCACGTATGCTCTGACACCGACACTGACAGCCGGCATAAACTACGGCCAATCCCGTCAGGAAACAGGCGAAGTTGAAACAATAAGCATTATTAAATGTCAGGAAGCGGCAACAACATCTCTTACCTACAGCTTCACCAGCTTTATAAAGTTTACCGGCGAATACACCTATGCCCAGAACACCTGGCATGATGGAGCTAAACAGCATTCAAACCAGTTCGCTCTCGGGTCGACATTTTTCTGGTAACCGACGACTGATCATTATTTGAGAGGAGAGAATCATGCCAAAATATGTAATCGAACGTGAACTCGAAGGGGCAGGGCAGCTGCCGGCTGAAACATTGCAGGCTATCTCCCGGAAATCATGTGGCGTCCTCCAGGGGCTCGGCCCGCAGATTCAATGGGTTCAGAGTTATGTTACCGACGACAAGATTTACTGCATCTACATTGCTCCCAATAAGGAATTAGTGCTGGAACATGCAGAACAGGGCGGATTCCCCGCCAACAGCGTTGCTGAAGTGAGAACCATAATTGACCCGACCACGGCTGAATAAGTTTCCTTTTGCTCCCCACGCGGGACCTACAATTTTTTCAAGGAGAATGTCATGACGTTAGCATTACTAGTTTTGATCAGTATCATGTGGATTCCGGTTGGTATGTTTTTCCTCGGCTACGGCGAAGCAAAAAGCACCGGTTTTGTGAGTGCGGTTGTCGGGATCCTCGTTGTTATAGGCGCTACGATTCAAGCTGCGGTATTCACCGACCCGTTTACCGCCGGATTGCTGTTTGTATTCGGCGTCCTCTATCTGCAGACCGGCCATGCCCTCCTGACCGGTGTCACTGATCTGCGTACCGTCGGAAACGGGGCCCTGCTTGTCGGTATCGTCTGTGCCGTGTATGCCTATCTTTTTGCAACGGGCGGCGGACTGAAGCCGGATGGCAAAACGTTCATCGGCGTGACCCCATATCTGGCATTCATGAACCTGACATTTGTTGTAATCTGTTTTACCGTAACGGGCGTTACGTATGGCAAGATCAACCCGAAAGTCGCTGCAACCATGTTCATTGTCCTGACCTTTACGTGCCTTCTGACACCGGCATTTGGTCTTATGGGATATGGAAAGCTTCCTTTTTAATACCCAGACGTACTCTGCAGAATGAGTTCATTACACGCGGCTTCACTCCGATGGCGGTAAGGCAACCGGAGCGGCAAAGCCACATATCATTTTATCGTCAGAACAGGGGCACTTCGGTGCCCCTGTTCTTTTGCATTGAGTGGAAACAATTTTATTCGCTTTTTTAGAATTATGGCGTATAATTCTTGCAGATCAAACGTTTGTCCGATAATGTGTGTATAACAGGGATGGATATATCGTGGCTGATATTGATTACCGCGACACAATTATCGCTACTGCGATTCCGCTCTTTGCGAAAAAAGGGCTGAATGGCGTAAGCGTCCGCGAGTTGGCGCGCGAGGCGGGCGTGAACCTTTCCATGATCTCCTATTATTTCGGCGGCAAGGAGGGGTTGTATGCCGCCGTGTTGAAACAGCAGTTTGCCATTCTGGACAAACTCGATGATATTGTTCAACAGGATGTTGATACGCTGCAGAAATTTGAACTGTATGTTCGTGCCATAGTGTCCCGCTACCGCAAAAACCCCTATTTACTTCGTTTCTATACCAGTGAGCTGACAAATCCAACCGCATCCTTTGAAACAATAATAAAGCCGGCGATCAAAAGAGTCGTGCAGATGCTTATTGATACCTTCAGCGACGGCCTTGCTCATAAAAAGTTCCGCGATGGCCTTAATCCTGCTGATACCGTATTATCGCTGGCCGGGATGATCAATTTTTATTTTATCATCGAACCGGCTACCGCAGAACTGGTCGATCATTCGCCGGCAAGGGACGAAGAGCTGATCTGCCATATTATGGATATATTTACCCGCGGGATTCTTAAATAGGAGCGCCACTTTTTTTGAACCATTGTTAAACAAACGTTTGTTTACTGCTGTGGCTGAGAGCACCACAGATTCAATGAAGAAATGAAACGGACGAAAGAGACCGGGCATCAACCGAAACCAACAGTCGAAAGGAGATCATCATGGAAACCAACAGTACGTTTGAATGTGGAATGTGTTATTTTCAAGGCCAGGAGAAGGACTTTACGCCTGTTACTGCCAGCGCGGATCCAGCCGCACTTGAATGCCACAATTGCTTTAATAATGATAAAGACTCTTTCTACGAAATTATCTCGGAGGAAAAATTGGCAGCGTAACCGATAAAATTTCATAATCGTCCGTTCTCTCATGAAGTTCACAAGCCGCCCCATTTTAGGACGGCTTTTTTATTTTAAATTGGAAACCATGAGTGCGGCATGAATAGTGTATAATTGTTTGACAACGATCTGGCAATTACAGACAGGGGGAACGTGTGGACGAACGCAAAAAGTTCTATATCGATGGCCAGTGGATGACACCGGCTGGATCACGATTTTTTGAAGTTGTGAATCCTGCCACTGAGGAGATAATTGGCCGGGTTCCGGCAGCATCCGCTGAAGAAGCTGATCTGGTTGTAGCTGCCGCGCATTCGGCAGCGGGTTCCTGGAAAACCACTTCAGTTGCTGAGCGGGTTGCGTACCTGACTAAGATACATTCCGGGCTCATGTCACGAGCAGAGGAAATCGCCCGAACTATTACCAGTGAAGTCGGCATGCCCATTAAGCTCTCACGCCGCATCCAGGCCGGGCTGCCGGCCGCGGTTCTGGAAAGTTATATCAAACTGCTACCCGGGTATAATTTTGAAGAGCGGATCGGCAATTCTTTAGTAGTGAGCGAACCGATTGGGGTCGCGGCCTGTATCACGCCCTGGAACTACCCGCTGCACCAGGTTATCGCAAAAGTGGCGCCTGCCCTGGCGGCCGGCTGCACGGTAGTCCTCAAACCAAGCGAAGTGGCGCCGCTTTCCACTTTTATCCTCGCGGAGATAATCCATGGCGCCGGACTTCCGGCCGGGGTATTCAATCTGGTAACCGGCAGTGGTGAAGAGGTCGGCGAATGCCTGGCGCGCCATCCGGATGTAGATGTCATCTCTTTTACCGGCTCGTTGCGAGCCGGTAAAAGAGTGGCGGAACTGGCTGCCGGAACGGTCAAGCGGACGACACTTGAACTGGGGGGCAAGTCCGCCGCTGTTGTACTCGACGATGCCGATCTTGCTGCAGCGGTCAAAGGTACTGTTGCAGCCTGCTACATCAACTCCGGCCAGACCTGCTCTGCGCACACACGCCTGCTGGTGCCGGAAGAACAGTATGATGCGGTTGTCGCACTGGCGGTCAGTGCCGTCTCGGCATACGTTCCGGGAGATCCGTTTGACGAAAAGACACGCCTCGGACCGCTCGTGTCGGCAGTTCAACGGCAGCGGGTTCGCGAATACATCAGACAGGGCGTATCAGAAGGAGCTGAACTTCTGACCGGTGGTGACGAGCCGCCGGCAGGTTTCCCAAAGGGCTTCTACGTCATGCCCACACTGTTCGGCAAAGTCACCACGGATATGGCCATTGCCCATGAGGAAATTTTCGGCCCGGTTCTGTCGATCATGACGTATCGGGATGAAGACGAAGCCGTGACCATTGCCAATGGCACTCCGTATGGCCTGGCAGCAGCGGTCTGGTCGGGCGACCGGGAACGGGCGGATCGCGTGGCCCGCCGCCTCAGAGCCGGACAGGTGGATATGAATGGGGCAGCCTTCAACATGCTGGCGCCGTTCGGTGGCTGCAAACAATCGGGCTATGGCCGGGAGTTAGGCAGATACGGGCTGGAAGAGTTTCTGACAACCAAGTCAATCCAGCTAAAGGAATAGTTTTCCGTGCAACTTTCCAGATCTAAGCAGATACGCATAGCATGCTTGACAGGAGTGGCACTGGTTGCATTTGCTGCGAACTCCTTGCTTTGCCGCCTGGCTCTCAAAACGGCAACTATTGATGCTGCCAGCTTTTCTACTCTTCGCCTACTGTCCGGTGCGATTATGCTTCTGCTGCTGTCACACCTATCCGGCAGGCGAACCGTGGAGACCGCCGGATCCTGGTGTTCCGGAGCCGCGTTAGCGTTGTATGCATGCAGTTTTTCCTATGCATATGTGCTTTTGCCCACCGCCACCGGCGCATTGATTCTTTTTGGCACTGTTCAGGTAACAATGATTATCGCCGGCTTGTTTTCAGGCGAACGGCCATCTGGTGCAGAATGGTCCGGGTTACTCATTGCCGTTGCCGGCCTGATATATCTTCTGTTTCCGGGAGTTTCTTCGCCATCGTCAATTGGTGCCGTTCTGATGGCAGCTGCCGGTATTTTTTGGGGAGTCTATTCGCTTCGGGGGCGGGGGGGCGGCAATCCGATCCGGATAACTACCGGTAACTTTATCCGTTCGGTACCATGTGCAATAGCGATAAGCGTGGTCATGTTCCCCATGATGCACCTTTCAGCGAGGGGCGTGTTAATTGCCGCTCTTTCAGGGAGTATTGCATCCGGCCTCGGGTATATTGTTTGGTATACAGCTCTGCAAGGGTTGTCAGCGACTCTGGCCGCAACAGTCCAGCTCGCTGTCCCTTTATTAGCCGCCGCAGGTGGGGTATTGTTTCTCTCTGAAACAATTTCAACCCGTCTTGTTCTGTCCGGCATCGTAATTTTGAGCGGTATTGGTTTTGCCATATGGGGACGATCCCGATCCCTGGGAGACACCAAGATATAACAGTGAAAGCAGCCTAACAGTACTTATGAGGCAATAGTATATGACTGAAGGTTTGGCGGGAGAATATGAATAGAGATAGCAGATACACAACTAAACCCAAGACTGGTGCCGGCTGGAAAAAAGCCGTTGATATGATTTTACGAAGTTTCCACATTGGAACGTCAAGCGTTCTGTTCGGCGGTCTTGTCTGGGCGGTTCCCTCTGCTCGTCTTTCATTGTGGCACACCATGGCCATCGTAACCGGAAGCGCCCTGATCCTGTTCAATGTTTTCCGGTGTCGTCACTGGCCGTACCAGGGAAGAGGGGTGGCGGCGCTGTTGCACATCGGACTGCTCTCGCTCATTCACATCCGGGCGGATCTGATGGCACCGATACTCGCGACCGGTCTGACGGTCGGTGTCGTCGGCAGTCACATGCCGGCGTTCCTGCGCCATTGGTCGTTTGTCCATCGCCGGATACTTGACTGATACCCGCTTATCAAATCAGGCAATTTGGTTTATCCCGAAGTTTCCGGTAAAGGGTATTTCTGCCAATACCCATCAGTCTGGCTGCGGCGGCAATATTGCCGCCAGTCCGGTCAAGCGTTGATGCGATGAACTTCGCCTCAGCGTCAGCCAGCGATACCGCACTGCTACTTGCCGTCAATAATGCCTCACCGCTTTCCGGACCGTTAATTCCAAAATCCGCCTGCTCCAGAAAATCTTCCGAAAGCTCGTCAACCGTTATCTCGCCAGCGTCGCCGAGCAACGCGACCGCGGTCCTCAGCACATTGTGCATCTGGCGGATGTTGCCGGGCCAGGGATGACATTCAAATATCTTGAGAACTTCGGGGCTGATTGCCACCGTTCGATCAGACCCGGCAAGGCTGTCGAGAATTTTCCGGGAGAGCAATACCCTGTCCTCCCGTTCTTTCAGGCTGGGAAGGGTAAGCAACAGCCCGTTCAGGCGATAATAGAGATCTTCGCGAAATGTTCCGGCGGTTACCGCATCCCTGATGCGCCGGTTCGTTGCACAGACGACCGATATTTCGACCCGGAAGCTGCCGGTGCCTCCCAGAGGTGATACCATGCGATCCTGCAACACCCGCAGCAAGCGGGCCTGAAGCTGAAGCGGCATTTCACCGATTTCGTCAAGGAACAGTGTCCCTTTGTCAGCTTCACGAATCTTGCCGATATGCCCTTTGCGTTTTGCCCCGGTAAATGCCCCTTCCTGGTACCCGAACAGTTCCGATTCAATGAGTCCCTCGGGAATCGAGGCGCAGTTGACCGGTACAAACGGCCCGGATTTCCGTGGGCCCGAGAAGTGCAGCGCCCGCGCCAGCAGCTCTTTGCCGGTGCCCGACTCTCCCTCGATCATGATCGGTATGTCATGGCCGACAACTTTGAGCGCCTTACCGATCAGCCCCTGCATCCTGCGGTCACCCAGCTCCAGTTCCCTGAGCAGTACCGGTTCTTCTGAATCGTGCTGGCGTGGTTTCTGCTCTTTTGCCGGAGCACTCGCAATGGGCAGGAACGTGACAGGAGAAATGGAAGAGCCGGGCCAAACCCTGCCGAATAATTCCGTGCCGTTTTGAAGTTGAAGCTTCAGAACTGGATGATGCTGAAAGCGGGTCTGCTCAAGTAGTTTCGGGAGACTGAGTCTGAACAGCGAGGTAAAACATTGTCCTGCCATACGGAAACGGTCAAGACCGAATTGCAGCAGTGCGCTGCGATTGGCGGCGATTAGTTCCCCATGTGGAGAAAAAACGGCGATTCCTTCGTAGAGGGTGCCGACAAATTCCGGCTTGATGTGAAAACAGATGACGATATCATCAGGGTATTCCGGGGCAAACATCTGATTTTCAATAATCTGGGCGGACAGCCGCACCAGAGCCATCGTATGCTGCTGGTGACCGCGGTAATCACCGGATACATCCAGCGCACCCATAACGCCTCCGCGCGGATCGAAAATAGGCGTTGCCGAACAGCTCAAAAAACGGTTCTTATCGATAAAATGCTCGCTGCTGTGAACGTGAACCGGTGCCTGCTCTTCGAGAGCCGTACCGATGGCGTTAGTTCCATTGACGCTTTCCGACCAGATTCCGCCCGGTTTCAGGTAGATTTTTTGCGCCTGATCGACAAAATTCGGGTCGCCGATAGTATGGAGGACAACGCCTTCCCTGTCGGCTAACAGCACCATGCTGGAAGTTCCGCAGATTTCGTTGTAGAGATTTTCCATAACCGGTTGGGAACGAATCAGCAGAGTGTGGTTTTTTTCCCGCCGCTCCATGAGGTCATAGCGTGGAATGCAACGGGTTTCTCCCCGTTCCATGCCGATGCCCCGCTCCGCCGAGCGCTGCCAGGAGCGAAGGATGATTTCGCTGATAATTCCAGGTGTTACTGACCCGTTGGCCAGAAAATCCTCCCGGGCTTTTCTGACGCAATTGAGCTGATCCGTTACCAAACTTCCCATTTAGTTCCCCCACTCTGGCTTGTAGTAGAAAGCCGTCAATATTCATAACGTGAAACTCTTAAAAATCATTGCCATATCCGTGCCACAAACAATGTTATGCTGTTCCGTTTTGGCGCACTCGTTTGTATGTGTGTCACACAATGGAACAGATTGTCCCCATTACAAGCGATTATCCGGGCCCGACTGACGGCGACTTGACAATTATCAACCCGGCAAATTTTTACGATAACATGCTGAAAATCAAGAGATTGATCTCGATATACGAATCGGATTACGCAACTTTATAAAAATGTTTTGCTCTGTTGGCATACACACTGCTCTATTACCGTTTGAAGAAACAAGCCGCAGATTTTAACCGGGCAGATTTTCTCCCGATCTCAAAAAAAACAAAGGAGTTCGTCATGACAACAGCGGCACAGGCAATTGACCGGATGGCAGTAAAGGCACTCAAGGCACTTGAAGAGTTCAAAGGGTTCACCCAGGAACAGGTAAACAGTATTACCGAAGCAATGACAGTTGCCGGTGTCGCGAGCGAGCGATATCTGGCCGAGTTTGCGGTTGAAGAAACCGGAATCGGCAACGTTGAAGACAAGGTTATCAAAAATCATTTTGGTACCCAGGTTGTTTATGACTACATGAAAAACGGCAAATCCGTCGGCGTTATCGATGAAACTGACGGCATCATCTCCATTGCCGAACCGTTTGGCGTCGTAGCAGCGGTTACACCGACCACCAACCCGACCTCAACCACCATGTTCAAATCCCTGATAGCTCTCAAGGGGCGTAACGTAATTATCTTTGCCTTCCACCCCCGTGCCCAGAAATGCAGCGAAGCGGCTGCACAGATTATGCTCAATGCGGCTGTTGCCGCTGGAGCGCCGCAGAACTGCATCCAGTGGGTGACCGCACCGTCCATCGAGGCAACCGATGCACTTATGAAACATCCTGACATCGCCATCGTCATCGCCACCGGCGGCGGTGCCATGGTAAAGGCCGCGTACAGTTCGGGTCACCCCGCTCTGGGTGTCGGGCCGGGTGGAGTGCCGGTATTTATTGAAAAAACCGCCAACCTGCGTATGGCGGTAGAAGACGTCATCGCCTCCAAAACGTTTGACAACGGCACCATCTGCTCGTCAGACCAATCGGTAATTTTTGATGATCGCAACATCGCTGAAAAAGCCCTGATTCTCTTCGAAAGAAACGGTGCCTATCTCTGCACCGAAGCGGAACGGAACAAGCTTGAATCGGTCATGTTCGACAAGGAAAGAGGCGTACCGGATATGGCCATCGTCGGCAAAAGCCCGCAGGTCATTGCCGAGCTGGCCGGCTTTAAAATCCCGGCCGACCGGAAGCTGCTGATGGTGCCGCTGACTACTACCGGCGGTGACGACTGGATGAGTCGCGAGAAACTTTCTCCGGTGCTCGGCTGGTTCATTACGGATGGAAAGGAAGAAGCGATCAACGCCGCTGCCGTACAGCTTGAATTCGGCGGTGCCGGACATTCGGCCGTTGTTTTTACTGAAAACGAAGATGTCGCCCATGAGTTTGCGCTCAAGGTTCACGCCAACCGGGTCGTCTGGAACCAGCCCTCCGTTCACGGCACCATCGGCGCACTGTACAATTCCCTGGTGCCGTCGCTTACGCTGGGCTGCGGTGCCATGGGGGGCAACATCACTACCGAGAATGTCGGCTACAAAAACTTGCTCAACATCAAGCGCCTGGCTCGCAGAAATCCGGCGAACAGCTAATTCTAAATTACGGTAACGGACCTTCGAGGTGTGACCCGATTCGGGTCATGCCTCGAAGGCCCGCCTGGTCACCAAAGAGGAAATGATGGCTCTCGTAACGTGTGCAATATGTGGAGATCCTGTTGATTCAGATGATTATCACGTCAAGCGGTGCAGTGTTTGCGGATTGTGGTTCTGCTACCGGCATCTCGGCCAATACAAGTCCCAGTGTACGCCGTGCAAAACCTATTCACTCACAAACCGCTTCGGAAGATAGCCGGTGGAGTATGAGCGCAGCACCGGGCCGGCTGTTGCTTTATTCATCAGTGTCGCAATTACACCCAGGAGGTTACGGATGAAAATATGTTTCCCCGTGACAGTTGACGCAGGGATGGACAGCTCTATCTATGGGCATTTCGCATCTGCTCCATTTTTCATGATTATCGATACGAACACCCTGCACAGCAGCACTATTGCCAACTGTGACCCTATTCATCCATTTGCCGGATGCAACCCGTTTCGCGCTCTCAGTGGGCAGCATCTGGACGGCATTGTGGTCGGAGGCATTGGCGATGCCTCCGTGAGGGTCATGACCATATGCGGATTCAAGGTATTTGAAGCCATTTCCCTGTCAGTCGCTGACAGCGTGGAGTTGTTCAAGAGCGC
>Ga0118677_10005468_pt1 | contig 22192 bp, 21 predicted proteins | sample AliMusrvi5mmetaG_FD_86154 | JGI IMG/M metagenome (GOLD analysis project Ga0118677, IMG submission 86154)
GGTCTTTTTAATCATCGCCCTGGTCCTCCTGCTCTCGGCAGCAGTCCTGATCCTCAATACCATTCGGCTGGCTATTTTCGCCAGGCGACGAGAGGTCTCGGTGATGAAACTGGTCGGAGCAACGAACTGGTTCATTCGGGTTCCCTTCATGTCTGAAGGACTTATCCAAGGGCTCCTCGGATCCATCGTCGCGGCCGCAGTGGTGCTCGGGCTTCATCTCTGGCTCAATACCCTTGGAGATCCCAATAACCCGAACTCGGTCTTGACCCAGATGCGACTGACAGGTTGGGAAGTGTTTTGGACCGACGCCATTCTCGTCATTGTTGGCGTGGGGATCGGTGCGGTGGGTTCATTGACCGCGATTCGTCGCTTCCTTGACGTTTAGGGAAATTTCTTCATCTATCGTGACCGTTGTTTTGAGCAGCGACGCAAGTGAGCTCGCTGCATCATGACAATGAGGAGTCACAATGATGAATGGCACAGTTCTGGCGGGGAATCTCACGAGGGATCCAGAGATTCGCTATCTCGCCGATGGGGTTGCAACCTGCAGTTTTGGCCTCGCTGTCGATCGGCGTTGGCAAGATCGAGAGACGGGGGCATGGGCCGAGGCCACGTCGTTTTTTGACGTTGCCTGTTGGAGAGAACTCGCCGAACACGTCACCTTGAGTTTGGAAAAGGGAGCGAGAGTTATCGCCACGGGTCGACTCGAGCAACGAAGCTGGACAGGTGATGACGGCAGAGTACGGACACGGGTTGAACTCGTCGCTGACGATATCGGAACGTCGCTGAAGTTTTCTCCCCTTGAGACCACAAACTCGTCGAGGGTCTAGTTACTCTTTCGTTTCTGGATCGAACTCAAGGGAAAGTGAGTTCACGCAGTAGCGAAGTCCCGTCTCAGTGGGTCCATCGTTAAAGAGGTGGCCGAGGTGCCCTCCACATGCTCCACAAAGAACTTCGGTACGGACCATGCCGTGGCTCTTGTCTTGCTTTTCAATCACTGGCCCGACCGCAGTATCAAAACTGGGCCAGCCTGATCCAGAGTCAAATTTCGACCCCGACATGAAGAGCAAGGTATTGCATCCTGCGCAGTGGAATCCACCATCTTGGTCAACATGGAGAAGATGCCCGGTAAAAGCTGGTTCCGTGGCAGCTTGGCGAAGGATGGCGTAGCGCTCTGGAGAGAGTTGACTCTGCCACTCTCCCTCTGTTTTTTCGACCTGGAATTCAGTCATAGGTGCCTTTCTCGTCTGTGATCTGGCGAAACGGCAGATCACTTCGTATCTTGTCTGTACGCTACCGGGCGATGGAGTTCGCTGATTCACCTGAAGATGCCGCCTTCCGCCAAGAGGTGGTCAGTTGGCTGGCCGAGCACGTGGTCGGCGAGTTCGCCGAACTCGGTGGCAGAGGCGGTTCGGGTGATGAAACCTTTGGTTTTGAGGTGCGACGAGCCTGGGAACGTGAACTCGCAATCGGCGGCTGGACTTGCATCGGCTGGCCTGTTGAGTACGGCGGCAGGGGAGCATCGATTGCCCAGCAGGTCATCTTCTTTGAGGAATACGTCAAGGCGAAGGCTCCGGGTCGAGTTGGCGTCCTTGGAGAAGGATTACTTGGGCCAACGCTGATTCACTATGGCACTGAAGAACAAAAAGCACGATTCCTTCCCACCATCGTGGCGGGTGAGGAACTCTGGTCGCAGGGCTACTCAGAGCCCAACGCGGGCAGCGACTTAGCGTCACTGAGCACCAAAGCCGAACTCGACGGAGATGAGTGGGTCATCACAGGTCAGAAGGTGTGGACCTCACTGGCGCATCAATCGGACTGGTGTTTCGTGCTGTGTCGAACTGACCCCATCAGCGAACGCCACAAAGGCCTTTCGTATCTGTTGGTCCCGATGAATCAGCCAGGTATAGAGATTCGCCCCATCAGACAACTCACAGATACGAGTGAGTTCAATGAAGTCTTTTTTGATGGGGCTCGAACGAAGAAGGAAAATATTGTTGGAGAGCCGGGCCAAGGGTGGACCGTGGGTTTAGCGACATTGGCCTTTGAACGCGGCGTTGGACTCTTAGGACACCTCTTGTCGTTCCGACGAGAGTTTGATGCGCTTTTGGCGGTGGCCAAAGAAAATGGCATGAGTCAGAGACCCATCATGCGAGATCGCCTCACAAGATCATTTGTCGAATTAGAGATCCTTCGGGCGACCACTCTTCGGAGTTTGACTGGCGTTGATGGGCCCGCAGCCGCCCCTGAGGCCTCAATCTTGAAGTTGTTCTGGTCGACTTGGCACCAGCAGTTCGGAGAGTTGTGCATGGACATTCGTGGCATGGAAGCAACCCTGGTGGGTGATTCGTATGATCTAGGACAAGAGCATCGAACATTCTTGTTCTCTCGTTCTGAGACGATCTATGGAGGCTCCAACGAAATCCAGAAAAATATTATTGGAGAGAGAGTCCTTGGACTCCCTTCTGAACCAAAACCGCAACCCAAAGGAAACCCATCGTGAGCTTGAATAATGATTTTCCTCCCCCTCCGCTCATCACACCTCCATCTGGGCACAACCTCTTAGAAGGCAAAGTTGTCATCGTGACTGCTGGCGCAGGAACTGGGATCGGCATGTCCACCGCACAGCGCTGTCTCGAAGAGGGCGCCCAGGTCGTTGTCTCTGATGCTCATGAGCGCCGCCTCGCCGAAACTGTCGAAGAACTCTCTGGAAGCGATAGCGATCACGTCATCGGTATTCCCTGTGACGTCACGAAGGAGGATGACGTCCAACACCTTTTCGCGCGAGCTAACGAGCACTTTGGTCGCGTTGACGTGGCGGTCAATAACGCAGGTTTAGGAGGGACGGCACTTCTCACCGAGATGACCGATGAACAGTGGCTCCGGGTCCTGGACGTGACCTTAAATGGAACGTTTCGCTGCACTCGTGCCGCCATGCAACTCATGGGGACCCAAGGAGCAGGGGTGATTGTCAACAACTCGAGCGTTTTGGGCTGGCGCGCACAACCAGGCCAAGCGCACTACGCCGCAGCCAAGGCTGGCGTCATGGCGCTGACACGTTCTGCTGCGGCAGAAGGTGCGCCACTTGGCATTCGTGTCAATGCGGTCGCACCTTCATTGGCCGAGCATCCATTCCTGAATCGGGCGATCAGTGATGAAGATATCGCCATTCTTCGAAATCGTGAGCTCTTCCACCGAGGAGCTGAAGTCTGGGAAGTAGCGAACGTGGTGATTTTTTTGGCGAGTGATTACTCCTCGTATCTCTCGGGAGAAATCATTTCAGTCTCAAGCCAGCATCCATGACCATGCCCGCCACGCCGGTTCTCGGTGAGAGCGAAGACCCGAGGGGTGATCTCGCGTGGGGGACCATTCCAAATCTCGTTGAGTGGGCCGCCACATGTTTCGCTGACAGCGAAGCGCTGGTTGATGGCGATCTCCGTCTTAGTTTTGCTGCGTTGGCTCACGCCGTCGATGACGTGGCCCGGGGCTTTCTCGCCCAAGGCCTTGTTGCCGGTGACCGAGTCGCACTGTGGGCACCGAACTGCGCTGAGTGGGTACTTGGAGCACTTGGTGCCCTGAGGGCGGGCGGTGTCATCGTGACGCTGAACACTCGATTTAAGGGTCCTGAAGCGGCCTATATCTTGCAAAACTCGAGAGCTCGCTTCTTAATGAGCGTCGAAGGATTCTTAGGCTTCGACTACCCCGCAATGCTCGAAGGGCTCGACGTCGGCGATCTCGAAGAGATCATCATGCTCAAAGGAACGAGCAGTGGCGCTCACCCTGACGGGGTTGCAATGCGCACACTCGATGACTTGATTCAAAGTGGCGAAGGCGTTTCGGCGAAGGACTCAGCCGAGAGAAGTGCGCTGATTCAGCCGGGGGACGTGAGTGATTTGATTTTCACGTCGGGGACGACGGGCCACCCCAAGGGAGCGATGACGTCTCATGCGCAGACCTTGCGCACCTTTGCAACGTGGGCATCGATTGTTGGCCTGCGTGAAGGGGATCGCTACTTGGTGGTGAATCCGTTCTTTCATACCTTTGGCTACAAAGCGGGACTCTTGGCGTCGCTGATGGCGGGGGCAACCGTTATTCCCGAGCCCGTCTTTGATGTCGACCGGGTCCTTGAAACAATTGCGACAGAGAAAATCAGCATGCTCCCCGGGCCGCCCACGCTGTACCAATCGATCCTGGTGCATCCTCGACGCCACGACGTAGATCTGAGTTCCCTCCGCCTTGGCGTCACTGGGGCAGCAGTCGTGCCCGTCGAACTCGTGATTGCGATGCGTGAAGAGTTGCAATTCGAAACGGTCCTGACGGCCTACGGGCTCACTGAATCTTCTGGTGTGGTCTCGATGTGTCGACGTGACGACCCACCAGAGATCATCGCAACAACGTCTGGTCGGGCAATCCCAGATCTCGACGTCAAGATCATCGACCCTGAGGGCAATGAGCTGGAACGAGGTGAGGCCGGCGAGATTGTTGCTCGGGGCTATCCAATTATGCAGGGCTACTTCCAAGACGCCGAAGAGACCGCCAAGGCGATTGACGCAGAGGGCTGGCTGCACACCGGCGACGTGGGGACGATGGATGCGCAAGGGAACCTTGTTATTACTGACCGCTTGAAGGACATGTTTGTGGTGGGGGGATTCAATGCGTACCCGGCCGAGATTGAAGCCATCCTCCGGGGCTACGAGGGTGTCGCCAATGTGGCAGTGATTGGTGTTCCTGACGAAAGGATGGGGGAGGTGGGATGCGCCTATGTTGTGCGAGCTACTGCAACCCCAAGCGATGACGTGTTCCAACAAGAACTGTTGAGTTTTGCCAAAGAACAGATGGCGAACTACAAGGTGCCACGATCCATCGTGTGTATCGATGAGCTGCCGTTGAATGCAAGTGGAAAAGTGCTCAAGCGAGAGTTGCGAAAAGAACACAAGGGTGAGACGTCCTAAAGTGAGGGATCAACGAGAGGGGTACAGATGAAAGGCATCGTTTACACCGGAGATGGTGTGGAGATTTCAGATGAGTTAGGGATCAGGGATCCTGGACCGAAAGAAGTCAGGATCAACGTGATGGCCGCGGGTGTCTGTCACTCGGACCTCTCGGTGATCAATGGAACGATTCCATGGAAGCCACCTGCGGTGTTAGGTCACGAAGGGGCGGGCATCGTTGAAGCGGTCGGTGCTGAAGTTCGCTCGGTGAAGCCCGGCGATCACGTGGTGATCGCAACATTGGCGAACTGTGGTGTGTGTCGAGCCTGCTCGACTGGCCACCCCACGTGGTGCCTGCGCTCACTTGGAAATGTCTCGAAGCCATTCACCTACAAAGGCGAGCCAGCATCAAACTTTGCTGCAGTCAGTGTCTTTGCCGAACAGACAATTGTTGCAGAGGTCCAAGCAATCCCAATTCCAAACGATGTGCCATTCACTTCAGCATGTCTTATCGGTTGTGGTGTCTTGACTGGTGTGGGAGCAGTCCTTAATCGTGCGAAGGTGCGACCGGGTGAAACCGCCGCAGTCTTTGGCGTGGGCGGCATTGGCCTCAACGTGATTCAAGGACTCGAAATAGCGGGGGCTACTCGTATTATTGGCGTCGACACCCAAGCATCGAAAGAGTCGCTCGCCCGGCAATTTGGAGCGACTGATTTTATTGACGCCTCCACCACCGATGCGGTGAAAGCGATACGAGAACTGCTTCCTGCAAACAGCGCATCTGCTGCAGGAGCCCTCAGCCCAATGGGTGGTGCGACCTGGGCGTTCGACTGCGTCGGACATCCAGCGGTCTTGCGAAACGCCCTTGACGTCCTTGACTGGGGCGGTGGAGCGGTGGCTCTCGGTATTCCTCCTCAAGGAACCGAAGTGTCGGTCGATATCAACTCCTTGGCCTACGTGGATCGCACCCTGATGGGCTGTCGTTATGGCTCATCTCGGCCTCATCATGACGTAGGAATGATGATTGACCTCTACAAGGCGGGCCGGCTCAAGCTCGACGAGTTGGTCTCGCTGACCTGTCCGCTCGAGGATTTCCGAGTCATTGTTGATGCCATGCATGAAGGCACCGTGGCCCGGGGCGTCCTCGAAATCGGCGTGCTGTAGGGTAAGTGCCGTGCGAGGCATTCTTTTGGCTGGAGGGACGGGGTCACGTCTACAACGACTGACTCGGATTACGAACAAGCACCTCTTGCCGATCTACGACCGATCCATGGTCGAGTGGGCCGTTGAATCACTCGTGGCCGCGGGAGTGACCGAGTTACTCTTGGTGACCGGCGGAGAACATATTGGCAGCTTCCTTCGAGTTCTTGGCGACGGCTCCTCCTATGGCTTAGAGAACCTCTCGTTCTCGGTTCAAGAACAAGCCGGAGGAATTGCCGAGGCGCTTGGTCTCGGTGAACGATTTGCCGATGGACAGCCTGTCGTCGTCATGCTCGCAGACAACATCTTTGAACAAACCTTTAAAGCAACGATTGATGCCTTTCGAGAAAACCCGGTTGGCTGTCGCTTGGTGTTGTGCGAGATGGAAGATCCCGCTCACTTGTCACACTTAGGCGTGGCAGCGTTCGACGAAAATCGAACGATCGTGTCGATCATTGAGAAACCCTCGGACCCACCGAGTCCCTATGCGGTCACTGGCGTTTACTGCTACGGCGCAGATGTCTTTGAGGTTGTGAAAACTCTGGAGCCGTCGGCTCGAGGAGAGCTTGAAGTCACGGATCTCAATAATCACTACATCTCAACAGGGCACGTGGCCTATGACGTTCAGCCAGGTTTCTGGGGTGACGCCGGCGAATCGATCGATGCGTACCAACAAGTTGGCGAATACGTCGCCCGTCATGGAGCAAATCACCCAGCGATCTAACGAGGATGCTCGCTGCCAGTCTTACTCAGGGAGCGTTGAATGCATGATCTCGACCATTCGAGCGGCCGATGGTTCTGGCTCCCCACGAAGGGCTCGCTGGGCGCTTGCGGCAATTCCTGGTGCATCGAGACCAAGGGTGGCCAAGATCTCTTCGGGGTGGCCGTGGGTGAGGAACTCTCGAGGAGTCCCGAGCACGCGAATCGGTGGCACAACGAGTCCATGCTCGGCAGCCACTGTTGCGAGAGCATCAGCGAGGAATGATCCGGCACCTCCAACTCGAGCCCCGTCTTCAGCGCTCACGATGACGCGATGGCGAAGGGCATCGAGAAGCATCTCAGGATCGGGAGGGCTGATCACACGGGTGTCGTAGACAGTGGCGTCAAGGCCCTGGTCAGCGAGGAGTTCGGCGGCGACGAGGCAGCGTTGCGTCATCTTGCCGATCCCCAACAAACACACGTCACCATCTCCGTGGCGAAGGAGGCGAGCGCGAAGGCCTTCTCCCACCAGGCCGTCGAGTTCAACGGGGGGAGTCTTCGGGAATCTGATCGAACACGGACCATCAATGTCGAAGGCGGTGGCCAACATCACGGACACTTCTTCAGGAGACGAAGGGGCAAAGACGGTCATGTTGGGGATAGCGAGACAGAGTGCCATGTCGAGAACCCCATGATGGCTCGCTCCGTCATCACCGGTGATTCCTGCACGATCGAGAATCAACGTCACGTTGAGTCGGTGGAGTCCAACGTCGTAGTAGGCCTGGTCGAACGCCCGGGTAAGAAACGTTGAGTACACCGCAACAACAGGGCGCAGTCCACCCATGGCCATCCCCGCCGCAGATGTCATCTCATGCTGCTCGGCGATACCGACATCAAAGAATCGCTGGGGAAATCGAGCCTCAAAGGGCAAGAGTCCCGTTGGTCCCGGCATCGCCGCAGTGAGGGCGACGATCGAAGGATCTGCCTCGGCGTGTTCCATGAGGGCCTTTGTGAAGGCGTCGGTATAGGAGACTGGCTTGACCGAATCCTCGATGGCGGGGGGTACTGATTTTTTCACCTTGTAGTCGTGAAGCCGTTGGACGTCATCGGTTTCGGCGGGAGCGTAGCCCCGGCCTTTTTGTGTGACGACGTGAACAACGATTGGCCCATCCCACTCCGCAGCGTTTCTCAGTGCAATTTCGGTTGCTTCAATGTCATGACCGTCAATGGGGCCGGCGTAGCGAACGCCTAATGCCTCAAAGAACGTATGGGGGGCAATGAGTTCTCGGAGTGCACTGGTCACGCCATGGACACCGCTGTAGGCCGCTTCTCCAACCCCAGGGATCTCTCTCAGGAGGGTGCGGATCCGCTCTCGGGCTTGGACGTAGGTGGGATTGAGTCGCAGGCTCGTGAGGGACTGCGACAGATGTGAGACCGTTGGTGCGTAGCTGCGACCGTTATCGTTGAGAACAATGACGACTCGGCGACCTGAGTGGCCGAGGTTATTCAGTGCTTCGTAGGCCATCCCGCCGGTGAGCGCTCCGTCGCCGACGACGGCAATGACTCGCCGATCTCCCCCATGACCAGAGAGCTCTCCGTTGAGCTCATAGGCAGTAGAGAGACCATGGGCATAGGAAAGGACGGTCGACGCATGACTGTTTTCAATCCAGTCATGTTCCGATTCTTGACGATTTGGATAGCCCGAGAGTCCACCAGATTTGCGAAGATCTTTAAATCCGTAGCGTCGACCGGTGATCAGTTTGTGGACGTAGGCCTGATGCCCGGTATCCCAGAGCAGGGCATCTTTCGGTGAGTCGAAGACTCGGTGGAGGGCCAAGGTGAGTTCGACAACACCCAGGTTTGATCCGAGGTGGCCGCCGGTGGCCGTGACGGACTCAACGATGAACGACCGGATCTCTTCGCTCAACTGGTCAAGTTGGTCGTAACTGAGGCCTCGAAGGTCAGATGGTGTCTCGATAAGGGGAAGAATCATTGGAGTAGTACCTCTCAAGAGGCTAGTCCCGCTGGGCCTCTGTCCAACCAACATGATCGAAAGGCATGCAGGAATGCCCGTGGCGAACGGTACGCTGGTTGGCGTGAGCATCGCCCCTGAATTAGTAGCCCCTGACGTCATCGATCGAGTCCTGGCCGAAGCGGTCGCTCGGGGAGGGGAGATGGCAGAAGTCTTCTGCGAAGACCGGACCTCGAGAACGGCCATGTTTGATGATGGACGGGTCGAAGAACTGGCATCAGGGCAAGAACGAGGAGCAGGAATTCGAGTCATCCTCGGCGAGACGACAGGCTTTGCACACACCGCTGATCTTTCAGAAGCCGGCCTTCTCGAAGCTGCACGCGCTGCGGCGGCAGTCGCAAAGCAGGGCGGGGGAGGAACCAATGTGGTTGGCCTCGAAAAGCGTCGTGCGTACTCCACCAATGCAGTTCGACTTCATGACGACGTGGCGACGAGTGAAAAACTCGAACTCTTAGCGAAGGCCAATGACGCTGCTCGAAGCGTGGGTGGCTCTATTAGCCAAGTGCAGGCATCCTACGCAGAAGGGCGAAGGAGAATTTTGGTGGCCACCACAGAAGGGGTCAACGCATCTGATGACCAGGTGCGAACTCGCTTCAATGTGATCTGTGTGGCAACTGGTGACTCTGGCCTTCAAACGGGGTTCGAATCAGTTGCTCGAACAGAAGGTTTTGAACTATTCGATGCCGTCAATGTCGATGAACTCGGACGAATTGCTGCCACTCGAGCGCTCTCCAAACTTCAGGCACGTCCGGCACCCTCTGGTGAAGTGCCAGTGGTATTGGCGGGAGGCAGCGGTGGCGTCTTGTTCCACGAAGCATGTGGTCACGGTCTTGAAGCAGATCACATTGTCAAAGACTCTTCGGTGTACTGCGGCCAGATGGGTGAGTTAGTGGCGAGCCCGCTCGTGACCTTGGTTGACGACGGGACGGTGACAGGCGAGTGGGGTGCATTCTCCATCGATGATGAGGGTCGACCTGCCCAGAGAAACGTCCTGATTGAAAATGGTGTCTTAACTGACTACATGTGGGACTGGCTCCGGGCTCGAAAGGAAGGTCGACCATCAAGCGGGAACGGTCGGCGTGAGACCTATCAACATCTCCCAATGGTTCGGATGACCAATACGTTTCTGTTGGCGGGCCAAGAAGACCCCGAGGAGATTGTGGCGCAGACACCTCATGGGGTCTACGTGGCCAAACTCGGGGGTGGGCAGGTCAACACGGCCACCGGTGACTTCGTCTTCGGGACAACCGAGGCATATCTCATCGAAGACGGAAAGATTACGGAACCGTTACGAGATGCGAACTTGATCGGGAACGGACCAGAAGTCCTGCGTCGTATCGATGCCATTGCCGATGACTTCTCGATGATGCCTGGTACCTGTGGCAAAGATGGCCAAAGTGTGCCGGTTGGCTGTGGGCAGCCAACCCTTCGCATTACTGGGGTGACCTTCGGAGGGACCGCAGCGTGAGCGAGTTGTTGGAGTTAGCTACCCGGGTTATCGAACAAGCGAACGGCAAAGAAGGTATCGAGGCCTTCGTTGCGAGAGGCACTGATACTGAACTTCGCATCTACGACGGCGCTATCGAATCTCTTTCGACGGCGACGTCAGCGGGAATTGGCGTTCGTGTCCTCATCGAAGGCAACGAGGGAGCGCAAGTCGGATTCGCGTGGTCGGGCTCGCTCGATCACGAAGCTGTAGATCGAGCGCTTCGAGAAGCTCGAGAAAATGCTCATTTTGCGTCACCTGATCCCTACGTGGCACTTGCGCAACTCGATGGAGTTGCTCCGTCGGATCTTGCACTCACCTCTGCGACCTTTGATGAGCTCACACTCGATGACAAGATCGCCATGACGACGGAGCTTGAAGCAATGACGAGGGGTGGCGATCCTCGTATCCGACAAGTTGATTCAGCAGACTTCGGCGATGGCATTGTCGAGAGTGCGATTGCCTCTACGACCGGCATTCGAGTGTCGTCTCAGCGCTCCAATGCATTTCTCTCAGTGTCCGCGTTGGCCGGCGATGGCGACGAGACCCAAACGGGAAGTGGTTTTAGTGTGGGTCGGAGCGCCGGGGAACTTGATCTGAGAGAAGCATCAAGCCAAGCGATTGAGCGTTCCGTGAGAATGCTTGGCGCCGCAAAGGTCCCTTCTATGAAGACGACTGTGGTCTTTGACCCACGAGTGACGTCGACCATCCTCAGTGTTCTTGGAGGCGCGCTCTCTGGAGAAGCCGTCGTCAAGGGGCGCTCCTTCTTTGAAGGGCGACTCGGTGAGCGAGTGGCCAACCAGGACGTCACCTTGGTCGATGATCCAACAAATCCCTTGGCCTACGGTGCTGCCATCTTTGATGGAGAAGGTTTGGCATGTCGACGAAACGTCTTGATCAATCAAGGGATCTTGGAGGCATTTGTCTATGACACCGTGGCGGCTCGCCGAGCTGGCACGTCGTCGACAGGTTCGGCAACGCGAGGCGGATATGGCGGTACACCGGGAGCAGGATGTCGAGCCATTGTTCTCTCGCCTGGCGAACAAGGGGCTGAGGAGATTCTGGGCGGGATTGAGCGTGGCCTCTACGTACAGTCGATTACCGGCGTGCATTCGGGAGTGAGTCCTGTGAGTGGCGATTTTTCGGTGGGCGCTGAAGGTTTGATGATTCGAAACGGAGCTTTCGCCGAGCCGGTGAGAGAGGTCACCGTGGCGTCAACGATGCAGGCCATGCTCTTGAACTTGACCGCGATCGGGAACGATCTGACCTGGCTTCCTGGAGCGGCCTGTGGCCAGACGTTGGCGATTGCGGATTTTCAACTTTCTGGGAGTTAACTACCGCGGCGAGTGTCGCCGCGCAATCCCCTCAGTCTGAAGCAGCCGGCGTCGAAGAACCAGAACTTGTGGCGTCTGACTTCTTCACGCTTGAAGATTCACTTGATGGCGATTCGCTGCTTGACGAATCGCTGCTTGACGAATCAGAAGACGGAGACGTAGCGGCTGGTGTTGAAGGCGTCGTGCTTGAGGTAGATCCTCGAGAGTCGTTCTTATAGAAGCCGCTGCCTTTAAAGACGATCCCGACCGAGCCGAAAACTTTTCGAAGTGGCCCTTGGCATTCGGGGCAGGCCGTAAGGGCATCGTCCGAGAATGACTGAATGATCTCGAACTGATGGCCACAACTAGTGCATGCGTATTCGTAGGTTGGCATTGTTCTCCTGGGTTCAAAGGCGGTACCCGCCCTCATTCCAACTGAGCATTCATCCTACCGTGAGGACATTGTCCTCTTGACGAGTATGAACTCAGTGGCTGATTGAGATCTGGGTCTTGAGTACACGCCCCAGATCAGTCAGCTTGGAGGGACGCGATCGCCGTGAGATCTAACTCAGTGGTGGCCTCGCCACCGCATGAGTCGCAGTGTTCTAAGTGCCGCCATGATCGGAGTCGACGGGTCCCGTCCTCATTGAGCCAAACGATAAATGAGTCAGTGCCGTCTTCGAACTCAAGCTTGCAGAAGGGATGCCATTCGGTCGCAGCAATGCTGAGGGAGTGATCGGTCTTGATGACCCGGCAGAACATGAGATTCTCGTCGTCAAAGAGCCATGTTGAATGGCACGACTCCAACACTCTGCTGGCATGGTGTTCCATAGCCTCAGTATGAACCCTTTTTAGGGATAAATCTGAAAAATCTTAGTTTTGTGCCTAGAAAACCAGAAAAAAATAGGGGACACCGTGCCCTTAGCCTGGAAGGGTGCGCTCGTCGTAGCCACGCTTCTCTCGGCGTTCAGCACGCTCGAGCGAGCGTTCGACGTCTATCCAGTGGAGCGGTTTGGTGTTTTCTTCGGGCTCTTCGTCTGGCGCCTTGAAGAAAAAAACGAAGGCCACGATCCACAACACGCCAAAGGTGCCCAATTTGGCGAGATAGCCAGAGAGCTGTTGGTCACCCAAGGGAGTGAGTCCAAGCACATGCTGTTGGTGCTGAAGCGAAGGGTAGAGCGGGCGCAGGGCAAAGATCCAGGCGAACGACAAGAAGGTCGGAGCAAGAGATTGAGCAAAGAGGTAGGCCCCTTTTCCGAGAGGTCCCAGAGGAGTAACCCCAGGGACTCGGTCAACAACGGGGAGCCAAAGTATGAAACCGGCCAGCAAGGTAAGAAAAATCATCACCGCATCAGCGAAATGGCTCTTACTGGCCCAGGTCACTGCAAATGGCAGTCCGGTGAGACCAAGGAGCAGCGTGGTGGCGACGAGCGCTCGAAGTGGCGTGATGATTCGCGTGACCACCGCATCAATGACGGGAGGTCGAGTGAGCCGAGCCATGACCATTTTTGGGAGTCCAATGAGGAGAAGTGGCGCAGCAGCGAGAACCAATATCTCTCGCTGGAAGACTAAAACGAGCAGGGATACCGAATGAGCGAGGTCAACGATGGGCCAGGTGGTCGCGAGGAGCAGCGCAAGGAGGCCGAGAACAAAGCAACGTTTCTGGCCTCGAGTCGCCGACGACGCGCTTCGAGACGTGGTCTCGTGGTACCAGGCAAAAAGCCCGAGGACGAGCACAAAAGAGACTGGGTGGAACGTGGGGTCAGCCCAGGAGAACGACACCACGTATCCTCGTTGGTATGGCCGGAGACGATGCAAAGCTTGAGCGAATCACAGATCTTATTCTTGCACTCTTAGACGCGCCTCGGCCCATTCCACTGAGTCAACTCTCAGAAGAGATACCCGGCTACCCAGAAGGCCATGAAGCACGACGCCAGGCCTTCGAGCGTGACAAACGACTCCTGAGGGAAGAAGGGATCATCGTTGAATCAGTTCCTATCGACGGAGTTGAGCAGTTTGGGTATCGGATCGATCCCGTGACATTCTTCCTTCCAGATCTCGGCCTCGATGATGCTGAGCAAGCAGCACTGAACTTGGCAGTGGCTGGCGTCCAACTCAGTGATGATCTCGGTGGAGACGCGCTCCGCAAGTTAGGCATCGTCGAGCTGAACAATGTGCAACACATTGCCGCACTCGGTGTAGTTCCTGGACTCGACCGTCTCTTTCAAGGAATTGCTGCAGGGGCAGAAGTGCGGTTTCTTTATCGAGGCGAACAACGAACGGTGTCGCCGGCTCGGTTGCGTTTTGTTGACGGGCATTGGTATCTCTCAGGGTGGTCAAAGGAGCGTTCGGCGGGGCGAAACTATCGAGTCGACCGAATTGAAGGTGACGTGACTATTGGTGCTCCCGGATCTGGGAACGTGTCAGCCGAAGAGCGAGTCACTCTTGATCTGCCAGACGGAAAATGGGACGTCGAGGACGAATCTGAACTTGCGACAAGCATCACGGTGCTCGTCGATTCACTTTACGCTGCTCGAGTTACCAGTGAAGTAGGAAACGAACATGTGCTCGAGACCAACGAGGATGGGTCACTGGTTCTTACAATCGTCGTGCCACGAGAAGAACTAGCGCGCTCATGGATTCTCTCGCTCTTAGATCACGCGGTGGTGCTTGAGCCTGCTTCTTTTCGAGAAGGAATGGTCACCTGGCTTGAAGGGGTGCGTGATCAGCCGGCCTCCAAACAACACGTCCCTCGGAGAGAGGATCTCAATCAGGGAGTGGCTGCACCACCACCAGCTCGTTCGGTGCCTCCAGCACAACAGCGAGTCCGCCGCCTTCTCGCAATGTTGGAGTGGCTGGCCTCAGTCGGAAGCGCATCAACCAGTGATATGGCGACAAGGTTTTCGATGAGCGAAGAAGAAGTAGTGGCCGAATTAGAGCTTGCGGCTTGCTGCGGGCGCCCCCCGTACTCACCAGCGGAACTGATGGACATCATTGTTGACCCCGATGAGGTCTCTGCTCGCCTCCCTGAGATGAGTCGTCCTCGGCAACTGACGCCGGCCGAAGGTGTCGCCATCGCGGCTGCGGCCAGGACAATTTTGGCAATGCCAGGTGCTGACGAGAGCGGGCCATTAGCTCGAGCGGTGGTGAAACTTGATGCAGCGCTCGGAAAACGGCCCGCAATTGAAATTGACCTTCCGAGTCCGCCACTCCTTGAAGAGATCACTCGGGCGACGACCGAGCGACATCAACTCGAGGTCGAGTACTTGGCACTCTCAAGCGATGAGTTGACCCTTCGAACGATTGACCCACTTCGGGTGATGGCCCTCGACGGGCGATGGTACGTCCAAGCATTTTGCTATCGAGCCAACGCGTTACGAACGTTTCGAGTCGACGCATTTCAACGTATCAACGTGAAGGGCCCGCAACCTGATTCCCCACGTGATCTCCCGAGTGAACCAGAACGGTTCCTTCCAAGCGCCGATGCCACCACTGTCTTTGTTCGACTCTCACCACGGGCGTTGTGGATTGCCGACAGCATCCCCATTGAAGGACGGCGAGACGAGAGTGATGGTGGCGCCACCATCGCCGTTTCGGTTTCTGGTCGATCATGGTTTGAAAGAATTCTTCTTCAGGCGGGTCAAGACGCTCAGGTCCTCGGCCCGGAAGAATGGGTGAAACTTCCCTCCAACGCAGCAAAGAGGATTCTCGAGCAGTATTGAGCGACCGTGTGTCTCCGTGGGGAGTCGACGGTGCTGCGAATCAACGGACTAAGCGATCAAGAGGGACGATACTTTCTTGACGACCCGGCCCGAGAGGTAACGGACCTTTTTCACTCGTCGAGCCCCGGTGTCTGGATTGGCCAGGGGGCCTCTCAATTTCATCTTTCAGGAGAAGTCGACTCCAACGATTTTACGAGCGTCTTGAACGGCCGACCACCTCGAAGCACATTGGTGCCACGCCATCGGCGACGCCGTGTTGGCTACGACGCAATCTTTGCCGCCCCAAAGTGTGTCAGCGTTCTTTTTTCCTCTTCTGACCATGATCAAGCTCGAGCAGTGGTGAACGTGCACCATGAAGCACTTGAGATGGCACTTGGCTACCTTGAGCAACGAGCCCTCGGTATCCAGCGAACAGATGCCGTCTCGAAAGAACGACACGTGCTTGGCATCCAAGGAGTGACGGCCGCTCGGTTTACGCATGGAATCAGCCGTTCGGGTGACCCGCATCTTCACAGCCATGTCGTGATTGCCAATCTCGCCCATGGAGATGATGGCCGCTTCGGGGCGATTGATACACGAGGGTTCCTCAGTCACCGGCGAGCAGCCGATGCTCTGTATCGAACCCATCTCCGCTTTGGTTTGACGAGAGACCTTGGCGTTCACTTCCAGCACCGCGTTGACGGGCGAGAAGAGATTTCTGGCGTGAGTGATGCAGAGACGCTTGCTCTGAGTGGTCGAAGCGCTGAGATTCGAAGCGGGATTCGGACGTTCCCTGAAAAGACACGTGCTTCACGTCACGACATTGAGCACCTCTGGGAACAGCGCCGAGGGATGCGCTCGGAGATTGATGACCAGCCCCGCTTTCGGTCAAGCAGCCGCCATTTGGATGAGCATCACTATGCGGCAGTGATTTCACGAGAGAGTCCAACTCCTCGCCTGGTCGTCGAAGCATGGGCCAACGGTGCAAGGGCCGGGATGCATGTGGGTGTTGTTGCTCGAGTACTTCGCCGTTTTGATATCCCGATGGGTCGAGGTGTCTACGAGCCCTCACTCCTGAAACGACAGGTGAGTGAATCTCGCTCCATCCATAGAGTTTTAGGGCCACGACCCGTTGAACAGGCCCGACTCGACGCATGGTGGGACCAGCGAGATCGTCTTATGGAGCGTTTTATTCGCGAACCACGCCTTCGAAGGAACGAGCAGCCCGCTTTATCGTTCGACCGCCAACAAGTGATCGCCAGGGCTCGTCGCGATGGGCCTGAGAGAGTCGGATCCAGCCGAGACGCTTTGTGGCGTCAAGAACGATCCCATGGTTAGCGCGGCCGTGCGCAATTTCGTCAATGCCGAGTCGGTTCTCTCTCTGGGGTGAAAGTGAGCGACTCTGAGTACGAAGCCCTTTTGCGTCTCTTGAAAGACTTTCACTTTGACGAATGACGGTATGTTCGCCAGCGAGTTCGCTGATCGAGCGAAGTGTTTTCATATCGGCAACTCCGCCGAGGAGCAATGTTGTGGAGAAGAGCGACAACAGACCGTCAGCTTCGGCGCCCCAACGAGCGCGTGCCTGCGAGAGATCTTGTAAACAGCCGATCGTCAAGACACCTTGCCCCCCTCCTTCGCTGACGAGTTGTGGGAGGTCGGGGAGCGGGGCAATGTTGGCCAACTCGTCCAGGGCGAAGAGCAGAGGCCGCTCGGGAGTGTTGCGTCGGTAGCCCGCTGACTGGATCTCGCTAAGGAGTCCGACGACCAGCGGTGCAAGCAATGTTTGTTTTCGGCCAGGTGCACAGACGTAAAGCGTGTTCGGATGCTCAACAAAGAGATCTGCATCAAGCAAGGTTTCTCTTGTTGCATTGAGTGCACCGAGTGATCGATACGCACCGACAACTCCCGAGGTCGTTGACCAGATACTTGAAAGTTCTCGAGAGTCTGACGCGAGAATTCCAGAGAGGAGTGACGTTGATGGGTGGTCGTCTCCAGCGACCGACTCCAAGATCTCGAGGGCTGGCTCACCTCGACGTCGATCGATCCACCCCACGACGGTTGCCATATCGAGTTGCGCGTGATGGGCTGCATAGAGAAGAGGGGCCAGCAGCGCACCCGCACGTTCCGACCAGTGATCTATCCCAGCAGCGCCGCTCGCCCGACGTTGACTGGCACTCACCATGGCGCTCGAAATATCGAGCGCTCCGTCCCATTGTCGAGCAGCTCGGAGGGGAGACCACCCAATCCTCTCGACTCCTTTCGAAGGTGACGTTTCTCCCGTTGGGTCGAAGAGAACGCAATATCCGACATTTTTCCGTGAATTTGACGTTGATTCCATGACGTCTTTTTTGGTTGAAGTGCTCACGACGGCACGAGGGGCACACAAGACGTTCGGAACGATGATGCTTGACGTTTTTCCAGAGCGTGTAGGCCCGATAATGAGCGCACTTCGTTCGTAACCGGACCAAATCCACTCTTTTTCACGCGCGCCAAGAAAAATGCCCCGCGAAGGTGAAATCGGTGACTCATTTGGTGTGAAATGGACCATGGTCGCAACGGTCGCGCGGTCTCGAAATACCGAGAATGCTTGACATGGGCTCTTGCAGCGATTCTGATAGTAGGTAGCCAATAAAAAGAGGTAACTGGAAATGGGCAACGTGAGCGAACAATCGAGCAAGCAAAGCGTGCGGAGACACGCTCTTCGCGCTCGGTCTTGCTCGACTCGTCGCTCAGTTGTTGTTACGTCAATTTTGAGGCCGTGTAGAACTCCGTTCGTTGCGACAGCCGAAACGCTGGCGCTCGTGGCGTGTGACTACACCCAACTACAAGTGGTGATGAATCCGGCCGCTTCACATTGTGGAGTGACAAACCGGATCGTGGCCAGTTTGTAGGAAAAGAAACCGTAGGAGGTACACCCGTGGCGACAGCCGCAAAGAAAAGGAAGGCTCCGGCCCGTAAAGCCGCTGCCAGGAAAGTGACCAAGAAGAGGGCCCCGGCACGTAAGACAGCCGCTCGTAAGACGGCGAAGCGTCGGGCTCCGGCACGCAAGACGGCCGCCAAAAAGGCGACCAAAAAGCGCGCTACCAAGAAGAGGGCTCCGGCACGCAAGACGGCCGCTCGCAAGACAGCAAAAAAGCGAACGACCAAAAAGCGCGCTACGAAGAAGAGGGCCCCGGCACGAAAGACGGCCGCTCGTAAGACAACCAAAAAACGAGCGACCAAAAAGCGCGCTACCAAGAAGAGGGCTCCGGCTCGCAAGACGGCTGCCAAAAAGGCAACCAAGAAGCGTGCAACCAAAAAGCGTGCACCAGCACGTAAGGCTGCAGCTCGCAAGACAACCAAAAAGCGTGCAACCAAAAAACGTGCTCCTGCACGTAAGGCAGCACGTCGTAGGTAGTAATAATTGCGATAGCAGTTTGTCGCAACAGTCGATTAGTGGGGGCCTTCGGGCCCCCACTGTCGCGTCTGGGCATCAAGAAGCGCAAAGTCTTCGGGGATGTCGATATCGAGACCGAGGTCATCATCTTGGATGATGTGGAGTTCGAATCCCAACCGTTTGACTTCTTCAATGTGCCGATCGAAGGACCCTTTCCCGTAAGAGAAACGGAAGCCTGCCTCTCTAGGCAACACGATGATGTTGGTTCCGTCTCCGTGCCGATCAGGCACAAGGGTGACTCCTTGCAACCGGGGGAGCGAGGTGAGTCCCTTTGGATACGGCAAGTCTGCGTGGCACACGGTGATCTGCTCGAACCCCAAGGCTTCTAAGTGGGCAACCCCACTCTCTACCGCCACATTCAGTCCTCTCCCTGGCGCCCAGACCACGATGGCGTTGTTGTCCGTCGCCCATTGCGCCACGTCGGCATCGTCACAGACAACTGCGACGGGTAGTGGCGACGCGGCTTCAAGGACGCCTTTCGCCAGGAGGTGAGCGAGTTTGATTCGTTCATCACGATTAAGAACAGGCGCAAGTCGCTCTTTGGCTGCGTCAAAGGCCTTCACGGGAATCAACACGGCATCTCGGGTGCTGTTCTTGTGTGGATCACCATGAGCAGTCTCGAAGGAGTCGCTCATCATGGTGCTGAGTCTATGGCTGCGACCCCCGTTCGAGAAATATGGGGGCTGGGGTTGTCGACAAGTGGTTGTGGGAGTCGCTCCAATACGACGATTCTACGCACGTTCACGTGACCCCGTACCATGCCTCCTATGACGCAAGATGCCCAGAGATCGAGGACCCTGCCGGCGAGGTGGGTTGAGAACTGGCGTGCGCATCCCACCCGAGTCGCTCTTTCTTGTGATGGCGTGTCTCTGAGCGGCGAAGAATTGGAACATCGATCTCGTTATTTCGCAGGAATCCTCACGAGTCTTGGCGTGGGTCCAGGGGATCGAGTCGTTTGGGAAGCAACAAGTTCCACCGAGTCGGTGAGTCTGGCGATTGCCATCATGCGTCTTGGAGCGGTGCTTGTACCGGTCAGCGAGCGCCAGCGCACCCACGAGCGCCACACAGTAGTGAGCGATGTCTCGCCACGTCTCGTCGTTTCAGCCAACGGACTTGATCTTGGAGATCTTGATGTTCGACAACTCTCTCTCGACAACCTTCATGACATCGTCTCAGATGAGTGCGACCTCGATCACGTGGGCCTCGATGAGCGTGCGCTGATCGTCTATACCTCTGGGACCACTGGAACACCAAAAGGTGCGATGATGACGCACCGAAATCTCTCTGCGCATGCGTCGTCACTCGAACAAGCCTGGGGATGGACCGCTGATGATCGACTGCTGTTCGCTCTTCCGTTGTTCCATGTTCATGGTTTGGTCGCTGGACTGTTCACGTCGCTGAGTTGTGGTTCGAGCACTCTCGTACAGTCTCACTTTGAGACGCAGCGTTTTCTTGGAGCAATGCGAGATGAACGAGCCACCATGAGTTTCTGTGTGCCAACAATGCTGCATCGCCTGATTCTCGATCCCGACGTTGGCAATGTTGCGAACCTCCGACTTTTGGTTTCGGGCTCTGCGCCACTCTCCGTGCAGCTCTTTCATGCATTTGAAGAGCAGGGGAGCACCATCTTGGAGCGCTATGGAATGACCGAAACCCTGCTGACTCTCTCCAACCCACTTGTCGGGCCTCGCCGAGCAGGCACCGTGGGCCTGACACTCCCTGGGGTCCAGGCCGATTTGCCCCAACGAGGCGAGCAAGAACGCGAACTTCGAATTTCTGGGCCCACGGTGTTTCAGGGCTATTGGAATCGACCCGAGGCCACGGCAGAGATCTTGGAAGACGGCTGGCTCTCAACGGGAGACATCGTGCGACTCGACGACGCGGGCTACGCCGTGATCTGTGGACGGATGAAGGAGCTCATCATTACAGGTGGCCTGAATGTCTATCCAAGTGAGGTTGAAGACATGCTCCGCCTTCAAGAAGGGATTCTCGACGCCGCAGTGGTGGGCGTGCCCTCTGAGGAGTGGGGCGAAGAAGTGGTGGCCTATGTCATCAATGATGCGGCCTCACTGGACGTTGAAGGGATTCAAGCGAGGTTGGCGTCCGTGATGAGTTCGTACAAGATTCCAAAACGCTTTGTCACTGTCGATGAACTTCCGAGAAACGATCTTGGAAAACTGCAACGTCACCTCCTCTCGTGAGTACCCCCATCCCAGACCTCAGCGTGGAGCGCCAGGCCTTTGCGAATGGGGCTCAGCGGGTGGCGGGTATCGACGAAGTGGGTCGAGGTGCCTGGGCTGGCCCAGTCTCGGTCGGCGTCGTGATGATTGAGAGCACGGTTGGTCCTCAACCAGAGAAGGTGCGCGATTCAAAGGCAATCGCGAAGTCCGTTCGAGAGAAGCTTGTACCTGAGATTACTGAGTGGGCCCTCGACTCCGCCGTGGGGCATGCATCGCCCTCTGAATGTGATCTCTTCGGCATGAGGGCAGCTATCGCTCTCGCCAGCTCTCGAGCCATCGATGCACTCGGCAATGTCCCCGACCTTGTCATCGTCGACGGACCACTCGATCTTTTGGCAGCCGAATCAGGAGAGTTCAATGCACTCGTGCGGAATCACCGTTGGCGAGAACGCCCGCCACGTGTCGAAGCGATCGTCAAAGCAGATCAGACGTGCAGCAGCGTCTCGGCGGCGTCAGTCATCGCCAAAGTCACCCGTGATCAGATGATGGGCGCTCTGGCGGAGAACTTTCCACCGTTTGATTTCGAGATCAATGTTGGCTATCCCTCTCCTCAACACCAACGAGCCCTCCGAGGATTTGGGCTGACCCCACTTCACCGTCGGTCATGGCGTTTCGTGGACTCGATCCCGTGGCTCATGGGCACAGACCGCCCTCGCTCCGAACCCACTCGGTAGACTTGGTGTTGTGGCGACCGTCCTCTCCGTTCAAAATCTCGTCACTGAGTTTCGGATGCGCACTTCGACGCTGACCGCAGTCGATGGAGTTTCATTTGAGATCAATGCAGGAGAGTGTGTCGGCCTCGTGGGCGAATCCGGATGCGGCAAGTCAACGACGGGACTCTCAATCATGCGTTTGCTCCCAGCAAACGGAACAGTGAGTTCGGGACACATTGAACTTTTAGGGAGCGACCTGGCATCGCTTTCTGAGAGCGAGATGCAACAGGTCCGAGGGAACGACGTGGCCTTGATTCCCCAAGATCCCATGACGTCACTGAACCCAACCATGCGGATCGGCAAGCAGATCGCTGAGGGAGTCCGTCTCCATCAGCGGGTCTCAAAACAACAAGCTCGACAGCGTGCCCTGGAAGTCCTTCGTCTCGTCGAGATGCCACGACCAGAAGAGCGACTCGATCAGTATCCCCACGAGCTCTCCGG
>Ga0118677_10005469_pt1 | contig 22189 bp, 24 predicted proteins | sample AliMusrvi5mmetaG_FD_86154 | JGI IMG/M metagenome (GOLD analysis project Ga0118677, IMG submission 86154)
ATATTATACCATAAACATATAATTATTTCACAACTTTTTTAACCTTTTCAAGGAAAACTAACAGGATAACTACCAGTACCCAGGTGCCCGTACAAGCTATCCAGAAAAATGAAATATTATGAGTATTATCGTTTAGCATTATAAAGAAATTAAATAAGGCGTGGAGGAAAACCGCAGAAATAAAACCAATAATAAGGTATAGGAATTTTTTTGGCTTGCTTTTGTAAAAGGCTAGACCAATGAATAAGCCAAGTATGGCGGAGGAGACGAGGTGGATAAGCATAGGCCCAATAGAGCGAAAATTTGAGGCAATCAAGCTGTCCATTAAATTACCTTTTGATAATGGTCCGGTGAGAAATAAGGCGGTTTCTACTGCGGCAAAGCCTAAGGCTGAGGTTAGCATATAGATGGCAGCGTCTATTGGTTCATCATTTATTTTTCGACGCAAGCAAATATTATAAGTAAATAATAATTTTAAAAGCTCTTCAGTGATTGGGGCAATTATTATTACCAAGAATGCCTTCTTTGCATCGATATTATAGGCTCTTGATAAGTCTAAATTATTTATAAAGTCTTGGATTGAAGTCCAGAAATTGGTCTGAATATTAATCAAATTATGGCCACTAGAAAAGTTTTGAAGAGCGTTTTTTAAAATATCTGGCAGGTCCTTAATACTGTGGTAATTAGCATCAACTAATAAATAGTAAATAATTAATTCAAGAAATAAGGCAATTAATACCGCTAGGATTCCACCGGCAAAAGAAGACAAAACGGCGGATTTGGGCTCTGGACGAAGTTTGTCCTCCCTGATCCAAAACCATAACCAAAAAAATGCCGGAACAATACCGCCAAGAAGAGCAAAAATTAATACATTTGTCTCACTCATTTTTTTGTTTTCAATTTACTGGCGCTAAAATTTACTGATTTTACAAGATATTTAACGTCAAAATTTACTAATTTCGACGTGATTTTTACGCTTAAAAATCAGGCCAAGTCTCTATCATTAACATCTTCTTATTTTTATGTGGCAGGGAACTCCAAATCTCTTCAGTAACAAATGGCATAAAGGGGTGCAGTAATTTTAGGCTGGTTTTCAATACTTCATAAAGTGTGTATTGGATAGATCTTTTGGCTACCTCATCTGTACCGTTTAGGGCGGATTTGCTCTCTTCAATTATTATATCAGCAAAGGTGTGCCAGATATAGTGATAGATTTTTTCAGCCGCAATATATAATCGGTATTCATCAATATCAGTAGTGATATCCTTGGCTATTGTATTTAATTCAGCTAATATTTTTTGGTCTTTTTCTTTTAGCTCTGGCTTTGTTTCCAAGTCTAAACCTTCAATGCTAGTTAAAACAAAGCGGGTAATGTTCCAAATTTTATTGGCAAAGTTTTTATAACCACGAATCTTGTCTTCAGATATCTTACTATCCGTGCCCGGAGCTGTTCCTATTATCAAGGCAATTCGGCCGGCATCCATACCAAATTTTTGGGCTACCTCTATTGGGTCCATACCGTTTCCTAAAGATTTTGACATTCTTCGTCCTTGCCCATCTCGAACAGTGCCGTGGAAATAAACATTTTTAAAAGGAATGGTACCTAGATTGTAGCCCGTCATCATAATCATTCTAGCCACCCAAAAGAATATTATTTCATAACCAGTCTCCAGAACATCAGTGGGGTGATATAGCTCTAGATCTTTAGTTTTTTCTGGCCAACCAAGAGTGGAGAAAGTCCACATGGCAGAAGAGAACCAGGTGTCCAGAGTGTCCTCATCCTGTAGCCAATCATTACCGGTGGGAGCCTTGGTCCCGCAAAATATTTCATCATTTCTATACCAAACTGGGATTCTGTGTCCATACCATATCTGTCTGGAAATACACCAGTCATTTAATTTATCTATCCAGTGAAAATAAGTTTTGCCAAAATAATCCGGAATGATTTTAATCTGGCCAAGATCCACAGCACTCTTCATTATTTCCTTCAGAGTAGTTTCTTGACCGGTCTTTATCTCATTTATTTCAGAGTAGGGAATAGTAAATTTCTTATTCACCGCCACAAACCACTGATTCATTATTTGCGGTTCCACCTTACCACCGGTTCGTTCGGCGGTGGCAATATTGTGAACATAATCCTCCTCTTTTTCTACTAGTCCTTTTGCTTTTAGTTTTTCAATAATCTTTTCTCTGGCGTCAGTAATTTTCATACCGGCAAATTCACCAGCGACAGGTAATAATTTCCCATACTTATCAATTATTTGTTGCTTGTCCAGGTTATGCCTCTGGGATATTTCAAAGTCTTCCTTGCTATGCCAGGGTGTTATGGTCATGACACCGGTTCCAAATTCCATATCAATTACTTCATCTTTAATGATGGTGGCGGAGATGGGGCCATTTATCCATTCCAAATCTATTTTTTGACCATCTTTATATTGAGAATATCTTTTGTCATCCGGATGCATTACCACATATTTATCACCAAACTTAGTTTCTGGTCTGGCGGTGGCAATTATGAATGGGCCATATTTCAAATAATAGAATTTTGTTTTTTCTTCAGTATAAACAATCTCATCATCTGAGATGGTGGTTTGACCTTTTGGATCCCAATTTACAATCCGGTGACCGCGATAAATAAGTCCGTCATCATACATTTTTTTAAAGACAGTACGGACAGCCAAATTCCTTTTTTCATCCAAGGTAAAGGCTTCACGCGACCAGTCACAAGATGCCCCAAGTGTTTTAAGTTGTGCGACAATGGTGTCATGACTGTTTTGAGCAAATTCAGTTACTTTTTTTAAAAGTTCTTCTCGGCCAAGTTCAAATCTGTTTTTGCCTTCTTTTTTGGCTATTTCTTTTTCCACTTTTGATTGGGTGGCAATGGCGGCATGATCAGTACCTGGGAGATAAAGTACTTTCTTGCCTAGCATTCTTTGATAGCGGATCATGATATCCTCCGTCGTAAGCATTAAAGCATGACCCATATGAAGAATACCGGTCACGTTTGGCGGTGGCATTATAATACAAAAAGGTTCCTGATGGCGTTCGGGCAAATTATCCGGGTTAAAAAAACCGCTCTCCTCCCACATTTTGTAGATTCGGGGTTCGGTTTCTAGCGGGTTATAAGGCTTCAAAAATTTGTCATCCATCAGCCTATTTTAGCAAAAAACCATTTAAAAAACCACTAATTTAGACTCAGATTGCCATTGGCCTTGAAATCAGTAGTGGAATTTTTCCCCGCGATAATATTCATATAACCGGCCACGGCAATCATCAGAGCGTTATCTGTGGAAGCACTGACTTCCGGGACCAAAAACTCTATACCATATTTTTGACAAATCTTATTCAATTCCGATCTTATTTTGGAATTAGCACTGACTCCACCACCAATTATTAAAGTCTGCGGATTATATTCTTCAACTGCCTGGCTAACCTTGCTGGCGAGAACATCTAGAACGGCATTTTCAAACTCCAAGGCAATTTCTTGTTTTACTTGATCGGTAATTTCCGGAATATTCTTTAAGGTATATAGTACAGCCGTTTTTAGACCAGAAAAAGAAAAATTCAAATCCTTGGAATGAATCATGGGGCGAGGTAGGGGGTATGGGGTTTTTTTATTTGGAAATTCTATTTGTTCTTTTTTGGCCAAATCAGAAATAATTTTTCCACCAGGATAGGGGAGGCCTAACATTCTCGCTACTTTATCATAAGCTTCACCCACAGCATCATCACAAGTATTACCAATAATTTTATACTGTAAATTATCTTTGATTAAAACTAATTGGGTATGACCACCGGAAATTAAAAGCGCCAGGGCGGGGTATTTTGTTTCGTTAATTATATATTTAGATTTTTTTTCAACTGCCCCTTGCCCCTCCTTATCTAATGAGGGGGAGAGAGAAGAAACTACGATGTGGCCCTCCATGTGATTGGTAGGAATTATTGGGATCCCCCAGGCGATATTTAAGGCTTTGGCAAAAACTACTCCCACCCATAACGCGGGTTCCAACCCCGGACCATTAGTCACCGCAATGGCATCAATATCTGGTTTCTTGGTAGTTTCCAGTAGTTTCTTGAGTTCCACAAAAAGTTCGCCCTCGCGGGATAGGATTTTTTCTACCTCCCTCAATCCATCCTTACAGGATCTGTACACCTTTTCTGTTTTCTTTTCGTGATTACACTCAATAAAACTATCAAAGGTCTTGCGCTTGGGTCCCTTGCCCAAGCTCACCTCATCCAAGTTCGGGAAGTGGGTCCAGAGATTGGATTCTTTTAAACAAGCCTCAAGTAATGGCACTAAATTCTTGGCATGCTCTCTTTTGGCCATCATAGGAAAAACCCCACCATATTGCTCATGAAGTTTTACTTGTGAATATAATTGATTTCCTAAAACGGTCAGATTTGTCCCATTAACATCAATTATACAAACCCCGGTTTCATCACAGCTGGTTTCTATTCCCAAAATTTTCATAGAATCAGACTATCATAAATATGTTAGAATAAAAAGATGAAAATAATTGTTAAAGCAAAGACTCGGGCCAGAATAGATAAAGTGGAAAGAGTGGGGCAGACCCCGCTCGCTTTAGGCGAAATCAAAAATGACTTGCCGGTCTATAAAGTGTCAGTCAAAGCCGCTCCGGTGGCCGGACAGGCCAATGAAGCTATTGTTAAAGTTTTAGCTGAATATTTCGACGTGGCCCCCGCCCGTGTCCGTCTCGTCCTTGGTCAATCAAATAAACAGAAGGTGTTTGAGATTTTGTAAAAAATAGACATACTTTCCATATTAATATATAATCTTGCTATGAATCAGGAAATTGTAATACCTACAAATACTTTCAAGGAAAAGAAATTGTCAGAAACTTTACCATTGAAATATTTTTGGCTTACCTTGGTATTAGCTAGTTTTCTTATCTGGTTGTCAGAAAGGATATATGTATATGTGAACCGTGATCGTATAATTCAATGGGATGCTCATAATGTTGATGGGCTCATCTCAGAAATAGTTTCTATATTAATCATATCTATAGTTATTTCTATATTTACTCATTTTAAATTCAAAAAGGCTCTTATCTCTGTATTTCTATTATCGCTTTTATATTTTTTATATCAATTTTTGGCTTTCTCATATTATGGTAACAATGAGGATTTGGGAATGTTTATGATTTTTGGTATACCAATTTATCTAGTCCAGGTGGGTGTATTGCTATTTTTAAGTTACATTTTGCGCGTTTGTTATAATAAGTTTGGTTTTTGGGGTTATTTATTAAGCTTTCTATTATTTTTTATTATTCTATTATATTTCAAACTTAGTTAAACAATATTAATTAGTAAAGGAATCAAAAAATCTCAGACTCCTCAACCACATTATTTTTTAAGGTGTTTGAGGTTACTTGCTTTAAAATTACTGCGGAGACGGTGGGATTTGAACCCACGAGAGACTTTCGCCCCTGCCGGTTTTCGAAACCGGTGCCTTCAACCACTCAGCCACGTCTCCTTTAATTAACTCTGGAACAGTAGCATTTTTTTGCTTTTTTTACAAAAAATGTTATATTAAGCCTTGTCTCCAAGGCCTTATCGTCTATCGGTTAGGACATTGCCTTTTCAAGGCAAGAAGCCGGGTTCGACTCCCGGTAAGGTCACCAATTAGAGCTAGCACGAGAAGGCCTAGTTTTAGGCTTAATTTATGTTAAAATCATTATATGAAAATTACAATTTGTGGGAGTATAAAATTTGCCAAGGATTTAGTTAAAATTTATTACCAGCTTGAAAAGTTGGGGTACCAACCAATGATGCACAAACAGATGTTTGGACTTGCAGATGGAACAGCTGAACAGTTGGTAGATGTAAAGAATAATGTCGAGACACACGAAATAAAAAGAAAATATGATTATATAAAGTGGTGGCACAATTGTATTATAAGTGGCGATGCGATTTTAGTCTGTAATTTTGATAAAAAGGGGGTCAAAAACTATGTTGGTGGTAATACTCTTATGGAGATAGGTTTTGCCTATGTAAGCAACAAAAAGATTTTCTTATTGAATCCAATACCAGAGGATGTTTCTTATGCTGATGAAATAAAGGCAATGAATCCAGTTATACTAAATGGTAATTTAAATTTAATAAAATAATTATATGAAAATTATTCTTGGATCATCATCGGCTGGAAGAAAATTAGTGATGGAGGAACTTGCTCAAGAACTAGGTTTTGATTTTGAAATTATGTCACCGGACATTGATGAAAAAGCCATCAGGTCTGATAACCCTAGTGATTTAGTAATGGCGATAGCAAATACCAAAGCAGATGCTTTAGTTTCAGTGATAAAAGAACCTGCTATTTTAATTTGTTCTGATCAGGTTGTTTTATATAACGGCAAAATTAGAGAAAAGCCTATTAATGAAATAGAAGCTAGGGAATTTTTGCAAAGCTATAAAAGTGTACACCCCGAAACTCTTGGTGCTGTAGTTGTTGTAAATACCAAAACAGGTAAAAGAGCAAGTGGACTACAAACATCTAAAATATACTTTAAGCCCTTGCCGAAAGAAATTATTGATAAACATATTAAAAGCGGTATGTCTTTACGTGGTGCTGGAGGTTTTTCCATACACGATCCTATTTTAAAAGATTATATTGATCATATAGAGGGCGGTTTTGATAGTGCAACGGGATTATCAAAAGAACTTGTTAAAAGATTGATCTCACAGGTTAGTGATAATATCTATAATTCCTGACGTAATTCTTCAGCGTCATCTACATCCAAACCTGTTTTATCAACAAGATCCTGAAGTTGTTCTGCTTCATCTAGACTTAAGTCCTCCTCCTTTGCCTTCTCAAATACTTCTTCGTCTATGTCCATATATTTATTTTTCTAATTCATTTCTAGCATTCCAATAAGTGCACCAGTCGCAATCCTTACTTGATTTCGGGATAGTATCTTTATCTAAACACTTCTTGATATCTAATAAGGTTTTTTCTATCCAAGAATCATTACCTTTATAAGCAATCAAATTTACATCAAAATCAATCCTTTTATCAAAGGCCTTGCCGTCCATCTTTCCTGTACAATAAACAAAATAGCCTGTATCAGACACTTTTAGACCATTTTGTCTCAATAGCCACTGATATACCTCCATTTGGCGTTTATAGCCGTCCTGCCACTCTTTATCAAGCTCTTTAACCGCTTCATCCTTAGCGGTAGCCTTGTAATCTACGACGATATATTCACCCTTTTTATTAATCCATAAATCATCAATAGCTCCTGTAACCAGTAGGCCGGTTGGCTTGTGGGAATATTTAATTCCACCAAAGTTTCTCCGCCTTATGTATGCAACGAACAATAATAAAAATCCCCAATGATACTTCATGGTAAATGTTTTATCTCACTTTCATAGTGAAATATGATATTGACGGAACACTAATAATTCGGTAATGTATTAAACAGAACGTTATTTATCTAGGGAGGACCTAGATTTTTTTGGTCGTTGATAGGATGGCCTAAATAAGCCTACATAGAAGAGAAAGAAAGGAAAAAGAGAAAATGAGTGGAAAAACTGCGTTTCAAAAGATTGCTGATAAACACGTGGTGAAGACCCTTCCGGACGGCCGGATGGTTTTCAAATTGGATTGGGTTTGGTGTCATGAGATCACGACGCCGAACGCCATCCTGGATGCGAGAATTCGTGATTGTGATGTGGTTTTTGATCCGAACCGGGTCAAGGCCATGATCGATCATGTCAATCCGGCCAAGGATACGGCCTCGGCCATCCAGGGCAAGATTGTCCGTGAGTGGAGTAAAGAACATGGTATTGAGTTTCTGGATGTTGGTCGCAATGGTGTTTGTCACGCCATTATTCCTGAGAAGGGTTGGATTCGTCCTGGCCAGATTGGGATTATGGGCGACAGTCACACCTGCACTCACGGCGCTTTCTGCGCTTTGACGGCTGGTGTTGGTACGACAGAATTGGAGAACGGTATCATAACCGGTCTTTGGATCTGTCCGCCTCAGAAAGTTATTCGAGTAAACTTTGTCGGCACGTTGCCTGAAAATGTTTATGCTAAGGATCTCATCCTCACTCTGATTGGAAAAATTGGAGTGAAGGGCGCCACCAATGTGGTTTTGGAATTTGGTGGCTCGGTCATCGATGAGATGAGTATGGACGCCCGGATGACCATCACCAATATGGCGGTGGAAGCGGGTGCGACGTCCGGGATGATGATGGTGGATCAAACTACCATGGATTATCTTGGAACAAATTATAAAAATTGGATCGATAAATGCCTGTCATCTTATGGCCGGTATGATATCGGCGGAAAATACTTCAACAGCGATCCGGACGCGGTCTATGATCAAGTGATCGAGATTGATGTCACAGAAATGGTGCCAGTCATCACGGACGAATATTCGCCCGGTTGTGTGAAGAAAGTGTCCGACTTGGCCGGCAAGAAAGTTGACCAAGTCTACATCGGCTCGTGCACAAACGGACGGTTGGAGGATTTGCGGATTGCCGCGACAATCTTCCGTTTGACGGGACGCAGGGTGGCGAACAATGTTCGTTGCGTTGTGGTTCCGGCCACTCAGCGTATTTGGGAAATGGCGCTTCAGGAAGGGCTTCTCGAAATTTTCGCGAAAGCGGGATGTTTTGTGAGCGGCCCAACTTGTGGTGCTTGCTTGGGTATGAGCTGTGGTGTCATTGCTCCGGGAGAAGTTTGCGTTTCGACGACGAATCGCAATTTCCCGGGACGCATGGGCAAGGATGGTATGGTGCATCTGGCATCACCGGCGACGGCGGCAAAAACTGCTATCAACGGAGTGGTGTCAGAGGCGACTGAAGACACTTGCCGATTGGTTGCGCACGAAATGAGTTTGATGCTGGTTCAGAAGTTGACCAGCGTCACCGGTTGGAAAGACGTTCCTTTCACCAGGCCGAATTACACTGAGCTTCTCACGAAGTTTGGTGCGGGCGAAGTGAAGGACTTTTCTGGTAAGGTATTCTACCTGCCGGTAGCCAACGTAGACACAGATCAGATCATTCCGGCCAAGTATTTGACTGAGACGGACAAGAAGGCTTTCGGCCAGCATTGTCTTGAAGATGCTCCCATTTCTGCGGAGGATCGGCCCAAACTCTTTGGGTCACAAATACTGGTTGCCGGTGAGAACTTCGGTTGCGGTTCGTCACGTGAACATGCGCCTTGGGCGCTCGTGGGTGCGGGTTTTCGGTGCGTTATTGCGCCGAGTTTTGCTCGCATCTTTGAGAACAACATGTCCGCGAACGGACTGTTGTGCATCACGCTCTCGAAAGACGTTGTCGATAAGCTTCTGGTTTACAGACCGGATACGATTAACGTTGATCTGAATTCAGACACCGTGACTTGGTTGAATCCGGACGGTTCGGTTGCTCAGTTTAATATTGGGCTCACCGACTATCAGAAGGATCTGATTAAAAACGGCGGAAGCGTCGGCGTGATGGTGAAGTTGGCAGCGGAACTGCAGGTAGCAGGACTGCTCGATTGATGGAAAACAAAACCTGGGGTTGGCACAAGTCAGCCCCAGGAAAACTAAAGGGAGAGTGAGATGAAACAGAAATTGGTAGCTCTGGTAACTGGAGACGGTTCCGGTCCAGAGATGATGATGGTGGCATGGTCCATCGCTGTCGAAGCCGCCAAGAAAGACGGTATCGAGTTGGCTTACGAATTGACGCCGATGGGGTGGAACGCCTACGAAAAGTTTGGTGATACACTTCCCCCGGAGTCGTTCAAGAGAGCGATGGAAATCGGTACGATCTTCTTCGGTGGTGTGGGCGATCCCAAGTTGGATGGCACTATTGGTGCCGAAAAACCGGAGATGCGTCCCGAGGCAAGATGTCTGCTTGCTCTGCGTAAGAACATGGGATTGTTGCTCAACTTCCGTCCTATGATCTACTACAAAGAGCTGGCCCATTTGGCCAACGTCAAGCCGGAAACGATTCCGGCGTAAGGAATCACACAGGTTTGGATTCGGTATCTGTTGGAAGATAGCTACTTCGGAAACGAAGACTACAGCAAAAATCCGACATTCGGTCCGTATTTCAAACCCAAGAGCCAGGTTACCGGAGACGAGCAAGTCGTCATGGATCTGGCTTACTACAACCGGGCAACGGTTGAGAAGTATATCCGGGCGGCGTTTAATTACGCCAAGAACGCAGGGTTGCCACTCATTTCCATCGATAAGGCGAACGTGATGGCACGTTACCTTTTCTGGCGCAAGATTGTCACAAAAATCGGGAAGGAAGAATTCCCGGACGTGACACTCACGCATCAGTTGGTGGATTCGGCGAACGCTCTCTTGTTCACTCCGGCAAAACTTCACGGCGTCATTGCCTGTGGAAACGAGCACGGAGACATTCTGTCTGACGGCGCAGCAAGCGCTTTGGGCAGTATGGGGTTGATGTGCAGTTCAGCAATCAATCCGGACACGGGTGCGGCGATGTTCGAAAGTGGTGCGGGGACGGCTCCGACACTGGCTGGACAGGATAAGGCAAATCCGTTGGGTCGTATTCTTACCGGCGCCATGATGCTTCGGCATCTGGGTGCGGTCAATGGGGCAAAAGCCATTGAGGATGCGGTCAGGAAAGCTCTGTATATGGGCTATCGGACCGGCGACATGTGCGGTAACAATTCCGCCCCTGGGAATAGTTTGTTGGGCACAGCGGAGATGGGGCGAATGATTCTTTCACTTCTATGATGGAGGTCGGTCATGATTTGTCGAGCGCTATTTTCACACCTGTGGGGATAGCGCTCTTTTAATGATCAATTAAGTTACAGACGGGTGTAACTTTAACCATCAAAAACTGTCACTTTTGTCACTTTTTATCTACGCACGAGAAGGGTCGATCTAATACCCAAAAATGTGCTAGAATAAGCTTACTGGGTATAACAGTTAACGGTTCTATCTGTTAAACCCTCACAACGTCATTTAATCCTTAATTCATAAAGTTTTTGGTTCCAAATTTATATTTTTATGTTAAAATAAACCCGATGTGGTAGCCAAGTGGTAAGGCACTTGTCCGCAAGACAAATATCGTAGGTTCAATTCCTGCCCACATCTCTATGAAAGCACAAGAATATATTTTATCTCAATTACAAGCCCTGAAGTCACCTCTGACTTTGGATATTAAACCAAAAAGTGATAATGAGATGACGGGTGCTATTTTAAAATTACTTTTTTCAAAAAAATTTAGAAAATTTTCTATCCCTGAAAAAAATCAATTGATAATTAAGACCGCACTGGAAAAGTACATTCAGAACAAAGAGCCGATAAAGATTGTGTGGCCCTTTGGCGGTTATAAGCTATGGCGGCTTGAAGAAACCCCGGAGGTTGATTGGGCAGAATTATTTTCCATAATGTATTTCATTCGCTGGCTTAAACCAGTTTGTGCGCTGTACCCACCAGGGGTTATTTTTACTTTTTGGTTTGATGAAGTAGTTATAAGCCAACTGAACAACATTCCGCAGAGTGAGCTTGATACGTATCAAAAAAGTTTTAGCGATCTGCTTGTATTTATAAAACCATACCTACCATCAAATATGCAATATGAGATCTTTTTAGAGAGGTCGCAGTATGAAAATAAAGTCACTTTTGATGCCGGACTTTCAAAGGAGATGGAGAAATTAGCGTTAGTTCGTGCAAAAAACCCTCAACCTCTTTCAGACCAGGCAAGACGCGCAATAGAAATGAACGTAAAGCTCACGCCCGAGCAAGCCAAAGACCCTTTATGGCGAGAAAAAAATGATTTGATGCACTACGCATATTACAATCTTCAGGAGCAACAAAAAGGTATGCGTCCATCATATTTGGTGCAAAACATAACGGCCTTTTCGACTTTCTTTGAACCGAATGTCATCCCTATTGGAAGCACAAAAACATCGATTGTTCGTTTTTGGGTTGGGGTGGGTGTGTTACAAGAAAAAGAGGATAGTCTTATCGAAAACATCCTTTCTATAACCCAACTCGAAAAATCGGTTTTCATTTGGGAGCCGTTAACTATTAAGGGGTTAGGGGGTCAAAACTTCAGTAAGATAAGGGTCCTTAAGTAGCAACTGGATAGTGTAATCGTATTTGGTAAAGAATCTGGTTCCAATTTGATACCAAGTTGACATAAAATTATATTTAGTCAATAATCTTCTATACCCAATCATATGAAAAAAATAAATTATTGTCTTCAAAGTTTTTTGAACGCCCTGGGAGTATTTGTCTACGTCTTAGCCTTAGCTGGGCTGTTTTCCATCTCTGGCAAGATGAACATTCCGGAACCAAATTTTTTAATCCCGGTCTTTATGTTATTACTCTTTATCATATCGGCCTCCATCACCGGTTTTTTGGTATTGGGAAAACCAATCTTGCTTTATTTGGATAATTTAAAAAAGGAAGCCTTTGTCCTGCTCTTTTCTACTATTGGCTGGTTGATCGCTTTTCTTATATTAACTGTAATCATACTAATACTTTCTTAATATGCTTAAAAATAAAGTAGTTTTAATAACGGGTGGGTCAAGTGGTATTGGTGAAGCTACGGCTTTGTCATTTGCTAAAAATAATGCTGATGTGGTTATCACTTATAAAGAAAATAAGGAAGGAGCCGATAAGGTAGTTCAAGAAATAGAAAAATTGGGTCAGAAGGCTCTAGCTATACAAGCAGATCTTATTAATGAAGATGAGGCAAAAAAGGTTGTAGGAGAGACTATCGCGAAGTTTGGGAGGATAGATGTGTTGATCAATAATGCAGGACGATATGTAGATGGAGATGAGTGGAACGGACCTTCTGCTGTTTGGTTAAAATCTTTGCAACAGAATTTGATTTCAGTCATGAATATTTCCAAATATGCAGTTGAAATTTTTCAAAAACAAAAAAGTGGGGTAATGGTAAGTGTTGCCTCACGTCATGGAATCCACGGAATGTCTGACGGTTTATCTTATTCGGCGGCGAAATCTGGAGTAATTAATATTTCTGAAATATATGCCAAATTATTAACACCTTTTGGAGGCCGGGCAAACGCTGTTTCTCCTGGCGCGGTTAGGGCTGGATATTGGCTTATGGCGCCAAAGGATGAGCTGGAAGCCCAGGGTAAACTCATAGAACCAGAAATGGTGGCAGAGAAAATCTTATTTTTAGCTTCTGACGAAGCTAGGAAAATTAATGGTCAAAATATTTCAATAACCGCTGAATAAAACCATGTATCACCCCTCAAAAAAGATTTTAGAAAAATATGCCGATGTATTAGTTAATTTCGGCTTGAATTCCGGTAAAGGAGTAAAGAAGGGCGAAGTGGTTTTGTTGCAAATTGAGGAGGCGGCCAAGCCTATTCTGGTAGAGTTATACAAGGCGGTTTTAAAAGCTGGGGCACATCCCATTGTTCAATTTCTGCCAGATGGTATGGACCGTAATTTTTTTGAACTTGCCAATAAGGAACAGATTAAATTTTTTCCTGGTAAGTATTTAAAGGGGCGAATAGATCAAATAGATCATTCTATTTTTATGATTGCCGATACGGATAAGCATGAACTTGAGGGGGTTGATCCAAAAATGATTATGCAAAAATCACTTGCTTTTAAACCTTATATGGACTGGCGAAATGAGAAGGAAAATGCCGGTAAATTTACCTGGACTCTTGGGCTTTACGGCACTAAGGCCGGAGCGGATGAAGTGGGGATGAGTGAGAAAGAATATTGGAATGAAATAGTTAAGGCTTGTTATTTAAATGATAAGGATCCGGTAAAAACTTGGCAAAAGATTACTAATGAAGTAGAGCGGGTAAAAAATAAACTGGATTCTCTTAAAATAGAAAAGGTGCGGATAGAATCCCTGGGTGGGCAGACAAAAAGTACCGACTTAATAATTAAACTTGGGGGAAATAGGAAATGGATGGGTGGAACGGGTCGTAACATACCAAGTTTTGAAGTATTTATTTCTCCGGATTGCCGATTTACAGAAGGACATATTTATTTTAATCAGCCGTTATATAGATATGGTAATTTGATAAAAGATATTTATTTGGAATTTAAGAATGGGAAAGTGGTAAAGGCCACGGCCAAAAAAGGGGAGAAAATATTAAAACAGATGATTGCCACCAAAGGGGCAGATATGGTGGGGGAGTTTTCTTTGACGGATTCTCGTCTGTCAAAAATAACCAAATTTATGGCGGAAACCTTATTTGATGAAAATATGGGCGGAAAATATGGGAATACGCATATTGCCTTAGGCAGCGCCTATAAGGATTCTTATCCTGGCAATCTTAAAAAAGTTTCAAAAGCGCAATGGGGAAAGATGGGTTATAATGAGTCTGTTGTTCACACGGATATAATCAGCACAGATAATAGAACAGTAACCGCCTGGCTACCAAATGGAAAAACACTAGTGATATATAAGGACGGAAAGTTTAAGATTTAATTTAAACCATGTGCCTGGAAGAATGGCGCATAAGCTTTGTCAGCTACTAAAATATGATGCATAAGCCATTCCTTGGCGAAGTCTGTTATTTCTAGAGTTAGCTTTGATAGATCTTCTTCTTCATTATTGATTCGATCAGAATATTCGCCGGATTTCTCCCTAAACATGGAATGGTATTTCATGTGATTGGCAATGTCTGAATAGGCAAATTGGTTAAAATACTTTTCTTCAGTGGAGAGGTGAAAATAAGCATAGTCAATAAGCTCCTTTACTATGGCCTGTAATTCATTTTTATCGTTGTTCTCCTTTTCTAATAAATCATAAATCCTGTTCACTATTTCGAAAAAGTGCTTGTGCTGATCGTCAATTACTTTTACATCTAATTTGTATTCGTCCGTCCAAATAAATTTATTCATTATCTTAATTATTAAGCTTATATACCATATATAATATCACGCAGTGAACTGTGGGGCAAATTTGAAAATAAGGCCGGTTTATGATAGATTATGAAAGTTAACCGAGGGCGGTTAGCTCAGTTGGTAGAGCGTTCGATTGACGTTCGAAATGTCGGGGGTCCAAATCCCTTACCGCCCACAAATTAGTTTTTTAGGAATTTATAAATATCCTCCACAGCTTTTACTGCGTCACCAACGGCGATATTGTTTTGTTTATATAGACCATTCGTGCAGTCACCAGCGGCCCAGATACCAGGGGTGTTAGTTTTTTGATTACTTGGGTCAACAATAATCTGTTCACGATCATTTAGCTTTACCAGGCCATGCTCCACAAAGTCTACAGAGGGGTTGGCACCAATTTCTACAAAAATACCGGCGGTGGGTAACTCAATAATTTCCCCAGTCTTTTTGTCCTTATAAATCAAACCGGTGACAAATTTATCACCTTTTATTTCTAGTAAATCAATATTGGTGATACCCTTAACTTTTGGATTAGAAAGTATCTTTTCCATCATAATTGGCTCAGCCCGGAATTCACTTCTCTGGATAATTGTTACTGTTTTAGCATAAGCTAAGAGCTGGGAGACAGCTTCGAACGCACTGTTACCGCCACCAATTACCACTACGTCCTGGTCTCCATACATAGGAGCATCACAAGTGGCGCAGTAGGTGATACCTTTACCGTCATATTCAATAGCTCCCTTAACCTCTATTTTTTTGCGGATACTGCCTGTGGTGATTAAAATAGTTTTGGCAGAGTATTCATTTTTTTTGTTGGTTTGGATTTTAAAAATATCATCAGCCTTATCAATTCTGGTAACGATTTCCTTTTCTTTAATATTTACTTCCTGGGAATAAGATTTAATATGATCCTCAAATTTCTTATGAAGAGCCTCGCCAGAAATGGATATTTCTCCAATCCAGTTTTGAATTTCCCCAGCAACCGCGCTCTGGCCACGAAAACTTTCTGTAATTAAAATAGTTTTAAGTTTTTTGCGGGCGGCATAAACACCAGCGCCAACACCAGCCGGCCCACCGCCAATAATAGCGAGATCAAATATTTCAGTCATTGGTGAATTATATCTTATTTCTTCTGTCTTCTCAAGAATGCTGGCACGGCGCCCCAATCACTATCGTCATCAAAATTAGTTGTTGTTTTTTTATCCTCAACTGGCGGTTGGCTACTCTGGGTTTCCACTTTAATTTCTTTTTCCGGATTAGGATTGTTAAAACCTCCGAATAATTTAGCTTTCTTATCCTCCTCCTTATTGGTAATTATATTAGTAAACAGAGATTTCTTGTTTGTAATATCGGAAAAACCGGAGGCAATAACGGTAATCTTTAATTCATTTTTCTTTAATCTCTCATCATGAACCGTTCCAAAAATAACTTTGGCATTGGAGTCAATGGACTCTGTAATCATTTTGGCAGCATCCTGGATTTCAAACATCGTTAGATCATCACCACCGGCAATGGAGAAAAGAACACCTTTAGCTCCAGCGATAGAAAGTTCCAAAAGTGGGGAACTAATGGCTAATTTAGCAGCTTCAATTGCTCTATTTTCACCACCAGCAATACCAATACCCATCAGAGCGGAACCGGCATTTTCCATAACAGCGCGGATATCCGCAAAGTCCGTATTAATAATTCCCGGCATGGTAATCAAGTCAGAAATACCCTCCACGGCTTGTTTTAAGATATCATCGCACATAGCAAAGGCGGCGCGGGCGGTAGTCTCTCGGGAAATAGTAGAAAGTAGTCTATCGTTTGGAATTATAATCAAAGCATCCACTCCTTTTCTGAGCTCTTCAAGACTTTGCTCGGCAATTTTCATTCTCTGTATACCCTCAAAGAAAAATGGTTTAGTTACTACACCCACGGTGAGTATTCCCATTTCCTTGGCGATTTTAGAAATTAAAGGGGAAGCGCCAGAACCAGTTCCACCGCCGGCACCATAAGCGATAAAAGCCATGTCCGCTCCTTTCAAGGCTTCTTGAATTTCTTCCTTAGTTTCTTCAGCGGCTCTTTTCCCTAGTTCGGGATTCATTCCGGTACCTAGACCACGGGTAAGATTTTTTCCAATGTGAATTTTTTTAGAAGCGAGGGAATTATGTAAGTCCTGGGCATCAGTATTTATAGAAATAAATTCCACCCCTTTTACTTTGGAGTTAATCATGTGGTTCACGGCATTTTTTCCGGACCCGCCAATTCCAATAACTTTGATTCTGGCAAATGCTTCTACTTCTGGTTTTATTTGTGGCATAATGAAATATGGCTGAACTTTTTTCAGCTGATTAAAACTAATAAATTATTAAATATCCTATGGCAATAGTAGCAAAAAAGGAACCCTAAGGCAAGAACTGTTTAAACCAGGAAATTAGCCTTTTAATTAGCCCTTTTGAGCTTGATACACTAGCACTTCCTCCGCCAAAAGATATTTCCTCGCCAGAAGAAAGACCCCAGACACAGAGACCATAGGCCACTGACCAGGAAGAATCCTTGATCTGGCAGTTTTTTAAACTGGTGGTAAAGTTTATAGAGCCAAGTTTAGAGGGAAGTTTTAGGGTAGCCTTGGCCAAGTCTTCAATAGTTGAGACTCCGGAAGAGCCACCGGTTAAAATAATTCCAGCTGGCAAAAGTCCACTGCGCCCAATTTTTTTTAAATGTGATTCTATTAAATCAAAAATGTCCGAAAGGCGAGCCAGAATAATTTCTTCTAATCTTTTCTTTGGATAAATATTTTCTTGGCCGTCATTAATTTTTAAATTCTCCGCTTCTTCCAAAGTAATTTTTAAACCAAGGGCAATATCATTAGTGATATCCGTGCCACCGATTGGGAAGACTTCTAGGGAGATTGGCTGATTATTTTCAAAGACAACAATTGAGACAGTTTCTGAGCCGATATTAGCCAGGACACAACCGGCGATTTTTTGAGTTTTATTAAGTACTACCATACTGCCAGCCAAAGGCGAGGCCATGATATTTACTACTTCAATGCCCATTTCCTCAACAGTATCTATTAGGTCATTCAGATGGTGCTCCAGACAGGTGACAAATAAGGCACGAACTTCAAATTTGATTCCCTTCATGCCAATTGGCCGGCCTAAAACCGGTTTGCCATCAATTTTATAGGAAATTGGAATAGTGTGAATGATTTTTTTATTGACAGAAATGTTTGAGGGAATTTCACTTTCGGCGACTGACAAGACGTTCTTTACGTCTATTTCCGTAATTTCAGAATCCGCGCGAGGAATTATAATTGAGCCTTGAGAAACTGTGCTGCCCACGCCAATGCCACCAATTGATAGGAAAGCTCTTTTTATTTTTACACCTGAGGTTTTTTCTGCTTCAGCGATGGCGATACCAAGACTTCTGGTAGTGTCTCCAGAGTTGATAATATAACCATGGCGAAGACCTTTGGATTCTGCAAAACCGGTACCGATAATTTTATAGTTATCTCGGCCATTTTCACGCACATTTTCTACCACCACGATTTTAATCTGGTAGGTACCAATGTCTATTCCGACTGCAATATTTTTTGCCATATAATTTGTATTTCTACCTTTATTATATAACAAATAATTTTTAGATGCTAGACGCTAAATTGTTTGCGAAATTTAGCTTCTAACTTTTCCATTTTTGGGCCGTGATCATGACCCTTGAGATGAACTAATCCATGGATAAAAAGGAAGGTTAGGAAGTTATCATAAGAGCGATCAAATTCCTTAGCCATTTTTCTAGTCTCACTCTTGCAGATAAAAATTTCTCCGGAAGTTTTTGAGAGGGGAAAGCTTAGGATATCAGTTGGTTTATTTATATTTCGATAAATTTTGTTTAAACTTTGAATTTTTCTGGCCGTACAAAAAACTAAACTGAGCTCGTAGTCAGAGCCCAGGATGGTTTTTTGTATTAGTTCAAATTTTGGAGTCATAATAGTAACCAAGGCTAGGCTTTGGGAGTACCCAAGGTCTAGCCTTGGTGTCAGTCCTACTTCTTTGGCCCTTTGGAGTGGCCCTCGGCGCGGTCCGTCATCTTGCCCATTTTGATTAATTCCATGATCTCAGCTTTTCTTTTCAAATTCTTTAGGGTATTTTTTTTGTTTTTATAGAAGGATAAATCTCTCAAACTGTATCTCTTGGAGCGCACCTTTGGTAAAATACCGGAACCCTGCACTTTTTTGGTAAAGCGTTTGATAATCCCTATATTGTTTTCATTGGCGGCCTTGGTTACTTCTACATTTATCATAGGTCACATACTAGCATAATGTAAAAATAAAACAAGGCCGGACCTTGGGTATTCCCAAAGCCCGGCCTTGTTCTGACTATTTTATTTTACAAGTTTTTTAAGGTGTGAAGATAAGTCAGAGATATTGATGGTCTCCTGAGCCCTGGTGGAAACATCACGAATCATGATGGTATTATTCATCGCCTCCATTTTCCCCATAATTAAGATATAGGGGACTCTCAGTCTTTCGGCAGTGGCCATTTGACCGCCCATTTTATCTCGTCCCAAGGAATGGTTAATGTAGATATTTTCCTGTCTTAAAATATCAATAACTTTCAAACTTTTATGTTTGGCCTCATCACCTAATTGAATAAAGAAAACAGAAGTTTTTTTAATTTTTGGCAGCTGCCTTTTTTCAAAATCACTTTTAAAACTTATTTTTACGCCAATGACCGGCACATCTTTCTTTAAGCCTAATTTTTTACAAACCGAGTCACTCCTAAAACCAACTGCCAATGATTCATCCGGCACCTTGGGGTTTGCTGATTTTTGCTTAATCTCAAACACCGTTCCAGAAGCGTAACGTCGGTCAGAGATTAGGCAATCATTTATTTTATAAGGTATATCTAGGCTTTCTAAATATTCCAAAACCTCTTTAAAATGTCCACGGCTCTCATCTGACAAGCAACCGATGGGTTTAGGCGCATCTTCCTTTAGAGCACAACATTTTTCATTTTGACAATTTAAGACCAAAAAAGGATCCTTTTTAAATTCCTGACGACAGTGTGCCTGCATGCCATTTATGTTTTTACGAAAATAAGCGGTGAGTTCACGCAAGAACCTATTAGTTGATTCTCTGTCTCCCAGGCTGTTAATTTCCACATATAGATCCGTAAAATTGTTGTCCTCTAGTATGGCGAGAGCCGTCTTAATGATAATGGCCTCGGAAATGCTTTTAGCTGAACCAATAATTTCCAGCCCAATCTTTCTATGTTTACCGGCATGCTTTTCTAATTCTTCATTAATAAAACCATTATAAGTAACCATTACCGGTTGGGGCATGATGGCCATATTGGTATTAAAATAAGTTTTAAGCAGGGCGGATTTTTCTTCGACTATATTTTCAATTTCGTCATTACTGCCAATTATTTTGATCGGCTCGCCATCCTTTAAGGTCTTGGCTTTTTCCTTATCATCTTTTTCAATCCTTGGCGTCTCAATTGGCATAAAACCATAATAAACAGCCGCCTCGGTACTTTTATCTATATTTTTTAAATCTAAGAATTTAGATTCCTTACTGTTTGTTTTTTTCTTTGGCATCTGATTATTTAAAATTATTTTTCTTCAATCTGTCCCGGGAAAAGGCCGATTTTATTAAACGGTAACAGCCTGAGGAAAGGGCGGCCAGAAAATAAATCTCTTCTTACTGGACCCCAAATACGTGAATCAGAGCTGACGGCGCGATTGTCACCCAAAACATAGTATTCATTTTCTTTTAAGGAAACAGTTGTGTCTGGTCTCGGTGGAAATAATTTGTCTAATTTTACATAAGATTCGTTCAGAACAAATTTATTTTTATCCGTGGCACAATCTGTCTGGCAGATGGTTACCCTGTCATCTTTAATTTGAACCATTTCTCCCGGTAAACCTATCACTCTTTTAATAAAATATTTTTTGGTATCCAAAGGGTAGTGAAAGATAACCACTTCACCTCTTTGTGGATTTCTCAGATTATAAGTCAGTTCATCAACAATCAGATATTGACCATTGGCAAAAGTGTCATCCATTGATGGACCACTAACTAAGAACGGCTGGGCAATATAGATGCGAAAGGGGATGACAATGATCAGGGAAATAACGACAATCTGGGCAATTTCACCCCAAAAGCTCTGCCTAAACTTGGTAAACCAGTTGGTTTGTTCCACTGGCTCTTTTTTGATTTCCTCCATAATTACAGGCATTGTATTATAAAAAGGCGTTTGACACAAGGAAAGTTTAAAATTATAATGAAAAACATGATAAATTATACAGTTGTTGGTTTAGGGAATCCGGGAGAAGAATATGTGGAGACCAGACATAATATGGGACGGATGGTTTTGGATGCTTTTAAAAAAATTCATGATTTAAAAGATTGGCAGTTAGATTCAAAACTAAAGTCTTTAAAGACGGAAGCAAAAGTTGGTAAAAATAAAGCAGTGCTTTTAAAACCGGAAACTTTTATGAATAAAAGCGGGGAGTCCATCAAATCATTAATCAAAACAAAAAAAACGGCAGAAACCTTAGTTGTGATCCACGATGATCTAGATTTACCATTAGGAAAAATTAAAATCTCTTTTAATAAAAGTTCCGGCGGTCATAAAGGCGTAGAGTCAATCATGCGGGCAGTTAAGACGGAGGCTTTTATCAGGATTCGTTTGGGAATTTCTGGCGAAACCGCTTCTGGGAAAATAAAAAAACCTCAAGGCGAGGAAAAAGTAATTGATGCTATTTTAGGTGAATTTAAAAAAACTGAACTGGATGATTTAAAGAAGATCATTAAAAAATCCGTTATCGCCTTAGAAATGGTTATCACTGATGGCTGGGACAAGGCCGCCAGCCTTCTTGGCGCTCTTAAATAAAAAACCTCAGAAATTTCTGAGGTTTTTTATTTTATAGTTTTCCTTAGTTAGTCACATATACTGAACAGTTGGCAGTATCTTCATTGTCATCACTATCAGTTACCGTGACGGTGGCATATTTCCAGCCCCGGGAGCTGTACATCTTGCTTGGGTTTCGAGACGAGCTATCTAAGCCATTTGTCCCAGTCCACTCATAGTCGTAATCACCATTACCACCATCAACTTCTGCATACCAGCGGACTCGATCATCAGTACTTGGATCATCCGGCTCAGCGTAACAGGTAACGTCTAAATTATTATTGTTGTTATAATTATTATAACTAATCCAATTACCATAGCTATCATAATATCCACCTGTATTATTGTTATTATAACTAATCCAATTACCATAATTATCGAAATAACCGCCAGTGTTGTAATTATAGTTATTGTTATTTAAACAATTATAAGTAAACATTCCATTCACATAACAGC
>Ga0118677_10005470_pt1 | contig 22185 bp, 8 predicted proteins | sample AliMusrvi5mmetaG_FD_86154 | JGI IMG/M metagenome (GOLD analysis project Ga0118677, IMG submission 86154)
ACCCCTGACCCCGTTGTTTATGACAAATGATCCACAAGTGCTGACATTCACCTTTCTTTCAGAATCGACCGGTAGAATGAAGTCGAGAAAGCATCCGTAAGCCCGAATGTCCGGCGATGTCGTTCAACGGGTTTTCGGTTGACCGTTGAATACGGCATAGGAGCGTAAACGATGATGAGATTCTGCTGGTTTATTCTGGTGGTCTGCTGTCTGCTGATCGGCACGGTGGCCCACGCGTTCTCCGCGCTGGTCGATGTCGGTGCCGATCCTGGTTCCGCATACAATGCGCACTCTACGAGTATGGGGTATCGTCAACTCAACCAGTCGGTTATCGGCGGGGAAGGTAGTTGGGGGTATCTGACGTGTGACAGTGATGCCCGACGCCTGTATATCGCGCGCGAAACGCGGGTGCAGGTGGTGGATTTGCAGCAAGGCAAAGTGGTGGGGGAAGTGGCAAACACGCCGGGTGTGCAGGGGATCGCCCTGGTCCCGAAACTGCATCATGGCTTCACCAGTAATGGCAAGGACAATAGCGTCACCGTCTTCAATATGAAAGATCTGACTGAAGTGCAACGGATTACCGTGGGAACCGGACCGGAGGCGATTGTCTTCGATCCCGAAACTCGGCGGGTGTTTACCATGAATGCCGGCAGTCATGACATCACCGCGATCGACACGGCGAAAGCGAAAGTGGTGGGCACACTCCCATTGGGAGGACGTCCGGCATCCGCCGTCGTCGATGAACAGGGCCTCCTGTTCGTCACTATTGCGGATACCAACGAGATCGTCGCGATCGATGCGGCGAAGCTGACGATATTGCATCGCTGGACGTTGGCGGCCGGGGAACACCCGACCGGGCTGGCGATCGATCCGCGGCACCATCGCCTGTTCTCCGTGTGCAGCAATGCGAAAATGATCGTGCTGGATAGTAATGACGGGCGCGTGGTCGAGACGCTGCCAATCGGCAACGGCGCGGAAACAGCGGTCTTCGACCCCCAGACCGGCTTTGTCTTCAGTTCGAATGGACGCGATGGCACGATGACCGTCATTCATGAGGATGCGCCGGATACGCTCAACGTAACCGACACCGTGACAACCCAGCCAGGCGCACGCACCATGGCGTTAGATATGAAGTCGCATCGGCTCTATCTGGCGACGGCGCGCTTCACCACGCCTACCACCGGCTCGGGTCAGCCTCCGACCATGGAGCCGAATTCATTCATGATTTTGGCATTCGGTACCCCACCGTCGCCGCATCAGCAAGATAGTCACGGTCGCGGCGGTAGGGGAGGCATGGGACGCCGTCGTGGTGGATTTTAACCTGCATAGGTCACTGTTCAGGCCCCCCGAGCGTCCCCGCGAGCACTCCGGTGGTTTCGATACGACCATCCGTAGTCTACTCAACCACCGGAGTGCTCGCGGGGACGCTCGCGCGCCAGGGGGCCTGAATGATTACAAAAAAAGTTTGCTCGTTGACTATTAGGCTGCGAGAAAACGGTTACCGGTAATAATACCCCCTACCATTTCTTCCCCCCTCCAATCTTCCTCACCAGATTTCCGTTATTAACCCGCTGCGTGAAAGGATATTCGCTGTTGTCCCCGAATATCACTCTATGGCTTGTCCAGCATTGAAGCCTGTCGGTTATGTGGTATAATACAGCAGCTTCTTCGTTCGGCGTTGGCAGGGGCGTTTGAGTCGAACTCAAACGGTAACAAATGGGGGTCCCGGTGAATTTACACAACTTTTCTTCCTTTAAAGCCGTGTCTCACGTCGGTGTGATCGCCGCAATCTTATGTATGTTGTGTGCGATACAATTGCTGTTGCCCCTGTTCGGGCAAAAGAGCCACCCTCAAGTTATCCCGCACCCGGCGGCGGCAATTATGCCGTCCGTGAAAGCCGCATCGCCTTCCACGGCGCCGGCACAACCGGCGCCGGCAACCAGCCGCGGCAACGCCGTCACTTCCCCGCCGATTATCCAGGCGCCCGGCGCCTCTCGGCAAACAATTCCGACCGCCGCTCAACCTGACTTACAAGTCCGTCTCGACGGCGAACCGTTGTATGCCGATACCCCGAAATCACGCAGTCTCACCGTGTTGCCCGCGATGAATGCGATCTATTACTTACGCATCGTCAACAACGGGGCCACCGCGGATTCTTACCGGCTGAACGTCCCTGATATACCAAACGGCTGGCAATTTTCCGTCTATGATATGCATGGTACGACGCCCAGCGATATTACCTCTGCGATCCGCGATGATTATTGGGTGTCCCCCCTGCTGAACCCCGGTGCGGTATATGATCAGCTACAAGTGGTGGTCACCGGAGATATCAGTTTGTTCGGTTCCACCACCCCCTATACGCTCCCGGTGACGGCAACCTCGCAATCCGATGCCACCCTGCAGGACACTGTGCAGTTGATCACCAGTATCGGCGGGAACCAACAAACCGGCATGCAACCCGATCTGCTGATCAAAGTCGATGGGCAGGCGGATGACCAATATGTCGGCGGCAATATCTTCAGTACCGCCATCAATGCCGAATTGGCCAGCGTAACCACGATGCCGGGGGTCGCGGGGGTGTACCAAATTCAGCTTCAGAACGTCGGTAATTCGGAAGATTATTTTACGCTCACCAGTGCCGCGTCGGTGAACTGGACCACCACCTATTCATACGGATCACGTGATATCAGCGGGTATGTGATTTCGACCGGAGGGTGGACAACCCCGTATCTGGGACCAGGAGAAACGCTCAATCTTACGCTGAGCGTCACGCCGGCGTGGTCACTCACACCCGGCACGACGACGACGACGGTGCTGATGGCGCGTTCGGTCAACGACATGACAAAGAAGGATGCTATCCAGGCGAAGACCAGTGTGCGTGGCTCGATCCAGACCAACAATGCCCCCTGGCCGATGTTTCGAGGACAGAGCAATCATCGGGCGCAGAGTGCGTATCGTGCAACACAAGCCCCGACGGTCTATTGGGGAGCCACGTTGAATACCCCGGTGTTTACCCAACCGGTCATCGATAGCGACGGAACGGTCTATGTGGGGGGGGATGACGGCTTCATCTATGCGGTTCAGCCTGGGGGGGCTCTCAAGTGGACCTCATCGAAAACCGGTGCCTATACCATGACGACCCCGGCAATTGCCGGTACGCCTGACGCTCCGCGTATCGTTGTCGCCGGCTCAGAAGATGGCAACGTCTATGGTGTCAACACCGCCTCCGGCGCGAAAGCGTGGACGTTTACCCCGAAATTAGGCATCTCGACCTCCATCTCGTCCTTTACCAGCGCTCCGATGATCGGTAGTGTAAATTATAATAGCAACACTGCGACCAATAAAGCATACATGGTATTTATCGGCGCGCAGAACGGCATCTTTTACGGAGTGAATCTCGCGAATGGCAACCAGTTGTGGTCATTCGACACCAAGGGACAGATCGGATTCGGGGCGGCATTAAATAGCTTTACCAGCTACGCGGTCGGATCCGCCTCAGTCGTCTACTTTACCTCCACTAATGATTATACCTGCCACCTCTATGCCATGGATGCGTATACCGGTCGATTGGTATGGGCGTATGATACTACCGATCACACCTCGGTCGGTAAATATTTATACACCGCACCGGCGATTGGGACGGACGGCACGATATATGTCGGTGGCTCGGTTTCTCCCCGCAATGCCAAAACCACCACCTATGAAGGACGGCTGTTCGCCATCAATATGGATGGCACCTTAAAATGGAAATCTCCGGTCATCGGGGCAAACATCACCTCCTCACCGGCGATTGGGCCGGATGGCACGGTCTACGTTGAGGACGATCAATTTCATCTGCTGGCACTTGACCCGGCGACCGGGAATATCAAATGGGGAACCCCCTCCACGGCGACCGATCCTGGATATTACGATTATTACTACTATACCCCACCGTGCCCGGTGGTCGATCGTGACGGAACCATTTACTACACGGACAATGACTACTACAGCTCGTACTACTACTATTATTACTACAATTACGGCAACCTGTATGCCGTCAATCCGGATGGCACGCAGAAATGGGCATACAATACCGGATCGGTCACTTCTTCGCCGGCACTCGGGGCGGATGGATCGATTATTATTGGCGGTTATGATGAGAGCCAATACTACTATTACTACTACTATGACAATTCGTTGATTGCGCTCAATTCATTTATCACCCCGCAGAAATACTCCCAACCGGATCTGCTGATTCGCAATGCCGCCGACCCCGTTTCCAGTGCATTGGGAGATCAGATTATCAATACGAATGGGCAGGGCCAAACCCTGGGATTACCTGACAATCCAAAGGTGATCATACCCTACACGACCACTTCCTACATCGTGCATGTGCAAAACGACGGCTCGACTACCGATACGTTTAACATTGTCGGCAATTATACTGGTACGTCTGCCTGGAATATCCAATATTTCGACAGCGCCATCGGCGGCAACAATATTACGAAACAGATATCCCGGCAGGATGGGGGGAATGGATGGCCGATCAATGTAGCACCCGGGGTGAATTACGGGCAATATGCCAATAATTCGGTCGAAATTCGCGTCCAGGTAACCCCCGGATCCGTGCCGTCCAGCAGTACCTGCCTGTTGCAGGTGGCTGCCCAGGCCCAGGGAGCCATTCCTGCCCCCTTGCTCCCCGCGCAGGCGCAATCGACCGCGACCATCAATGCGGATGTGGTTCAGATGATTGTCGCTGTGCCGAACGTGCCACCGCCTCCGCCGCCGCCGGTACACGTCTATCAGCCGGACATGATGCTGAGCGCGGATAACGGGGCAACATTTGTCGGCAGTGGAATTTACAATACTTCGGCTGTCAATCAACAGGCCAGTGCCACCGTCTTGGGGGGCGTCACTGCGCGCTATCTCGCCCGCATTCGCAACAGTGGTGATGGCACCGATCGTTTCCTCCTTCAAGCTACCGCAGGAGTGAAAGGGTGGAGCATCGTTTATCGTGACAGCACGGGTGCTGACATTACCGCGCAAATCACCGGCCCCGGCTGGATGACCGCTGGTCTGGCTCCCGGCGCTGCGCTGGATATCACCCTCGATGTCACGCCGAATAATCTCACCGTGCAGCAATATGCTCTCTCAACGCTGATTACCGCTTCCTCGATTACGGATAAAACGAAAGCCGATGCCGTACGGGCGGTATCCAATATCAGTATCTGGCAACCGGACTTGTTGATTCGCACCAGCATGGAAACGAGTTATTCCGGAGCGATGATTATCAATCTGGATGGCGCCAATCAAACGAAAATGCAGGTGGCGTCGAGTAGTGCCGCCGCCTACTATATCATCCGGGCGCAAAATGCCGGCGTGACGACGGACAATTTCCTGATTACCGCCTCACCGTCTGTGGCAGGCTGGGTAATGAAATATACCAATAAGGCGGGCGTCGATATTTCGTCTTCCGTCACCTCAACCGGATGGTCGACGGGTCCGTTGGCACCCGGGGCGACGATCGACTGCAACATGTATGCGACACCGGTGAGTGCGTCAAGCGGCTCATTGATGACGCAGACGGTGAAAGCAACCTCACAAGGGAACCCGCAAACGGCTGATGTCGTGAAAACCATCACCTTTATGTGGGACGGCAAGCTGGCTGGTCCCTGGCCGGTGTTCCGCCATGACTCAGGCCGGAGTGGCAAAAGCGAATTCGTGGGACCAACAAAACCGAGCAACGCTTGGACGCTGCCCATGGGAGGGAGTGTCTGGTCGTCGCCGGTCGTCGGATTCGACGGCACGATCTTTGTGGGATCGAACGCGAATAAGCTGATTGCCGTGATTCCGGACGGCACTGAAAAATGGGAATATCAGACCGGCGGCATGGTCGTCTCGACACCGGCGCTGTCGATTACCAACACCGGCACCTATGTCTTTGTCGGATCGACTGACGGCAATCTGTATGCGTTAACGCAGCAAGGCGTCTGCAAGTGGAAATATAAGACCGGCGGGGCAATTTATTCCTCTCCGGTCATTGGCAGCGACGAGACGATCTATGTCGGCTCGCAGGATTCGTGTTTGTATGCCCTGACCGCGAGTGGCGCGCACAAGTGGCACTATCGCACCGGCGGCCCCATTACCTCCTCGCCGGCCATCAGCACGAACGGCGTCATCTATATCGGCTCTGCCGACGGCTGTCTCTACGCGCTCGATTTGGCAACCGGGAAAAAGAAATGGAGTTTCCAGACCCATGGCCTGATCACCGATTCCTCGCCGGCCATCGGTCCGGATGGTGTCGTCTATATCGGTTCGGACGATCAATGCGTGTATGCCGTCAAACCGAATGGTCAATTGAAGTGGGCATATACAACCGACGGGTGCGTGCGCTCCTCACCGGCGCTCAGTATAGACGGTAACACTGTCTATGTCGGATCGGACGATCAGCGCATTTACGCGCTCAACACGCTGAATGGCGCGCAGAAATGGTCCTATCTGACGTATAAACCCGTCGAATCTTCACCGGCTGTCGATGCCGGTGAGGCAATTTATATCGGATCGTCGGATGGCATACTCTATGCGTTGAATGCCGACGGGACGTTGAAGTGGAACTTGCCGACCGGAGCAGGTATCTTCTCGTCGCCGGCGCTGGGGAGCGACGGCACGATCTACATCGGATCGGATGATCAACTTCTCCATGCCATCGGCCCCGGTGCTGGACGCGGGAGTCTCCTGCCCGATTTGCTGCTTCGCGCGAAAGGCGATGCCAGCTATCTCGGCGATCATCTCTATAGCACGACCGGCCTGAATCAGGTTGACACGCAATACATCCTGCCGGGTGCGACGGCGACGTATGAGTGCAAATTGCAGAATGATGGCACGATTGCCGGCAGTATGCGACTGTTCGGCTCGCAGGGAGACGCCAACTGGAAAGTCGCGTACCAGGATGCCAACGGCAATGACATTACCACCCTCTTAACGGGCACGGGCTTGCCGGTCGCGGCCTTGAGTGCGGGCGGCGCGATTACCTTCACCATCACGGTGAGTAATACCGGTGTCGCGAGTACCGTAAAACCGCTCTTCATCAAAGTGACGAAAGTCGATGACAGCCAAACGGTCTACGATACCGTGGAAGCGCAAACCAATCTCATCATTTACCAGCCGGATCTGTCGATCCGTAATGCCAATGAGACGGCCTTGATCGGCGGGGGGATATTCAACACCACCGGCACCGGGCAAACGAAAACGCAGGTAGTGAAGGCGCTGACCGCGGCAACCTACGTGGTTCGCGTGCTCAACAGTGGCACGACCGCGGATACGCTGACGGTGACCGGTTCGAAGAGCATTTCCGGCTGGACCGTCACGTATGTCGATCTCGCCTCGCAGACCGATATTACCAGTTTGATCACCGGAAGCGGGTGGAAGCTCACTCGGTTGTATGTCGGAGGGACCAAGGATATCCAGGTGAAAGTCACCCCGAGCACACCGGGGCAATCGACGGCGAAGACTTTCCCGGTGACGATCACGGCGGTTTCGACGGGGAATTCCACTAAGAAAGACAGCGTGATCGCGTCCACGGCGCTTCCGCAATATCAGCCGGATCTGTTGGTGCGCACCTCCGCGGAGACCGCGTTCTCCGGCACTGGCATTTACAGTGCCGATGGCAGTAACCAGATAAAAGCGCAAAATGCGACGACCACCTCACCGGCGATCTATTACGTCCGGGTGGTCAACAATGGCAATACCGCGGATAGCGTGGTCATTTCCGGACAGGCGACCGGCTCGAATTGGAAGGCCACCTACATGGATATGAGTAACAAAGATATCACCGCCAGTATTACCGGGCAGGCGGGGTGGAAGATCAGTAATCTCGCTCCCGGGGTTACGCAGGATTTCAAAGTTACCCTGCAGCTCACCAATGTCGGAGCGATCGGCGCGCTACAGTCATTGCTCATCAAAGCAAAGTCAGTCACCGATGCCGGCAAGGTTGACGCCGTCAGTGTGCGGACGACCGCGACAAAAGTGAAATAACGCAACTGATAGCTTGGAACACGCACAGACCCGCCGAAAAGCAGCTTTTCGGCGGGTCTGTCGGCATGTTGGGGTATGGCGATGCTATTCCGCCAATACGTGGTTATAACTCGCGTAAAACGGCGACCCGGCAAACGCGGGACGATAGAGTAAACGCCGTTGGCGGATGACGCGACCATCGGGAAACAGGCGTACCAGTTCGGGGGTGAGACCGGGGGCGGAAAAGTAGGTTTCTCCTTCGAGCTGGCCGTCGATGGTCATGAAGCGGACGTTGTCGGGTTCACTGCAATCGATAAGGTGCAATTCACCGTGGCGGCCGGTGTAGCGGCTGTTGCGGTAAAAGGCGTGGTAGCATTCCCAGTGCGTCGCCAGGCATTGCCGGCGGAATTCGGCAAAGCTGCCGCACTCTTCGCGATCCGCGATCTCCAGCACGTACCCCAGATCGAGCCATTGCCGAAAGTCGGCGTCGATGGTGGTCTGCACACCGTCGATGACCGGGATTTCCAACCGCAAGTAGCCATCTTTGAGACATCGGCGGACGGGCAACCGCTCGCCTTTGAGCATTCCGGCGGCGCGCAGGCCGACGTAGACATCGCCGAAACGCAGGAATTGCCAACGGGTCGAATCGGTCTCACCGGACCAGTGTTCCAGGGGAGCATCGTCTTCCGCGATTTCATCGGGCGACGTGCCCAGCAAGCTGAAGGCGATCATGAACGTCAGCTTATCCGTACTTTTACCAAGGATGCTGGTGCCCAGATGGCCCAGCACCATCGCGCTGCCTTCCTGTTGCAGTGTGTGATATTTGCCGGGGTCCTGCATGCTGGTGGTTTCCGTCTCCACCCCGCAGTCACCGATGACGCGTTCGCCCAAATCCGGCGTGGTGTTGACCAGATAGTGCCAGAACGACACGCGACCTCGCCAATCCGTCGACTCGCGCGCCTGCAGGACGCCGTGCAGGGTGAGATTATGACCCGCCGCTGTTGACCAACTCACGCAGGACGCGGTGCCCAGCGCCCATCGCCGCTGCTGGTAGGTACGCGTCTGGATGCTGCTCGGTGCCCCGGCGTCACTGGTGGCCGCGATCGTGCTGGGGTAAGAACGCGGTTGCCGGGCGTAGGCGATGATCTCCGGACGAATGGTGGTATACGAAGGCGTGAAGACCTCCGCGAAGTTTGCCATCATGAAGGACGGGCTGGGGCCGTGATGCAGCGTGATGCCGTAGCCTTCCGGCGACAACGCCTGCATCGGATCGATGATGCGTGGATCGCCGGACAGGTACCACATCAGTGCCGGGATGATGCTCACCGTATTGTCGGCGTCGGGCAGATAAGCGCGCGATTTGGGACCGGTGGAGCAACCGAGCGCCGGGTGCCAGTGGGTGAGGATATCCAGCAAGATCCGCTCTGAACAGGCTTGCGCCATCGCGCGCGCGTCCGGGTGTTGTGCGCATTCGGCGATATCCAGCAAGGACGTGAGCGTGATCGGCGTATAGGTTCCGCTGTTGTATTCGCTCAACAAGCCACGCCGCTCGAAATGCGCGCACAAACCTTCCAGCCGAAACAGACCGTGATCGAGCAGCGCGGGGTTCCGCAAGATCTCTCCGGCGAAGACCAGATTGCGCGCGGCCATTGCCGGCATGTTGTCGTTGTAGCCGTGGAACATGTAGTCGTTCGCCCCGCTCGACGGCACGGTACCCGGCGCGTCGGTGAACTTCGCCAGGTGTTCCTCTGAACGGCGGATCAATTCCGCCGGCATCCGCTCCCGCTCGCGCATCAACGCGGCGGCGATCGACGAAGTGGTGAAGATATTCCAGTCGTTCCACACGCCGGACACGTCATAAAAGCGTAGCGCGAACGCCCGCATCTCCGGGTCCTCGCTGGCTATCAGCACCGGAAACAGCCAATGCGTGATGCGCAAATCGTGTTCTACACCGGGCTTATACGTGCCGTCCGGGTTGAAATAAAGCGGCACCTGCGCGCGCACAAAGGCGTAATACGCCTCTTTGCGCGCCTGCATGGCGGGGAAATCGAAGAGGGTGGTGGAGGTAGAGATCATTGGATGTCTCCTTATTTTTTGGAACAGGGATTACGCTGATTCCGCAGATTATTGTTACAATCCGATTCGCGACGCATGGCGTCGCGAATCGGATTCACCATATCAAATGCATGCTTGTTCCACTAGTTGGAATGGTGACTATTGCATCTTTCCTTTCAGCGTTGTCCCCTGCGCATCGCCGTCGGTCTGGATGGTCACCTGGTCGCCTTCACTGTGCAGGCTGGCAGCGTTGTGGGTGGTGAAGGTTAACCCTTTCACGGTGACCGTTCCCGCGGCGCTCAAGACGATCTGCAGCCTGTCTTTGCGCTGGCGCAGATATCCCGCCGTGCCGGTGAAGGAAATCGTCCCGTCGGTGAAGGTAACCTCCTTCGGCGCCAGGAAGGCGTAATCGACGGTGCCGTTCGGTTGGGTGATCTTCACGCCGTTGCCGTCGGCGATGGTGGCGAAGGTGGGCAGCGGTTCATCCGGTCGGCGCGGGTAGAGCAGATTGAGGAAGGGTTTGCCGTCGGATTGGGTGATGCGCAGGCACAATTGCTTCTCACCGCCCCAATTCTTATGCGACCATTCCCATTGGCTGAACCGCGGCTGCGCCGGTTGCGCCGCGTAGAGTTCCAGATCGACGCCGAATTGCCCGGTTGCATGCGCCTGGTTGCCGGCGAATTTGAGCGCGCTTGCCATGATCCAGAAGCAGTCGGTGGCCGGCGGGCAGGGGCTCTCTCCCGGGAAATCGTCGCGAATCAGCAGGTATTGCGGGTCGCTCTCCTGCTGGGCTTTGGCGAAGAGCACACGTCGCTGCCAGGTGAACGGCGACGCTACCGAGCGCACATCGCGTTTCTGGTTCGGGTCGGGTTTCAGCGAAACCGGCGTGTCAGGGAAATACGGCTCGATCATCATCGCCTTCACCGGCACCTGACCTTGCAGATAATCCGCCGTCGGCAAGGTGCTGAAGGCACGCACTTCGCCCAGGCCGGCATAGCCTTCGCCTTTACCCGGCGCTTCGACTTTATCCGTCCATGGCTCGTATTTATGCTCGAAATAGCTGTAGTCTTTGTAGAAACAGCCGTCGGTGCCATAGCCCGGACAGGGGCGCTGCGGGCCTTCCTGCACCTCCCAGGCGATGCGGCTGTGATAGACCGCCTGTCCGGCATCCGGTGAATACATATTCCCGAAGTGCATCATCAACGGCACGCCTTTGGCGAACCAACTGAAGGAACCCTGGTCCGATTCGAAATGATCGAAGGCGAACTTGGAATAGCGGATGGCGAACCAGGACTCGTGCGGTTGCCCGTCGCGCAGGATGGCGCAATAGGAAGGATACCAGCGCGAGGAAAATTCCGGCGCGATCGGTTTGGCGGTGGGGCTGGAGAGCAGCGCGGGCGCGATGAATCCGCCGGCGGCGTGTCCCATCTCATCGCCGGCAGTGTGCAGCATGCCGGTCAGCCGGTCGTCCACCCCGGCAAAACCCAGCGTCAGCAGATCCATCATCGTGCTGGTTTCGGTGCGCGAGGTATTGCCCAACGGCCATAAGTTGCGGCGATTGTGCGCCGTGAGGCTATACTGTCCCATCGGCAATCCCTGGGAAGAGCCGATGACCGGTGAGCGGGGGTCGGGCGGGGTGAGGATATCCATCATAAACTGGCCGAACTTCGTCAGTTTCGGGTCGTCTTTGAATGCATCGTAGTCACCGCCGTATTTCAGCGCCAGCGCCATATAAAGGATCGGTTGTATGCTCGCTTCGATATAGTGCGGGCAGGAGACCGCGGAACCGTCCGCCGCCAGCAGCGGGCCCAGATTGCCGTCCAGATAGCCGCGGCAGCGCTGCAGTCGCGCCGCGTTGCCCGGCATCCCGGCCATCGCGCCGGCGGTCAGCACGCGCGCGGTACTCGCCAGCGTACCCATGTTGGCCGATCCCCAGCCGTTGGCGGTTTCTTTCGGTGGCCAGTAGTCGTCATCCCAGCAGCGCTGTGCGATGAAGGCGCCGTAGGCTTTGATCTTCGCGCGCACCGCCGGGTCCAGCTCCGGAGTAGCCATCGCCGCTTCCCACAACGGCATCAGCGAGATCATATGCAGACTGGCGTGAAACCAGTTGACGCCGCCATGCCCGTTGCCGTTCAACGGGCCATCCACATAGGCCTTCAACTGCTCCAGCGTTTGTTTTGCCATCGCCTGCGGAGTTCCACCCGCGCGATAAATCGCCGGGATGGCGGGATCCTTGGCGGCGCCACCGGTTGCCGCCGCCACGCGCGCGCGCATCTCCGCCAGATCGCCGGGTTTACAGAAGAGGCGCGGCCAGGCGTTTTTCGGCTCCGGCCACTCGAACGACCAGTCTTTAATCTTGTCCAGCGGAAAACGTCCGTATTTCTGATAGGCGCGGTAGGGATACGGCATCCCTTTGGCGTCTTTCGGCGGCAGCGCTGATTGCGGTTCGGCGGAGAGCAACCACTCGCGCGAGCCCAGACAAATCGCGCCGATTACCTGCAAGTCTTTCGACTTGCGGGTGAAGATGCCCAGATCGTTGAAGCCGGTAATGATTTTGATCCACGGTTCCGGCGGCGGATTCAGGTTCGGATTGACGTTGCGGCTGGCGCGCCCGGTCGAGAGGGAAATGAGGGGGGTTTTGGGATTCTGGTCGTTATACAGCGTGTAGGAATGCGCGTAATTGCTGAAGGAATTCAACCACCAGCCGGCGATGCGGTTCACCCGATCATCCTCAGCATAGCTGATCGGCGCGAATGCTTGCCCGGATTCCACATCCATCAACGGTTGTCCGGAGGCATCCAACCCATATTTCGGTTGCGAAACGCGGCCGCCTACCCAGCGCGACTGATTCGGCTGCAAGCCGGGGTAGAAGGAAAAGACCGCGTTGGCGCGCGGATAATCCGGCATGTTCACCCCGAGGTGGGTGGAATCGGCCAGACTCCACCATTCCCAGGTGGAAGCATCGGCATCGTTATCGTACTTCAGCAGCGCATACTTCCCGCCCGGGTTCAGGTCCATCGTCTCATCGATGGTCATAGTCGGTTGCCCGGCGATGGCGTGCACGCTGAAGCGATAATGCTTGCCGCCTTCGAAGGTATACTCCACCGTCGCGTCGGCGAACAGCGGGCCGGCGGCGCTGACCGTGGTGGTATAGCCGGTCACTTTCAGCGGCGCATCCAGCCAACTGGCGCCGACCCAGACGCTGTCTTTCGCGCGCACGCCTTGCAGCGGTCCGGGCACGCTTTTGGCCTCCATCGGGTGCGGATATTTTACCGTGCCGCTGGGAAGGCGCACCGCCATCGCGTCGGAATCGAGCAACAGCGCGTCGTGCTCCTGCTTCACCGTCACCGGTTGGCCCACCGCGACCGTCGAGCGCGCGCCGGTGATGGTGAAGGTCTTCTCCGTATCCGCCGGTAGCGTCACCAACAGGTATATCCGTCCGCCCGCCGCCTGGCAGGGAATCCGCGCGCCGGTTTCATCCGTCGCGGCGACCCCATGCGCCGCTTGCAGACCGGCGTCCAGCGGATAGCTGATCAACTCGTCGGACCAGCGATGGCCGAGATATTCCTTCAAATGGATCGTCTGCGTCAGCGGCGCCGCCAGCGACACCAGACCGGTGAAAGCCAAGAAAGCGAAGAGCCAGATCGCACGCATATGCACTCCTTTCAGTTGGTGTGATTATAGTGGGAAAACACCAATACAACAACCGGTAGGCAGTTTAAGGCGCATACAATACTTCCGGTAATAATTGACGCCTCCTATACTCCCCATCGCTCCCCGAACTTCCATTCATCCGTCCAATCCGACCAATACGTCCGATTACTACCCGCTTGACGACCAAAAGCCCGCCCCGGTCCTTTTTTTTCAAAAAAGACCGGCGCGAGCTTTTCCTTGTTCTTCTCGCTTTTCTCTGCCCCATCAGTGATGAGCGCGCAGGCCTCGCCGCTGTACCAGCCTTGCGCGGCTGGTTTAGGGGAGGACCACCGGCAACACCTGGGTGCCGGCGGCGAACCCACTCCCGCAGTGCAGGAGCGGGCATGCCGCTCAAACGGAGCGGCACGCTGGCCGCGCGAAAAACGCGCGGCCGCTTTGTGCCGGCAAGGAGCACCCTCCCGGCACCGTTTGCCCGGCATTGCTACCGGGACGCCTCCCCCTGTATAATGGCCCTCCATGGCCCTTTCAAACGGCGAAGCCTGCGCGGACATGCCCAACACGACGGCAGCAAACATTGTCGTGCGAGCAATCCATCCCTGCTCACCACCGATGGGACAGCACATTCGTCGAGCGCCGACACCTCATGTGTGCTGGCACAACGCGCCATTGCTCAACAAAGACAGTATACCCAACCCCTAGCACCGGTAAACCTGATTTCGCCAACAATACACAAAAATATATTCCAAATTTGGAGTGCGGCGCCGCCGCGCCGCTTTTGCACGTCCACCAAGTAATCGCCAGCCAAATGGGCTCGTAGTAGCGCCGCAGCCGCAACAAGGCGCGTCCAGTTGTCACTCACCCAAGCGTAAACCTGATCGGTAAATATGGAGTGCGGCGCCGCCGCGCCGCTTTCGCACGCCTACCCAGCCAACGCATATTGGGCTTGTAGTAGCGCCGTATCTGCAGCAAGGCGCGTCTCCGCTGTGATGCCCATGACGGTTGACACCCCTTCCAACCGCCTGTATGCTACCCGGAGCAGGCCGCATAAGATCACCCAATCCTGCATTCTGTATCCCGTTTCCTCCATCACCTGATCGGCGTGATATGCAAGGAGTCGAACCAGACCGGGTGGCGGCTGCGATTGTTGAGCGTTAGATTGATTGATCCTGCCGTTGCGGGGACATCGAAGGTCGTTTCCAGCACTGTCCATTGACCGGCGACGCCGCCGGTCAGCGTTTTGCCGGCGCAATGGATCGAGAGGGCGTCGTCATCCGCGGTCTTACGCACCGCGACGGACAGTTTATAGCGGTGACCGCCGGCGATGGCGCTCACGATGGGCAGCAGATAGACTTCTTTGCCGGCCTCGGGGTTCGGATCGAGGCGGAGGCAGTATTTGCCGGCATGCGGATTCACCGCATCCAGCACCGCGTTGCGGCTGGTGTTTTTCCGATATCCTTCTCCCCAGCAATACCACCAATCGGGATGGCCTTCGCCGCCGCCATCGGCCTCGAAGTCACCGTTCGGCGCGGGGACGTAGAGCATGAGTGATCGTGTTGCCGTCGCCTTGCCCGCGGTAGCGACCGCGGTGAGATGCGCCGGCGCCGGCAACGATTCCAGCCCACTGACATTGACGCGCGCTTCCGTCTTTCCCCACGGCGCGACGGAAAAAGTTTGACGGGGGGTATCCAGCGTCAGCATGGTGGGGGCGCTGAAAACCAGTTGCCCGGATTGCGGTTGATCGGAGCGGTTGAAGATGACCGCCAAGACGGTCCCGTCCGGCTGGCGAGTCAACCGAATCCACAAGGCATCGGTCGCACTGATCCAATGCGGGAAGGTGGCGACGGCGCCCTCCGCCTCCGTGACCAGCGTCAGGTCATAGCGGTTCGCGGGAATGCCGGCGGGCAGCGTCATACTGACGGGCAGTTGTTTGGTCTCGCCGGGCGCGATGGTAAAGTCGGCCTGGTTGCCGTGCCATCCCGCCGGCGCTTGCCAGTTGAGGGCGCCGCGCACGGTAGCCGTGCCGTAATGCGTCACCGTCACCGTGCCGTGCAGAGTCGAACCGGCGGCGGCGGCGAACGGTAAATCGAGCGAGAGCACCTGCGGGCCCACCTGATTGACCAGCAGCACCGTGGTGGCCATTTCGCGCGCCGGCAGCGTAAAGGTATAGCGCCCGTCTTGCGCCTTCCCGGTGATCTGCTCCAGCGTGCCGTCGAGATGCAGGGCCCAGGCCGTCTTCACCGGACCGAACGCCGTGGTGGGGATGCTGATCGTCAGTTCCGGCGCATTGGCCGTGGCGGGAGGATCCTGGATAACATTGATCAGCGCGCCCCGACTCGGCGCCGTCAGCAGAAACCATTTCGCCTGCGGGCCGGTAAGCGGCGCGGTCTCGACGCCGGATGCGACCGTCCGCGGCGGATTCTCCAGTGTCTTGCCCGCCTGCGAGAGGGTGAGACCGACGGTATCCTGAAACAAGGCCGGATAGATCAACTGGCTCACTTTTCGCCGCAGCGCGAGCAACTGGTTGCCGAATGGGGTATCCGGCAGACCTTCGAAACGCGCGCCGGTCATCCAGATAAAACGCCAGCGCGGATTGCCTTGCCAGGCGCCGCCGTTCCAGCCGCCATCCAGCAGAATCTGCTCCGGCGCGCAGTAGCGAAAGAGATCCAGGCGATTCCACACGCCGCTGGCCATATGAAAGGTGACCGACTGCCCGATCACATCATTGCAGCCTTCTCCGCTGGTGACGAAATGCGCATTGACTTTCCGCATCTCCCGGGTAATGTCGGCAAGATTCTCCGCCGTCGCGCGGGTCCAGATGCCATAATCGTCATGCCCGTGCGCCAGCGAGACGCATTGCCCGTTGACGCAGGACAGTTGATCGTAATACATCCCATCGGCGCCGTAGATGGTCACCCAATCCTTCGTGCGCTCGAAATGATGGCGCTGCCAGCGCGTGCTGCCCACGCACTGGGAGATCTCGTCGTCATCCGTGCCCAGCGCGACCTCGCCGCCGGGATTCCCTCCCAGCACGGTTTGCCGGTACCAGTCTTTCGTTGGCCAGGTGATCGGATGCTCGACCCAGGTGCGCGGGATGAGCCCGGCAATGGTTTGTCGCTCGATCACCCGCGCTGGGGAAAGGAGCTGCCAGTTGAAATACCAGTTGGTGTGCCCGCCTTGCTCGCGCACCTCGCGCAGGACATCCTGAAACTCGCGCAGGTTCCCGTACGCCGGACAATAGGTCGGCCATAGGCCGACATATTCGCACGGGCCGTCGATTTGCGCGCGGTTGCCACCCATGTAGAAACCGATCCCGCGCGCCAGCGCGCGATCCTCTTCGCCGGCAATGGCGGTGTAACCGGCGGTTGGCAGATCGTTCGAGGGCGCGACGCACCAGCCATCGACGCGGCGCGTCCAGACGGGATTTTGCGAAGGCGCCAGCGTTGCCCGCAGGAAGGCACGATAGATATCCGCGCCGGCATGCCAATCGCCACCCGGACGCACGGCGACGACATAATCCGGACTATCACGCCGTTGTCCCGGCGCGACGAGGAATTCGCGGGTCAAGCCGTAATTCAACGTGGTCGGATCGTTGCGCGTGGCGGAGATGGTGAGATCGTTCACCGGCCAATTGTGGTCGCCCAGATAAAGCCCGGCAGCGTCGTCGTAGAGATAGCTCCAGTGCATGGCGAGTTCGCGGATACCCTGAGCGTTCCATTCCACCGGATTGCGCACGAGTTGCCGCCAGAACGAGGGGATAATGAGCGCGTCGTCGGTGCAACTGTCGCCGACGCGCACGCCACGCAGCATGGGATATTGCACGGCGCAGATTTCGAGGGTGGAATGATTGGTGATATCGATGCCCCAGTTGCTGGTCGCGCCTTCCAGCCGCGTCGTGGTGGTCACCTCGATGCCCGCCGGGAAACGGAAACGCTGGGTCAAGGTGTGCGCGGTCACTTCACGCGCCAGCACCGCGGCCTGGGTGACGGAAATCCACCCGGGCACGGAGGAACCGGGTGCCTTCACTTGCAATTGAAAGAGCGGGGCTTCCTGCTGCCCGAAGAGAAAATCCGTCGATGGCTTTTTCGCGCGCAAACTTCCGACACCGACCGGGCCAAAGGCAATCTCCATCTCGTCATTCGCCAACACGATGCGATTATTGGCGCCCGGCTGATAGCGCGCGGCCAGGCCTTGGATGATCGGCGAGGCGCCGTTCGCGGCGGCGGTGAGCGAAAGGCGGGCGCGCAGGCGATCGTTCCCGTGGCCCACCACGGGCAGCGTGGTGAGCTTCCCGTCTGCCGGCAGTGGCGACCAGTGGGCACCGCCGTCGGCGGATAATTCGATGCGGATCGTACCGCCGCGCGCGTCGGCATCCCTTTCGAGTTGTTGCCAGCCGGCGACGTCCATCGGCTGGGCGTCGGCGGTTTCCACCGTGCCGGCGGCGGGGGCGATATTCTTGCTGGGCGCGCCGCCATCACCGGCCGGTGGCGTATCGAGATCACGGGAGAAGACCAACCGGTCGAGTCGCGCGCCGCCGTGATAGGACAGCGAGAAGGTATGCTCGCCCGGGCTCAACTGATAACGCCCGGCTTTCACCCAGTGCCAGCGCCCGGCTTCGAGGGTATTCGCGGAATCGATGATTGAGGTGAATACTTGTTTACCATCGAGATCCTCGCTATGATCCCATGATCCTTTGACGGGAAAATAGGCGCGCTCCCAGAGTTGATACCTGCCGGCGGTCACCACGGAAAAGCAGTAGCGTGCCTGCTCGACAAAGTGGATATACCGTCCCCCGGCCGGTGCGCCGTCGGCGCCCATCAGTTTACCGTTCGTCATCGAGAGTTCGGTCGCGTCGGCGGCGTTCATGACGATCGCCTGCTCGCCGTCTTGCGTGAAGCGACCGGGCAGGCGGATAATCTCGCCATCCGCGGTGACCGCCGCTAACTTCACCGGCGAGAACGGGATGCGTAACGGCTTCACCGGCGAGGCGACCGCCGGTAAGGCGGTGACGGTGATTGACGCCACGGTCATCGCGCCCGCCCGCGGCAATTCGAGGCGAAAATCATGACCGTTGCAACGTCGAGCCAGTTTCGCGTCCGTCCATTCGACGTTGACCGTCGTCCAGGCGTTTTTGCCGTCAACGGTAACGCTGCTGCCCTTCCAGGCGCCGGGCACGCGGGCTTCGGTCAGCACGGTTTCATCGGTTGAATCATATGGCAGATAAATCCGACCGCGAAACCCGCCGTCATGCAGAAGTATGCTCAAGCGCAAATGGGTACTGTTGACCGGTTTGACGTCGCCATAGAGAATGCCCCCGCCGGTGACCGACCAGCCGACTTGCCCATCGGTTTCACACCGTTCGAGTGAACCTTCCCCGGAACTGAAGAGTACCACTCCGCCGACATCGACGGATTTTGGAAACGGATCCTCGCGCGTATCTGCCGCAAAGGCACTCGCTGAAGCGAGTATGCCAAGGTAAATCAGGCCCAGGGGGAGCCATGATGAAATACGCATGGTCGTAAACCTTTCGCCCGTATTATGATTGCTGGCGCGCGCGCCCTCGTGAGCACGGGGTGGGGGAGGACGCGCGCGCCAGAGATAGCTGAACGATTACCTTCCGCTTATCCTGTTGGAAGGGCCGGGGATGGTGATTACTCCGCATACCGTAAGAGGCTGTCTGAAAAGTCTCGGTACCGGGATGCTGAGGCGATTTTTGTCTCCCGCAAGGCGCCTTTCCGTCGTCATATGTGGACATATTACGCAGGAAAGGCAACGCCGCGGGAGGCAAAAAGCGTCCAGCAGGCCGGTACCGATACTTTTCAGACGGCCTCTAAGGTTTGCGGAGACCCAGTCACCCAGGGTGGCCGGTAAAACCCTACTGGGTAATCGGCGGCACGATATAGATTTTGATATTTTGCGCATACGCGGTTTGGCCGCCATTCGTATGGGAGAAGAGCGCCATGCTGGTCTGATTTTGCAAAAGCGACCAGTTGATCTTACTCACGCCACACCCGACCGGCATGGGTACCCCGCCAGTTTTGTAATTATACGCAACTAGGGTCGCCTGTCCATTGATGATATAGGCGGTCAAGCGATAAAAATTCCCATTGCTATAGGTATGCTCTGTCGAAGTCGACGTGGCATTCCCGAGTGAATAAGCGATCGTGGCGGAGAAGGAGCCGGGATCCGAATAGCAGGTGGCATTCTGGGTGATAGCAAAACCGCCTTCTGATCTCGCCAGGGCGAGGAAGATGCCACCGGTATAGCTGGCATTGGTGACCGGAGCAGCAAGGTATGCGCCCAACATCGCATCCGCATAATTCCACACCTGGCTGACTGCCAGGTCGGCCGAATAGATGATATTCGGCGCGCTGCCGTTCTCGTAGCAAGCGCCATCGGGGATGGTATAGATGGTGGGCGAACCGCCATTGGGGGTGATGCTGTAGCCGTTGGCATTTTGCCAGGAGGATATCTGCGCCGGCTGATCGAGCGCCAGGGTGGCGCCATCGTACGGGTTATACCCCTTCATCAGCAGCGCGCCAAAAGTGCCGGTGGGAATCGCGGGATTAAAGACGAGTTCCGCGGCGACATGCCCATCCACACAGGAAAGAATCACGGTATCTTTATTGCTATGCCGCGGATCGATATCGTTGTTCCAATCAGCGATCTGGTAGGACGTGCGGGCATTGAGCGCGCTGTAGTCCGCGGTGAGCGGGCACATGGATGGATTGACGAGTTTTCCCAGCGCGACCCCATAGAGGGCGGCATTAAAGCCGTAATTCGGCGTCGAGGCACTGCCTGGGTCGCTGGTCGAGGGGCAATGGAAGACTTCCGCCGGCAAGCCGGAGAGTTTCGTCGACCAGACGTTATTATCGGCCGGGAAAAATGTTTCGTCATTGTCCTGAACATAAATCGCCAGCCCGGCGGCCAGTTGCCGCTGATTGCTGATGCAGGTGCTCTGCCACGCCTTTTCGCGCGCTTTGGCGAACACGGGAAACAGGATCGCCGCCAGCACGGCTATGATGGCTATGACTACCAATAACTCAATCAGCGTAAAACCGCGAGTTCGATACACGCTTCGCATCGCGATATCCTCCTTCGTGAAAATGGAGTATTCACTAATTCAATGGGATAGGACGCAGATAGGTCATCTTCAGATTCTGGCACACGGCGGTTTTGCTTCCGTTAGAGAAGACCAATAAGCCTACGGTATTATTGTTGACCAGTGTGGCCCAGTTGATGGTCGCCGTCGCGCTGCCCACCAGCGTGGGCTGGCCATTGTTCACCACTTGGGTGACCACCAGGCTGGACTGGTTGCCGACAACGGCGAGATTACAGCGGTAGAAATAGCCACTGGCGACGTTGGTGAGATTGAGCGGAATCGTTTTGGAAGCCCATGCCGTGTAGCGCCAGGAAGGATCCTGGCAGATTCCAAAGCCGCTTTGGAAGTTGCTGTAGATCGCATAAATGCCCTGCGTAGTCCAGGTGGCGGCATTGGTGGTGGTGAGTACGGTCGCCGGCAGGTAGGCCCCCAGCGCGAATTCAACATAATTACCGGTCGTGCTGCCCAGATCCGCCTGAAGGGTAAAGTTGACGCCGCTGCCGCTGGTGTAGAGCGCTCCCTTGGGAATGGTGAAGGTGGTGGGGGCATTGTAGATATTCGTGGTGCCATTCCAGAATCCGGAGGCTATCGAATAGCTATTGTTGCAATAGCTGTTAAATTGCGGCGCATAATTGACGATCATCTTGCCGCCGTCAAAGGGAGTGTATCCCCGCCCCATCAATTGCGCCAGCGTCAGCGAGCCGGAGGCGGTAATCGCCGGGCTGGCGTTGATCAACTCGTAGGCGACGTGACCATCGACACAGGAGAGCACCACGCCGCTGTTGTGGCGCGGATCGACGTCTTTGTTCCAATCGGCGATTTGAAACAACGACTTCGGCGCTTTGACATTGTAGTCCGCGGTGAGGATACACATACTCGGGGTTTGCAGATCACCCAGGGCGGCCCCGAACAGCACGCCATTGAAGCCATACGCGGGCATCGAACCGGTGCCTTTGAAGTTACTCAGCGAAGGGCAGTTAAAGACGCCGGCGGGCAGCCCGAGTGCGCTGCTCCACATCGTCCCGGTCGGCATGAATTTGGAGCCGTTGTCCTGCGTATACATGGTGATGGCCACGGCAAGCTGGCGCTGGTTATTCAAACAAGAGGTTTGCCGAGCCTTTTCACGGGCTTTGGCAAAGACTGGAAAGAGAATTGCTGCCAGCACAGCAATAATGGCTATTACTACTAATAGCTCTATAAGCGTAAATCCCCGTTTTGCGCAATGTGTCATGTTACCCTCTGCATCAAAATAGTTGCTACCCGTGCCAACCGATGGGTAGATCAGGTATATTTAGATAAATATACCTGTAAAGCGCTGGTTTGTCAACGGGAACATGCACAGAGGGTCTACGCAAATGTCGCGGAAGGCGCGTGGCCCCCATCCC
>Ga0118677_10005471_pt1 | contig 22181 bp, 15 predicted proteins | sample AliMusrvi5mmetaG_FD_86154 | JGI IMG/M metagenome (GOLD analysis project Ga0118677, IMG submission 86154)
GAGGAGCCCCAGATCATCGTTCCGATGATCGACCTGTTCGTGCAAATGCCTGGCGCACCGGCTCGCGAAGTGGAGCAGCGCGTAACGCGCCCCATGGAAAAACTGCTGTGGGAAGTGCCCGGCGTCGAGTACGTTTACTCCACGACGATGCCCGGCTCCGCCATGGTAGTGGTGCGCTTCAAGGTCGGGGAGGACGAGGAGAAATCGATCGTCCGCGTGAATCAGAAAATGCACGCCAACTTCGATATAATCCCGCCCGGCGCATCGCAGCCACTGGTTAAGCCGCGCTCGATCGACGACGTGCCAATTCTTGCTTTGACGCTCCACAGCAAGCGCTACAACGACTACGACCTGCGTCAGGTGGCCGCTCAGTTGAACGATGCCATCAAGCAGACGCCCGACGTCAGTGAGGTGAAGATTCTCGGAGGACAACGCCGCGAACTGCGTGTCACGCTCGACGCGGGCCGGCTGACAGCATTTGGTCTGACGCCCCTGCAGGTGCTGGGTGCGCTCGGCTCGGCCAACAGCAGGCTTCCCGCAGGCGCAGCCTCAACAGGCAATGTGGAGACGGTCATTGAAGCCGGAGGTTTCCTCCGCGACGCCGACGATGCGAAGAGCGTGGTCGTTGCCGTCTCGGGTGGCCACCCGGTTTACCTGCGTGAGGTCGCCTCGGTGGTCGACACCGGCGAGGAGCCGAGCCAGTACGTGCAGTTCGCCGCCGGCAAGAGCTTCGAGCCCGCAGTGACCATCTCCGTCGCCAAGCGCAAAGGGACCAACGCAATCACGGTTGCCGGCGACGTCCTGCGCAAAGTGGACGCGTTGAAAGGCACACTCCTGGGCGACGGCGTGGACCTCACGGTCACGCGCCAGTACGGCGAGACCGCCGCCGAGAAATCGAACGAATTGCTGTTCCACATGGGGATCGCCATTGTCTCGGTGAGCATCCTCATTGCGCTGGTCCTCGGCTTCCGCGAATCGCTAATCGTCTTCACGGCTATTCCGGTTACGCTCGCGCTCACGCTCACGGTCTTCTACCTGTACGGCTACACGTTGAACCGCATCACGCTGTTCGCGCTGATCTTCTCGATTGGAATTCTGGTCGATGACGCGATAGTCATTGTCGAGAACATCGTGCGCCACGCGCGCATGGCTCACAACGAAGCGCGTCCGCTAGCCGAGGTCGCTATCGAAGCCGTCGATGAGGTAGGCAACCCGACCATCCTGGCGACGCTTACGGTCATCGCCGCCATACTGCCCATGGCCTTTGTAGGCGGCCTGATGGGTCCCTACATGCGGCCCATCCCGATCGGCGCTACGGCGGCGATGATCTTCTCGTTGCTGGTCGCCTTCATCGTTACGCCCTGGGCCGCCATTCGACTGTTGCGCCCAAATCAAGGGGGCCATGACGAGCACAAGGAAGATCGCCTCACGGTGATGTATCGCGGCTTCATGGACCGGCTGATCCACGTGCCCATCGTGCGGTACAGCTTCCTGCTCACCGTGGTCCTGCTGCTGCTCGGAGCAATGTCGCTGGTCTACATCGAATTCGTGAAGGTGAAGATGTTGCCGTTCGATAACAAGAGCGAGTTCCAGGTGATCGTCGATATGCCCGAGGGCACCACGCTCGAGCAGACGGCGCGCGTCGCGAAGCAACTCGCGGAGAAGACCTTCGAACAACCCGAAGTGGTCAACGTCCAAACGTATGCGGGCACTGCATCGCCCTACAACTTCAACGGGCTGGTGCGGCACTACTACCTGCGCCGAGGCTCAAACGTGGCCGACATTCAAGTGAATCTCAAGTCCAAGGGCGAGCGGAATTCGCCCAGCCACGAGATCGCCAAACGCGTGCGCTTGAGCCTGCTGGCAATCGCGCGCGAAAACAACGCGCGCATCAAGGTGGCGGAGGTTCCGCCCGGTCCCCCAGTGCTTGAGACACTGGTGGCCGAAGTCTACGGACCATCGGAAGAAGGGCGAGTAAAGCTCGCCGGGCAGATTCTCAACATCTTCGATCACACTCCCGGGGTGGTCGATGCCGATTGGTACGTCGAGGATCCGCAGCCCAAGCAGATCTGGCACGTGGACCGCGAGAAGGCCGCATTGAACGGCGTCACCGTCGAGCAGATCGCGCAGACCGTCTCGGTCGCCTCTCAAGGGGCGAGTGCGGGCCTGCTGCACATCGACACTGCGCGCGAGGACATCCCCATCACCGTCCGCCTGGACCGCTCCACGCGCAGCGACCTGGAACGTTTCAAGGAGTTGAAAGTCGCGGGCCGCAACGGCCTGGTCGCGCTCTCCGAACTCGTGCGAGTGGAAAACTCCACGGTGGAGCGCAACATCTATCACAAGAACCTGATGCCTGTTACCTACGTGACCGCCGATGTCGCGGGCGCGATGGAGAGCCCGGTCTACGCGATCCTCAAACTCGGCCCGGAAATCGCGAAGCTGCCCGTTGACGGCGGCTACAAGATCGAGCAACTCACCGCCCACCAGCCCTTCGACGACGCGAAATATGCCATGAAGTGGGACGGCGAATGGCACATCACCTATGAGGTCTTCCGCGATCTCGGAATCGCCTTCGCCGCCGTTCTGATCCTGATCTACGTGCTGGTGGTCGGCTGGTTCCAGAGCTTCCTCACGCCGCTGATCATCATGGCGGCCATCCCGTTTTCGCTAGTCGGCATCCTGCCCGCACACGGATTATTGAATGCCTTTTTCACCGCCACTAGCATGATCGGCTTCATCGCCGGGGCGGGCATCGTGGTGCGCAATAGCATCATCCTGGTGGACTTCATCGAATTGCGTCTGAAAGAAGGGATGCCGCTCGACAAGGCGGTTGTGGACGCGGGCGCGGTGCGTTTCCGGCCCATGATGCTGACCGCCGCCGCCGTGGTGGTCGGCAGTGTGGTCATTCTCTTTGACCCAATCTTCCAGGGTCTCGCCATAGCGTTGATGGCGGGCGAGATAGCCTCCCTGTCGCTCTCACGCGTCACCGTACCCATCGTTTATTACATCTTCCATGCAAGAATCGCGAGCCAGTCCGTCACGCCCGCGCACCCGAGTGCATCCACGCAGACAGAGGGATAACTGATGACAGTCGATCGCTGGTTAAGACTCGTTGCCGGGCTCTTCATAATGCTGAGCGTTGTACTCGGCATGACCGTGAGCCCGTACTTCTATTGGTTCACGGCCTTCGTGGGACTTAACCTGTTCCAGTCGGCGTTCACCAACTGGTGCCCGATGATGACCATCCTGCGTAAGCTCGGAGTCAGAGGCTGAGGGCGTCGCGGCTCATTGGAACGTCCGCAAAAGGGGACGGTGGAGATGAGAAAAGACCTCTCCACTGCCCGTGGAACAGGTTTCCGTCGCAGTGCTGTGACCGGGCAACTGCGCTGTACCCCGTTGAACCTCCGCATCTGTATCTTCTTTGGCGCCCGATAGGCATCTGAGAACCAGCTACTTACCCCCCGAAGGTGGTGCTCCGAGCCATCCGGACATAGGCGAATCTGCGTGGCTTTTTCGGCAGAATCAGGCGCCTTAATACAGGACTATGAAATTCTTTTCGCCGAGCATTTTGATCGACGTCAAGGGAGCTTTTAGGGTAATATACTATCGTGTACGAGTAGTTTTAGACCTATTTAGCTCATTGAGTTCCGGTTCAACGCGGCCTCGCGAATTGCGCCGGGAAGAAGTCCAGCTTAAGGACTCAGCCCAATGAGCCCACTCCGTTCTCAGCGGTGGGGTGTCGGTAACTAACAGTAAAGAGTTGCGTGTCGGTAGACGTTCCGTGGATGGCGGGGGGACGAACTGTGTTCCGGCGAGGAAGCCCTCGATTGGTTCATCGACGCTCTAGGTGCGTCCGTGCCATCGTTGGCGCTTGTTCTCCCGGAATGGAACATTAACCGTGCGCATTCCGCCGCGCCTTTTGTTTGCAGGCGCGGCAGTCCCGACTCAAAAGGAGCAGCTTAGTGAAACACTACCGGGTCATGCTTACCTTTGCAGCCCTGGTGGCCAGTCCAATCTGGACCTCCATGTCGATGGCCCAAGATGGCGGAGGTATAACCGTCTCCCCTGCCGCGTTGTCGTTCTCTGCGACGGCGGGTAGTTCTACTACGCTGAGGAATTCCCTCGCTGTCAGCGCCGGTAGCCGGACTCGGTTTTCGGTGAGCGCGTCTGGCCAAAGCGGCGGGCGTACCTGGCTGTCTGTCTCACCCTCGGGAACCCTCACCACACCCCAGACCCTGACCGTTCTGGCAAACCCGACGGGCCTGACGGCGGCAATTTATCGAGGCACGATCTCGATCTCCAGCGGCGAGAGAACGCAGGCCGTTCCGGTGACACTTACGATCACTACTTCCACGCGTACGCTAACCGTCAGCCCCACAGCACTGTCCTTCACAGCGACTTCTGGCGGCTCGTCTCCCTCCGCCCAGTCCTTGTCGGTTAGCGCCAGCCCCAATTCCACGTTTACGGCGAGCAAAAGCGCCGCGGCCTGGTTGACCGTCGCGCCGACCGCTGGCACAACGCCAGCAACCCTCACGGTCTCGGCGAGTGTGACGGGACTGGCCGCAGGAACCTATAGCGGCACAATTACCGTGTCCGGAAATGGGCTTACCCGCAGCGTCGCCGTGACTTTTACGGTGACCAGTTCCGGCACCCCCACGCTGAGTGTGAGCCCCACGGCGCTTTCGTTTTCAGCTACCGTGGGCGGCACATCCCCGGGCGCTCAAACTGTATCGGTAAGCGCCAGCCCCAACACCACCTTCACGGCGAGCAAGAGCGCCGCGGCCTGGTTGACTGTTGCACCCGGCTCGGGCACGACACCGGCGTCACTGTCGGTGACGGCAAACGCGACCGGATTGGCGGCGGCGACTTACAACGGAACGATCACGGTGAGCGGCAATGGCCTGACGCGCACCGTAACGGTGACCTTTGTAGTAGGTACAACCACCGCCTCCGGCGGCCCGTTCAAGGTGATCGCCTGGAACGATCTCGGGATGCACTGCGACGACGGCAAGGACTTCAGCGTAGCCGGATTCCTCCCTCCGTTTAATACGATCCATGCGCACCTGGTGGACACGTCCGGTGCATTGGTGGTTTCGCCAAGCGGCTATAGCCTGACCTATCAGGCGATTACCGATCCGCTGACGAACACGATCAACACCACGTCGATCGGCAAGACCAACTTCTGGACCTACATTGCGTCGTGGGGCTTCGGCACACAGGCTCCGGATGTTGGTCTGTTCGGATTTGCCATGCCGGGCACAGCCAATACTCCGCAAGCCATGACCTTCAGCACGGTCGATAACAGCTGGATGGCTCAGGCAATTCCGCTCACGAACTTCGCCGACAACGGGACGAACAACTACTTCCCGATGATGCGCGTCACCGCCAAGAACTCCACCGGCGCGGTGTTGGCGACCACCGACATCGTGCTGCCCATCTCCGACGAAGTTGGATGCGGCACCTGCCACGCCTCGACCAGCGGCTATGCCGCGGCCATGCCGAGCCGCGGCTGGGTTAACAACCCCGACCCGGCCAAGGACATGAAGCTGAACCTGCTGCGCAAGCACGACGAGCGTTTCCAGACGCTGGCGCTGTTCCAATCGGCGGCCACGCAGGTCGGCTATAATACCGCCGGACTGGAAGCGACTACCGTTACCAAACCCGTGATGTGTTACGCCTGCCATGGGTCGGCCTTCGTCGCAATTACCGGTATCAGCGGCGTTCTGCCGTTGACCACCGCGCTCCACGGGCTCCACGCGCGAGTCATCGACCCGGCGACCGGCGCCACGATGGACAGCGGCACGACGCGCTCCACGTGCTACACCTGCCATCCCGGACCCAAGACGCAGTGCCTGCGCGGCGCAATGGGAACGTTGCTGACTTCCACAGGCTCGCACGCCATTGAGTGCCAGAGTTGCCACGGTAATCTGAGCGCGTTGGCCGTAGCCAGCCGCACCGGCTGGTTCTCCGAACCGAATTGCGCGAATTGCCATACTGGCCTGGCAAGCGCCACCAACACCACGCTGGCCTACACGTCGGCGTTCACCAGCGGCACTACGCCGCGAACTCCCGCCGACCTCACGTTCGCCAGCAACGCGAACTCACCGACCGCCGGCTTCTCGCTCTTCCGCACCTCAAGCGGTCATGGCGGCCTGCAGTGCGAAGCCTGCCACGGCTCAACCCATGCGGAGTTCCCCACGCCCATCGTGAACGACAACGTCCAAAGCACGAACCTGCAGGGCCACGCGGGCATGCTGGTGGAATGCGCGACGTGTCACGCTACCGTTCCTACTACGACTAATGGCGGCCCTCACGGGATGCATCCCGTAGGCACTACTTGGGTCAGTAGACACCAGAGCGTGGCCGACTCCGGCGGCGCTACCGCCTGCCAGGGCTGCCACGGTACGGACTATCGGGGAACGATCCTGTCGAAGGTGCAGGCCGACCGCACTCTGGCCGGACACACGTTCACCTCAGGCACGATCATCGGCTGCTATAGCTGCCACAACGGGCCGGGCGGCGGCTAAAGTCGATAACACGGCTTGAAGCCATAGACAGGGGCGGGCGCGCCGCGCCCGCCCCTGTCATGACCTTACTGTCTCATTCAACTTATTTTCTAGAAACCAGCGTTGCATTTGTCACGCTCCAGTCAAGCCGATCGCACGGCACTATCGGCGCGCAGTTGGCAGGCCTGCCCTCTTTTGAAAGCTCCGATGCGTTAGCCCCTGCTAGGAGTCCGTTCCGAATGCAGGACTCTTGCAGGTCGGACTCGATGCCATCAGAGTCATCTTAGAGCCTGGCGATTTTCCTCATCTGAGTCCGCGCCTTCCGCGGCAAGAAAACAATTGCGCGAGAATCGGCATACGCTAAGCGATCGCCGTTGGCACGCGCCACTTGATCATCACGACCTTCAGTGCGTCGTTGATCACCAGACAAGAAACCGTTGCATATGCAAAGATCGCGAGTGTTTGCGTCCACGGCAGTGGCATGAGTCCCGGAAGACCCACGCGCGTAAGGATGGTACCCACGAGTGCATCCGCAAGGAGGGCCGCCAGGAGGGCCTTGCTGGGCAGCGTCGACCAGAACGCGCGGCGCTCGCGCGCGGAAGCCACGGAGAACACGGCAAAGTAGAGCAAGGTGAGGAAGCTGAAGGTATAGAGCGCATTGTCGTGGGCCGACAAGCCGAAACGCGACCAGCCGATCCACAATAGGAGCAATGCTTCCGCCACCATCGCAACACCCAGGACCACCGACACCGTGATGAAGCCCCCGATATTCCATGTCTCTGGTTTCCCGGACGGCCGAACGTTGTCGGTCGCCAGGGAGATTTTGGCGAAATCCGTCATAAAGGTCAACAGCAGCATCGCAAAGGCAGACACTACGAATTTGCCGGTCACCACGTAAGCGATGGCCACGAAGGATGCCTTCAGGATGGTCCGGCTGATCTTGTTGATGATCCACGTCAGGATGCGCTGATAGATCGTGCGCCCCTGCTCGACCAGGGCGACGATATTGGTCAGCCCCGGTTCGGTCAGGACTACACTCGCGGCGCCCTTGGCCACATCGGTTGCGGTTGCAACGGCGATGCCGACCTCGGCCTGGCGCAGTGCGGGAGCATCGTTTACACCGTCACCCGTCATTCCAGTGACATGCCCGGCGGCTTGCAGGTTCTTCACCACGGTGTATTTGTCTTCCGGAAATACCTCGGCAAGACCATCGGTGCCCGCGAGAAGATCAACCACCCTGTTACCAGCCTGCGCGTTTGCGGCTTTGAGGTCCGCCATGCGCCGAATGTTGGATAAACCCACTCCGCGCGCGATTTCGCTTGCCACCGGCAGCGCGTCGCCGGTGAGCATCTTCACCGCCACTCCGTGAGCTTGGAGTGCGGCAATAAGTTGCTTCGCGTCCGGTCGCGGCGGATCGTACAATGCCACCAATCCGACCAATCCCGGAGCGCCCGTCTCGGGACCGCGTGCCACCGCCAATGTCCGATAGCCTCTTGCAGCCGAATCACTGACGCGCGCCTCCAACGCTTCGATCGCCGGGAGCTGCAGTCCGCAGGCTTCGGCAATGGTGCGCACGGCGCCTTTCATCACACGCATCCGCTGCCCGTTCTGCTCGACTACCGCTTCCGTCCGCCGGTTCTTCGCGTCGAACGGCGCGAACGAAACCGGCGTAACCTTGCGCAGATTGTCGAAAATATGCTTCTCCTTGGCCGCAGCCAGGAACGCGAGGTCAATGGGATCCTGGTTGGCTTCCTGCGATGCCAGAGCCCCGGCAAACAACACCTCGGCCTCCGTTGACTTCTCCAGCGGGATTAGGCCGGTGACGCCCAACTGGTTCATCGTGATTGTGCCGGTCTTGTCCACACAGAGAACGTCCATCGTCGCGGCATCCTCGGCTGCGCTCAGGCGGGTCACTAGAACGCCGCGCTTGGCCAGCTCTTTCGACCCAACAGCCATGCTGATCGTGAACATGACGGGGAGCGCGACTGGCACTGCGCTCATCAGCAGCACGAGCATAAGCGGAACCATCTCCAGAAGAGGCGCGCCGCGGATCAGCGACAGCACGACCACCACGCAGAGCAACGCGCCCACAATGACAAAAAGCCAACGGACCACCTTGCTCACCACAGCTTCGATGTGGAGCTTCGGTCGAGCCTGCTGCACAAGCTCCGTGGTGCGGCCAAAATAGGTCTTCGCCCCGGTCAGCAGAACCACGCCGTTGCCCTCGCCTCGCCGGACAACGGACCCCGAAGAGAGCACTTCTCCGGGCTTCTTGTCTGCGTCGTTCGATTCGCCAGTGAGCGCAGACTGGTCCACACTCAACGCTCCCGTAAGGAGTTTCACGTCCGCTGGAATGATGTCGCCGGGTCGCACGCGAACTATGTCGCCAGGAACCAATTCCCGCGCCGGGATGACCTGCCAATTGGAATCGCGCCGCACGCGCGCACTGACCTGCAATCGCCGGCGAAGTGTCTCAACGACACCGGCAGCCCGGTGCTCCTGCATGAAGCTCAGCACCGCGTTGACAACCAGCAGCGCGCACACCACGACGAGGTCCGAGTATTTTCGGAGTACGGCTGAAAGTACTATGATCAGTTCCAGCATCCACGCCGAGATCCCCCAGAATTTCCGAAGGAATGTAAGGAACGGGTGCCCTTTCTTCTCGGCTACTTCGTTGTAGCCATGTTCCTTCCGGCGAGCATCCACATCCGTGCTTGTGAGCCCACTGTCGGGGTTGACCTTGAGCGTCGCGAGCGTTTCGGGAACCGACGCAGTTGCGATGTCCGGGGGCGTGGCATTAGCTGGCTTGGTGGGTGCCGGTTCTGATTCGGTTGGGGTCGTTGGCATACTGAACATCCTCGTTTGCAATTGCGCGGTTTACGCCGTTTCGTCGCGTTGGTCGCCCTCCGCCTCCAATGTCTGATTTCGAGCCAATCCCCGCTCTATCCGGCGACGTGATGCGAGTGTTCGATCGGCCAGTCCATGAGGTGCCTATTCGGGTAGATGGGTTGCGACGATCTTCGGAGTCAAATCGCAGGTCAAAAGGGTTCTGGCCCGTCACCCCGAACAAATACGGTATAGCTCGGAGATGTAGGCATCGAAGGTCTTTGGGATCTCGCTGCCGCAAGCCGGCGTGATGGGCTGTCCCGGAAGTGTCACAAGTTCGTAGAATTTTCCGTTTGGCCGCACCCGTCAGCTGCAAGTCCCACGCAGATTTTTGGCATGCGTCCAACAGGCAGACAAAGGCAAAGACGCGTCTGTCGCTGAGCAGAAGAAACCACTTACCCGCCCGTCTTCCGCCGAAGCGCTTCGGGCACACGCTCAGTGTCATGCCGAAGGACCTGCAGTTCGAATCGAACCGGAATCGTCTCGGGGTTGTAACAAGTCGTCGCATCGCACGCCTGATACCGGAACACGCCCTCAAGCGTCATTCTTCCATCTGGCCCGGTCGCTTCCCGTAGCAACTGGTTGCTGGGCACGGTGAACTCTCGCACGAGACGAAGACTCTTCTCATACACCGGAACGGTCTCGCCGATTGCTTTCAAGTGCAGCATCCTCGCCTTCGGCCACGCCACTGCGGTGAAGAAACGCGTCGGCAGTTTTGCTTGCCCGGCGCTCATCTCCCAAGACACCGGCTTGTAGCCCTGTACGCCGGGTGCGTAGACGTGGATGCCGGGTTGCATTTCGATCGTTAGGATGAGGGCCAGTTTCTGGCCGCCGATGGCCATGCGTGCGCTGCTCGACTCCGTGATGCTGAGGTGCTTACCTGTTGCGCCGCTCGGCGAAGCGGCCGGCTGTGCCCCAAACTGGCGGGCCAGGATGTCCGAGGCGGTCACCCGTTCCTCATACTCCACCTCGAAATACTTCGCTGTTACGGCACCCGCCTGGTTGAGCACATAGGTGCCAGGATAAGGTACGCCGAAGACGGAACTTGTTTTCTCGATGCTCTCATTCAAAATGCCGAACGCACGAATCACGCGCGATTGATCATCCGAGAGGAGCGGGAACGAGATGTTGCGGCGTCGGGCGAAGTCTCTGAGCACGGCGACGCTGTCATAGCTGATCGCCGCCACGTTCAGACCGCGTTTCCGGAACTCTGCCGAATGAACCTGCAACTCCACGAGTTGCCCCTTACAGAACGGTCACCAGTCAGCCGATCGAAAGAACACCAGAACGAGTCCCTTGGGGCCCTTGAGCGACGCGAAGTCGCGCGTCTGGCCCGTCTGGTCGGGAAGTGAGAACGCCGGGATTCTGGATCCCGGCTCCGGGCCGGTAGCGATCGAGGCGGCTAGAAGCGTCATCCCGGCAAGGAGCATAATTCAATCCTAGACCGCGCCGCAGCCGTGTTGCAGCTTTGGTCCGGCACATGCCGGCTGGCTGACAGAACGCCTCTCAGCCAAGGCTCGGCTTTCCCCAAGTAAGTCCAGCTTCTCAATCGGTTATCAAGCCCACGGTTGTATCGCAGACGGAATGGAACGGTGGCTCCGCTAAAGATGGTAGCCGATTCGGTCGTGCTCCAAGCCGCACAAGATTTTCGTCTGACAGGCCGGATCATTGCAGGGACGTTAACGGGGCGGAGGTTCGCGGAGAATGGCAAAACGCGAACCTCCGCCAACTCTTCATTGGCCGGCAGCTCGCGTTTTGCTTTTCAGACTTTGCCGGTTGAGAGGAATGCCGGGGGCCCTCCTCTCCCGTCGGCGTGTACCGAAGCATTTCTACGCCGGAAATCAAACAGCGACGAACAAGGTACTGCCTTCCCGGCTGACCAACAGAAGCGTCGGGCTGTCCTTCTTAGCCGAAGCCATTGCGTGGTCGAAGTCCTGGACGTTCTTCACGGGTTGACGGTTGACCTGCTGAATCACATCGCCGGGATGCAGTCCGGCCTCCGCGGCGTGGCTGGATGGATCGAGTTCCGATACCACCACACCCTTGGTTTCTGGCGCCAGTTTCATCTCGCGGGCTGTCTCAGGCGTCAGGTTCTCGACTGAAACGCCTTCGAGGGAGCTGTCCGGATCGTTGCGCTTTAGCGATGCCCGATCTTCCTTCGAAGGGAAGTCGCCGAGCTTAACGGCCACCTGCTGCGGATTGCCGTCGCGAAGAACGTTCAGGTTCACCGTGGACCCAGGAGAGAGCATGCCGATCTGAAGGCGCAGTTGGTTAGCGTCTCCAATCATTTTGCCGTTCACCGTCAGGATGATGTCGCCTTGCTTCAGGTCGCTGTGGGCGGCGGGGCTGTCGGCGGTAATGTCACTGACAACTGCGCCTTCGGTATCCTTCGTTCCAAAGGCCTTCGCCATGGCTGGCGTCACGTCCTGCGGCAGAATGCCGAGGTAGGCACGTTCGACTTTGCCGTTCTTCAGAATCTGGTCCATCACGTGGCGAGCCAGATTGACGGGAACCGCGAATCCGATGCCTTGATTCCCGCCAGAATTGCCCGAGATGATCGCGGTGTTGATGCCGATGAGGTGCCCTTCGTCATCAATCAGCGCGCCACCGGAGTTGCCTGGGTTGATCGGCGCGTCGGTCTGAATGAAGTCTTCGACTTCTTCAATGCCGAGGTTGCCGCGGCCCATTGCGCTCACGATCCCCGAAGTCAGGGTCTGGCCCACGCCGAACGGGTCACCGATCGCGAGTGCTATGTCTCCAACCTGCACCTTGGAAGAGTCCCCCAGCGTGACATAGGGGAAGTTTGTTCCTTCGATCTTGAGAACGGCGATATCGGTGCGCGGATCGGTACCGACTACTTCGGCCTTCATCTCGCGCTTATCGCGAAGGGTGACTGTAATTTCAGTTGCGTGGTCCACAACGTGGTTGTTGGTCAGCACATAGCCCTCGGGGCTCACGATTACGCCAGAACCCAAGCTCTTCTCACGGCGTTCCTTGGGAATGTTGAAGCGCCTGGAACCCTCGTCGCCAAAGAACTGGCGGAAGAACGGGTCCATGGACGGCTGACCTCTCATACCGCTCATTTCGTCCTTGGCGATGCGCGAAGAGGAAATGTTTACCACGGCTGGCAGCACTGCCTTCACTACCCGGGAATAACCTCGCGTGTCCTCACTGCCCGAGTGCACTGCTTCTCTGATCGAGGCCATGGGCCATGGACCTGTGTGAAGATGCACGGTGGCAGCGGCCGCCACACCGAGGGCTCCTCCAATAGTTAAAGCTGCGGCGGCGAAGAAGACCACCTTCCGGCGGCTCCGCATATGTCCGTTGAAACTCATTCTTGCCTCCTTATTGGCGGCCTCCCAACGCCTTCGGGAGGCTGGCCGGCCGGGAAACCTAGGCTCCTCGTTCGGCTCAACTCCAGACTAGGGCCGCATGCTTTTTAAACCCATAGCCTCGAAAGGGGGGAACGACAACCCCGCAGAGGGGATGGCTATCACCCAGCCCAGGGTATGAACGGAGGCTCACGCCCCCTGCCCCCGGTTGGGTGTATCCCCTCCGAAGGCGATATCAGGAAAGCCCTCCAGATCCTTACACTGAGGCAGGCAGGAAGGAGACGAAGGCGATGAATGAAGCGAATAAAGGGGCTTTCCACCCGGGGTTTTCGATGGACAATCGCACCGGCCTGTTCCTGAAACACGAACGTGAACACGATCCCTCTACGAACTTCGCGAGGCGTTTCTCTTGTGTATTCCTATCCGCGTCAGGGAAAGACGCAGTCAGGTTGAGCCATCATCTATCTGCGGTCGGGATCCGTGCGTTTCACGCTCGTGATATTCGTGAGTCCGAAGTACTATTGGCGATCACCAGTGCTCGGATTTTGTTGATTGACATCGACCACACCTTCGAACTGTGGACGGAAATCCTGCAAAGACTTGAAGAGTCGCACCCCAACGTTCCGAAGGTCGTCCTCACACAGCGGCACGAAAACACATGGTCTCTGATCTGCCCCCATCTCGCGCTCGATGTTATCCCCAAGACGGCCCATCTGGGGGATCTTCTGGACGCTCTTGAGTGTGCCCACTCGGTAGAACTGGAAATCAATGACCCGCAACGTGGGAAAGAGAGAATCAGGCGGGTCTTGGCGGCGATCCGCTCTGGCCTGAACCCGCAGACCTCGCAGCATCTCCTCCCGAAGATTGGAAGAAGCGTCGGCTACACTCCGCGCTGCACTTGCTGCTCGATTGGAGCGGCCCTGTCTGCCATGATGGGCAGGGAGACGTATGCCTGGTGGAAAGCCCGCTGTCATCGAAGCCGAAGGCAACACTCTCGTGCCTGAACCGGCGCTGGAAGCCGCGCACCGCCGTGTCCGAATGATCCTGTGCGTAGGGCTGGGGGGAATGTTACTGCTGATGCTCGCAGCGGGAGCCGATGCAGTTCGGGTGCTCCATGGCATCCGAGAGCAGGGCGAGTTCATTCGAGCGGATGCCCTCGCGCGAACTGGAACGCTGGTTTCGATCCGAACCAAGCTTCTTCTATCCGACACTTTTGTCCGCGACTATCTATTGGATCCCGACGAGAACCGTAGCGCGGAGCACAGTCGCGAGTTGCGCCGGGTTTGGGCGGATTTGGAACACGGCCTCGACGCCTACACCGCTACTCCCAACGCAAACGAGGCCGAGATGGCTGCCAGGCTGAGAAGAAAGATCGAGCGCTACTGGGAATCGATCAGCCCAACCCTGACATGGTCGAATCGCGAAAGAAGGGCTTCCGGTTTGGCTTTTTACAGTTCGGCTGTTCTGCCGAGCCGGCTTTCGGTCTTGGAAATCACGACGGAGATCGATGATGCGCATTCGCGGCAGGTGGCGGATGGAGAGTCGCGGATGGCCGCAGGATTCGGGAACCTGCGCACAGAGTTCCTGTGGATGTTCGTCTTGAGTTTGGGCGTGGCAACGATTCTAGCGATTGGCAGTGCGATCTATATTTCCCGGCTCGAGATGGAAACCCGGCGTAGATATGAGCAGGTTGCCGCCGCCCGCGTCGAGATGGGAGAGTTGTCGCAACGCCTTGTAGCCGCTCAGGAGCAGGAAAGGAAGTCCATATCACGAGAACTGCATGACGAGGTGGGACAGTCCCTCAACGCCTTGCTCGTCGATGCCGGAAATCTCCAAAAGCGTATTCCGGAGAGTGATGCGCAAAGCCGGGAACTCCTGAACTCGATCCGGCGGCTTGCCGACACCAGCGTTAACGAGATCCGCGACATCGCTCTCTTGTTGCGGCCTTCGATGCTGGATGATCTGGGTTTGACTGCCGCGATCCAATGGCAGGCACGCGAAGTGTCCCGGCGAACCGGCCTCGCAGTGAAGGTTTCGGCCGAAGCCGTTGCAGACGATCTGCCCGAGGGGCCAAGCATCTGTCTCTACCGGATCGCGCAGGAAGCGCTTCAAAACGTCACGCGCCACGCTCAGGCCAAAACGGTCCAGATCGAACTGAAGCAGATTCTTAACCGGTTAGTCCTCCGCGTGCAGGACGATGGAATCGGGTTTGACGCGGAGAACGTTCGTGGTCTTGGAACGGTGGGGATGGAAGAACGCCTGCGCCAGTTCGGAGGCCTTCTGCGGGTCACGTCCGAGCCTGGGGCGGGAACCGCCATAGTTGCGGAGGTCCCGCTGCCGCCCCCGGGTGCATTGGCAGGCTCATGAGATGATCCCCTTGCGCACCGCGTAGAGGATCAACTCCGGGACCGAGTGCAGATTCAGCTTTTCGAGGATGTTCCCACGGTGGCTCTCAACCGTATACAGGCTGAGCTTCAGGAAGTTCGCGACTTCTTTGTTCGTTTTGCCTTCGGCGACCAACTGCAGGACCTCTTTTTCCCGCGGCGTCAGCAGGTCGTAGCTGTCCTCAACCTCCCGCTTCGCCACCTGTCGCATGTAATCTTCAAGCAACATCCGGCCTATGACTGGACTGAAAAACGACTTCCCCTCGGCAACAGCTCGAACGGCCTGGATCAAGTCGGCTTCTGCCGAATTCTTGAGCAGATAGCCTTTTGCACCAGCCTTCAGAGCTCGCAGAACATATGTCTCGTCAGAGTGCATGCTGAGAACTACCACCGCGATTTCCGGAGAAGCCGTGACAATTTGCCGCGTTGCCTCGATGCCGTTTAACAACGGCATTCCGATATCCAGAACGGCCACATCGGGATGCAGAGAGGCAGTCAGGTCAACCGCCTGGCGGCCGTCTTCGGCCTCGCCGACCACCTGGAAGTCGGACTGTTGCTCGAGTAACAGCCGTATCCCGCGGCGCATGACGGTGTGGTCGTCGGCCAGGAGAATGCGAATGCGTGCCATGACTTATATCGAATGTCCCCACAGACTCCAGCCGGCCCAAGAGTTCGAAGACCCCCCATTATCCCGCAGTTCTACTCCTGTGTTGCTTGACCGACTGCACCAACTCGAGGGCGTGCCTCAGCTGCAAACGACACCGATATGAGGAGGCCGGAAATCTCGCGATCTCTCCGCAGGTGCTCGAAGTTGTTCAACCCGGTGTAATTTCTTGATTGACGCCTTCGACTACCTCCTGGATCTCACGGGTTGCTCGGCTCAGCACATCAACTCTGGCAGTGAGAAACAGTGAGCGGCTTCAGCTACCGCATCACCCAGCGCCTTTCTAATGTTTAACGCGCTATGCTGGCTTGGCCCCATTATGCTGCTAGATGAGCGCCGCAATTCCGACGCGGCGCGCACGCGAAAACGGAAGTTCTCCTAATCAACTCGCCCTTTGACGGGACGAAGCACCAGCGAGTTGAGGGTGACGGCTACCGTGATAAACAAGCCGAGAATACAGTTAGCAATGTATTCCCGATTTTTCCCATTGCTGTTACGGTGGCGACATGGCAGTTTTCTTCGGCCGAGGTTGCGTTCTTTTGCAGCTTGTGCCGTTTGCCATTCTGGCGGCGGATACTCCTGCGGAGCGTCGGGAGGCGCCGGCGTTTCGATCGAATTCCGAGATGATCCTGGTGAACGCCACGGTGGTCGACCGTAGCGAGAGGTTCGTCACGGATTTGAAGCGGGAGGATTTCCGCGTCTTTCAAGACGGTCACGAGCAGAATATCGACACCCTATGGTTGGAAGAGACTCCAGTGTCCGCGGGAATTGTACTCGACGTCAGCGGAAGCATGAAGGAAGCACTTCCGCTGGCGAAGCAAGCCGCCAAGGAGTTCATTGGGAGGTCGAATCCTAAAGATGAGTTCTTTGTAGTCACCGTTGGAAGGCGGCCCACGGCGCTTCTGATGTTCGAGACACGGACCGGAGAGGTCGTCAAAGTCGTCAACGACCAGCAGTCTGGTGGGTCAACGGCGCTCTTGGACTCGATTTACCTGGCCTGCAACTATTTGCGACGGAGCCGGAATGCTCGCAAGGCGCTGCTGGTGCTCTCAGATGGGGAAGACAACAACAGCCGTTACTCCAAGCGAGAGCTGGTGCGGATGCTCGAAGAGTCCAACCTGACGCTGTACGCATTGGGCGTGGGTGTGCGACACCCCCCTCGCGATGATCCTGATTCAGCAGAAAACCTGTTGATCACGCTTTCGGATTCGACTGGCGGCAGGTACTTTGAAGTCACTTCGGAGCGCGATCTGCAGGATGCACTGAAGGGCATCAACATCCGCTACCAATACATGCTGGACTACAAGGCAACGGGCATTCAGAATGATGGGAAGTACCACAAAATCAGCCTAAAGCTGTCGGGCCAGGCGCGTGGGCGGAAGCTCAAGCTCTACTACCGGCCGGGTTACTACGCGCCGGAGGGTCCCGTTGGGATCTTAGGAGTCGGTCGGCATCCGAGGCGAACGCCCGTGCTTTCGGGGCCGACCGGGTAATGAGAACAAGGCAACGTGGTGCGGGGCTCGCAAGGAGTTGTTTGTATAGGCTGAAGCGCGAACTCAACCCTTTGTGGCGGCTCAAGGAACATTGGTGTTGCCGTCGGACCTCGATCCCGGCGTCCGAAGCACGGCGTTAACTCCTAATGCGTTATGCGAGATAGCCCCAGTTTTCTCTCTCGTTCGCTTCCCCGATCGCATGCCGAGGCGTGTCGAAGACGGGCTGGAATCCAACGTGCATTGAGAAGGTTGTCTGGACGAAGGTGCTGCCAGCGCAAGCGTGTGGGCTCCTTCTCTCTTGTTTTATGCGACTCGCACTCTTTACCGCGCTGAGCGCCAGCTTTGCACTGGGCCAGTCCCCAATCCCGCAGAGCGTCTTGGAACGTTATCTGTTGGCCACTCACGACGGTCCGGGTGCCGGACTTGGGGAGACGGTGGGAGTTGAGATTGAGGCTTCGTTGCCGCGGCTCCAAAAGCACGGCGCAATGCGGGGGTTGCGGATGATCACCCGTGCCGGTGAAACCGTCTACACCGGACTGCGCTTTAGCGGAGATAGGATTATCGGGAAGGATGTCATCTCCCGCTACCTGGCGGCCGACGTCGAGAGGCGATCCGACAAGAAGGAGTTCGCCATCGCGGCTGGCAACTATCGTATTGAGCGCGCCGGAGTTGCGGACTACAACGGCCACGTTGCCCAAGTCTTCCGCGTGATCCCGAAGCACAAGCGAGTCGGCCTGTTCCGCGGTGAGTTGTGGCTGGATGCGGCTACTGCGCTGCCGTTGCGGGAATGGGGGGAGTTTGTGAAATCGCCCACCGCGTTTCTTAGCCATCCGCGTTTTGTGCGCGATTACAGCATTGTTGAAGGCAAATCGCGACCCCGAAGGCTCATTCTCACGGCTCGTGCTGCTCTCGTCGGCGATGTCGAGATGACCGTATGGTTCAGCGACGACGCATGCGGGGAGAGTGCCGGAGACGGCTTCCCCGGTGCGGACCTGGTTGCCGCTTCTAATCCGTAGCGGAGCACGTGCCGCGTTGCTATCCCCAGACTCTCCCCAGCGCGCGGTCCAAGGCTCCCGCAGCTTATCAGCCGACAAAGGCTTGGTGAAGCCAGCGCCACGGACTCCGCGAAGATTCTTGGCGCGGCTTAAAGGCTACGGGCACTCCTAACGAGCGCAGCAGGCCTGGCGAGGCCGGTGGCTCGGCAGAAACCAGACTGGCGCCGGATCTAAGCATGCGTTGGAGCAATTGAATTCCCGGCGCATCGGCACCTGTGAGATCTGAAACGTCCAGAACCAATTGCTTATGGAGCATGATTGACGTCGCGGTTTGCCAGGCGTGCTCCAGATCCGTTACCCAGGGTCCCGCCAGTTCTCCAGCGAGTTGAAAGCGGAAGGTCGTGGCTTCGTCGTGCTGGTAATAGTCCATGATGGAATGCGGCGCGGATGTGCCTCAAAACGGGTCTTCACCTGCACTCGTCCGCCCTGTGTCTAAGCACGATCGCTTCCATTGACGGCCGTATCGCCGGACGACGCGTAACCTGTGGACTGAGGGGTGCTCCCGCTACGGATGGACGGATTTGTGCGTTCGCCCGGTCGGATGCACTCCATTATCGAGTGAATGCTTTCGGACCGCAGGAGCCTGTCTCGCCGCTCCACGGCCCGGGGTTGTTTCGAAGATGGTTGTCCGAGTGTCCGCTGCTGTGGCCGATCTGAAGCGGAGTGGAAGTCATCGTCCAATGCTTCCCGGGCTCCTCTCGAAATCGCTGTTGTGCCGAATGTTCGGCATCTGCCGACGGCGTCTGCCGAAATCTCGGCTCTTGTCCCCGAGCGTTGCTATGCTGAGTGACGTGCAGCACTCGAAAACGGAATTCTGTCAGGCGTTGTTTGAGCTTTCACCGCTCCTTGCCAACCACAGCGATCTGGAGAGCCTGTGCGACGGCTTGGCGCAGGCCTTGCGGCGAATTGTGGATTTTGAGCAGTTCGCACTCATGCTGTATGACGTTGAAGCAAATGTCATGCAGGTGCGTGGCGTAGGTACCGGACGTACGGCCAGTCGCGACGCTGATATCACCACGCCTTTGGAACGGACGCCTGCCGGATGGGTTTTCGCTAACCAGCAGCCTCTCATAATTCCAAATTTGGAGCGCGAGACCCGTTGGCCGGAGTACTTGGCGGTCCTCCGCGCCAAGGATGTCGTGTCGCTCACTCTGGTTCCGCTGACTACGGGCGATCGCCATTTGGGGGTTCTCGGATTTGGAACCAACTCGGAGTCTGCGATCAGTGGGCCTGAGCTTGCCTTCCTCCTGCGCGTGGCGTCGGAGCTTGCGGTCTCGGTGGAGGCGAACCTGACGCGGCAACAGTTGGTCCATGATCGCGATCGACTACGAGCCCTGTTCGAGATCACGAACGCGCTGGTTTCAAAGCTCTCGCCCGCAGAGCTTTTCCCGGCAATATCGCGGGAGTTGGACAAAGTCATCGCGCACGACTGCGCCGGAGTCACTCTGCTCAATCGAACCAGTGGAGCGGCGGAGATCTATGCATTGCATTTTCCCCCTGGGGTGCCGGTACCGGTGGAACCCACTTCAGGCTGCCGGGAAGGAATGCCCTCGGATGAGGCGCTGAGCACAGGCAGGCCGGTGGTAGTCAATGAGCCGGACCTTGCGCGGTTTCCTTCTCCGCGTTATCAAAGCATGGTGCAGCAAGGGTTTACGGCCCATTGCTCAATTCCGTTGCCGGCTCCGAACGGGATTGCCGGCACGCTGGAGTTGGGACGGATCGGCGGCAGGCCCTTCACAGAGGAGGAGATCGAACTCGGCGTCCAGGTCGCCCGCCAGATCGCCGTCGCCGTGGAGAATTCCGTGGCGTTCCGTGAACTCGACGAGCTGAAGAATAAGCTGGCTAACGAAAAGATCTATCTGGAGGACGAAATTCGTTTCGACCAGAATCTGGGCAACATGGTCGGCGAAAGCCAGGCCTTTCAGGCCTTATTGAAGAGCGTTCAGATCGTCGCGCCAACCAACGCGACGGTGCTGATTCTGGGCGAGACGGGCACGGGCAAGGAGTTGATTGCCCGCGCCATCCACGAACTGAGTGATCGGGGCAAACACAGTTTCGTCAAGGTCAACTGCGCGGCTATCCCGTCGGGACTCTTGGAGAGCGAGCTTTTCGGGCACGAGAAGGGCGCCTTCACCAGCGCGATTGCTCAGAAGATCGGGCGCTTCGAACTCGCCGATCACGGGACGCTGTTCCTGGACGAGATCGGCGAGATCCCGCTCGAACTACAGTCCAAGCTGCTCCGCGCCATCCAGGAACAGGAGTTTGAGCGGCTGGGGGGGAATCGCACGATCAAAGTCGATGTGAGGTTCGTGGCTGCGACAAACCGCGACTTGAAGCGGATGATGGAGGGGAATCAATTTCGTAGCGACCTCTACTACCGCCTGCACGTCTTTCCCGTCCACATGCCACCTTTGCGCGAGCGAAAGGACGACATCCCTCTGCTGGTCCGTTACTTCGTCCAGAAGTACGCGCAACGCATTAATCGCACTATCGACACGATTCCAACGTCAGTGATGGAGGCTCTAGTCCACTACAACTGGCCGGGCAATATCCGCGAACTTCAGAACGTTTTGGAGCGGTCTGTGATCCTCTCGTCCAGCCCGGCTCTCCACATCGCAATGCCGGAGCTGAGTGAGCCGCTCGCGGCCTCTCCTACGACATCTTTGGACGCCGGCTTACAGGACCAGGGGCGCGAGCGTATTCTGCGGGCATTGACTGAATCCCGCGGGATGGTTGGCGGGCCCAACGGGGCAGCGGCCCGGCTTGGCATGAAACGGACCACCCTCCAGTCCCGCATGCAGAAGCTGAACATCGGCCGCCAATACAGCTGAGACGACTTCTTTTCCACCCGCTTTCGCACGAGCGGCTGTTCCCCGGCATGGCCTTCGTCTGACTCGGCACGACCGGGCTGATTCCTGCCGACGCCTTGCAGTATGGCCCTCCACTTGCCTTACGTAGCTTGTCACTCGCCCGCATGTTCCTCTTGGGACTCCGTGGGTGCGGTGGCTGGAGGCAAGTGAATGACGCCCAACCAACGTGGATGGCAAGAGAATTCTGTTCTGATCGTTGCCGAGCAACCAGTCGCCGACGTTGTGCTTGAGCAGTTCGTCCGGCGCGGCTGGAGCGGTATCGCCGCTGGGCTGTGCTCCGAGGCCGATGCCGCTCTACGGGCTAACTCCCCGGGAATAGTGATCACGCAGGACACATTGCCGGACGGCACCTGGCGCCAGGTGTTCCATTCCGCCGCAACCATAAGACCGCAAGCGGTGCGGGTGGTTTGCAGCGGCCGATCCACCCTGCCGCTCTGGATGGATGTGTTTTCTCAAGGCGGATACGAGTTGCTCCCGGAGCCCTGTCCGGACGATCTTCTGGATCGAGTCTTCAATCGGTACGACCAGACGAGGGTCCACACGTGCGATCCGGTTTAGCTTGCATCCCCGCTCTCTTTTTCCCTCTGCTGATCTTTGTTCCGGAAGTCCGCGGAGTGGATCGCTCGGAGGGATTTCGGACTGGCGTAGACCAAGATCCGGTTCGGCTGTTAAGCATTGATGTTACCGTCTTCGATTCCTCGCACTTGAGCGTGCCTGGAGCGGACGTTCTGCTGAAGCGAGGGGCTGAAGTCCTCTTCAGCGCGACAACGAACGAGACGGGGCACACCGTCTTCGCGGGGCTGCTCCCTGGGCTCTACTCGATTACGGCCACCAAGGAAGGATTCAATCCGGCTACAAAGTCCGATTTCCTGTAACCCTCCGCAATTTTCTCCTTCCTAGAAAGTTCCTTTTCTCAAATTAGGTCCGGGCCGGATGGACGCCATTTTGCGTTGGCGCCGGGGTTCAATGTGAAGGCGCGGACCATTCA
>Ga0118677_10005472_pt1 | contig 22181 bp, 12 predicted proteins | sample AliMusrvi5mmetaG_FD_86154 | JGI IMG/M metagenome (GOLD analysis project Ga0118677, IMG submission 86154)
TGGTATTACTCAATAGGCCAATCGTGCCAGCACTGTTATAGATACCTGCGGAAGCGCCAGTAACGGTACCGCCCTGCGTTAAGGTGGTAATAGAACCTGTGTTGTCAATACCGTAGGTGCTACCACTAATAGAGCCAGTGTTGCTTAGGGTATTAATGAGGCCAGTATTACCAATGCCTGAGCCGGCAGTTGCGTAAATCGTATTGGTATTACTCAATAGGCCAATCGTGCCAGCACTGTTATAGATACCTGCGGAAGCGCCAGTAACGGTACCGCCCTGCGTTAAGGTAGAGATCGAGCCAGCATTATTTATCCCATTAGAAGCACCTGTCATAGTACCGGTGCTGGCATTGATGAGATTGCCAATCGTGCCAGTACTCAGGTTATTGAGTGCTGCATTAGCCCCCGTCAATTGACCTAAGTTATTGAGTATGCCGATATTACCCTGGTTGGCGATATTGGTCAGGGTTCCAGAAATAGCTTGATTGGCATTATTGGTTAACGTGCCAATCGATCCACCGCTAGCATTATTGATGCCGTAAATAGATCCTGAGATTGATCCAGCATTCGTAACGGTCTTGATCAAGCCAGAGTTAACCAATGCCGTGCCAGTTGCAGTACTCACAATACCGGTGAGGGTATTGTTAATTAGGCTAATGGTACCGACGTTGTTGATGGAGTTGATAACGCCAGCATTAATTACGTTTGTGATGCTGCCTGAGTTGCTGAAGATACCCAGCAAGTTGCTAGCGCTAGAATTTGAGACGCTACTAATGTAGCCAGGCGCAGTATTTGCTAAAGTGCCAATTGTGCCACTCGACGTGTTGTTATAAATTCCAACCCCAAAACCTGCGACGGTACCGGAGTTGGCAATCGAGTTGATCAGGTTTTGATTCCAGATGCCAAAAGTACTGCCGCCAGTAATGCGATTGCTATTATTGAGCAAGCCGATAGTGCCTGAGTTGACTACACCAAAGTCGCCTCCATAAATGGAGCCTGTATTTCTGAAGCTACTGACAACTCCTGTGTTATCAATACCAGCACCCGAGCCACCCTTTGCGAATCCAGTATTACTCAATACATCAATCGTGCCGCCTATATTATTGATGGCAGCGCCTGCTGACCCAATGACTGTACCGCCTTGCGTTAAGGTGCCAATTGATCCAGTGCTATAGATACCAGTAGTCGACCCAATAATAGAGCCACTGTTATTCAGATTTCTAATGAGGCCCGCATTATTAATTGCATAGGTAACGCCTGTAATGGAACCGCTATTTGTTAAATTATTAATGGTTCCAGCATTGGCAATCGCTGGATAGAGATTGGAGTAAATAGTGTTGCTGTTATTCAGTAGCCCAATCGTGGCACCAGCATTGTTTTCAATCGCAACGCCATTAGTGGCAAATATCCTACCGCTGTTGTTCAGTGTGCCAATGGTCTGTTCGCTATAAACCCCGTTGTAATAGCCTGAGATGGTTCCTGAATTGAGGATGTTATCGATGGTGCCACGGTTCAAGACACCATAGATACCATTGACCAATCCACCGATCGTGTTAAAGATCGTGCTCATCGTGCCAGAGGAGTTGTAAATTGCAGTAGTGCCTGCACTGATCGTGCCAGAGTTGTTGATCGTTCCAATCGTGGCAGTGTTGTCGATACCAACAGAAGAGCCGTAGATAGAGCCGGAGTTACTCAAGCTAGTAATCAGGCCAACGTTCTTAATAGCAGAAGATACGGATGAGCTGATTGTTCCAGAGCTAGCATTAATCAAATTACTAATCGTCGCACCGCTACTATTCACAATCGCTGCTGAAGTGCTGCTCAGCCTACCAAGGTTATTGATGGTGGCAATCTTGCCAGCGTTATATAAGTCGTTCAGGACCCCACTAATAATGCCAGTACTATTGTTGGTGATTGTTGCAATTGATCCAGAGCTAGAGTTGTAAATACCAGTAGTAGCGCCAGTGATCGAACCACTATTAGTCAAATTAGTAATTAAACCTGCGTTCTTAATGGCAGAAGATACGGATGAGCTGATGGTTCCAGAGCTAGCATTAATTAAGTTACTAATCGTCGCGCCGCTAATATTATTAATAGCAACGGTTCCAGCAGTGAGTTTTCCAAGGTTATTAATAGTACCGATCTTGCCAGCGTTGTAGATGTCTGCTGTCGTTCCAGTAATTACGCTAATGCTGTTATTTATCAGAGTTGCAATCGAGCCAGAGCTGATGTTGTTAATACCGTAGGTGTTGCCACTAATAGAGCCGCTATTGCTCAAGTTGGTGATCAGCCCTGCGTTCTTAATTGCAGAAGAGGCTGACGAAGTGATGGTTCCAGAACTAGCGTTCGTCAAATTACTAATAGTGGCGCCACTGATATTGCTGATACCGATACTGCTAGCTGTTAACTGGCCTAGATTATTAATGGTGTCGATCTTGCCAGCGTTATAGATATCTACAGTTAATCCACTAATGACTGCATTAGCAGCATTAGTCAAAGTAGTAATTGAGCCAGAGCTGGTGTTGTTAATACCGTAGGTATTGCCAATGATAGAGCCGCTATTGCTCAAGTTGGTGATCAGCCCTGCGTTCTTAATGGCAGAAGATACGGATGAGCTGATAGTTCCAGAGCTCGCATCAATTAAATTACTAATAGTGGCACCACTGATATTGCTGATCCCGATACTGCCAGCTGTCAACTGCCCTAGATTATTAATGGTTCCAATCTTGCCAGCGTTGCGGATATCGGCAGTGCCACCAGTAATCGTTTGATTTATGTTGTTCGTTAAAGTAGTAATTGAACCACTGCTAGTGTTATTGATACCGTAGGTGCTACCACTAATAGAGCCTGTGTTGCTTAGGGTATTAATGAGGCCAGCATTACCAATGCCTGAGCCGGCAGTTGCGTAAATCGTATTGGTATTACTCAATAGGCCAATCGTGCCAGCACTGTTATAGATACCTGCGGAAGCGCCAGTAACGGTACCGCCCTGCGTTAAGGTGGTAATAGAACCTGTGTTGTCAATACCGTAGGTGCTGCCACTAATAGAGCCTGTGTTAGATAAAGTATTGATTCGGCTGGTATTGCTGATACCAGAACCAGCAGTTGCGTAAATCGTATTGGTATTGCTCAATAAGCCAATCGTGCCGCCAATCGTGTTATTGATACCCGCCGCTGCACCGCTCACGGTGCCACCTTGCGTTAAGGTCGTTATCGAGCCGGTATTTTTGATGCCATTTGCAGTGCCTGAAATTGTGCTACCACTACTCTGAATCAGATTGCTGATGAGTCCAGAGTTGGTAATTCCGATGGTAGAGCCGGAAATAGTACCAGCGTTGGCAATGGTATTAATGGTACCGCTATTATTGGTCGCAACAATGCTGCCAGCATTACTAAGTGTGCCAATCAATCCAACAGTACCACTATTGTTCAGGCTGACAATGAGTCCACCAGCATTATTAGTCAAAGTGCTAATAGTTTTGGTATTGATGAGGTTGCTGATCGTTCCAGAGTTTGCTTCGGCTGTAATAGAGCCAGCATTGCTTAAGGTACCAATCGAGCCGGTGATGGCGCTATTAGAAAGACTACTAATCAAACCGGTTAAGGTATTGGTAATCGTTTTAATAACGCCAGTATTGTTGAGGCTTGCTACGGTACCCAAGTTGCCTATTGTTGAGATAGTGCCGCTATTGATCACAGAGCTAATCTTGCTTGCTGAACTGGTATCGAGCAAAGAGGCAATTGAGCCAGAGTTGTTAATCGAGCCAACAATAGAGCTATTTGAAAATACTGCGATTGATCCAGCGTTGATGACATTCGAAAGTGTGCCAGAGATACTCAGATTGGCAATCGTACCTGTAGAAAGATCATTAATCGTTCCAAGGTAGCCACCACTCAAAATAGTGATGGATCCTATGTTCGCAGTATTACTGATGCTGGTGATGCTCCCTGCATCAGTAATTCTGGCTATCGTGGCTATAGTTCCATTGTTATCTAAGCTTGTAATCACACCAGAAATACTGTTATTAATCGTACTGATGGTCTTACTATTGCTAAGAGACGCTATAGAGCTGTTATTGGTAATTCTGAGAATGGAGCCGGTGTTACTCAAACTACCGATCGATGCACCACTGACGTTATACAAACCGTAGCTACCACCCAAAATAGTGCCTGAGTTACTTAAGGTATTGATAGCGCCCGTATTGTTTAAAGCATATCCACTGCTAGAGATCGAGCCCGAGTTCGTGAAGGTGTTGATAACGCCCGTATTTTTAATCGCACTACCTGCGACAGCATAAATAGTATTGGTGTTATTGAGAGCACCAATCGTGCCGCCATTGTTATAGAGACCCGCATTTGCGCCGCTTAAAGTGCCGCCCTGCGTTAGCGTTGCTATGGAACCGGTGTTAGTGATACCGGCAGTTGGCCCATAAATAATTCCGTTATTCGTAACGGTATTGATCAGGCCGCTATTCTTAATTGCAGTATTACTGGCGTTGATAGTGCCCGTATTAGACAGTGCGCCAATCGTGCTGGTATTTTTAATTGCCGAAGTCACGCCGGAGATCACGCCGCTATTGCTTAAGTTAGCAATAGACTTGGTATTGTTAATCGCTGGGGTCCCAGTGATACCCGAAATGTATCCAGAATTACTTAAAGTACTAATCGTGCCAGCATTACTGATAGCGCTAGCGTTACCAAAGATCGTTCCACTATTCACCAGATTGCCGATAGAGCCAGCATTGCTAATGGTAGTGATGCTGCCGATATTGGAGAGAGTGGCAATTTGACTTACTGTACCGCTATTAAATACACCTGAAATCAAACCGGTCAGGCTGTTGACCATCGTAGAGATGATGCTGGTATTGGTAAGACCATCGATCGTGCCGCTATTGCCTGCACTTGCAATCGTTCCCGAGTTGCTTAAGGTGCTAATAGAGCCAATGCTGGTGTTATTAATTCCGAAATTAGTGCCAGTAATAGTGCCCGAGTTAGTCAGGGTGCTAATTAAGCCTAAGTTGATGACGCCAGAACCGCTTGATGAATAAATAGTTTTGGTATTGATGAGGGTATCGATGGTGCCGGCATTATTGTAGATACCACCAAGTGTTCCATTGACTGCGCCAGTATTGTTAATTGTTGTGATTGAACTGGTGTTTTCGATGCCGTAGTTAGATCCTGTAATTGAGCCACTATTACTGAGAGTGCTAATGAGGCTGCTATTTAAAATACCGGTTCCAGCAGTGGCATAGATCGTATTGCTGTTGGTGAGCGAATCGATCGTGCTGGTGTTATAGATACCGGCAGAAGCGCCACTGACTGCCCCACCCTGTGTCAACACAGTAATAGAGCCTACGTTCTCTATTCCATAGGCAGACCCTGCTATCTTGCCGGAGCTACTGAGAAGATTGCTGATGGTTCCAGCGTTGTAAATTCCGGTGGTAGCACCGGAAATAGTTCCGGTATTAGCAATGCTACTAATGGCACCAGTATTGTTTACCGTACTAATACTGCCACTACTGCTTAAGGTATTGAGAATATTGCTATTACTAATCGTGAGTAATTTGCCACTATTAGTAATATTAGAAATAAAGCCTGGATTGTTAATGGTGTTAATCAAGCCAAGGTTATTCAGGCCTAATATGGTTGATACCGTACCTACGGTACCGTTGGTCAGTGTGGTAATGGTTGCTGAACTCGCATTGCCAATAGAGGTAATTACATTGCCGTTGTACAGGCCATTAATAATCCCCGCATTATTTGCAATGGTTTGAATCGTGCCGGAATAGTTATTTATACCGTAGGTAGACGCGGTAATCCTACCGGTATTGATGATCGTATCTATCTTATTGGCATTCAGAATTCCAGTAGAAGCAGAACTGGTAATCGTACCGGCGTTGTTGATTGAGCCAATTGAGCCAGTATTCAGAATTGCATACAAGGAGGTGGCTGCAATCGTTCCGGAGTTATTGATTCCATTGATCATGCCATTGCTGGTGACGGTATCCTTAACGTTATTGATGCCGTAGGAGTTTCCATATACGCTACCAGTATTTGTCAAGTAAGTAATAGATCCAGTATTGCGAATACCCGTTGTTGCACTAACAATCGTGCTGGTATTGGCCAATGTTCCGCTAACTGTACCCTGGTTCAGAATACCGCCCGAATAACTAGAGTTGGTAAAGTTAATGGTGTTGCCGACAATCGTCGATGACGGCAAAGAAACAATTAAATCCCAAACTGTGAGGTTGTCGGTTTCTGGGCTCAGTTGCCAGCTATACACTCCACCCGAAATAGTACCGGTGACATTATTGAGGTAGCTAATATTTGAAAAACCGCTGAGTACAGCAGCATAGGTATATCCAGTAGAACCATAGCCACTGTAAGAGCTAGATGAAATACCAAAAGTTAAGGCACCAGAAAGATTGCTTAAGGCTAACTTACCGTAACTAGTCGTACTATTTAGAATGATGTTGTAGTTCAGCGGCAACTTACCGGAGTAGGTCAAATTGGATTGTGCATTTGTCAGGGTCTTAATGACACCGCCATTGTTGTAAATGCCATAGTTGCCACCAGATATCACACCCGTATTGGTAATAGTATTGATAGTTCCAGTATTGATAATTCCAGTACCAACACCAGCAATGCTTCCCGCGTTGGTTAAAGCAGTAATGCTAGCTAGAGTACCTAAGTTGGACATACCTGAAATTAACCCGGAGTTATAGATGCCCCCTCCGGAGATAACACTGCTATTTGAAAAGGTCCCTATCGTTCCGCCAATACTATTATTAATAGCGTATACAGATCCGTAAATAGTACCCGTATTGATTAAATCAGAAATCACTGCAACAGTATCTGCAATGGTATTGTAAGAAATGAGTGTCGTAATACTCTTGAGGTTGCCCGGGTTACCTACATGACCAACGTCGTAAACAGTTCCATACACTGTGTTTATTGTGCCAACCCATAAAGCGGTGTTATTGTTTTGAATTCCGTATCCATTGGCACTAGACAAAATACCGGCATTGGTAAGAGTGCCAATAGTGCCAACATAGTTATTAATTACGCTTGATTTATTTGAAGTAACCGTATTACTTAGGCTGATAGTGCCTGTGGGTGCATTGTAAATCGAGGAAATAATTCCAGAGTTGGTAATCGAATGAATGGTGGTTGAAACAGTCGCATTATTCAGAGTCTGCGTGCTCTGACCAGCAAATCCACTCCAGTAGTTAACAATTCCATTCTGAACACCTGAATATGTAAGAGCGTATGCAGAAATAATTCCGGAGTTTATTAAGTTAGAAATAGTTCCACTATTGGCAATACCAGTGTTGAGAAAGCTTTTGATACTAGCAGAACCGCTTCCCCCGGAGATGTTTGTAAAACTCCCCTGAGCCATTAAGCCACTATTGTTGATAGTATTGATATACCCAGAGTTTGTTATTGCAACACCGCCGACTTGTCCATAACGGCCAGTATTACCAGCCGTAAGAATTCCCATGTTGGACAGATTGTTAATAGTGCCACTATTTGAAACACCATAGGACTGGGCAGACATGGTGCCACCGATTGAATTTAGGATGTATCCTATTGAACCAGTATTTTGGAGCGCAACGTGCATTCCGCCCTTAGTGGTGTAAAAAGCTTGGCCATAGACTCTACCAGTATTGACAATTGAATTTATAGTGCCGCTATTGTAGATATCGTTGGTACTGTAGCCGAAAGCTCCATTTAGCAATACACCGGCATTAGTCAATTTATCGATAAAACCCGTTGAATAGATTGGTGAATATTGCGCTATTACAGTACCAGCATTATTGAAGGTAGAAATACTTCCAGTATTCGCTACTCCTTTGCTACCAAAATAGTAATTTCCACTGTTAGCAATGGTGCCAATGATTGAGTTATTTGTTAAAACAGAAATTCTTCCAGAGTTATAGATTCCGGTGTTCGAACCATTTGTAACGGCAATGGATCCGCTGTTAGTTAATCCAATAATTAATCCAGAGTTATTGATGCCGCCAATGTGAGTAGCGGAGTTTCCGCCCTGTAGATAGCCCGAATTCAATACATTATTGATGGTCCCTAAATTTTGTATACCAACCCGACCAATCATAGAGCCGGTGTTAGTGAGCGTATTAATGAACCCGCTATTAAATATCGCCGCTGAACTTGATCCGCTAGCGTTAATCGAATTTGAGTTTAAAAGATAATTAATTGTTCCAATGTTATCAATGACCGGGGCATTTGTGCCGCTAATGGATCCCGTATTACTAAATGTACCAATCGAACCAGAGTTGTAAATCGCATAAGCGCCATAACTAGGGCCAACAATGCTATTGGAGTTTAAAAGGTAGCCTATTACGCCAGCGTTACTAATACCATTCGCACTGGAAACGGAGATCATGCCAGCGTTACTCAGAGTACCAATTGATCCGATGCTGCTATTAAGTATTGCTGTGGCACCAACTGAAGTGATCGTGCCAGTATTCGTAATCGTGTTAATCAAACCAGTATTGAAGATTGCATCCGCCCCTGCAGCAGTTGCACTTATGCTATTTGAGTTGCCTAGGGTATAGATTGTTCCAGCATTTCGGATTCCGTATTTACTCGAGAGCACCGTGCCGGTATTGGATAGCAGTCCAGTAATGACACCTGTACTGGTATTATAGATACCGGTTGCCGCTGTAATCGTGGTGCTATTAGTGTACGAGGCGATTGTCGAAGAATTGGTATAGCCAACAGCACCAAACGCTGGGTACATTGCACCATAAAGACCAACACCCAATCCAACTACCTGCACTACTTTAGCGTAATTTGGCTCTTTGAAATCAAATGGTGGCGCCCTGGGTTGATCCGGAAATACGGCGATCAAATTCAATGCTGGCTGATGACCCACCCTAGATGATTTACCGCCATCTTTTGTATGGCCGACCGCAATCTCCGAAACTGCAACAATGCATTTTCGGGACTTACTCCAGATGAGTTTATGAATACGATTCATCTACGAGGGGCGGCAAAGAGTGAAGATCAAAAATAAATAGCTAGAACCTCTAAATCTGAAAATCAATTTCTAACCTTATAAAATTGATCTACGGATATTCGAGTGTTACTAAATTAGTTCTTTACTACCTTGCTGGTCTGTAATAAACCAGAAATTGCTTGTTGGCGTCTTTGCTGTATCAATGCTCGAGCAATGTTTTCCTTAGCCTGATCAAAGCTAGGGACCACTACCGGACGAATGTCATTGATTTCAATGACATGCCAACCAACTTGAGTCTGAACCGGCTTGTCATAAACCTGGCCTTTGTTCAAAGTAAGCACCACTTGATTAATCGGTGCCATCAATTGACTTGGCAGAGCCCAACCGACCAGGCCACCCTGCTCTGACGTTGCTTTATCTAAGGATTTTTCTTTTGCAAGTGCTGCAAAGTTAGCCGGGCTACGAATCTGCTTAATCAATGCGACACCCTCAGCTTCTGTTCCGACTACGATTTGCGAGACTTGATATTCCTTTGCATTTGCTGGCTCTTTACTTAAAGCCACTTGCCTATCGTATTCAGCCTTCACTTCCGCCTCAGTCACAGGATGACTCTTGAGATAAGCGTTAAACCAAACATCTAAGATAGCGTTTTGTTCGGCAAGCTTCACTTTGAACTCGTTATTACCTTGCTTCAGCAATCCGGTTTTCTTAACATCTTTCAAGATGAGTTCGCGTAAGACCAAATCATTCAAAATGGATTGTCTTAACTGGGGAGTATCTTGTGCGCCATCCATGACGGCACTCTTGACCCAATCATTTAGTTGACCGTTAGTAATCGCAACACCATTGACTGTGGCCACTGGGGCACCAGCAGATTGAGAGAGTACGTTTTCAGAAATTATCAAGATTGTCCCGAGTAGTAATAGATTTTTAAGTAGTTTTTTCATTTCGTATTGTGAAAAATTGCTGCGGTCTGGTTATGTTTCATTTTTATGTTCAAGACTACATTTAGTTGTCAAACCCAGTTATTTTAGGCGAATTTGTCATATTTAGTGTTCGGTTTGCACGCCAGCAGGCCTTGATATATCAATACTTGGAACATGATTTCCATCGGCGTTCGGTTTTTAGTTTTTTCAGCTCATTTTCTTCGCCATTTTTAAGTCCAAATCACACACTAAGGCCAGGAATAAAGCCAAATAAGCCACACCTAATAGCTTAAAAGGAGGTTGTACAGCAGTGATCACCTAATGCACCAAAATGATGAATATTGAATTTATCTTAGTCCAGGTCTAGGTATCAGCAGACCCCATTCCTGCCGAAGGTGCAGGTATTAAAAAACGCCGTATTTTTAGAAAAACTGAGGGCCCTCAGCTTCATGATGAAAGGAAGTCCCTTGGGAAATTGCAAGATAGTTTTTAACCCAATGTTGAGAGCGCAAAGCTAGAAAACAGCAATCTCCATTCCCATCAAAAATACCGAACGGGCACTTGCTGTGGTTGGGCGTTTTAAAGATTTTTAGGTTATAAAATGACTCTTTAGCCAATTGGCACAACTTGGTGAGTGCATCTTTCCGATATTGCTGATGCGAGCCTCACCTGCACTCTTCTATTCTTTTAGTCTTTTAAATTATGCAAAACACTGACCCAAACGCAACCCAGCCCAATCTTTCTCCGATGCAAGGTGCTGCACTGTCTATTCCAGAAGCATTGGGACAAGCATATGCACACTGGAATGCGGGTCAAGCTGATCAAGCCGAACTGCTTTGCCAAAGAATCTTGGCGATCTGGCCAGGTCAAGCAGATGCGCTTCACTTAATGGGTTTAATGGCACACGCCTTTAACAACATTGATCTAGCAATTGACTATCTGCGTAAAGCCGCTTTGGTGCCAAGAGTGCCGCCACTCTTTTTGAGTAATCTTGCAGAAATGCTCAGGCAAAAAGGAAACCTCACTGAAGCAGAGGACTATGCACGAAGAGCACTCAGCGCCGATAAAACATTGCCCGCAATTTGGAATAATTTAGGCATTATTTTGCAAGAATCCGGCAAGTTAGAAGAAGCACGTTTTTGCCTTGAAAAAATGCTGTCTATGGAGCCTAATAATCCACAGGTACACAATAATTTAGCCAATACTTATAAACGTTTAGGTAAGCAAGTTTTAGCTAAAGAACATTGGTTAAAAGCGCTTGCGCTAAATCCACAATACCCCGATCCGTACAGCAATTTATCCTATCTATTAGGCCAAATGTCTCAGCATGATGAGGCCATTGCATATGGTCGCAAAGCGATTGAACTTAACCCCCATTTAGCTGACGCGTATATCAATTTAGCAGCGATTGAAACCTCGCGTAATCGCCATAATGATGCGCTCCGCTGGTTAGATGCTTTATTAAGTTTTGCACCTGACAATACTATTGGCCTTGCCTCTAAAAGCTTGACACTGATGCATTTAGACAGACTTGATGAAGCCCTAGAAACAGTAAATCGCGCTCTTGAATTTGCACCTCAAAATCCTGAAGTCATTAATACCAAAGGATTTGTATTGCAAGCTTTAGGTAAGACCTCTGAAGCAATCGATGCGTTTAAGAAAGCAGCCAGTATTCCAGGCTTGGTCAATGAGAAAGCCCTTACCAATCTGGCAATTTTGCATATGCAAGAAGGTGACAATCAAAAAGCACAAGCTGCGTTTGAAGAGCTCATTAAAGCTTATCCCACTTCGGCACAAGCCTGGTTTCAGCGCTCTGATTTGATGACTTTTACCGCCGATGATCCAAGCATCGGACAAATGGAAGAGATCTTGCAATCCATTGAATTTCCAACCGATAGTGACAAGATGATGTTGCATTTTGCACTTGGCAAAGCCTATCTTGATATTGGCAATTCTGCTAAAGCATTTGAACACCTCAATTTAGGCAATCAAATGAAGCGGGTTACCTTCCCCTTTAGCGTTCAAGATAGCGCCCAATGGCTAAAAGGCATTGAAAGTACTTTCAATAAAGATTACATTACCAACGCATTGTCACAAAGCCCACGAGAGACTAAAGATGCCCCTATTTTTATCGTTGGCATGCCACGCTCCGGCACCTCACTGATTGAGCAAATTTTAGCTTCGCACTCCAAAATTTATGGTGCTGGTGAGCTGAAGTACATTCAAAGTATGGTGAATGATTTTGCTAGCTACCCTACTATCAATCCCCCTTTAGATGCGAATCGCTCGGCGCAATTGGGCAAACAATACATCGAAAAAATTAGCGCTTTATCGCCCGATCACGATATTGTGGTTGATAAAATGCCGGCCAATTTTTTACATGTTGGCTTAATGCATGCCATTTTGCCTAATGCAAAAATTATTCATTGCAAACGCAATGCTATTGATACTTGCCTCTCTATCTACAGCAAGTTATTTAACGATGAGCAATTATTTGCCTACGACCTTAAAGAGCTCGGCGAATTTTATCTTGCCTATGAAAGCATGATGGACCATTGGAAAAAAGTCATTCCTGCAGAGAATTTCATCGAAATTGAATACGAAGATGTAGTTGAAAATATTGAAGAGCAAGCTCGTAAGATGCTCGATTTTGTTGGCTTAGAGTGGGAAGCAGCCTGCGTAGACTTCCATAAAACCAAGCGTACTGTTAAAACAGCAAGTGCCAATCAGGTCCGTCAGCCTTTATATAAGAGCTCTAGCGGTCGCTGGCGCAAGCACGCTGAGCAGCTACAGAATTTACTACTTGCTCTAAACTACTCAGATAAAGATCCTATAGAAAGTAGCAGTAATGCTGCCCCGGAAATGGTGCAGATTGAAACTAAAAAACCCGCTGCGAAAACTGCTGCAAAACCTGCGTCTAAGACTGCTAAACCTAAAGCGAAGAAATCGACATCGTGACACCGCAGCAACTTGAAGGAATTGTGAACGAGGTTCAGCAGAAATTTAATGCTGGCGACCTCGCAGGCGCTGAAGCCGTTCTGCGACCACATTTAAGCTCCGGCGTTGGCCCCATTCCCCTGTGGCGACTCTTAGCAAAATGCATTCGTCCTCAAGGAAAAATTGGGGAGACTAAACTGATTCAAGAAATGTTGGTGGACTCCTTCCCGGGAGATTTAGAGGCGCGCTTCGATTTATCTGAAACCTTATTGCTTCTCGGTGAATTTGATCGAGGATGGCTGGAATATCGTTATCGCTACAGCTTGAAACACACCAAAATTATTGACCGTAAGGTTCAAATGCCGCGCTGGAATGGCAATCCCATTCCCGGCAAGACTCTATACATTCATGATGAGCAAGGTTATGGAGATACCTTTCAGTTTCTGCGCCTGGTCAAGCAAGCTAAAGAACGAAGTCAAGCAAGAGTAGTGCTAGAGGTCAATCACGAAAGTTATCCCCTTGTAGTGCGAAGCCTACAAGGCGTAGTAGACCAAATCCTACCCAAAGGAACGATTCCGCCCCCCTTTGACTTGCATTGTGAGCTAATGAGTTTGCCATTTGCCCTTAATCTGCAGCTGAGCGATTTGCCCGGTGAGATTCCCTACCTATTGGCGGACCCCGAGCGTGTTAATAAATGGGCTGCTCGTTTGCAATCTTTACCAAGACCTTGGGTTGCTATTTGCTGGGCTGGTCGGCCGACTCACTTTAATGATGGCAATCGGAGTATGAAGCTAGATGCCTGGAAGCCTATTCTGGAAACAGGCGCCTCATTTATCTCGATTCAAAAAGGTCCAGCAACCGCCCAGATCAATGAACTTCCGCCGAATTGCCCTGTTCTGAACTTAGATTCAGAAATCATGGACTTTGAGGATACTGCAGCCATCATGTGCCTGATTGATTTATTGGTATCTGTTGATTCATCACCAATTCATCTGGCCGGCGCGATTGGCTGCCCTACTTGGGTGATGCTGCCGTATATTCCAGATTGGCGTTGGCTCATTAATCGAGAAGATACGCCTTGGTATCCAAAACATAAACTCTACCGACAGGATCGAGCTGGAAATTGGCCAGACGTTATCGATCGAATCAAAAATGATTTACTACAACTAAAGTCTCAATTTAATTAGCCTGTGGCGAGGAATTTACTTCCCAATCCAAGAGGGATAACGGTAATCTAAGGCACCTAAACTCTCATCGGGATATTGTTTGCCGGTACTACCGGCAAACCCTGATAGTAAAGGCCTCAAAGAATAAATTGGGGATAAGTTTTGCGTAATAGCGCGCAAGCAAAAGAACTCTGCAGCGACGCCTGCAGAATCATTAGCTTGAGCATAGGCCGGAAGAATGTGCTGCCTACAGAAATCTTTTGAAGTGTAAAAAAAGCGCATATCGGCCCAGGCCTGTAGTGCATGTAGATCACTAAAGTGGCCCCAAAATATATTGCGGAGTTGAGAGCTGTCAATCATCTGTTCAATAGCATGAAAATTTCGGCAGTACACCTTTCCAGTACATTTAAAAAATTGTTCAGTCTCTTTTAAGATTGATGAGTGATCGAGCGCAAACTCAATCAGCTTCCCCTCCCCATACCCCTTTCCTTTGAGCCGTAACTGCTCATGGTCTTGCATAAAACGAAGTTGTTCAACACGTACATTCATTTGCCCAAGCAAAGTCACTTCTTCAGGATTCAATAAAGTGAAATCAGTGGCATCAGATATAACAATATTGCGCACCCCCTGAGATGCCCAAAAGAAAATAGCTGCTTTAGCAGAGACCAAGCGGGCGGCAACCCCAGTCATGGCTAAATGCGGGATGCCTTCTGGAGGGGCGGTAGCTGTGGTGATGAGGACGGTTGAATTCACAGAGGTCTTTCTTACGCAATCTATTGGTTTTTGAGCCAAGATGAACTCAAACTGCCTATATCTTATTGAAAATACAAGAAATAACAAGAAAACAAGCAATTCTTGCTCATCTGCGCCAATCACAAGACATGCCCATGGAATCATCTCCATGAATAGCAGCACAGTTCCAGCGATAATGCTATTAAATATCTACCCCCCTATCCTCCCCATTAATCCACTCTATTTATGGCCACCACCGAGCAAATTTTCAAAATTGATAGAGCAATGCGCCAATCGCTTAACCAACATACCGCTAAATGCATTTGGTTAACAGGGCTTTCTGGATCAGGAAAATCTACCTTAGCCAATCTCTTGGAGCAGGAATTGCACAACTCGGGCAAGCGGACTTATATTTTAGATGGGGATAATGTTCGCCAATACCTCAATGCGGATTTAGGATTTAGCGATGAGGATCGAACAGAGAATATTCGCAGAATTGCTCACGTAGCTAGACTCATGGTTGATGCCGGCATTATTGTGATTGTGGCCTTCATATCTCCCTTTGCAAAAGATCGCCAGCTTGCTCGTTCTTTGTTTGCAAAAGATGATTTTTTGGAAATCTATATTGAGGCTCCATTAGAAGTTTGCGAGCAACGCGACACAAAAGGTCTATATGCCAAAGCGCGCGCTAATGAGCTCAAAAACTTTACGGGAATTGATTCTCCGTATGAGGCACCAAGCAGCCCCGAGCTGACATTAAATACAACACAACTCTCACCATCTGAGTTGGTGAAAAAGACCCTAAAGCACTTCAACTTTATTTCATAGGTTTTTTGATTTCCTCTGCCCAGAATTTTAGTAGTGCTGCTTTCATTTTTTCCTGGCTGTATTTGGCAACCGTATCTGCCATAGCCTGATGCATTTTGGCGAGCTCTTCCCCGCCTTCATCTAAAAGCTTTAGAGCCTGGGCTAAGCCTTCTACGCAAGTTCGCCAATCACTAGCATCAGCCCACCAGCCATTTTGCTCATGCATATACTCACGTCCACCATCACCGTGATATCCAGCAACTAAACAGCCGCTAGCCATTGCCTCCAATGGGGGCAAGCCAAAAGACTCTTGATAAGATAAGGAGAGGAAAATTTCACTTTCTCCAAGGATTGAGGCGGCAGCTTCTCGATCCAGATCATGAATCTTCACCCAGGGTATTTGAGCGTATTGGGGATACATGCGCTTAAAAACAGCCTCGAGAAAGATTGCGTCTCTTGGCAATTTTCTTGGCATATAGGCAATTTGCCGCTTCTTATCTCGCGGGAAGAAAACCTTTTTGTCCACAGAGTAAGGGATATGGGGAATATCCGTTAATCCATAGAGACTGGTGATAAAGTCCCGAATAGCCTCGCTGGAAATAACAAGCCCATCTACTAAATATTCAGAAAAGAAATCTTGTTGGCTACCGATAAAGAAAGGGAGGTTATATTGATTCTGGCAAAACATGATTTTTCTGACGGGCGCATTTTTGAAGGCACGTATTAGATCTGGAAATGTTTCAGGGAAAACAACAATATCCGTACTTTTCCATATGAACTTCCCATTATGAGCCAAAATCGGTGCGCTTGACTTATACAGGTCTTTACCTGGTAAAGATTGCAGAGAAATATAAGCATCGTATCCACTATCCACCAACATTTTTACATGCTCATAAATAACAGCAGTGCCCCCGACTGGATGCGGGTTATTTTTAAGAAGATAAATAATTCTTCGATTTTTTATCATAATTGGCACAACTTTAGCATGCAACATAAAGTGATGCCTCCCTCTTTTTTTGCTAATACTGGCTATTTAATGGTTTCAGCACAATATGATCAAAGAATTAAAGTGCCCAATAACGATTATTGATGCACTTAGATAGATAAAACGTTTGAACAATACGTACGATTCTTGAAACATTTAGAATGGTTTGTGTATAAATAAATCACAGCAAGTATCAAGCCAATTAAAAAATTAGACGATCAGCCCAAACTATGCCATCCTCTTCAAAAGCATCAAAGACCACGCCAGATTCAAAAAAACAATCTCGATCACTGAAAGCAGTTGACAGCATTCTCCTTGCGGGAAAAGAATTAATTGAATCAAAAAAACAAGATTTGAATGCAAGATCCCTTGCTGAAAAATCAGGCTACTCCATCGGCAACATCTACCATCACTTTGAAAAAATTGCTGATGTGTTTGTAAAAATCTATTTAGAAAAACGGGTAGCCTCTCAAAAAAAGGTGGCTCAATTATTTATTGATCACAGCCCTCTAAGCCCGATTAACGAGCTGGCACCAAAAGTGACTGATCAAGTTATTAGCAATCACAATGAGTTCGACCCGAAGGTGCTTACCTTTTGTCTTGCTGCACTTTCAAAGGAGCTCAACAATCCTTTTGAGATGGATAAGTCGGTAGAAAATTTGGCGGCTATTTTTCGTGAAGTAGCATACAAAGATCAGACAAATACCTTTCGAAAAATGACAACTCCCGAATCCCAATTGCTTGCCAAATCTTATGTGTATGCGCTGAGACAACCTTATATCGACGAAAGCGATTTAATGGGCACAGAAGAGCATAGACAAGTCATGATCAAGATGTTTTACAGTCTATTTGGCAATGGCAATCACAAATCGACGCCCAGGAAATAATGGTCGCCCAATCTAGGTAATGACCCAATCTTAGATTCTGAAATAGGTATTGAGATGGCGGAAGAGGTGTCCAGATTTTGCCCCTCCAATGCGCTCTACCATTACCCATAAACCCTTTAAATATATGGCTTTCAAGGTTGACCCTATTCCCGAGTAGCCCACTCTACCCCATTAAAATCTAAGCTTTGGTGGTGGGTAGAGCGGTGGGTACAAAACATGGGATGTAACGTTGCAAGAAGGTAAAAAAATCAGCTTCACAGCACGAGGTCTTGGATCAATCATAACGCCTGGATATCACGCTGATCCTGAATCTAAGGGACTATATATTCAAGTTTTTAAAGGTGTTCACAGCTACAAGCGTAGTTGGATCTTTCGCTATACCAGCCCCACTCTCCTTAAACGACGTGAAATGGGCTTAGGCTCTCTCGATGCTCGATCCTTGGCCGATGCCCGTAAGGCATGCCTTGAACTCAGAAGAATGGTTATTGAGGGAATAGACCCGGCTGAAGATCGCTCAAAAACCCGCAGCAAGGCCATAAACGCTATTAATAGCGGTATTACCTTTGCAAAGGCTGCTGAGCTATGTATTAAAGGTAAACGATCTGAATGGAAAAATGCAAAGCATGCTGATCAATGGGAAAACACCATAGCTACATTCGTCACCCCAAAGATTGGGAAGATGAGGGTTGATCAAATCAACACTGGCCATATTGCCAAGCTACTTGAACAAGAGATTAAAAAGAAGTCTGGCGAAGTTGAGGGCCCCTTCTGGAATGTCCGAACTGAAACAGCTACCCGAGTGCGACAACGAATTGAGGTGATCTTTGACTGGTGCAAGGCACATGAATATATCAAGGGGGATAATCCTGCTCGCCTTAAAGGCGCACTAGCCCATCTATTACCTAAAGCCAATAAGATCCAGAAGAAGAGTCATCACCCTGCTCTGCCATTTCAGCAAATCGGTGAATTCATGAGAGAGCTTCAAACAAAGAGTGGCTTTTCTGTACTTGCTCTCGAATTTTTGATTCTTACGGCCACCCGCACAAGTGAGGTACTCAATGCTAAATGGAATGAGTTTGATGTAGACAATGGAGTATGGACTATTCCAGCCGAGAGGATGAAGGCCGGTAAAGCGCATCGAGTACCACTAAATACTCGAGCAGTTGAGATATACGACTACCTCTCTAAGCATCGCGTGAATGAATCATTGTTTCCGAGCAAGCATCACAAGAAAGAGAACATATCAAATATGTCTCTAATTGCCATCATGAGGAGAATGCCAGCATATTCAAAATATGTCCCACATGGGTTTCGATCAACCTTTAGGGATTGGGCTGCAGAAACCACTGACTATTCAAATGAGACTGTGGAGCTTGCCTTAGCGCATACGATTAAAAATAAGTCTGAGGCTGCTTATAGGAGGCAGGATCAATTAGATAAGCGCATGGCACTAATGAGTGACTGGGGCGAGTTCATTAATCAAGGTTGATTGCACATTCTTCTAAATTACGATCTAATAATAGTGTCTGGCGATAGGGTAAAACCTAGCATTTCATCTTGATGTCACTTAGTGATTATTTGGTTGCGTAATGTTCTTACTATACCCAGTTGATTATTGATTCCGTGGCGTTTACGCTAAGCATGTCAGACGCAAGATGGAGATTAAATATGAATAATAAATTCGATTTAAGCTTAGCCCGCATATTGATGAATGCTTATCTAGTTGCAAAACTAGTCAAAGAAATTCTTGATATATGCGGCACGGTCTTTAATTGCAGACATAAGGCTCACGCATGACTTATGAAGCCAAGTGGATAAATAAATTTCTTCTCAAGCCGAAGAGATGGGTATTTATTCCATCAAGGCAATCCAAAATTACTGGGAAAAATATCTGTCGTCTTCTAAGGAAGTATTGGAATCCACCAGAATACTTCTACCATTTACGAAACGGTGGACATGTTGAGGCTATGAGAGCCCATAAACAGAATCAATATTTTTCGCGGCTAGATATAGATAACTTCTTTGGCTCAATTACGAGATCGCGAATTACAAGATCACTAAAAAAATTTGTTAGTTATAAAACAGCGTGGGTTATTGCCCATGAATCCACAGTCAAAGACCCAGATTACATCGGCATAAGATTTATGCTGCCATTCGGATTTATTCAGTCGCCACTCCTTGCTTCGATATGTTTGGATCAGTCGTTTCTAGGGGAATTTTTGAAGTTTTTACATAAAAATTCACAGCTCACCATATCTGTATACATGGATGACTTAGTTATTTCCTCAAATGATCGAGATTTGCTACTGTCAATTTCTGCCGATCTTAAAAGCGCGATTATCAAATCCCATTGGGCGTCTAACGAACAAAAAGAAGATATTTGCAAGCAAATAATTACAGTTTTTAATATAGAAATTTCACATCAATGCACTCGTATTTCAGATCCTAGAATGCAGGAATTTAAAAATTCGTACGGACATGCGGCTACCTCAAATTCAAGATCAGGCATCATCAATTACATTCGCTCTGTTAATCCTATACAGGGCCTAAATTTATTGCGGTCAAAATAATGATGAACCAAGAAATTCCTGCTCCAGTTATATCTGTTTGCGCCGAAATCATTTCAAATAGAGAATCTCACGCAACACTGGATAGACTTTTTCTCTACGCAAACGCATCAGGTGATTCCCCACCAAATCTAAGCAAACCAGCCAAAGCAACCGAGTGGTTGAGAAATACTAATAAGGATAAGAGTAAAGATCCGCTGAGCGTACTCGGTAAAATTATCGAAAACTATATTGAAATGCCTCTTGATCCCGAAAATGATCTGTATGTGGAGTTGTTAAATTATCGAACAAGAATTTTGGATGTTTTGAAGCAATACAACCTCACCTATTTAACTGGTGGAAGAATCGTAGGGGGGCTTGGGGCACCCTCACAAAATCTTGCAAATTTAATTAAACAGTTTGATTTTGAATCAATAGAGTTAGAGTTTGAACGAGCGCTTAATAACGTACAACATAGCCCTCGAGAAGCAGTGTCAGCAGCAAGTAATATCTTAGAGGCATTCTGCAAAATATACATAGAAATGGAAGGTTTGCCATCGCCACAAAAACAAGATTTAAAGTCTGTATGGATCGTTGTTAGAAAAGATCTTGGATTTGATGCCAAAGAATTAGAAGATAGGGATTTACAGCAAATATTAACAGGCCTAATATCAATCACAGAAGGTATAGGTGCACTCCGCACACACGCTAGTTCCGCCCATGGTTCAGGCTCTAAGCGTTATAAAATTGAACCGCGGCATGCAAGACTAGCAATACACTCAGCTCATAGCTTAACTATGTTTTGTATTGAAACATGGAAGAAAAAACGATCGACCTGACCCGTCGATTTTCATGAATGACTTAGCCTATGTCATTCTCTCAAAATGTGGCACATCAATAAATCCCTTGAAATTACCGCCCCACCTATTTTTAGGGCCTAGGCTTTCCCAATAATCACCCACCGTACGGATCAGCTCCTTGTCCCAGACTAGCTTTCCATTCCAGAAGAAATTGAGATCAATAGCGCAACGTCTTAGGTGATTGCTATTCATAGTCTTTGATCTGCCGGTCTTGAAGTAGATTTCTTGTTGCTCCGGAGAACGCCAAAGCTCACCTCCTGTAACCACCCATCCTTCTGCCGTCGCAAACTGAATAAGCCTGCTGACGTCAATTAAGAATGCTGCTTGCTCCTTTACTAGGCTACTCATTGATCCTCTTTTTTCTTTGATCCATGCATACGCATCTCAAAGATCTTCTCAACTGATCTACCACCAAAGTAAGCTAGCATGACTAACTGCCCCCATTCACCTAGGAGCTTTACATAAGCTTCATTGATGTCTATACCCATGGCTGAGAGCAATGCGAATAAAAGGTATGCCGTGAGGATGTAAACCAGCGTTCCTGGTCTGATGTTCTTCGATAACCTGGAGTCACTGCCCATATCAGATTGCCATCTATTAGTGGCATTCTCTTGAGAAGCTCGATTCATCTCTGCCAGAAGCTTGGATTCTTCTATCTCAAGCTCTTTCTGCTTGAGGGTGTATTGCAGTAGTAACTGCTCTTGCTCTATCTCTAATTGCTTGAGCTTGATGAGATCTTCATGACTGGGGTTGTCTGGAATGCGCGCACCAATCTTGCTCTCAATGAATTCCTTGCCTTTGGCTTGAACCGCGCCCGAAAGCAGACCAAGGCCATTGACGGCTAAGGTTTGCACTAGAGATGTGATGATTGGAAGCATGTCATTAGTTCTTTTCTTGATGCTCGAAGGTAGAAATAAGTATGGAAGTCCACCGCCCCACTACCGCCTAGGCTTTTTTTGGTGTTGGCAGTGGGGCGCAGTTACGCGCGCCCACACACCATGGTTACTTCAACACCCGCAGCCGCACCCAAACACCTGCCGCTAGCGGTAGCCTTCCCTTCTGCTAGCGTTTCTTGGCTCCTTTAGTTTCTTGCGGTAATTCTGGTTCAAGAGCCTTATCTAATGTTTGTTCTTGAGCCGGTATTCGTCCTTCAGCCATCAGCCCTTCTACGATCTCCATCAGGCGATCACCATCATCTTCACCAAAGACTTTGGCTACGACTTCATGTCCGTACTTGGCGCACAGGCGGTCGTACTCTTGTTCTGGAGTAATGGTGGTTTTATTAGGTCGCTCAAATACCGTGACGTTCTCGCGCCCAAAGAGATTACGAAGAATATTGGTTTCATACGGAG